>Ga0307979_1000787_pt1 | contig 22338 bp, 30 predicted proteins | sample OrgLakmetage1058_FD_201833 | JGI IMG/M metagenome (GOLD analysis project Ga0307979, IMG submission 201833) | Saline water microbial communities from Organic Lake, Antarctica - #1058 | ecosystem: Environmental > Aquatic > Non-marine Saline and Alkaline > Saline | place: Antarctica: Organic Lake...
GTGTCAATTATATTCTAGGATGCAACAATTATTACAGTTGTGTGGGTTGTGTGGCAGGTTAAAACTCCGCGCGAGGAACACCTTAACACCTTTTCTTGAAACTGATAACGGATAGAGCTCGAATAGGCCTATACTTCCTGCTGCGATTGAGAGAGCAAGAGCAAAAGGAAAATTGTGGCCATAAGTCATGAAAAAGCTCTTCCGTGTGGGCCCAGAAAGCCAAGGAGGCAATGATAGCAGCAAGCAACCTGTGGAATTTGCCTGGCAAGGCCAGGGCAATTTTCTTGCCTCCGTTGCATCCAACGGTGTAGTTCGAGTCTTGGACCGGCATGGCGAAATGGTCCCTGACGGTGAAGTCGTACTAAAAGGGCAGGGTCAGGTGCTTGCCTTAGCATGGGATGCATCGGGTGAGATCCTCGCGGTGCTGCAGGAAGGGAACGGAATCATTGAGCTTTGGGATTTGAAGAGTCGTCGTGCCACGGGCCTTGACACAAACCTGAAGGACCCTTCTTTCATCAAGTGGGCTTCGGCGGGGCCTGAATTAGCCGTAGGCACTGCGAAAGGAAACCTCCTCCTTTACAATTCAGACACGCGTCGTAAGGTGGGTGATGACACGCGTAATAGGCGTTTTCATGGGGATAATTATGCGATCGCGAAGGGCCTTCTTGCTACAGACAGTCTGTAGGCTCCCGTCATTTTGTCGCAGTTGTAGTTCTCGTTGCCTAGTCGATGCGTTGGATCAAAGTGACTACTGCCTTCTTAGGTGCCGGTGCTTGGTAAGCACCCGCGGCGAATCACATGCGGGGCCTGGAGCAACGGAGGCCGGCTGGCAATGGGCTCTGAGGACCGCACGCTGACGATCAGCGACCGGGAAGGCAGTACCATCGACCAACGTGACCTCAAATCGGTAGGTACACAGACGAACAAATCTAGCGTTTGATGTGCTCGACACCACAGGCAGTTTTTCTTATCACTGCGTGCTTTGATGTTGCTCAGGCGGCGCTGGAGATGTCGTTTGCGATGGCCAAGGGCACCTCAGGACGGCTGGCAGAAGAGACGCATCTCAGTGTGAATTTGGGCCAATCCCTGCTGCTGTACGACCTCAAGGACTCCGATAACCCGCTCGAACTCGCTTTCCAATCCAAGTGAGCAACGTGCTTGTCTTCACGATCTACTCTTTCTCGGCCTCAAGTTATTACACCGTCGTTACCACTTTCTTTCATTCGAACTTCAAAAACAGGTACGGGAGTATCGTGACGCACTGTTGGTTCGACGACGGTCACATCATGCTCGGATTCTCGGAGGGCTTTTTGGTGGTGATTTCGACCCACACCGACGAGATCGGCGAAGAGCTGCACAGTGGTCGCTTCCATCGCACCGCTCTCACCGCTGTGGCGTATTCTCCGAAGCTTAAATTAGCGGCGGTGGCGGGGGACGGCGGGCTCAAGATCGTGGACTGCTCCAAGGGGTTTGATGAAGTGTCCGAGCCGGAGGATGTGCCGCTGCCAAGGCCCAATGGAAGGTGTGTGTGTGGGGGGGGGGTTAATAATGGTGTTTGTGCTTAGTTTTGTGCTCTTTTCCCCTATGCTCCATCACAATGACTTCACCTTCGTATTGGTGTGCTCTGCCACCTCACATATGTGTGTGTCTCTTTCTCACCCACCCAGGGGCTTCGACAAGTGCACCTCTGTCGGGTGGTCACCCGATGGCGCCATTTTAACCGTGGCCTGCGCTTCCGGCACCACCCATGCCTTCTTAGCGCGCATGCACATCTGCCACGCCTCTTATAAAACCAGCCTAGCCTACCTCTCCAACCTCAAAGAGGTATCAAACACGCCACTCGCCTCTTCATAGAGCTTATATAGACGATTAGATTTGGCTTCCTTTCGTTGGGATGAGTGCTAGTTTCAGCCTTCCCTATGCGAACTTTTTTCTTACGTTGCATCTCTCTCTCTCTCTCTGCGTACCTTAAAGGTGAGTGTTCTGGACGTGCGCACCCGCCTGCCCCCTTTACATGTGCCAGTCTCCCTGGAGCCCTCTCTGGTAGCTCTCGGCTCGATGCACCTGGCCGTGGCGTCCTCCTCGGGTGCTGTGGCGTTCCATCGCTGCTTGCCGGAGGACCATGATCGAGTGGGGCCCGAGCAAGAGTACGGAAAGGTCAAAGCGTTGGTTCTGAACGACAAGTACGCGGCTGTGCTAGCCTCTGACGGCACCTTGACCCTGCATGAGATTGAGCCGGGTTTGAGCGTGGCGTCCCCTGGTCCGAACCCAAACCAACACGCCAACTCCCACACCCAGCGCCGCAAGGTGTTTCCAGAAGGTGGGGAGTCGCCTGGCCGCGGCGGCAGAAGCAAGTTCTCGGCCGCCAATGCCGTCACGGCGGTGGCCCTCACCAGCCATTTCTTGGTGTACGGCACGGCCTCCGGTGCAGTGGAGACTTTCTTCCTCGAGCAGTGGACCTCCCTCGCAGGGGCCACCATGCGACACTCGTGCTTCATCAACATGGTGGTTCCCAACCCCGCAGGCACCCGAGTTGTGGTGGTGGACGAGAAGGGCGAGGCTTACATGGGCAATGCTGTCACCGCAGATCTGACCCCCTTTCCCCACTTCCCCAAGGCCGTAAAAACAGTGCTGTGGGATACGGAAGTGGCCAACGTGGTGTACGCCTGGGACGGCAAAGACATGCACACGTATGTGTACGCACCCTCTACAGTGAAAGGCCCCAGCGTCTCCAAGCTCGGGCCCGTGAGCATCGGGCAGAGCGGGCAGATTACCGTGGATCCAGAAGCTCTGCCGCTGCCTTCTGGATGCACCCCCATTCGTGAGTGCTTGAGACGCGCGTGCCTGACATGTGTGCCAGCGTAGGTTTCTTTTTCAATTGTGAGCCAAGTACTGTGAATGAAAGGTCTTTTTGACACACTTGTTGGCTTCTCCCCCCCCTTCCCCGCATTCTTAATGTATATATTAGTGTGCCACGGCGGCGAGGTCACCTGTCAGGACAGCCTGGGCAATTTGTCAGTGGTCACGGCGCCCCATTTCAACGGCCCTGACGACGAGCGGGCAGCAGCTCTCTTCAAGTTCACCCATTCTCTGAGCTTCTGTCTCCTCAAGAAGGCCTGGGATGCAGCTCTGGCGCTCAACGCGAAGCCGCTGTGGTAATGATAGGAGCAAACGCGAAATTGTTGCACATCGTTATGGTATTGAACAAAGTGAACATGTTTACGTCAAGTTGCGATTGCCATGATTGTAATCTGGATTACATTGGCCATACTCTTCTTTATGTACATCTTTTTAATTTGCTGTATCCTTGTGCGCATATCTTCACCACGATCAAAGGTACGCATTAAGCTACAAGGCGATGGAATTGATGGATGTCGGCCTCGCGATTCGAGTCTATCGCCAGCTCGGAGACGCAGGCATGGTGATGGGGTTGGAGCGGTTGCGCGGAGTGGAGGACCGCAAGCTTCTGGCCGGCCACATTGCGTTGCTCTACGACGACTACCAGCGCGCACAGGACCTGTTCCTAGCGTCCGGCCGTCCCATCGCTGCGCTCGAGATGAGGCGGGACCTCCTGCACTGGGACCAAGCGCTGAAGCTCGCGCAGACCTTAGCGCCTGAAGAGGTGCCGCAAGTCTCGGTGCAGCACGCGCGTCAGCTGGAATTCAAGGGAGACTATCCAGCAGCGCTCAAAATGTTCGAGCAAGCCCTAGGAGCCCTACAGCAGCAACAGCAGGCGACGCAAGCCGAGGCGATGCGTGGAGCGCGACCATCTCAAGGCGGCGGGAAAGGTGGCAGTGAGGACAAGGAAGCGAGTGAGGCCTTGCAGGCAACGGCTCTGTCGGGAATTGCGCGCTGCACTTTGAGGCTCGGTGACCTCCGCCGAGGGCTCAGGTATGACGAGTTCACTTATGCAAGTAGTCGAAGCATGCTTGATTGGCTTATCATCCTTTGCCGTTTATCTTTTCAACTCCTTGAGGGTGTTTCATACTCATTATGGTGTCACGGCGGTAGTATGAATTGTCGTCCGCCGTGACATATGGGTGTATACATGTGCATCATCAACCTTCTTCTTCCAGGTACGTCACCGAAGCCAAAGACCCGTCCCTGTGCCGCGAGTGCGCGCGCATTTTAGAGGGAATGCAAACGGTGGCAGACACCGAAGCTGCCTCCCTCTATGAGCTAGGGGGGCAATTCGACCGCGCCGTCGCCATTTACATCAAGTCCTCCAAGAACTTGCCGGCCGCGAAAGCCATCATCGACAAGGTTGCTGCCCCCAAGCTCCTCTGCGAATACGCGGCGCGGTGCGAGAAAGAAGGCCAATACGAAGAGGCTGCGGCTGCCTACACCCGCGGACGAGACCTCGATGCAGTGGTGCGCTTGTGTTTGGAGCATCTGAACTCTCCCGAGAAGGCCTTTGAGATTGTGCGAGCGACTGCCTCGAGCAGTGGGGCGCAGCTGGTGGCGCACTACTGCAAGCAAGACGGCAATTACAGGGGCGCAATTGAATTCCTGCTACTGGCCCGATGCTCCGACGACGCTTTTGAGCTCGCTAAGGTAAAATTATGATATTGATTGACGTTACCTGTAGATAGTCAGAGGATAAAAAAAACACTTTTGTCAAGGCAGTGTTGCGAAAGTCCACTCTAATTCTCCACATGCGTCATCCATTTCTTGCCTCCTTGAACAAACCCCAAATCATCATCAGGCGCACGAATGCATGGATGTGTACACCAAGACCTTGGGGGACGGGATTGGCTCCTCGGAGGCCGCGTCAGTGGCAGCGTACTTCGAGAGCCTGCAGCAACTCGGCGAAGCCGGGCATTTCTACAGTTTGTGCGGCCAGTACCCTCGAGCGCTCCGACTCTTCCTGCAGTGCGGTGAGATCGAGCGGGCCATTGAAGTCGTGGGGAAGGCCCGAAACGACGCCCTAACCCACACTCTGATTGACTTCCTAATGGGAGAAACTGACGGAGTGGCCAAGGAGCCTCGGCACATTTACCGGCTGTACATGGCCCTTGGCAACTTCACCCAGGCAGCGAGTACGGCTGCGGTCATAGCTCGCCAAGAACAGGAGCTGGGCAACTACAAGCAAGCACATGTGGTGTTGTTCGAAACCATCAAGCAGCTCGAAGACCACGAGGTTTGATACGATGACGACGAGTAGACGTGGAAACAATGTGATGTATATGATTTACGACGAATATAAGTAGTATCTCATCTTTTAAACTTGTCGTTTCAGGTGCGGGTTCCATCCTTCCTGCGGAGGACTTTCACTTTACTCCACTCGTATATGCTGGTAAAGAAGTTGGTCAAGCGGGGCGACCATGACGGCGCCGCTCGTATGCTCTTGCGGATTGCTGAGTCCATCTCCAAGTTCCCCTCGCATAAGGCAAGGAATATTGACCACTACTTTGAGTCTTTTGCTCGTTTGGATATGTGAGGTCTCAAGAGTTTGTATACTTCAGCTTGATCTAATTTTGGCTATTGGTTGGATTTTATGAATTATTAGGTGCCCATTTTGACTTCCACGGTGATCGAGTGCACGCGAGGTGGCTTAAAAGCATCTGGACTCGAGTACGCGATGGTTCTCATGCGGCCCGAGTACCGGAGCCAAGTCGATGCCAAGTACAAGCGAAAAATCGAAGCTCTGGTAACGTTAGGAGGTGTTAAAGGATATACTCTTTGAACTTCTTTCGACACGGCCTCACATTTTGCCGTTGATATCAAGTGGTTCTGTGTTTTCATTGTCAAGTGCGACTGATTCTAACTCTCTTGTTACGCGCGTGTGTCAGGTCCGCAAGCCAAAGGAACCCGGCAGCCGCGAAGACGAGAACCCCGTGCCCCTCAGTCCGTGCCCTATCAGCGGCGAGCTCATCCCCACCACCTCCCTCGAGTGCCCCACCACCAAGGACCCGATTCCGATGTGCGTAGTCACTGGCCAGCACATCACGTCCGCTGACCTCTGCCTCTGCCCGCGGAGCGGTATGCCCGCACTCTACTCGCAATATTTGACTTACATCGAGACCGAGGTGAAGGCTGCGGCAGAAGCGGGAGCGGAGGAAGTTGTGGCGTTGGACCCTGTCACGGAGAGCCCTGTGAGGGCCGAAGAGCTGGTTCGGCTCTCTGCAGAAGAAGCCGCCGCGTACATCGCCAAGCACAACATGGATAAAGACGAGGCGCCAGCTAACGCAAACGGCCCGGCGTCGCCTTCATCAAGGAACTAACCGAGGAGTGGCCCGCTTTTGCTTGCCTTCTTGTCCCTCTTGAGTGTTGGTTGGCTACTAGTAATTTCGTAGATATAAAAGCCATTCGGTTTGCGTGTTTATGTTGGCTACACAAATAACAATTAACCCTTTTTACAATGGAGACATAATTATTGAGTTACTGCGGTCCGAGACAGGCCACCCATTTACACACGTGGGTCGCTGTTTTCCTGGATAAGTTTATGAGTAAGGGCTCACTGTGTTCATGATTCGTGATCATAATTCTTGACTCTTGATATTTTGTAACGTACGTAAGTAGAACTGATGAACGGAAGTGCGAAAACGAAAGCGAAAGTGAAAGTGGCTGAGAAAAAATACTACGATTTACTTTTTGCTGAAATTTCCTGCATTCTGTCACTTCTTTCATTTTCGTTGTTTCGAACCACGTCATAATTCATGATAGGCGTGACGGCGCCCATCATAGTGCCCGTCAGAAGACGCCAAACCTCTAGATCAGTTCACACTGGTGACTCTCTGTGGCTTCGTTGCTTTCAAAATGTCGGAGATTGAATACCCCTCAAAAACTCCTGCGCCCGATGCCTCAGTCTTCAACGCAGAGCCCGAATTCGCGAATCTGACTGAGAAACAAGAACAATCTCTTGCTGCCCTTCCAGCCGCCCTTGAGGCACTTGGAATCACAGGAGAGGAACTTTCACGCGAAGAGCGATGCTCATTTCTGAAGGTAGCTTTTCGGTTCACCTTAAGTCCAATTCCTGTCCTGCCACTTGTCATCATTTGTTTCATACTTTACTACCATTTCATCAGCAAGTAATTATATCAGAGGTTGAGTGATTCGTAGCGTTTACTGCGTCCTATCAGTCTGTAAGTAACTTCGTTCATTTTCAAATAGGTGCGAAATTGGGACCCATCATTAGCCTCGGCACAAATCAAAGAAGCGCTCGCGTGGCGTTCTGAAACGGGCACGGTGACAATTGACCAGATAGCGCCTTTTCTGCGCGCTCCACCAGGCAAGGAAGGTCCAGACGGCTGCGTGGTGTTGCTTGAAGATGGCCGTGGCGGGTGCGCTCGCGATAACATGGGGCGGCCTGTGGTTGTGTCGATTGGAATGAGTCACGGGAGTGCGAGCGAGATGCAGGCGCAGATGGCCTATGTTATGCAGCGGGCCAAGGCTTATGCTTTGCCTGGACAATGCCCACACAACACCTGCACGATTATTGAAGTAGTGCCGCGTGACGGGGCAGCCACCACCTTCCGCTTTCCCGACAAGGACGTTCGCACTTTGTTTGACCTTCAAACCAACGTCTTCCCCAGTTCCCTAGGCACCAGCACCCATTTCTGTGGTCTGCCTCGAGCGGTTACGTGGGCCTTTCGTCTGTGCAAGGTGGCGCTTTCATTTCATGTTCACATTGACTCATATTCTTAAGAGTTCACCATATTATCAAACACCATTGTTTTCTTTCAAGTCTCGTTGACTATGCAGCTTTTGACATCATTCAAACTCTTGTCTTTGCTCCCCCCACCCCTCTGTACATCAGCCCTTCATGTCGGCCGAGGCCTACGACAACATGAAGCTCAAGCCCTCCTTCGACCACTTGCTCGACAAACACGTCACCGCGAGCTGCCTCCTCCCGCGGTGGGCTTCTAGTGGCACTTTTGACTTTGACCTGGACAAGTACGTCGAGTGGCGTGCCTCCGAGGAGGGTATTGCAACAGATCAGCTCTGCAAGCGCGGGGAAGGCCGAGCCTTCAATGCCAAGGCACCGGCTGGCGACCTACCTGAAGATGCAGCTGCTGCGGTCTCAGCGGCTGAGTTAGTGGGCTCGGGTGGGGTGGATGCGAAGAAATGGGGTGTGATGTCGAAGAGAGGCAGTGGGCGTGGGCTGTTCGGCAACCGGAAATGGAAGGTTCGTTCACTTGGTAACAAAAAGGAAGATGGCATCAAATTATGTTTTTGTTCTCTTCTTCGTGCGAGGAAAAAACACTAAGTGGTAACCTGTTTTATCCTATGCCTTATTTTTATGTTAAAATACTCCCCATCTTCTTCTTACTTGTCGTTTCTCAGGACAAACTTGTGGTCTTGCAAGCGGGAGCTCTGGTGTACTTCGATGAGACCGACCACACCTCAGCAACCAACCTCGCAGCCAAGGTGATCTCTTTGGCGGCGTGCCAAGTGAAACGAAGCGAGCCTGAAGCAGGAGGTTTCTTCAGCTCAAGCGAAGCTTCTGTAAACGAGTTCACGCTAATCACACCGAGCAGAGACTTCATTTTTTCGTCCGAAGAAGTTGGGGATTGGGTAAAAGCGATTCAATCCGAAATTGACGCCGGAGCGGCTCTCACTCAAGAGGAACGCAAAAGTTCCCCGGATGACGAGTGAATGCATAACAACAAAAAAGAACTTCTTTGTTTTTTTTTTTAAAGCGGTATTTTTTTCTGATTAGAAATGCCGTGCTATTCACACGCGAGTTTAAGTATACTGTATAGCACGGACAAAGGCTCTTGTTGCCTTGTAGTCTAAAACAAAAATGCATGTGGCATTTGCCCATCGTGTGACCTTGGAACGGGGTACATGGGAGATGGCGGCTCCTCTAAGGTATCCCCGCGCCATCTATAATCACCTAGCCGCTATCTCAAATTAAAGTACAGCTTCCAGTCATTAATATTGGATATTCTGCTGGTTTTAGAATGATCTAGAATTGCGGTTTGTGCATTCCGCGAGGTAATTCACTTAAAACTAGAACTTACTCAAATTCCAGGTATAATTCGGTCATGTACTTCTTTTGCTCTCTTTCTCTTCCTCTGTTTAGCGCCCACCGTAGACCCGCTGCGACGCTGGCCTCGGCGAGCGCACAGGCGGCCTCGGAGAAGCAGACTCCTCGGCGTGCGCGGACTTCTCAAACTTGCTTCGAATGTTGTTGATGCGCTCGTGCTGTTCCTTATGAGCGGCATCTGCGGCATCGTCGAAAATGGCTTGGCATTTCGCCGCCGCTTCCGATAAGTCGTCAGCGGCACTCTTCAGTTCACTCAACTCCATCAAGAGGGCGCCGTCAAATAACTCCTCGGCCGTGGCTCGCCCATTGGCCATCTGAGCATTCGCGCTGAACTGCCGCCGCCGCGCCGTGAAGTTCACAATCTTACCCTCCGCTTTCTCGATGGCTTCCCGCAGTAGCGGCGAAGTCTCTAGTAGCTGTGTGCCCGATTCAGCTGCTTGGCTCCGGATCATAAACACCGTGTGCTCCGATGTCCTGTGCAACCCATACGATAGGAGGGGATTGAGTAATAGAATAGAACTGAATGATATCATACACTACTACGAACGAAGGGGAGGCGCAACTCATACAATACCTGAGACTTTCGAGCCACAGCAGTCTTTCATCTTCGGACTCCACCAATGCCAGCAGCTCATCTACCGCAAGTGTCACTGCGTCCACCGCCCTCCGGTACCCCTCCGCCTCGAGCCCTTTCAGAGCTCGCTCCGCCTCAATCACTGCGTGCTTTGCGTCGTGACACGCGTCAGCCACCCGGCGCATCCCTGCGGCTAAGAACCGCTCGCTGTGAGAGACCCCTTCATCGAGTCTGGTCTTGTCGGCCTCCAACCTTATCGTGAGCTCCCGCGACGCAGCGTCCATCGCGCGCTTGTCCTCCAAGTAACGCTCTTCCATCGCCTCCGCCACACGTACCTAAGCAGACAGGCAAAGACAAGAAGAGTAAAAATGAGACGGAAGAAACAAATACATTTGGTAAGATAGTTGACATTAGTGATATAAAATATTCGCGTACTACGCGGACATACAAAGCTTTACCAGGTCAAAAGCATGGTTGAGGCGTTCTTCTCTTGCAGCTTCAGATCCCCCATTGATGGCAATGTCAATCTGCGTCATCATCGCCACAAACTCCTCAAAGTCCAGTGTCCCCGTGCCATCTTTGTCAACCAGATCAATGAGCTCCGCTGCTTCTGCCTCGCCTACGTCCTTCTGCCCCGCCCCCACCATTGCCAAGGAGAGCTCCGCTGCGTCGATCTCGCCGCTCAAATCGACATCCACACGATCAAACTGCGCTCTCAACTCCTCAATCTTGGACACGCGCGCTTTCACCTGTTGTGAACCAGCAGAAAGAAAAAATGAGCGATAGCATATTAAGAAAGGAACAAAAAAGGGCAAACACAAAAGCATTCTCCTCGCAGACTGCACACATCGCTTACTGCCATGTTCCAAACTCTTACCATGGAGAAAGCTTCGTGTAACTTCTGGTCGCCGCCCCGAGCGTTCCATTTGGTCATCAGGAACACGAACTCATCGTAGCTCAGAGTGCCACTCAAGTCGAAGTCTACTTCCGCCATGAGATCAGCGGCGATGTCCGTGGTAACCTGATTGGCTGACATGGTGGCCATGGCGCTCGCCAGCTCGTTCGGATCGATCTCACCGGACTGGTCAGCATCAATCGCAAAGAACGCACTGCGCATTGAGTCCACCTCTCCGAGAGGCTCTTCGCCCTCGCTCTTCCGATTCCCCCCCTTGGGGCTCAAATCTTTCAATTGCCGCCGGCGCTCGGCCTCCTCCTCTCGCACACGGGCGCACATCGCATCGACAGCTCGCTCTAAGGGACCACCTCGCTTCGCACCCCGGCTCATGAGGACAATGAACTCGTCGAAGTTCAAAGTGTCGTTGCCATCGCGATCTACGCTGTCGATCATGTGCTGAGCTTCCAGCACCGTCACTCCTTTCTCGCCGAGGGCCTCCATAGCTGCCGCCAGCTCTGACGCATCAATCTCGCCCGACCCATCAGAGTCGATAGCGGCAAACTGCTCTCGAAGGAGGTCTAAACTGTACGCTTCCCCTTGGACGTCTACCTTTTGGGCGCTCTGCAAACGAAAGCTCGCCTGACGCCCCATCCCCACTTTACGCCCCATCGCGGCTGCTCGCCGATTCATGAGAGCTTTAAACCGCAGCATCTTCCTCGCCACAGCCGTGCTCCGGTCTAGGCCTCGGCTCGCGTGCCGCGCCTGCTTCGCTGCTTCACTGCCCGCTGCTCCACCGGTCTCTTCGTCCCACGCGCTGGCCGCAATCAACATCTCGTGGCGGCACGAACGCAGCTCCGACTCCGCTGCCAGTGCTGTAGCTAGCAAGGCCTCACGAGCGGCATCGTTGTGTAACGTCATGGCAGAGGCGCGGACCTATATAAAAAGGAAGGAGATTGAACTGGATTAACAAGAGGAAAATTATCAGATATCGCAGCGAAGGGCTGGAAGTCGAAAATTTCTGTCAGTAATACCAAACCTGATTGAGTCGCTCCTGCTGCGAGTCAAGCTGTCCCAACACTTCGGCCCGGATGTGCCCCGCTTCTTCCTTTCTCTCCACTGCTGAGTCCACCGCCTCCACACAGGCCTTGGTGGCCTCCGCCAGCTCACTCATGGTTTTCAGGAGGTCAGGAGCATCGCGTGACACGTTGCCCCATGATGACAAGAGAGCAGCTTCCTTTGCTTTGTCCAAAATGCGAAGCGCCGTCTGATAGATTGAACACATATGCAAATGTAAATATTTAGGTTGCAATCTAAGTCAAGGCGCAGCAATACAGGGAATGTAACAATTGGCAACATGCGCGTATCAATCATCTAACGTCTTTTGTTTTCACCTCAGTCGCTTTACGAACGGACGCAACCCCGTGCACTGCACAGAGCGCGGCCTTATCCTGCGCTGCTGCGACACTTCGCTTCGCACTCGCCACCTTCCGCTGATTCACGTCCTTCTCGCGCCGCTGCCACCACAGCTGGATGCGCCTCACATAGGGGTACAGGAGGGTGTGTCTGAGGTTGCGGAGCACGAAGGGGGTGTCGGCAGACATGAAGAGCTTGGTGTTGCCGGGGCGGAACGCAGAGAGGGGCACGCGAGCGGAGACCGCGGGGTGCAGTAGCATCTCCATGGCCAGCTCCTGGGTAAAGAAAAGAAAAATACGAATATAAGAACGTCATAGCAGTGGCATTCAAATGAGATGTATTTCAAAATTATGTGAACCAAACCTCATCGTCGTTCATGTTTCGGAATTTAGCGCCCGGTGGAGTGAAAACTCGGAATTCTTTCACGAAATCACCGTAAAGCATACGGTTCGGAAAGCCCGCACGGCGCACCTCGAGGGCCGCCATCACCCCCGAGCAGACCAGCTGGTGCAGCACCGAGGGTTTGTTGACCTGAATCAAGATGAAGGGAACGCTAAGTGAAGGAGAGGTGGTGCTGTTCGATATACAAGACTAAAGAAATATAAACACAATTGTCTCATAGCTACGTCAAGAAAATGTACCTCCTGAGGCGCAGCTGAATCGTTGGTTTTGATGCAACGCACGAAGCGCGTATCGGCTGCATCGAGAATTCCCTTGAGAATTGATAATTGGCTGAGGAATTTCGAAGACACCGTCAAGGATTCGTGAGCGCTCTTTACCTTGGAGCCTTTGTGCTTCTCAGCATCAGCAAAGATCGCTTTCACAAGACCATTGGATTTCGATGTTGCCATAAGCTCCTGCAATTACATCATTACACGAAGATAGAATGATCATTAGTAAATGCAACAGAATCGAGATAGAACAGGAGGGATAAAGATATTAAACCTGAACGTGAGCGTAGAGTGCATCCCGGTTCTTTGGAATGAAGTCATGCACAGTGTAGACCACATCTCCGGCGTAGTGATGCACCAAGAAGTCGCATTCCTGTGTCCGAGAGCCATCTCGCCGCTTCCAGACAGATGCCAATCCGCACACTGCATAGGCCTTGGAATCATCGCCATGGTTTTTGTTGAAGCTCCGTGCGAGTGCCTCGCCGTCTGAAGCTGAGGCACCGCGGCGGCATTCCGAGTCTAACATAGGAAGAAGGCCGAGGGGCCTCTTCTCAAGGAGTTCCACTGTGGGGGTGTTATCAGGGAATGTTGTCGGATCCCACAAGATTTCTTCGCGAGTATACTCAAGGGCCTCTGCCTTGAACACCTGAGCGTTGAAGACCGCCTGTAGAGACTCGTTGGTGGTGTTGATGAAGAGCTGCTCGAAACCATTGTGAAGCTGATCTTCGAAACCGAAGATGTCCAACACACCGATGATTCGCTCTCCAGCGCTCCCTAAAGTGCCTTCACTAGGTAAAACCGCTTTGTTGATAGCTTCTACGGTGGAGTCGAAGAGACGAGTATAGAGAGCTTTGGCGAGAGCATCGCGTAGAGACGTTGCTTCAATTGCGTTATTGGAAGACACCAAACTTTCACCGCCAGGAAGTTCACGCACCTGCATGAATAACGTAAGCACACATCAAATATGAAATGCAATGACACGCACGAAAGACGTCGTAACAAAACGAGTCCACATATGAGTGTGTAAGGAATAACGACAACAAGTTATACTGAAATGGCAACAGGTAGGTGGTTGTGAAATCAACAACAAGCAGAAGGATACAGGAAAAAGGTCTAGACCTGAGTGGAGAGTGCTTCCGCAAGCAAGCTTGATCCAGAGCTACCCAGGCCCAAGAGTTCTGACGCTGCCTCTAAAGCATACTTCGACGCTTCTGTGACAAAGCAAGTCTCGCCCGATTTGTCATCTTGAAACTCAATATTGCCCAACACCAAAACCCCTGCAATGGTCTGCAAGAGATGTTTCTTGGCATCGCCCTGGATCTGAACCGCAGTCATGCTCCTGAGGGTGTGCTCAAACTCTTCTCCATCGTGCATGCCTCCCACTGTGACGCACCCGGAACCGTTGGCGTAGGCACAGTCAGCAGCTGAAAGCTGTTGCAATGCCCCCAACCCATGCGATGACCGATCTTTGGCGCTGCATGAGAGCAACTGTGTGCACCGTAAATGCCAAAAAGATGCACAAGATAATCAGAGATTGGACATCAGAAAGTGCAAGATTCGACAAATTCAGGCTTAATGTAACAGTACTTAGAAAATTCACCTGAAAGAAAATATGGTAATTGCGCTCATTGTGAGGTTGAAACACCACCCGGCTGGATTCAAGCAGCAAATTCGTGAGCTTCCCTCCGATGATGACTTGACCAGTGGCACCACCAGCCGACTTGTAGTGTAGCGCCGTAAATTTACCAAAGCGAGACGAATTGTTGTTGCGTTGCGTCTTGGCATTGCCGAGAGCTTCAAGCAAAGGACTTGACTCCACTAAGCGCTCTGACACTGACAAATCGGTTGACTCAGGTCCTTTGGGCACCTTTTGTGGTGACAGCGGAGACACGACGCTCGTCTTGGTTTTGTCTTTGCTCTCGCTCACAAAGCTCAAGAAGGCCAACATTAGCTTTGTTGTTTCGGTCTTTCCAGCACCCGACTCCCCGCAGATAACAATCGCCTGGTCTTTGGACGAGGCATTGGAGTGGATGGCTTGATGAGCTGCTTCTGCCTCTGCGAAGCAATGTGGAGGCATAGTTCCGTGGGCTTTGTTCATATACTGCTTCATAACTTCAGTGCCATAAAGTGGGAGCCATTTAAAAGGATTCATCGCAATGAGAATTGTGCCCGTGTTAGTGTAGATCTTATCAACCCGAAATCGCAGGTCAACATTATCCAAGATTGACGCCTCGTGCAATACCTGTAAAGTTCAAATATAAGGATATCAAATGATGAGAGGCGAAATGAAAGTATTGGTGCCAATGAAGAGTGAACTAAAAGTAAACAATAAATTTAAAAATAATTGATCACCGGAAGATCATCCATGTTGTCGACTCCAAATTTCGACGAATTGGCGACCCTCGGCAGAAGCCGCCTTGGCTCTTCTGGTGCTTCATGAACTTCCGCGAAGCCACCAATTGCACTCTTTCGGCGATTTTCGTGGAGTCCTCGAGAAGGGGAACCTCGCTTAGGTGGCTGTATTGGTGCTCGAAGATCTATCTCGTAGATTCGTTTGTCGAGATCCGCTACTGCAGTAACAGTGGTATCGGTAACCACCGTGATGGTAGCTGGCACATACGCGGAGTGTCGATCGCTTACCTAGAAAGTAGCAGAAGACAATAGCAAGATTCAAAGATATCAGCTGGATAAAGCACTCTTATATGCATCAGAGAAACGACAATAATCGTTGTAATTATTTCATAGGGGTTAAGTGATAAACGCACCCAACAAAGAGCGCCGACGTCTTCTGGAGCCCAGCCTGTCGACTGATGGCGCATTGAATTTGCAGGCAATTCTTCCTATAATGCACAAGCAACATCATAGCATGCAGACTCAATGAGAAAATATGAGGCCAAATGCACTTCGTACAACAAACAAAGATATTAGAGTGGCAGAAGTGATAATGACGTACCATTTTTGCTTTATTCGGGCTCCTTTTGCCGCTCGGGCTCGTCGGACTTCCAGGTGCAACTTGCGTCATCGAAGACGGTCCACCGGTGCGCTGCACCATAGCTTCGTACTTCTTTTTTCCCACGCCTGAGCCGACCGTTGGCTTTACGTACGTGGCGGTAGACTTGAGTCTTGGTGTGCCAACTGCCTGGCCTGAAGAGACTTTTGAAGCATTGCCATTGCTAGGCGGTAGTACTCGAGGTGACATTACGGTACTTCGATTGGCAGGTGCTTGCGGGGAAGGCTCGCGAGAATTGCCCCTTGAGTTGTTGCCAGATGTAAGTTTGGAAGGGGGAAGCTGGAGACGGCCAGATTTAGACATTTCCGTTGCTGCTATGGTGCCTGCACTGAGATTCTTGGCCGGAATTTTCGAAGAGAGCATCCATTTGGGCCCCTTAGGAGCTGCCACAGGTGCTGCGGCTTCTTGTACCTCCTCTGGCACCGCCACTTTAGCGTCCTTAAAGTTGCCTGAATTCTTGCGCGACAATGGTGCTACTACTTCTGGTTCCTTCGATTCTTCACTTCCTGACTGAGCGCTCTTTGAGGAAGCCTCGGCCCTGCGAAGTGGAGACGATTCTCCCCGCTTCCTCGGCAACACCGGCACCGGTGACGGTGGCTTCTTCGGGTCAGCGCTCAGTCGAGCAATCACGGCTTCGGGGTTAAAACGAGGGGATTTGAGGCGGCGTGGGCGAGCAACCACTGAGGGAGGATCGCCATCTTCGCTGCCGCCATCTGCACTGACTTGAGGTGATCGGCTCCGGCGGCCGAAGCCACTGTTGACACTGCCGCTCGGAGAAGGCGGTTTAGGGGCCCCGGGCGCTGCTTGAGGTTGCTGGGGTGCTTGCACTGCCCCATTCAGGGCTGGAGATACGCGCGAGGGAGAAGGTTTCTTGAGTCGAGCGAGTGGCGCCTGAACCGTACTCGTAGGACTCGCTGGCTTTTTCAGTGCAGCTACACTGTTGGATGAAGCATAGCGCATTGGAGATGGTTTCTTTGCTCGAGGTAATGCTGCATCTGAATCTTCTGCCTCGACCTTAGGCTGGTGTGCCGGTGCCGCAGTACCAATATCGTTTGCTTCACTAGCACCTTCAACAATCTCGTGCGAATCTGTTGTCGCTGGATCGCTATTTTTATCGTTGCCATTATTCTTGAGGTCGCCATTTTGTGCCACCTCTGCTGATGCCACGCCATTTTCGCTGCTATTCCCATCGGTAAGTGGAATCGCTAGACGCAGTGGCGGTGAAGGTCGCCTCTTTTCGAGGAGTGCTTTCGCTCGATTTGCCGTGAAACCAGCACCAGTCACGGGGGATATACGCCCTCTCGCTGGCGCCTCGTCAGTGGTCTTCTTCATCCAGCTGTTGGCTGTTGCGAGGACATTGCCTGACGACTGCCATCGCCGCACCGCAGTTTTTGGCTTCTCTGGCACTGCTTCTGTATTCTGGGGCGGCCATCGACGTTCCCGAGACGATGCTCGAGGAGCAGCGAAGGTCTTCTTCGGGGCCTCAGCTGTTGAAGGCTCTGAGGAGGAAGGAGGGCGCTGGCGTTCCAGAGACGAAGGGCGGGATGCAGGCTTCACAGGTACTTCTGGCTGCGTCAACTCGCGAGCTTGTGGCGGGTCATCAGTTTCTTCGAGGCGTTGAGGCTTAGGTTTCTCGACTGGCATGGGTTCAGCTGGAGGTGCTGCTTCATTGGGAAGCTTATTTGCCGATGGCGGCTCTACTCGAGAGCGCACAGGTTCTGACGGTGCAGGCTCAACATCGTTACTTGACACCAAAGGCTCTGACACTTGGCATCGACCGAGCCCTGCTTTAGCCAACGATGCCGCAAGCACCGTGGGGTTCGCTGCTGCTTTACTCATAGAAACTGCTGTGGCGTGATCATTGACTCCGATTACCTTGGTTTCCACCACCACACTACCAGCCCGCACTGACACTACTTCCACCTGCTGAGCACCAACTCCGAGGGCTGAGGCTGTCGCTGCGCGGAAAGCGGACGAAGCATCGGCATCGAAGGATGATATCGAGTGGTCTGCTAGTGCCACTTCAAAGGAGACATTGCAAGGTCCGCTAACTGGGGCCTCAACCACACAAGCTCTTGATGAAGGCAGCTGCTCCTGAGGAGGCATGGCAAACAGCGGTGACGCTTTGCCTGACGCTGGACTTGGACTGGACGGAAGCCCGGTATGGTTTGTACTGGACGGAACTGCATCCGAAGTGCCTACAGGCTGAAAAGGCTCTGAAGTAGATGGCTTGGGTGGAGACTGATTATGGGACACCATGACAGTACCATGATTGCCCAAGCGGCGGACCACAGAATCATAGTCCGACAAGGGAGGAGAATTCGAGCCTGCGACGGGACTGAGCGCAAGACAAGCGAGGTTTGCGTAAGGATCTTGCACCATGTGAGTTGGGAACCGTTCGTCTTGCTGCAAACGCAAAGGCGACGCTGCTCGGTTTTGCTGTTCAATCAATTGCGAAAGAGTGTGCAAAGCCTTGATCTCCTGCGTGCACCTCAAAGCAGCCTCGAAGTCCTCCGCAGCCACTGCCGTTGCCTTCGCTGATACTAGTGCTGCTACTCGGCGCGCGCGATCTTCATCCTGTGCCCTGGCTATATTCTGTGCACGTGCTAGCTGATTTGCGAGCGCTCCAGTTTGATGCTCAGACTCCTTCCCCTGGCGCTGGGCATCTCTCAGATTCCTGTGCAATTCGTTCACTTCCGACCGAAGGTCATTGCGTTGCGAAGCTGCTGCCCTACGGGTGTGCATGGACCACTGTGACCACGCAAGTGACGTCCAGAGAGATGTCTTTCGCCCCAGAGCCCCTCGTAAGAAGCTTTTCACGTGCATGCGCTGCGCATCGTCTCGCTCCCGCCGCATGGCTTTGGCCAATCTTCGGGCTTCCTCCACAGATGCCTCCGCCGCTGCCACTTTTTGTGCTATAACTCCTTGGCCCTCGTTGCCTTGTGATGCCTCAAGATCGCGCACTTGCGCCTTCAAGGCATCGAGCTCTAGTGCTTGGCTCTCGATGGTCTTTTGGGCAGCAGCTTTGGATGACTCAACCTCGCCTTGTAGTTCGTGCACCACCTAAAGAAGAGGAGAGGGGGAAATGTTAGACGAGTGGACAGATGAGGTGAAAGGTTGGGCAAAGAGGAAATTAGGTAAATGAATTGCAGGAAGTCCGCATACAACCTGAGCGTGTTGTGCCACTAGAGTACGAGTTGCCTCCGCTGCTTCTGCCTTGATTGCTTCCACAGCCCGAGCATGAGCTTGGTCCCTTTCTTCAAGCTTCGTGTTCAAAGATGAGCTCAGCTCCGCTTCTAAGCGCTCTAATTTGCGTCTCTTCGCTTCCTGTTCAGCTTCCTTCTTAAGATAAGAGGAAGCTGTAGTGGCAGCTTCCGACTTCGCATGCGCCAATTCCTCTTTCAGGCTCTGAATGAACAACACGAGAGAGAGAGGGAGAGAGAGTAACAGAAGATATATAACGAGAGGATAAAGTTGAGGACTTCTCATAAGAAGCTCCTATCCATTACCTGTATGGAGGTAGCGTGAGCATCGAATGCTGCTTTGCGCTCAGAGAGTAACCGTTGTTTTGCGTGGCTGACTTCCTGGTGCAGTTGTCGGTAAGTCTCGAGCTCCTGGAAAGGAGTTTCAATCTCAGGGCTATTGCGCACTTCCTTCAAACGGTCAGTTGCATCCTTGAGAAAGAGCTCTTGGCGAGTCACCGCACCCCACACGAAGGCCTCGCCCGCTTCGTCGCGCCTAATATAATAGTAATGGTGAGAAGAAACATGGCTGAGACAAGGAGACCAAGGCGGAAAAAAAATGAAAGGGAGTTGTAAGAAATATGGGATGAAGCCGTTATCCCTGACCTTACGCAGAGATCCTCAAGGGCCGACTCAAGGTCGGCAACGTTGTTACCGCCAAGACGAGAGGCAGGAGCAGCAGCGCTCTGAGATTGGTCTCGAAATCCAGCAGCTGGCACAAACACGGGTGATGCCTGCCGCGATCCAGACTGCTGCTGCTGTGGCGATGGTGACAGTGGTGGAGGAGTCTCTTTCGCAGGCGGCAAGGGATCATCGTATCGGCCGCTCCCGAGAAACAGCCGGCCAGCGGCCGAGTGCTTGGGCACGGGTTTTGAAGAGGCAAGGGCTGTGACCACTGGTTGAGGTTTAGGCTCGGCCCTCGGGCTCACGCTTCGAAACTTGCGACTAGACGACGCATGAGATGCCCCACCGAGACGGGGAGACCGGCTCCGAGACCGCCCACTTCTTTCCCCCTCACTGGGGGCGCGGGAAGTGCGGGGGGCAGTGAGAGCAGCTGGCGCCGCTTCTGCTGGTGAGGATGCTCGTGCGAAAACAGTTGAAGCAGCACCAGCGCTGGCTGCGACAGCCTCTTTTGTCTCATTTGATGGCTGGGGCCATAACCCACGCCCTCGGAGTGTCGACACCATCGCAGGTGCCGCAGGCGCTGCCTTTGTGGTCATGGGCTGTTCATTTGCCACTTCTGGTACTGACGGTGGTTGAGGTGGGGCTGGTGGTTCAGAAAGTGCGGGAGCTGGAGCAGAGGCCTCAACTGGCGGAGTAGATGTCTGCACAGGTGGACTAACCTCTTCAATGCCATTTTGTACTTCTGCTGGAGTGGGAGGGAAAAACACGTCTAGTGGAGCTTTCGCAATGTGAGGAGTGGCAATAAAGGGGGCGCGGACTCTCGAGACTTGCTCTTCTTCCTCCAGGCCGATTCCCGATCCCGTTACTAGCTCCTTGAGAGGTTCTGACCCTGAAGTCGTCACTTTTGATGGTTGTGGAGGTGGTGACACAGCAGCTTTGGTCGCTTTGCCGGTGGTGTCATCAGCACTGGCCACTTTCGCCATCCACCGCATCGCCAGCGCGCTCGACTTCACCTTCGGAGAGGTGAAGGTCTTGGCTGCTGCACCCACGACAGGTTTACTAGCCGTTGAGTCTTTGGGCAATCGCACATCGTTACCAGCTGAGGCTTTTGGCATTGGAGAGGTGGCCTCAGTGCTGGCAACGGCTTGAGTGTTGGCCGGGAGGACCACACCTGCTGGCTCGCGGTCTTCGTCGTTGGAAAGGGACGAAAGGCTCTCGTGCGGCTCGACAATTCCAGTATGGACCTCAGGCGATGGCCCAGCCGACTTCTCAACCGGCGCAATAGGCGACGCAGATGCGGAAAAGATGCGGCCAGCAGTCTTAGGTGGTAAAGGGTTCGCCGCGTGCCCTCTCCGGAGCTCTAACAGAGCCAATGAGATGTCGCCCCCTCGCTTCTGAAGCACGCGCTCACCCTCTGCAACAGAGCAACCCGTCTGGGACACCAGCAGCGACACCGCACTCTCTTCTGCTTCCTTTTCTTTTTTCGGAGGCACCAGCTTTCCTGCCCGCGGTGCTTTCTGCTGCCCACGCTTGTCAGCAGGCGGGGCAGCTTTCTCGTTTGGGACCAAGATCTCATCAAGCTCCGTTTGTGCCACGTCCTCCTCGTCGCCGTCCTCGTACCTGTAAGGACAAGCACGAACTAAGTTTCCTCTCGAATCATACGTACTAGTGGAATGGTCGATCATACCTAATTTTGAAGTAGAGCATGCTCGCGCCTGCGATGACTTTCACTCCTACGACAAGGCCCTCGAATACGCCGTGGCTCCCGAAGTCCTTCCTCACACGGCGCCCAACGTAAGCCTCTGATGCAGCCTGCTCTTCTGGCCCCAACGCCGCAGTACTAGGTCCCATAACCATCGAGTTACGCGGTGTTTCCATGCCAGGGAAGCTTGGTCGCGAGTAGGAGGATACCTGGGGTCGTGTTTGGGAATCTGCTCCTCCCTCGCTGTAGCCGTCATCGTAGGGCTGGGGTGACGATTGGCCACTTCTCCCATCGTGTCGATGCGAATCTTGAGGCTGCGAACTATTCCTAGTTTTGTCTGCTTTGAGCTGTTCTTGAGCCGTCGCCGCTGCACTCACGATTTCTTTGAGCTCTCGCAGCCGAGTCCGTCCCTCGGCCGACAGGCGCCCCGCTCGCTTCGATTCAGTGAGATCGCGCAACTCATGGCGCTCCGGGCGAGTCAGCACCAACTTGACTAAGCTTCGGAAGTCAGTCTGCATTCCACCAGCCTAAGTATTGATGACGTGCACACAAAATCATACAAGATCTCTTTGAGGAAGTGGCAGTTGTTATGGGGGCGTGGGTTGAGCGTCAGGAGGGCAATAACGAAGTACCTGCTCGTTGCGAGACATCTAGATCCTTTGCCGAGCGTTTGAACTATTCCACGAGACCAAGTTGCACAAACGCAGCGGGGAATTTTCGACTAGACGAAGCACAGTAGCTTGGCAGTGGCACACAACTAAGGCACCGCTAAGGAAGCTTATCTGGTACAAAAAAACATCGTTATCATCACAACCAAGGGGTATAATCCCCTTGTCACAACATCCAACATCGCAGCTGCGGTAGTATGTAAAAGTACCCTCCTCGTAAAAGCCTCTCCCAACTCCCAACTCCCAACTAGGCCCCTAACGGGGTGGCTACGCCAAATTCTGAGAATTCCTTACCGCGTCAAAGCGTGCTCAGTACCATTATAAACTGTTTAACCTACCTGTACATAAAGTCGTCTGAAAATAGCCTGACTGAATGAACGACTGCTACTGAAGTGAGTGTAAAGTTACGACGAACACAAGCATTAAAAATACGCCCACGTGAGTGCTAGCCAGGACCACCGACAGGGCCGGGCGGGCGCCCACCCGGCCTATTTGCGACACACGCCCAATGGGCGGGTGGGCGTCCTTTTCGTTTTTCTGCTCGGGC
>Ga0307979_1000790_pt1 | contig 22310 bp, 24 predicted proteins | sample OrgLakmetage1058_FD_201833 | JGI IMG/M metagenome (GOLD analysis project Ga0307979, IMG submission 201833) | Saline water microbial communities from Organic Lake, Antarctica - #1058 | ecosystem: Environmental > Aquatic > Non-marine Saline and Alkaline > Saline | place: Antarctica: Organic Lake...
GTTTCCGTCAGTGTCATATGGAGTGCAGGCAGTGATTTACGGAAAGAGGTGGAAATTTAGTATCGAATGATGCAATGGAAACATGCATGTAACCACTCCAGTAGCCCACGAGCAGCCACAACTACAGCAGCAACAACATCAACCACCGACTAGCTGTATGCTTACCAGAGGGCCAACTGCGGCGTCCCCCGTGGGCACCGCAATGCAAATGGGGTTGGTCCCAAAGACTGCCGTTTTCCCCCCTGCGGGGGCCACTAATTCGGGGGATTGGGCGAGCACGATTCCAATGAGGCCGGCCTTCGCAGAAAGAAGGAAGGATAGAAGGTGAAGAAAAGATAAAGAGGTAAAAAGAGCGCCAACCGAATTGACTTGAATGCTAGGCAGGTATTCCTTTCTTAGCTTTATTTATTAAGGTATACCTTGCGCCTCTCAGTGATTTCCTTTCATGCTCTGTTACCTTCGTCTAGGAGCACTACTCGACTGACCTTCCCCAGAGTCTCAGCGTAGTACGCTAGCATGCCTGTTGAAGTCGAAGTGTTGTACGTCGACACCACTCCAACTCCGTGCTGTTTCGCTTTCACCGAGGCCATTTCAACGGCTTTGTTTAACGCAACCATGCCTGCTCGCTGGTTCCCGTTCACTACAGCGCTCAGGGTAGACTCCCGTTCCACTTTGAGTGGACCCGCCTGTGGAGCAGACAACACGGGGAGTAAAAAGTAAGGAGCTTTGACGCTGTGTAACGAGGCTCTACTTTGGTTTGAACGCCGTCTACAATGATTTGACTTATCCAGTGGAATAATCCTACGAATAACTAGATCAATTGATTCTGAGCGTGGATTGTTTATTCGCGAATTCCATCCTATCCGAGAAAGCCAGGATACACACTCCTTCGAAGTTAGCCAGACGCACCTCTGAGTTGTATTTCAAGCTTCCAGGCGAGCTCACATCGTACAACTTGCTGATGCCCTGGCTGTTGTTCCGCAACTCCGCAGCCATTAAGATGTCCTTGATGACATGAGCCTCGTCTTCTGGGTAACCAAGATTGATCATAGCTTTCAAGACGATGCCGTCGAGTTCATCTATCGAGATTAGTTCTGTGGCCATTTCAAGTTATAAGGTAGGCCTAGAGTGGCTACTCTGTAGTAGAATTGATTTGGAAATAGGCAGCTTGTAGCAGTTCTTGATGTTGGATAGGAGGCCCTGTTTGTGAAGCAACCTACGTACGTCTAGCTCTAGCTAGGATAGGAGCTAGCTAAGACAGATGCAAAAATCTGCACTTTTGAGCTTTCGAGTACGAAATCTTGTGTGTCAGATCTCGTGCCCGATGCTACACTGATCTGTGGCTAGCTGGCCGTTTGCCTCATTATTTGCCGTATTCGAGCTGCAAGTCGTTGGTGGCAGCGGAGACCACTTCATTAACAACAGCTAGTCTAGATAGAGTGACACTCGATCCTCATTTTGACATTTCTCACTAGTCATGAAGCGGGCTGAGGCTAGTGAGCCAGTTGTTCCTGGCACAGCCAAGAAGTTGAAAGTCGATTCGCTGCGCAACGAGCTCTCGGCTCGAGGCCTGGACGAGACAGGCTTGAAAGCGGATCTCGTAGACCGCCTTGAGGCTGCTCTGCAAGCCGATACGCCAAGTCTTACTCCGGCACATGCATCAAAGGTTGATCTGGCATCATCACCGGCTGCAGTTCTTCCCCAAAAAAAGCTTTCGAACGGTTTACCAACTGAGCATTTTGTTGGCATAGCCCTTACTGCTGAGATTGAAGCAGTGGATGGCCATAGTTTCACGGCCCACGGGCACCTCTTCGTTGAATGGGCGGAGCCTGGTCAGCCTGACGTTATCGACGACGAAGATGGCAGCGACGACGATAACGTTGACCATGTTTCAAACGGCCGAGGCCCACTCAGTAATACGCGAGGGGCTAGGTTGAGCAGTATAACTCATCCGAGTAAGGTGAGCCAAAGGTGCCCGATTGCGCTGACTTCAGAAGATAGGACACGCAGTGCTGGGAGCGGCAGTGGCGGCAAAGGGCTGCCCATTTTTGCCAACGCAGCAGCCGTGAATATCTTAGGAAGCGTGCAGTGCCAAAGGCGCAGCGGCGTCGCGAGGTGCTGGGTGCACTGGTGTGCGACTTTCAACCAAGAGCTCGACCTCTGCAGCTACCCCTTTGATCGTCATTTGCTCGTTTTGCAGCTGCGTGCGAGCCAGTCATGTTCGCCTGATGTTTCTTTCGGTAGCCCTAATGGCTGTAGCAGCAACAGCGGTGGTGGCGGTGGCAGTAGTGAATTCTCGGCTTGTCTGAGCAGTCGTTTGGCAACTACGTGGCGTTGCCCACAGCTTGAGGTAGGCTTGCAGCGGCGGCGCTTGCGAGGCACGCCACCAGTCGTGGAAGTGCGAGTAGGAATCGAGCGGCGGTCTCAGGCTGCGCTGATGCAACAAGCGCTGCCAGCTGTGGTTCTGGGGATGCTAGGAGGTGTGATCGCTTTCGAAGCAGCTATGAGGCGCGCAGACAGTCTTGCTGCTGCATTGACTGCTTCTAGCGCTGAGGTTACTGAGGCCGCGGCTCCAGCGACGACGTCCGGTATGCAGATGGGCGAACCTCCGGGCTTGACCAACTTGCTCACGGTGATGCTAATGCTGCTTGTACCGGTGGCTGCAGGAGCTGTGACACAGAAGCCACAGGCCGCTGCCTTGACCTGGCTTGAATGGCACGCTTTCAAAGCTAGTATATTGATCTCAATGCTCGTGCTGCAGGCAGCTGTTGCGCCAGTTTTGCTTTCGATGGCTTGTGCTTTTGGCGATTCAACCACTCAAGAAGCTCTGGAAGGGATTTCGCAGGACAGCATTTGCTTGAAAGTGTCGGCTGTGGATCAAGCTCTGCCATTGCTCCTGTTCGCACTATGGGGTGGATGGCATTTATGGATATGGCTTCTGGGGTTCATTGGGAGCTTCTGTAGTAGTTCCCAAGGCTGGCTATATGCATCCTGGGCGGCAGTAGCGCAAGCAGCTGCCGACCGCGAGCGAGCGCGACTCAATGACGCGTTTGCCCATCATTCGCCTGATTCGAGCTCAGATGGCAGCAACTCTTTTTTGCTGAAGCCCCTAGTGTTTTAACTTTAGCGGGTGTTAGGAAACCCGCATACGACCAACAATGCCAGCATGGAAGTTCCTAATGTGCTGCGCATTATAATTATAATAAGATAAAAAGAGCCGCGTCGCCGCGCCAAGAACTCGAAACGGACTTCAGACTTCTTTCAAAGTACCATTTTTATAAGTCCGCAATTCCGACAAGGACAAAACCTATATCCAAACTACCCCGGATTATATATGGCACCTGATGCGCCCAAAACATTTCAAAAACGATCTGCAAGGCCAACCAAAGGCCGTGGCGCCGGCGCCGTGGGCGATGGCTTTATATGTCTTCATCTAGTCTAGTCTAGTTAATACCCTCCCAAAAGCAAAGAAAGGCAAGTACACAGCAGTCACAGAGGCACATAAAGAATTCACTTGAGCTGCAAATGCGCTAGCAAATTCGCTCCAGAAGGCCAATTAAGGCTCCAACTGGCGCCTTTCCTCCGAACAAGTCGGCGGGACTGAGTGCTCGTTCGTGTGTCACGTCCCAGGTCCACGAGGCAATTCTCTGGGCTATTTTTGCCCCAGCAGGGCATCGTCTCAATGTTTTTCTCAGGCGTCGGGCGCCAGCCGATCTCAGCATCGCCTGTCCTCTTTCTTGCTAACTTTTCATATATGGGTAAAGAAAGGAAGTAGGAGTAAGAGAAGCAACTTCGTCGGGTTCTGTCAACTTGAGCTGCATATCTACATCACATGCGCACCATGAAAATTTTGGAGTGGGCTACTAAGCTCCCAGGGTGCCTTTAAATCAAGCGACAAGTGCCCATGCGCTAAACTGGCCAGTCCTTTGCAGCCTCCGCCGCCGCCTTATCATTGAAAATTGAGCTGGATAGGTACGACGGCTCCCACAACTGGAGATGCACCAAGGCATTCCCACAAAAATCTTGTGGAGGCATAACCAAGGACCACAGGGCAAGGCCATCGACTCCCTAGCACCGAGGTGCAACATGGTTGTAGCATTATAAAACAAACGAAATAAGTAACAAACCACGTGCTACACAACTACGAAGTCTAGCACTAGGATGGCTTTGGAAACAAACCGGCTAGAAAGGAAAAGAAATTGAGACCCGCGCCAACGCCGACGCTCGGATTAAAAATTCGTTGTATCGGAGTGCACAACTGGCAGTAAAACGTGTCAGTTAAGAGAGAGGTTAGTAACACGGGCATTGAATGCTATGAAGAAAGCGAAGATTGATGTCCCACCTGTAGAGCCCGAAAGAGGGCTCCGACAGAATACAAAAGGCGCGGGCGAAGCCTAGCGAAATAAAATATCGTTGAATAAACTTGCGGTAAATAGCGCCTCACGCCAGCGTCCTGCGCTTTTGCACCTTTTATTTCTGCGGCATCTACATTTGACATCCATCCTTTCTTGTAATCGTTCGCAATAACGGCTTGAATTGAGTCGATGCTGCTTCCCCAGTACAACGCAAACCTAGCTAAATGAGCAAATATTTGACGACGACTCGACTTTTCGGCTATCTTAGCTCGAATCTGCCGCGGATGAAATCGCTTGGATTTGACAGTTGTTTTTGTCGGCTCATGCTGGGCTCTAAAGAAAGAGCCACGAACTTTGCGTAAAGGTGCAACAGGAAATGTAAAAGCGGTGGATGCTCCTGCTAGTATAGGTGCAAAGCATACTAAATAAGAGAGTAGGGTGAGGCGTAACATTCGCTAAATGATAGTTTCTTTCTGAACTAGCTAGCAGCAACAAACAGGTGCTCTAGAGAACTGAAGGCGTATCTTCAATCTTCCCGAGCAAAAAAAAAAGAGAAGCGTCCCGAACTCCCGAAGTCCCGATGTCCCGAAGTCGTACTCGTACAGGGGGTGGGCATCTTTAAATGCCTACAGGTACCACAGCTACCGCCCACCACCCACCCACCGCAACTCGTGCGGCTCGTGCGTCGGAATAACTTACTAACAGACAGGCCGAGGGTTGAACGAGCTACCTAGACCCCCATCAGCACGTACTCTGCCTCTCGAATTCTGTGCTTGGTCTGTTTTATGCCTGATGAATGTTTTACTGTCTTGTTCTCTCCGAAGTGCAAGTCTGCAAGTCCTCCAATGCGGTCAAGTCCTCCAATGCAAGTCCTCGGGGCTGTAAAATTAGCTGGTGCACCCCCGAGGTCGAGACCGCTGCGTCGAAAAGACTGCTTAAGAAAATAACATGGACCCCGAGTTCAGCCTACAGTACCGTCTTGGGGGGGGGCTACTAACGAGCGCCGTGCTTGCTCTGTTGGTTACTAAATTCAGTCCCGTCGGGGGAATCAGAAAATGGCTGTTACGTGTTGCGAGCCAAATCGAGAAGAAGTCAGAAAAAGCTGAAACTATAAATTTTTGAAGGATTCATAAACTTCCACGGACCCATGCTGAGAATTGCTACCACATTTGGCTGTAACAATCTTCGCTTAGAAAAATGTGTATGTCTCATGTTGGCTCTTGTTGAAAAGCTGCTTTTGTCATGCGCGGCCCTGAAGTCAAATCTACACCGCCTAATGCCTGCGGAGGTGGGAATTCCCTTCTTAATTGCTAATCGCGAATCGCTCCTGATTGTCCTGAAGTGAGCTTACTTGATGAAACCGGGCACTGCACCTTTATCTTTCTTTTAAGGCTCTTGACTCATGAAACAAGACCAAATTTTGGCACTTTCCCCGCTTTTCCCCCTTTTTTTTGACTTTTTCTCCCAAATCTCCAATAAGAACTCGCACGAATCTGTTCAGTACACTTTTGTTGGTGTTCGTCGCAACCCATTAGCGCTAGCGCACTGCGGTTGTTCGAGGATACGGACTAGCTGGCGCCCAACGATGGATAATGTGAACACACAATTTCGTCGACATAGTTTTAAATGTCATGGTCTTGAGTTTCTACGCCTCGAAATAAAAATCGGGGGTGCTCACAACCATGTTGTGCGTGCGTATGTACAATGTAGGCGCCACCAATTGGTGCAGCATTCGAGGCAAGATACGACGGCGCGGACGGCTACCCGGACGATGGTGGTGCTGAAGCACCAAATGCATACAGAAACGAGGCTGCCGATGCGGACGCTCCAGGTGACGAGCAGCAGCCGCCTCCTCAGCCGGATCGTGAGATGCCCGCTGCCGTCATTAAGATCTTAGTGACAAACAACGTGGCCGGAGGTGCGTGATTAGTGTAAATCATACAGGAACGTCGCATTGTCGAGTTCGATTCTTATGGAAAGTTTGATGTCGTGGATTTTTCGCTATCGCAGGTCTCATTGGGAAAAAGGGGCAAATGATTAACGACATGCAGGTAAACCCAAAAACAAGATTTTATTCGGTGTTGCCACCTAAGCGTGGATGAGGCCAAAGAAAGATACTCACTCAACTGCATTGCTTGTTTCCTCCTTTCCTCTGCCTGTGTGGATTTCTGCAAATTTGTTTGATAGGCTCAGTCAGGCGCGCGCATCAAGCTGTCGCAAACGAACGATTTCTTTCCCGGCACTCAAGGTACTGTTGTGAGCTCTTTTATTATGAGTTATTTTAGAAACGCACTTATGTGCGTGCGCGCGCATTTGTCACAAACAGCCTTCAGTCGTCACTGGAACTCTTCCATTTCGTCTTTTTTTTTGCTATTGCAGATGTCCCGATAACGTGCCTTCGTCACCTCAACCCTTTGCTTGTCTTGTTCTCCTTCTTCGACAGAGCGCACGGTGCTCATCAGCGGCGAACAAGCTGAAGTGATGCACGCGCAAGAGTTGGTCTTGCAGCGCATCCAAGCCGATCCGTGGATTCAGCCGGACACCCCCGTGCCGCGCCACCTTTTACCACACCCCCCGTCGCCGCCGCTGCCTGAGCTAGGCCACCTCCACCACCCAGGCGTGAGCTTAGACGGTCACCTAGTGGACTACGGTAGCGCCGCCGCCTTGGGCTACGCCCCACCGACGCCGCTGCTGCCTCCTCCTCCTCCGGCCACTCCGCTGGTTACGGACGTGATGCTGGTGCGCTTTGTGATTCCTGCGCCCGCTGCGGGGGCTGTGATTGGGCGGCAGGGCGCGCACATCAACCAGCTCAAGGTTTGGAAGAATAGATTGTGGGGTTAGAGGGGAGGGTGTAGGAAGTTTTCACGTCATCATCAACTATAGAAATTGAGAAGGCGTTGTTGAAGACGAGAAAGTAAAAAGGATGATGTGAAAAGACATGTCGAAAGATAACATATTGCCTTTCGTATCTTTGTCTTAGCGATGTTTCCCTTGTTCAATCCTTCACTAATTGCATTACACAGGACGAGACGGGCGCTCACATTCGGTTAGTCCGCAAAGAAGACTCAGCGGTCCCAAACGAGCGCCTCGTGAAGATCCAGGGCACACTAGCGGCTTGCTGCCAGGTGCCCGCTTCTGTGTTCATGGAATAAGAATATACTACCTCGTGGAGTGAGAAGATGTAGAGAAGGGGAGTGTTAGCAGCAGCAGTGTCGCTTGTTCGAGGGAGGAAAGAGGATCAGAGTTTGTATGTGTGCGGAGTGGAAGCAGAGGGTATTATTGGATATGTGTCTAAACTTGTGATTCACTGTGCTCTACATCTTATATGTTTGCACAAAAGGTGGTCAACGTGGTGATTGCGCGGATGGGGGACGAACCCGAGCTGTGCTATTACCACAACATGACCACCAGCTACAGCCGCATGCTTGCTGGCTTGTCGCAGCATGCCCACAACCACAACGGCGCCGCGCGATCGAACCACCACCATCATGCCAATGACGACGGCAACGGTGGTCGGCGCCACCGCGGTGGTAGGTACCGGCAGCAACAGCAACAAATGCAACAGCGCCAATACCATGATGACGGGTCGTCTGGCGGCTATCTGCAACAGCAGCAGCATCCTCATCATCCAGGAGCAGCTGCTGGGGACAGCGGTAGCATGATGCCTCACATGAAGGCCAACCATTACCAGACTCATCTACCCCACCACCACCACCACCACCACCAACACCATCATCTCCCTCTGCCGCCGCCCTCCTTGCATTACCCGCCTCCATACAGCCACGGCGGCGCCCCGAGCCCTCTGGCCATGCCACATGTAATGCCTCACGCGATGCCGTATGGAACCCACCAAGGACGGTTCGCCGCTCACCCCAGCCAATCACATCACCTTCACCTTCCTGCAGCTGCTGCAGGGATGTGGCCTCCGTACTTGAACCATTTGCCTCTCATGCATCACCACCAGCTGCCTTCAGTTCCTAGTCTTGGAGCTACAGGAGTAGGAGCAGCAGATGATGGAGGAACAGATGATGGAGGCACAGGAGAATTTGAGACCGGAGAAGAATTCGAAAGTGCCAATGGTCAAAGTAGGAGCGCAGTGCATGACAGCAGCTATGACGGGGAGGACAGCGGCGAAAGCGCCGCAGCAGCACCTGAGGATGAAGGCACGCTCCAAGGAAGCAACGGGGGATTGAATTATCAGGTATGTTTGCTCTTCAATTCGAAAAAACATGCATGTGTTCATAGAGAATGGCTACCGACTGCAGCGATCTTCTAAAGAAGCGAAGCCCTTGCAGCGTCTAATTGTGTAAAGTGAAAAGTGTGTCTTGCCTTCTTATTCTTTTTGTTCTCGTGACTTCAGCAACAGGTGGGCATGGTGCAGTTGGCGGTGGCTGATTGGTTAGTACCCTGTTTATTGGGCACCAAGGGTGCGGCTCTGCGCGAACTCATGGCGTATTCCGGAGCCACCATCAAGGTTTGGAATTTACGCTTGGTCTTTGTTTTTATATTGTGCCTCTCTTATTTAATTAGGTTTCTTCGTTGTGAACTTACAAACACTCGCATTTTTCATATTTTGATGGAGAACTTAGTGTCAGAGCATACTTTTCAATCGGCTTACCTTTTTCTTGCATTTTTTGGGGGGGTCATTACCTCTATTAGGTGAGCCAGCGGGACGAAGTGATTCCGGGCACCATGAACCGCATCGTCACGTGCACTGGGTCACCGCAGGTCACTCAGGCCGCGCAGTACTTGATCCAGCAGCGCCTCCAAATGGCTCAGCAGCAACAGCACGCGCAACAGCAGCGGCAGCACCAGCAGCGCGGGCCAGAGCCACCACAGCCACAACAGCAACAGCAGCACGGGTATGGCCAACCGCAACAGCTTCCGGTGCCTCCTCCGTCAATGCCGCCGCCACCAGCAGGTGGCTACGACGCAAGCAGCAATGGAAATAGCGCACGAAAAAGCAGCAGCAGCTCTAGAAACGGTAACTGAAGTCGAAAAGGCGAATGAGAGATAACGACGAATGGTTGCTGTTAAGCGAGGAGGACTACAGCGCTGCGGAGTGGAAATTGTAAATAGATCCGGTTCGCCGGTTTTGTATGAATGGCGGGAAATTTTGGTGCATGTTGATATTGTTTTAGGAATTCATATCGAAATAATTCGATGAAATTAGTGATATGAAACGACCCACTTGTTGATGTGAGAACAGTGGGGTTTACAGTCTCCTTTAGGAGCTGCAGAGCTAAACAGGAACCCTCCTGCGCACATCCGTGTGCGCAACTTCCCTCTCCTTCCCAAGATCCTCACGTGTTCGTTTACGAATCGAATGGACTGAAAATTTGACCACATTTCAACCATCGAGGCAAGAGCAAAGCATCGCCAACAACAGGAACCCTCCCTGTATAGCTCTTCAGCTCCTAAAGGAGACTGCAAACCCCACTGTTCTCACATCAACACCACTACTAACCGTCAACGAAATTCAAGACAATGAATCAGCCAACCGCCCTCTACCTCTACCTCCACCTCAATAATTCGCTGTTGTTTTTGCTATCGCCCGTTGGTTGTTTTTCTCCTTCTACTTCTCTTACTACTCACTACTTGGAATTTTCTAACAACCATAACCAACGATTTGCTTTTCTTCTCTACCTGTTAGCTTTCTAATTCCGGCCCTTCGGGGCCTGTCTCAAAAATATACGCCTATATACGATATACGCTGAGTTATTTGAAACAATTGAGACCTGCCCAAATTTGCATCACGAAACCGAATGCATCGAGGGCACTAATTCAACGAGCAACCAAGGCGCACAAACTCTCACAAACGCAAAAGTTACTTGGATTTTTGTTTACTGTGTATTTGCAATGTCTTCATTGACGTTTTTGGATCATTTGACTGACGTAAGGCCTAACGGCTTCGCAAGTGAGTGAGTGATGAGGTAGGTGGACGCTGTCGGGCGGTCGGGCGTCGGGCGGTCGGCTGTTATGTTGTTGGCTAGTCCTACTACTGCCAGTATGGCTCTACTCTGCTATTGTACAGACTCTTGCTAGTCTGCCAGCGCTAGCTTCTTACTACCTTCAACAGCACAAGCAAATTTTCATGATAGCGTGATCCTTTCTATCCCATGATTCCGGCACCCAGCATTCGGAAAGACTGCTGCGGTGCGCGGTCGTTAGGGCACCAAGGTTGGGTGCAAAGTCTGTCATTTTCACCGCTCGGGGCACCATCATGCTGCGCGTCAGTCGATCGAGCCGGGCAGGTAGTAGCCTATGCTTTGCAGTAATTATGCGGAGTGTCATCCCAACAGATAGTCTCTAGGATTCTCGCTCGAGAGTAGCTCCTACTGGATTATGAATGTATTTCAATGTATCTTCCGCTTCCTCCTTTTTCTTCTCTTGCTTTTAGCTGCGCGTGCATTCGGTGCATGGGCCTCACGGCCTCACGCCCAGCGGGGAGGCCTTCAACGACGGAGCTGACTTGTCGCAGCTCACTGCGGTGTGCTGGTGCGGGCCGGACTACGTGTGCTTCGGTGGCGCTAACGGCTTGCTGCGCATTCGCCACATTTCCGATGCCACTCTTGGCTACACTACGCCACGGCGCATCGGACATACGGGGCCCGTCCTGAGCGTCGCCTCTACAGGGGCGCGTGGCCATTTAGTGCTGAGCGGCGGCGCCGACGGACGAATTCGCCTGTGGGACCCGCGCGGGCGATGGGGGCTAGAAAGAGCGGCTGCAACGGTAATAAACTAGGACATTCGCAGGAGCGCTAGTACATAGGAAATTCATGAGGCAGTGTCCTCGCCTTTCTTGTAGCGGTTGTGTTCTCTTCTTCTAGTTTTGTAAACTTTTCTTCGTTGGACCAAATTCAATGCGTGTCTTTCTCGTGACTTACATGTGTGGTTGCGCCAGGTGAGTGCAGGCTACCATGCGGTGCGTGCCTTGGCTGCGACGCAAGGAGGCACCGATTACACGACGCTGGTGGCCGCCGATGGGGGACCCTCGGGAAGTTTACACGTGTACGACACACGGCGGCCTCGGGGATTGTTCGAAGACGTGCAGCAGTTAGGGTCATCGAGCAACAATTTGCCGAGAGCGGACCCGAGGTGGCGTGGGTTTACGCATGCGCCAGAGGGCAACGCTGTGAGTATACTGAGAGGAAGAAGGCGTGCACGCTAAGAGTATACAGAACTCTTTTGTTTGACCTTGCACGCTGGTTTCTTTGCTTTTGTTACAGAGTATGAGAAGGGCTGATGTTTGCTTGCATTTGTCCTTGCTTCTTGCTGTTTGTCTCGCAAAATGCAACAATTGTCACCACACATGATACCCTTCAAAAAACAGGTGGCTGCTTTGCAGGGCCACCGCTCCTTAGCCCGCTGTGTGTGCATGTCCACCTCGGGCGACGTTGTGGCGTCTGGTTCGGACGACAAAACCGTCCGCTTCTGGGACTTGGCTCGGCCTGCTAATGTTGCTGAAGATGAAGAAGCTGGCCATCCTAGCTATTACTACGGAGACAATGATGATGACGGAGCTGGCAGTGGTTTGTTCAGTGGGTACGGCAGCGGCAGTGGGTATGGCGGCGGTTACGGTAGTTCTAATAACGATGGTGGAGATAGCCATAGCGCTGCTTACAACAGTCGGTTCAGTGCACAAAGTGGCGCCGGTGGTGGTGGTGGGACGAGCTGGGTAGAAGAGGGCAGCGGCAGCTTTGGGAGTGTCGGTGGCACCTGGGAACGATTACACCCTAGCCAAGCTAGCAGAGGGGGTAAACGAGGCGTTTATCCAGAAGGACGAGGCCAAGGAGGAGGAGGGGGGTGGGGCGGTGGTTTACAGGGAAACGGCAGTGGCCTCGGCGTGTGGAGCGGAGTCGGCGGTTGCCGGGAAGTGGTGTCGCAGCAACTGTTGTTGCCGCATTCGGTGCTGAGCGTGTCGTGCGACCCGGAAGGACGCGCCGTGGTGGCGACCGATCTGAAAGGAGGCGTGTTCTGCTCGGTGCAAGTCAACTACGTGTCAAAAAGGTTAGCAAGGAGGAAGATAAAAAAGAAAAGGGATTATATGCATGGAAGGTGTTAGGGTTCAAATGTTTCGCTGTGAGTACATTCGTTGAGCGCAATTTGCTTCTAATATTGGCGCTTTTGTCGTTGCTTATACCTGCGCATTCTAATTGACTGAAGAATGCTCTTCCTCGTTTTCACATGCGATTTTTGTTGCCTTAACACCGTGGTTTTGGCTGCATCAAAAAAGTAGTAAAGTAGACGACCATGAAAATAACAGTGAGATGAAATCAGAAGAGGAGGAGCCATGCGATAGCCCTGATGGTGACGATGATATCGGCAACGGTCACAAAAGAGATGACAACAGGAGCACCGACACTCGCCAGAGCGAGGTGAATTCTGGTGCTGGAGTTGACAACGAGTCGCATCTGGACGGTGGGAGCTTGTTCACTGAGTCCGGAGGCGGAAGGCGAGCCGCAAAATTGGGAATGTTGGCAGGCCGACCACTGTGCGCAGCGGTGTCGCATGACGGGTACTACATTAGTGTTAGCACGTGTGTGTAATGAGACGCTCGTGCTTCGTACTTTGTTTCTTCTTCTGCTCTTTGCTGTCTGATGTGCGGGTGTCTCTTCTGTTTATTCAAGCCTCCTGTTCTACGTTCCTCAAATGATTCGGTTCCACGGTTCCTCTGAAGCTTGTCGTTGTGATTCATTAGAGGATAACTTTAGCCATCTTTTCTTTTGTCACCCGTGCTTCCGAACTTCTTCTTCTTCGCTCTTTAGGTATTACGGTGTCGTCGGCGCCGATCGTAGCGACGATTGTGCGTTGAGGCTCTTTGACTTGCGCCTTGTGATGACCGCAACTGAACTCAAGCGCGACGGTAGAGGCTGATGTTTCATATGTTATGCTCTCGTCAAAATCAAAGGAGCATCCTTGAAAAAAAAAATCAAATCTTTCTCTTTTCTATATTTCCCTGCATTTTGAGCCCTGTAATCTCCAACGTATATCTATCCTCTTGCCTTCTGGCGTGTGTGCGTGCGTGTGTATGGATGATTCACATTATACTGTATCATATTAGGGTTCGAGGCGCCAGCGCTGCGAACTGCGGGCTTGGAGTGTTCTCAGTTGCGCTCGGCTGGCTTCTCTGCTGAGCAGTGCCTTTTGGCGGGGTACTCCCTGAAAGAGCTAGGCGTTTTTGGGTCGCGGGTGTTGCTCGAGAGTTTTCCCGAGTGGGACATTCCAGAATTGAAAGAAGCGGGTTTCGACAACCCCCGCGAATTAAAAGAGCTCGGCTACAGGTGAGTACTTTACTGATAGGTGCAGGCACTGAAACGCAGAAACAATGATCGCCTTTAATTTCTTGGTTGCTTCGATTAGTGTCAAAAATGTTTCACCCTTTTTATTCCTAAGCCTCATGATCTTATCTGACACTTGCCCGGAATGGCTATTTTGCCACAGCGCCACGCAACTGAAAGCCCATGCGTTCCAGCCACGAGAGTTGGTGGGAGCTGGCTACAGCGTGCAAGAATTAACGCAAGCTGGCATCAAGGGCAAGCAGCTGCAAGCTTTGGGGATTTCAATGGACGAAACTCTCAACGCTGCCTGGCAGCAAGGTAGTGCGGCTCCCTAGTTTTTCTTGTATTTCTCCTTTCGTCTCGCTCCGCGTTCTGTCTACATCTGTACGTTATATTAGTACTTGCGCCGTGGTTCCGTGATGCGATTCAAAATGCCACGTTGTCTTTCGTGCCGGAGGCCGTGTCACTTTTTCTTCTTGAATATGATATTAGGTCGCGAAGCGTACTTTCACGAGTTGGTGCAAACCGTTCTGGACTGGGATTACGCCACTGACGCGGCCGTGCAAGCCATGCACGAGCAAATCAAAGCAGGCACTCACGCCGAGGCCTATTATGCGCACATGTGGGAGACACGCCTGTCGGTAAGAGTGGCATTTGACTGTGTGATGCTGTTTTACTTGATGGGTTTTACAGGTAATAGAAGAAAGCCAAACATGTATTGAGTTGAAAAGTAATCCGAAGTGAAGAGGACTCATTGTACTCTATACTCAGTACGTCTTGCCTTAATTATATTCTTAATTTGTTTAAACTAAAAACTCTAATTTCTATTTCTCAACCCCATTCCGTGCGTTTCTTCTTCTTTTTTCGTTTGCGTGCTCTCTTGTTATTAACAGTTAACGGAGTGCCGCGTCACTTGGATCCCACCCCACCAGGAGCTCGTGTCCACCGAGCATGATTTGAGCAACACCCAAGACCGCATCGAAGAGCAAAAGCATTCACGCGACCATGATTCGGTACTTTTGCGATGAGAAAAATAAACTGAAGGAATTGACTGCTGGCCACACTCGCACGGACATGCCTTTGTAAAAAGTATCGTTCTGTTCGTATAATCCCGTCAATCCTATCCCCTTACATCCTTCTTGCGCTCGTTGTTTTAAGTTGCACGTACTATTCTGTACTAGTGCTCCATTGCTCGAAGTTTCTCAACAACTACTTGGTTACTTCATACACATTTCTTGTGTATACGTGTGCGTGTGTCTCAAATCAGGCTGCAAGTGCATCGTCATCATCGTCATCAGGGCACCACCATCACGCTGCGCCAGCTGCGAGTGCCGCAGCCGTAGGCCGCAAGCTGCACGGGCATTACGTGTGGCAAGACGAGACCAACCCTGCGCTGGTGGCGCTCCGTGATGCCCTCCTTGAGAAAGAGGTACGACAAGTGGGCAGAAGGCATTCGTGTTGTGCGAGCAAAATTTAGAGACTGGAGTAATATTTAAGAGGATTGAAGGTAAGAAGGATATAATGTCCGCTCCCTTCCTTGTAGGACCCATTGAATTGTTCTCCATTATCTTTCTTTCTAATTCTCTACTACATTAGGCGCTGGCCGCTGCCGAATTGGAGGAAGTGAAAAGCGAAGCGGAGCATTTGTTGCACGGAGCCTCAACCTCCACTGAGTGGTCTCAAAGCCAAGCTGCGCACGCGCAACAAGAGTACGCCGCGCGGGAGGCTGCTGCGGCGCACCTGGCGGCGGCGGAAGCGGCGGTGGAAGCGGCCGAGATGGCCGGTGGGGGGGAACAAGTGTGGGTGCGCGAAGAAGCTGCCTTGCGCGCGAAAGAGGAAGCAGAGGAAGCAGCAGTAGCAGCAGTGGCGATGGCGAGAGGAAAAGATGAAAGGAGTAGTACCAGCGGAGATGAAAAAGCTGAAGGTAGAGGAGTAGAAAGCGACGATGCTGAGGAAGGCAGCCAGCCAATTCTTATGTCACAACAACATCAACAACCTGATGGGCCAGCATCCTTGGCTCAAATTACACCTAACGACGAGAAAAGTAGCATGCCGCTGGTCGCTGAGTCGTCGAGCTTCGTAGACGCTGCCTCGGAATCTCCAAGGCGCAGCTCCAGCAATGGGCCACTACCTGACAGTGACATAGAAGCATCAGTGCATCCCGGAAATGCCTCAATTCCTCCTCCCGCCAAAGGTGGTCTCTCCGCAGGAACGTCTGCTTCTAAACGCCTCTTGAAAGCTGGTGGTCGCACAGCAAAATTATAGTGTCGTTCATAATCAACGATTAGTAGATAAAAGACAGGGCCCTCTCCTGTAAATTTTGTTTTTATGTCATTTATTTATTCGCCTATATCCTAGATCTAAAACCTTTACGTACCCCCATTCCTACCTTCCTACCCCTTCCGCCTTGTCGCCTTAATTCTCGAATTAAAAATTAGAGATAGCTCTATTTATCCATTTAGTGCTTAGTGCCCTCATCTTTCATTAGATAGAGAGAAGTACAAAGAATTCTCTAGCTAGCGGCTTTCGGTACTGCACTTCATTGTTTAATAGTCTAATGCAAAGTATACGTTGGAAATGAGGAAAACATTATGAATATTTGATTCGGAGGGTTTGCTATAGTACAGTAATTCAATCTTCAGTGATGATGACTGCTCGGGGCCCACATATATATATATATATTATACATTATGGTTGTGAAGGGTAATATTTTACAGTAGCTGTGGATTCAAATGTTCAAATCTAAACTCTTTCACTTGTGCTTTTGAAATATGGTATGCGCAACGCAAGATATTTTTTGTTGTCATGAGATAATCTTGAAATACTTTTTGTTGCATCAATTCGTCAAACCACGGGTGGAGGCCAAGTCAACGTGCGAACAATGTCTGAACCTATGGTGCCGAACATGTTCAAGATTTTTTCCAATGGGCTTCGTTTGTGCTCTTTGAATTCGTGAAAATGAATAGCATCAAGCACGTCATCAACTGAGCCACCATTGCAAACTTTCTTAAAGCCCATTTCTGCCATAACTGTTTTGGCTCTTCGAGCTCTGAGTCCGAAGAGGTTTGAAAATACTACGATTGGCGTGTTCTTTTTCATTGCTTGGAGCTCTTTGCTTTCACGCAAGGCAGCAGTGCCTCCCAGTTCTCTAATCGGAAAGTAAATAAATGGACGATTAAGGTACGGTGGTTTCAGAAGCTCGCGCTCGTCTCGCACATCTACGTACACCGTTTTTGGGTCAGCAACCATTTCGAAGACCTGGCTGTTTCGGGTGAAGTTCAATACGTCAAAGGTGCGTGGAGGAAAGATGGTCACAGGATTCCAAGGCATTGCATAGCCGCGAAGGAACAAAGATAAAAATGCGTACAAATATAAGAAAACACCATTGTTTTGGCGCATTCTTGACATCTGATATATCGTGATTTCAAGTCAGAGCTGTCCTAACGAATCAAAAATGAACACCTCTAATTTAAGACAAAGGAAGCTTTTTTGCATCGAGTGATCTTCGCGACAATCACACCTCCTAGTGTGAGCCCACGAAAGGCATATTTAGGAGGCATCGTTTCATGATACATGCTGCTATATTTTCAAAATCAATCATTAATTTCCTCGACGTTACACACAACGTTACACCACTTTCTTTCTTTCTTGGATGAAGCATAGCAAGGATTCGTAATAGGTGATCACGGGAATTGTTTTTTCAACAAACGTCAAGTGCCATACTCGCAGCAGCGCATACTATCCAAGAAGTTGTCTGCGAACTCTGCGACCCTTATGGGTTATTGAATGCCATATCACCGCGGTGTCCATGAGAGTTTGTGAATCGGCACTGCCATATCAGCATTAGCATTAGGACATCGGAGATACAAGAGGACACGGGGCACTACTTCTCTTTCTGCTAGAGAATACAAAGGGAGATATAAGCCCACCCTTTATTCGACTCATAAATCCCGGGCCTCTGATCTTACTTCTTGTCAATCCAAAGGCCTGGGCCCCTCATATTTAATAACTGGTCACGTGAGGCGCGACTTGATCAGAAGCCAGAAGCCGAGTACTCATTTAAGTATCCGGATTCGCTGCCCACGAGTTTAAGACTGCAGGTACGGCCATTTGATATTTGAAGACCAAAGTGTGCGGTGCTTGGAATTAAAATGGTATCAGCAAGAGGCGCCAGAGATGGGCCTTTGAATCCAAATCCATGCAGGTGATTCCATATTTTATACTTGAAGTACGCACAACACGAAATAGGCAAGTAGGCGCTAGTACCCCTATCTCTGTCGCCATTCTTTCTCTGTTTGTGCCGCGCTCGATCAGAATCAAGCAGCGCGGTGTAAGTGTGGCATTTTGAGCTTGGTGTGGGCGTCAAGCAACTGCCAAAACTTGAGCACCACTGTGGGGTCTAAGGTGCGGCGGTTTTTGCTCAAGTCCAGCACTTCTACGTTCCACTTCCCCACCTGGACTCGATTCATATCACAGCAGAAACAAAACCAAAAACGTGTCAAATGAGCGGCCACGGAGAAGGTTTACAAATCAAAGTTGCAAAAGGCTCAAAGAAAAGCATGGTCGAGTGAGGGGGGGGAAGGCGACCTCGCTTTTTCAAATACCGTGTCCAGGGGGGCTTTTTCGTTGTCCCATTTGAAGTAAATCCCGCGGGCCTTGGTGAAGAGTTCCACGGGCGAGGAGACTGCCCACCCTTTGAACTGCCACTCTTTCCCGTGCGCGATGATGCACGCCACTCGTGACCAGTCCGCGGGTTTGAGCCGAGATGGGTTGTCAATCACCTGAAAAGAATGAGGGAGGTTAATTCACGCGACATCGAAATACAAAGGTTTACATTCATACAGATTAGGGGTGAAGAATAAATGAAAATGCAGAGATGAAGGTTGAGGAATGACGGGGCGAATGAGTAGTAGATTACGGGTAAATCTTTTCAAGGAACTCTATTACTGGACATCATGCTGCCGTCATCATATCAGAACTACTCTTCATCAACGTGGCACTACACAGTTTCAAAACCCACCACATAGGTGGCCGTGGCCGCTTTGGAGGTCACGGTGCCAGCTACGGTCTGTGCAGTGCCTAAGGTGCGAGTCAGGAGCACTTTGCCCGGTTTGGCGTCGCCTCGCGCAGCTGCGTCTGCTGACGACTCAAATCTCCCCTCTGATGTGCAAAGAGGAAAAGAGAAAAGAGGGTTTTCAGACGAGACAAATGGACAAATGAATGCAACAAGATAGGGCAGGTGGAAAAAGCAGAGTCTAGCACGCATTCTTGTCTACGAATACATTCGTACCCTCAAGGAGCTGCCGCACGTTGAGCAATGTGATGAGGGAGTTGCTCGCGGAGGGCACCACTATAATGGGCAAGCTGTCATCGCTGCCCTTCTTTTTGGCTCCTGACGCTCCTGATGATGGCGACGATGACGATCTCGCACCACTACCACTGCTACCTCCAGCACCTGATGCTGCTGCTGCTCCAGTGGCTTGGGCGCCGGACGCCAGCACGGCAGCTTCTTTCTTTTTGGCTGCGCTGTGGGCTTCGCCGTACAGCCGCAGCGCAAATGAGAAGTCTTGCCCCGGTAAGCTCAACAAGCCGTTCCGGTCCCTGCCAGCTTCTTCCAAGGAGGTTTGGGCTACCCCGCTGCCGCTCCGCCCTCCGCCTCCACCCCGCGAAGATGACATCGCAGCGGCACCTCCACCACCGCCACCGGCAGCAGTGGCACCCGAGCGCCCACTCGGGCCGCCTCCGCTACCGTCGCCACGACCTCCGCTGCCCGCGCCGCTGCCGCCAGTCCCGCTCGAATCGCCTCTCCCGCTGCTGCTCCGGCCAACTCCCGTGCCGCCGCCGCCACCGCTGGTGCGCGCGCGTTTCGCCGCCGGGCCTTCCCCTTCGGGATGGTGAATGTTGCCTGCGGCCGAGTCCTCCGTGGCACCCGATAAGAAGTCGAGCAAGTCCCTACCGTTGAAGCACAGGGAACAAATGCACCAAAAACCAAAATTAACCGTAGCCCCATGCCCCACCACAGGCACACAAATGAACATAAAAATCGAGCAAAGAGTGAATGAACGAATTGGCAAAACGAAGTATCATGAAGAGCACCAACAAATCACAGCCAAGGGGTTCATGAGAAAGCTTATCGGCCAATTTTTGCTTTCGCGAAACGGGGCAGAATTCTTGACCATCTTAAAATACCAATACCCCCATGCCTCAAATGGTGGAATAGTAAGGTAACCTAGCTACCCATGGACCCTACAAGAACATCCCAACTCTCGCACACTCTACGATAGCACTGCCACTGCCTAACCGTGTTGTCGACTGATTGCAGCGCAAGTCTAGAGTGTGAGTCCTTACCGCGCTTCCGCTTCCCCCAAAAATTTCGACAATTTTCGCCTCGCCATTTCCGTAACATATTGGAACCGCCTCTGTTTTTTTAGGGCGAGGAGAAATAAGCTACGGTGAAAGAAGGAGGTGGCAGGAAGCAGGAACGATTCGATAATTCTATTGTAAATGGCGCGACATACAGGAATAGGACGACGAAGTCGACAGCAATTTGAAGAGGGAAGTCCTCGAGAGGGCATACTAAACCAAAAGAAAGGCATCCCCCAACCCCACTGCGCACTCAAAACTGCATGACTACGCACTTTGTTTTTGGCAAGAAGCATGGCTGACATGATTGTAACAAAATCGCCCCTGTCCTTGTATATCGTCTCCGAAGTGGAAGGCACACGCAGGTACTCTCTGCCATCCTCGAGCCCAAACACGATGTCGCTCCCGTCCTCCTTGACGAGCGCCAAACGGCCCGATGACACGTAGTCTCGCAGCACGTACAGCGGGTTGAGCGCCTGTAGGGCAACGAGAAAACAATGTAGGCCTGGTGAGCTTTCTCGTCTGTACAATCATGCGATTCCATTGCCGAGATGAAGCACCATGGTTTGCGTCTTTTCGTTTCGTGTCCTTTCTACACTAATGTAGTATACTACTTCAGAAATTTTCTTCGAGTTTGGCTTCCTTCCTTCTTTACGTTCATTTGAAGCTTTGCATCGTAGCTTCGCACAATGCACTGGCTTCGTCCCAAAAATTCCTCACTTCCTCGCTACGCATCTCGCTTATAAATGTGGAGTTTGAAATTATTTCAACCGAAAGCAATGGTAGGCTGCGCAGTTCCGATCGCTCTCCTTGAACGGAGCTAAAGAGGTGTTCAACAATGTACTTACCGTCAGTGAAGTTCTCGTAAGTAATTCAAATTCTGAACAAGAAACAAGTAATAACTGGCTAGTTTGGGACATCAAGTAAAGAAATGAAGCGGAAGGTCGCCGAGGTGAATTTGGCGGAGCCTAACGAAAAATCTAGTGGTGGAGATCCAGCACAGCGATTGCCAGGGCAGCCGTTGCTTTGGCCGAAAGGGGTGGTTCATATGGCTGATTTCATGCCACTCGAAGAGCAGAGAGGCCTTTTGGCTGCGGCCCTGCGCTTGGGTTGCGCCACTTTTGGTGGCTTCGAAGTGTCGCACAACGAGCGCACCAAGCGCATGCTCATGATGCACGTGGGGCGCCGCACGCAAGGCCCTGGCCGCCACCCGCACGCGCATGTGCCTTTGGAGTGGCATACAATAGCGGCTCGCGTGATGGCGGCTGCTCGCGCACAGGACGCGTCCTTGCCAGCACTTGACCCAATTGACGTGTGTGTAGTCAACTTATACATTGCGGAAAGCCGCCTTTCGCCGCATGTAGACGTGCTCACAATCGGCGACCCGGCCGCACCTCTGGTGTCGCTCTCGCTAGGCTTAGCTTGCGACTTTTGCTTTCAAAAGAATTGGGGCAAGAAGCACAAGATGCACAAGGTAACATGGCTGCTTTCAGTCAAAATGACTCTGATCTTTCATTGTGACTCTGTCTTATCGTGGCTGCCTGCAATAGAAAGGCTTCCGAAGTGTGGTTGACACCCGTGGGTTTTGTTGTACATGTTCAGGTGGTCTTGTCTAGTGGCGATGCACTCGTCTTTGGGGGCAAAGCACGCGACATGGTCCACTCAGTGCCTAAAATCCACCCCAACACTGCTGACGGTAGCTGCAGTTCAGGTGATACCAGAGTCAGCGGCCTGACTGAGCTCCTCGCTCCGGCGGAGAAGCAGAAGCTAGCCTCATTAATTGGCCAGATATCTCCGTCGAGGTCGCAAGATACGCTTTCCTTCCGAATGAATTTTAACTTCAGAAGGAAATGAATTGGCAAGTGCGTTCTGCCTATATATGTGTTTTCAGCCTGAATATCTATTGTTTGAGTTGTGAGGACCGAACTGCATTATTTAGCCTCGCTGAGGACAATGAACAGGCTCACTCAAGGTCTCTAGTGAAATGGCGCCTCGTATGTATTGCAGCCACGTGATCCATCCTTCGTTAGCAAGAAAGAGGACAGGCGATGCTGAGATCGGCTGGCGCCCGACGCCTGAGAAAAACATTGAGACGAAGCCCTGCTGGGGCAAAAATAGCCCAGAGAATTGCCTCGTGGACCAGGGACGTGACACACGAACGAGCACTCAGTCCCGCCGACTTGCTCGGAGGAAAGGCGCCAGTTGGAGCCTTAATTGGCCTTCTGGAGCGAATTTGCTAGCGCATTTGCAGCTCAAGTGCATTCTTTATGTGCCTCTGTGACTGCTGTGTACTTGCCTTTCTTTGTTTTTG
>Ga0307979_1000791_pt1 | contig 22254 bp, 23 predicted proteins | sample OrgLakmetage1058_FD_201833 | JGI IMG/M metagenome (GOLD analysis project Ga0307979, IMG submission 201833) | Saline water microbial communities from Organic Lake, Antarctica - #1058 | ecosystem: Environmental > Aquatic > Non-marine Saline and Alkaline > Saline | place: Antarctica: Organic Lake...
CCCCTCTCCCTCCTGAATCATTCCGCACTTGCTTTGTTTGCGCAACGCACGCGCATTCCCACTTCTGCCCGCAGCATTGGCTTCTGTGCCATTTGGGTTTGTATTAGTTCGAGTTCGAGTTCGAGAATGCGATACTCAACCAGTCAGTAACTGCCGTGGCGCCCGGCTCATGGGCACACGTGCGACGTGGCCAGCCCAACGAAGAATCCGATTATGAAAGTAACTGTCGATGTCAAGAATGCCCAAGCGACGGAAAAGACTCGCAGAAGTGATATGGTGGCGGAAGGTATGATGGATGTTCACACGGCACATGCTACGAGCGCACCTGTTATGGAAACTTCGAAGGCGCTTAAATAAATCTTCACGCAAGGACCAAGCTTCACAACCGTAACGTAAAGTAGGCAAGATAAGAGCCTTTTATACTTCACCCTTAAGTTCCTCCGAAAGATACTTGTCAGCAAAAATGTTTTTTAGGGCGCCAAAAGCAGCCGCCGCTGATGTTATTCGCTTGTCAACATCTGCATCAGAGGTAAGCGAGTAGTGGAGCATTGAGCCCAAGTACTTTAACTGTTCGCAAATGAGGAAGGTACACAAACACTCACTACGGCTAAAATTCCCAAATAGTCCCTGGGAAGGAGTGGATGGCGCACGAACATTTCATTATGCCAAAGGGCGCTCAGCCCAGTTAGACTTGTTCTTGGGGATCTCGAGGATTCGCCAATGCACAGCTTTTTGCTATTTGTTGAAATTTCTTTGCAATTGGGGAGCATAATCCAATCTAATCTAAGCTCTTGGCTACTTTTTACGTTGGCCATCGAAATATATTGCATAATTTCGTTTCAATTTCGCCTGACGAGGCGAAATCGGCGATATTTCGATTGCCGAAATCCACTAAACGCTTAAGAGAGCCATATACAGCCGAAAGGGGAGAGGAGTTGCAGGCATAGAAGGCACAGAACGAAGGCAAGGTAGCAACCGGATAGCCCCCCTGCGGCGCAGTATTTTCTCCATGCACTTCTTTGCGACAGGCCTAATTACTGAATGCGCCGCTTTCGACGTCGTTTGCTCAAAAGGTCAGAAAGAGTACAAAGCCGGGATATGACGAAACCAAACAAAGAACCGGATTTCGTCCAATCAGGGAGCCGCAACCGCAACGAAATTTCGTTCGTCAAATTTCGTCGAATTTAGGCCAAACGAAATCCCGTAAAAAGCAGCAAAGTCTTATCTCTAATCTAATTCGAGCATATATAACATGGATGGGTTTTCCGTTCACCGAGAAAGGGCCCGGTGGCATATTCGCTTTCAGCTCTATTAACTATTAAAATTATGGGGGAGGAAGGAGGGTGCTTCTTGTAACTCATTGACAACTGGTATACCGAACGTTTATTTGGGAGGGTACGTTTTTCTTCGAGGAAACCGGTCCGCGTTCTGATGGGTACTCGAGCGCGGTCGATGAACATGATTGATTCGAGTTCATTGAGACCTCTCCTTATGTTGGCTTGCTGCCCCAAGCGTCGATGATCAAGACCACCTAGGCCTTTATTTATTCTTAGTCCATACGCCAATCCTTGCCGATTCCGAGCTGATATACACTAGACAAAATTAGGGCCTATGTTCACGATGAATCGAAGTTTAGTAGCCCATGTGGCGTAAGAGGTTCAACTTCTCGAGGTGCGTCGCTCGTTGAAGTTTCACGTGCCCATGACCCACGGCGAGCGTGGCGTAGCCGGACGACGATCCGAGTGGGTGTTCGCTAGGCCCCTGATAGATTTAGAATTTGCCAATTTGCACAGATAAACAGGAGGCAAGATGAATTCGCGTAAAATGGCTGATATGAAAAGTAGGGAGTCAAATAGATTAAATACAAGATTACAATACGATCGAAGCTTGAGATTCAAGGATATCATGGATTACCTTCGGCGGTGGGCGGTCAGGTCGGTTCAATGCATTTGCTCCAGATGACGTGTATTGTGCTAATACCCCTACATTGGGGCGCCTTATCACATCAGACGTAGCGTCAGCACCACCACCACCGCTGCTGCTAGAAACACCCTTGACACCACTTCCACCGCTACTGGTGCTGCCGCTACCGCCTACTCTTCGAGTGCTGATACGGACAGTTGTGGAAAGAGAAGCAGCTGGAGCCATTGGCTCAGCGAGCTTGCGAAGCGCGCGAGTAGGTACCACTACAGGTTCTTGAGGCTTCGTCTTGCTTCCCTTTTGCCTGTCGGCCCATCGGTTAGGAGCACGTGTTGCTTCTTTCTCGTTGAGTTGTTGTTCGAATTCGCTCAAGGAATCAAACATGCCACTCCAGTCAAACCTAGTAAGACAAAAAAATTGAAGGGAAAGAAAAGATTCTATGAATACAAATAGAGATTGTCCTGCGTGAAGGCATCTAACTAGAGCTAATCCAAACATCGACGGCAAAGAAGCACAGTAAAAAAGAATAGTTGGAACGAAAAGTTTACTCACCGGTCATTAGTGCCCCTGCTAAAAGGGACATGTACGACGGCTGACGACGAGGTGCTGCTGGCGGCCTAATAAGGATAATAAGCACGCGTAGGGGTTGTCAAGTCCCATAAATTAGGAGCTATCAATGCGGCGTATGTTTTCAACGAAGACTTGTACAAAACAAGCGAAGCAATGATTAAAAATGACAAAAAAAATCCACACAAGCAGCCTTATAATATTTTCACTAACGACACTCGCAGCGATCGACGCAGAGGTTGACAGAGGAGCAGAATGAGGATGGCTGCTACTGTTGATGTTGCCGTCATTGGTGTTCGGCAGTGGTATTGACAATGGTGTAGGGTAAGCGGACTCGTTGATAGTGCCTCCGCGCCGGCGTCGGAAATTCCGCGGCACACTACTAGCCGTGGGGCTCTACAACGAGGGAAAAAAGGGAAAAAGGGAAGGAAAAAATGAATATGTAAAATGGAAAGGATAAATGAAGAATCGCGAAGCAAAAGAAAGCTTTCAGACAGTTACATTGCTGAATGATTAATTAAAACTATTCAATTGAGAGAATCGTACCGTCGTTTGCTCAGCATCAATTGCAGCTTCAGCAGCAGGAGTAGGTTCAACTTTGGATCGAATGTTCGAGGTAGTGCTATCACTGCTGCTTTGGCTGCTCTTTTCAATCTCGCCACCAAACAACCACGGCAATTCAGCGCCGCTGGTCGTTGTTGCATTCACTCCTTCTCCTCCTCCTCCAACTTCTCCTTGGGGTAGTGGCGGATTACGAAGAGGAATCGATTGAGGCAAATGAGAGTTGAGCTGCCCCACACAAAGGGGGGAACGCCACCGGTATTGATGGCCCAACTTGGTGGTATTGTTGCCGCTATCACTGCCTCCACCTGCACCTTTCGCTCCTGCTCCTCCAGCACTTTTCGTTATTGTCTTCGTGGTTCCAGCTGCTTTTGTGGCCTTCTTAGAGGAAGATGAAGAGGAAGGCGATTTAAAATCTTCAAAGTAGCACCGCGTGCGGCATTGCCACAATCGAGCAGTTCCGTCCGCGCCTGCGGTCAAAAGCGCACCACCTGTGTTCGCATCTTCGTAGCCTAGGCTGCTGCTTTTGTTGCTTTTGCTGCTTTCGTAATCATTGCTGCTGTCATTTGAGCTGCTACCAGAGGAAAGAGACGACAACGACGACGAAGAAGGTGAAGCCTGCACCCAGGCCAGGGAGTTGACAGCTTGCGGCGGTCGAAGAGGCCGCTGCGGCACGCTGCCCGGCGGAGCCAGAGGGCGGCCATCCCCGTGAGCCACCCATTGGCCATCGGCGTGGCGCAACTGTTGTGCACATGTAGAGAGATTAAGAGAAGAGAGAGAGAGAGAGAGAGAGAAGTGACGTTAAAGAAAGACAAAAACGATTGCTAGGATGCACAAGTGGACGAAATTCAGAGCAAGTTCAGTAGGGAGGAGAACTGGAGTTCATGAGGACATTAGGGAAGCATAGATTGAAAAACAATAATAGACCCACAACCGCAGGCCATTATACATTGTTTCAATTCAATCGGCACGTGTGAACTCTAAACTACGTGCAAATTGAAACCCACACATACGCACCGGTATCGAACGCCAAGCTTCTCCTTCGAATTCATTTTCTCCATCGTCGTTGTCTATTGGATGGGCGCCGGCTGGGAAAGGGCCTATGGCAAGGAGCCGCTCCGATGTCCTAATATGTATATAGACAAAAATATCCGCGTAAGCACATGAGATATAAATAGTTGAGACACCTCACCTTCTGTTTCAAAATAAGTCGATATACATGGAGTGTCAAACTTCTCTCTAATTCTCAATGTGCATTTCCCTATTTGTATATGTTTCTCACCGTATTTTTGCCGCTAGCGTGCCAGCATGGCATTGAGCAGACTTGTGCCGATGCGGGTTGTAAGAACGCGTGCGGCAAGGCAGGCAGGGTAGTCCACTCCTAGAAGGGTCGCCTACACCTTTTCGAGTACCAGTGAAACGAAACAGGAGGAAAGGAAAAGGTGATCACGTGTAATTTGAAGGAAGATAATACTTCGGGTACTTTAAACGTGAATACACGTGCGTATTGGCTTGTCTAGGCCTTTGATAAAAGGTAATATCATGTCCTTCTCACTTGACTTCGAGATGCTGTCTCCTTCCCCAGAATTGAAATGGTAAGCCGGCAGCCCGGATCGAATCAATGACTGCAAACTGCCACCCGCCCCACCCAATATCATACGGCGCGGCATCTGATGCCTGCCCCTGCTTTCGATGATGACGTCATCACCAGTCCTTTTGTTGCTGACGTCATCAAGACCCCTATTGCCGTCGTGGTTATTGATGACGCCACTCGCTTCGAAGCGCCATTCCGCGACCCGCCCGCCGGGATCTGCCGCAAAAATACGGTCATATACGGGTGGTAGCCTTCGACCATCCTTGGCGGCAGCGGTGGCAGCAGCAGCAGTGGCAGCAGATGAAGAAGAAGATGATGAAGATGCTGGAACCTTCTGACCGTCTGAGGGTGCCGGCGGAACATCTTTTTGTTTTGAATTGGATGACGATACTTCCTTCTCATCGACGGCGGTGTCTGATTGTGGTCGTGACGCCGGTGCCCACAAAATGCTCGAAAAAGGGACAGGGATGTCCTCAAGCGGACGAGCACCTTGTATACACATATATGCAGATTATTAGCACAGGGACCCCAAGAGACTAGTACTGTTGTGTTAGCACGCTCGCACAGTTTCTCGTCATCATCTTCCAAAAGACAAGTACAAACCCCCCACCTGCTCGAGAGTTGCTCGCCCTTGGTCGAAAAGAAGAAGAAGACGGTCCGCCTCCCGGTGTAGCAGGTCCAGCAGCGGTGACCGCAGAAGGAGGCGGGGGCGCAACCAGGGTAGCCACTAGCGTGCAGTCAGGGACTGACCAGATCTATGGAGTATAGAAGTGGCACGCTTTGTCAAAGAGGAAAGAGGAGATGGATGATTCACAAGGTATCCACAGCAAAAGTCACCGGCAATCATTTTTGAAGCGTAACATGCTCCAACAAAACGAGAGGCCTCAATTATAGGCACCAGGAAAGAAGAGACGACTTATTTAAAAAAAAAAAAGGACTTCCAAGTCTCACCCGCACAGTGCGATCGTCACAGGCTGCTGCCAATAGAGGATACGGGTCCAAAAACACTACTTTCGTAGGTGTGGCTCGCTTTTTCGGCGCAGATGGTGGTGGCGGTGGCGATGGTGATGGAGATGTGCTGCTGCTGCCGCTGATGCCACCACCACCACCACCACCGCTGTGTAGACCGTCCCTCTTGTTGCTTGAAGTAGCTTCAAGGCCACTACCGTCACCGTTTTCAGTGAACTTCCCAGCCGTGAGAGCAAACACTCCTCCACCTTCATCGCCTCCACCACTGCTGCTGCGAACGTTCACGGCCGACGCAGAGGAAGTATGGTTTGGCGCTTGGGCCGTAGAATTGCGGTTCCTTGAAGAGGGCTGTGATTGTGACTGTCCATTTTCACCGACATCCGGGGGCGTCACACAAGCACCAAACAGATTGAAAAGCTCGTAGTCCCATACTGAGAGTTGAAAGCCGCCATTAGGGCCGCCTACGCTCAAGATCTGCCAAGAAGCGTGCACGCAACAAATAAAAGAAGAAGAAAGACAAGATAAGCAAGGTAAGAAATGCGCTCAAGGCATGTATCAAGGCGTGGAGAAGGAATAAAAAGTGCCTTGTATTTCTTCGGCAGAAAGACAAAAATAGTTCTATCCAAAAAAACAGGCAACCCACACAGGAAGCACTAATACAATACATGGATCCATACCGCAGCGAGGTTCAAGTGTGCGCTGAAGCAGCCACTCGCAGTCTCGGGCAGTTCTTGCAGCTTGTGGAGCCTTTTCGCTTGCTTTTCGGCTTTTTCTGCCTCCGCAGCCTCCTTTTCCGCTTCTTTTCTCGCCTAACAGATGAGTGAAAGAGGATGGCTGGTGAACACTTCAGATCTGCAGGGCGCCTTTGTTGAAAAGCACTACAGCAGTAAATCAAACACATTGAATTGTAAGAGATATTTCACATTCTAACCAAGCAAAAAATCCTTTGGAAAGAGGACTTTAAGACAAGATATCAACAAAAAGGTTCACCATTTTGGCAGCTCGTCGAGCCTCTAGTGCTGCTGGATCATTATCCTCGTCCTCGTCCTCGTTCTCCGACTCGCTGCTGCTCGCTTCTTCTTCCTCCTCTTCGGACTCCGTTTCTTCCCCGAGCAGCAAATCAATCAACTCGCTGTCCGCTTCTGAGTCCTTACGGTGATGATGATGGTTCAGGTGAGTATTGCCTTCATCATCAGTAGGTGAAGGGGACGCAGCGTTCTTTGTAGCATTCTTGGAGTTAGGAGAAGCAGCAGCATCGACAGCAGCGCTACTAACAGCAACAGGTGCAGCAACAGAAACCGCAGCAACGATCGTGGTCGTCGTGCTTGCAGAAGCAATTGGAGCAGCAATCTCGTTGGAAGCGCCATTGTTCTTGCCCTTTCTGCCCTTCAAGAATGCTGCGTCATTCGCTTCTGTCGCTGCCGCTGCTGCGGAGGCCTTCTCAGCTGCTCGAGCTGCGGCAATGGCTAGCTTGGTGCCTGGCGCAGGGGTTAGGCGCTGATAAGTCAAATGCCGCACTTGCACCGAGCGCTTCCCTAATATATAGCCCTCGGGATCGGCTTCGTCGCAGACCTAATATGGTATATGCGGCTTTGATCTCAAACTTGACAAAATGCATTTTCCACGAATGAAAATTGAGGCGTACACTAATTTCAAACAGCCATGAAGAGAAGTTGATACGCGATTCCTTGAATATTTGTGAAGTGGTGTGAAATGTCCTCATATATGGGCCATGAAAGGAGTGTAATCTGTCGCAAATGGCCATTGCACAGACTAAACCAAACCCCACACATACACACATACCATTAGTGCTTCCCCGCCGGACCCCACGCTGCCACTGACGGTGCACTTGAAGCCGTAATCGACCCAGAGCACGGGGCAACCGTGGCCATGGGTGTCGAGGGATTTCACCTTCCAATGGGGGGGGAGATAAAAATGGGTATAGATAAAAATGACAGAGATCAAGGGTGAAATTTTAGAAGCGAAGGGTAAGAAGTGCGTAATATGAGTAGCGCGCAAATTTAATTCACCAACCTTATACTCTTAAATACACGGATATATTAGTACAAACCACATGCCCGTTGATCAGATCCACCACCACCAGCCGTCCTCGTGAGTCGCCTAGCACGATTCGTCGCCCGCGGTCATCCAAGCAGCCACACGACAACTCGCACACTTCGCCACCATTGTCACCACCGCTGCTACCACCGCCGCCGCTGCTGCCACCGCTGTTGAGGAGTTGGCTCGCAGGGTAGCAGCGGTGTAAGGTGCCCGAAGAAGCATGCCAGGTGCACATGTAAGAAGCGCTCGCGGTGACGAACAAGTTGTGGTAGGAGGACCTACAGAATAGAATAGAACAGAAGGAAAGAACACGATTAGAACAGACTTTTCGAAAGGATGATAGCGAAAATACAACTGTATATAAAAGGTGAAAGGGTGTAATAGGGTGGATGCGCAATCTCTTCAAGGTGCTCTATTTTCAGTAGATAACCCATCCCCCTAAAATCTTTACCACAGCGCAAAGACGAAGGGCTTAGCAATGGGCGGCGACCGATACGCAAAACACTCCAACAGTTGCGGCCGCAGCGCTGCTAAGGCGTACCTGCGGCGTGCACATGTGAGAGGGAGGAAACGTTGACAACAAACCTTCTCAAAATAAAGATAGACATAAAAAGCAAGAAACAAAGAAGGGTATTGACAGCATACATTCAATTGCATTTTCGATCTTTCAACTTACTTCAGTGGTGTTCCTGTTTCTGATGGTTTTGTTTCAGCGGAAGATGACGACGGTGGTGGCGGTGGCACAGTGGTCACAATTGTGGCTGCTGGTGGCTGTGGGGGTGGTTGCTGTTCGATGCCGGCAACCAAAAGGCACCTTCCGGGAATCGGCGACAAATGCACTGGTCGAACCGTAGCGCCACGCACCGTTTTGTGGTGCGAAGGGCCGAGAGCTAAAGGGTTCGCCGCCGCAGCAGCCGTCGCAGCTTTGGCGCTCACTTCTTGACTCCCATCGGCGCCCTCTGAGAGAGGCTCTCCCCTCAGTAACGCTTGCTCTGCTAAGGCCTGGTTCAGAGGGGTGCTAGGATCACTGAGAGCGTGCGCGTCTAGTCTCTGCACCAACGAGAGTTGCGTGTTGGTTCCGGTGCCCAATAACGCCCACACCAGTACACTGCCACAGTTGTCGGCCGTCACTACTTGTGCCGCCACCGGCACCGCCAGCAATGAGTGCACCTGCCCGCGGTGGCCTTCTAAACCCCGAGGCCGGGGTTTTATAACCCCGGCCGGCCTTTTTCCCTGGCCGTCGAAGTCGTAGATCCGCAAATCGCTTGAAAATTCCACGGTGGCACTGTAAGTGCCGGCGGTGATGACCAGGCACCAAGGCCGCGGCACGAAGGTTAAGCAAGCAACTCCGCCTTCGTGGCCTGGGATTGTGGCGATGAGCGCCTCGAGGGGGTCCTGTGATTGAGGTCAAGAGGGGTTGATGTGTGTGAGTGTAATCAAACTAAGGAAGGTTGCTTGGCTGCAGTAGTGACAGGAGAGCGAAGAGTGAACTAATTCAATACGTGATCTATGCATAATTGTTACATACGCACAGTCAAATTCACCAAGAATGTTACTACCCACATTAACCCATCACACCATCATATCCCGCACCTTCTCCAGTAAGCGCGCTTGCTCCAGTGCCGAAAAACGAGGTGGCCGCACCGTAGCCGCCGAGGAATTGGGCCGGCTCGGCGTTGTCCCCCTGTAGACGTCCCAGAGGGCTAAGGTACCGTCGGCCGAAGCCGACAATATCACATTCGCGGGCTCGAGCTCGGCTGGCAACTCCACGAGGGACGCAATGCCCTTATATATATACGTGTATAGAATGTACGGGAAGAACCCGAGAATGAAGTACGAAAGAAGATAACGAGAGAGTGTGAAATAGGAGAGAAAACGGTGAAGAAAGCAATTTTGAACCAAATCAATAGATAAACAGATATGAAGAGACGCCTACACGGGAAACAAAAAAAAAACAGCGGAACAACACCTTGTAGAGAACAATAGAGCTCACCTGGTCGTGAAGCTTCACGGTGACAACACACGCGTGTTTCTCCAAGTCCCAGGCCAAGATGCGCCCACTCCAGCAGTTGGCGGCAAAGAGCAGCTGAGAGCGGTCGGACCATAACAGACAGGTGGCTGCGAGACCTTTGCTGACCTGAAAAGAGAGAAAGATGGCGAGATAAAAAGGAATGAGTGGACCTGCCCGCCAGAAATGAGAAAACGTAAGAAGAAACGTTGAGGAATAAAGGGGCCTATGTGAAGAGACTTGAGGGGTTTAAGAGTTGGAGTTTATCCTTACTCTAGAGCACGAGAGAAAGCAAGACGAAAGAAGTTATTTACCGTGATGCGGTCGATGAGTCGAGGACTGGGCGTTGGCATTTGCTGTTCGCCACTTTCTGCTGCACCAACTCTACTGCTGCCCTCGTTACCCTTTTTGCTGCTTTCACCCTTCTCATCATCTTCCCTTTCTTCCGAAGCAGGGCGGCGGCCAGGAGTGGTGAACAAATCCCATTTGGAAAAGTAGTGCTTGGGCCCTTTCTCTTGCCCTTGGTCGCTGCTACTTGGAGAAGCTTCGGCGCCAGGAGCACATTCCGTCGAGGAGACCACCACTGTATGTTCAGGTGGTTGTCAAAAGGTCACGAGAGGACAAAATTTAGTAGAACGAGGCGAAGATTGCTAAATACCCGGTTTGTCGCCAAAAAAGGAATCGGTCACAAACCCGATATTTAGATTAACGCGAGACAGCATTCAAGTTACTCCATATATGGGCGGCCACTACTGTAGTACTACACCTCACACAAGCACGTGTATCTACCTTGGTCGGTGCCGTCGATGTGCGCAATCGCCAAGACCGAGTGGCCCCGGAAAGCAGTGTGATGACGTAAGCTCACCCCCGGCCGTGGCCCTCGCACTGCTGTGGCCCCGCCGCCTTTTGGTTTAAAAGAAGTGAGAAGGATTTCCAAAAAAGCTAACAAATTGAAGATTTCCAACGGCAACAATTGAAGACTCGTAGTTGTATGATGCAAATCTATAGCAATGCTATACTTAGGTGGACACCGATGTTGATACTCAAGCGATGCATTATTGTTTCAGATGGCTTTCAATCACCGTCTAAGAGTGGCAACAACAGCGCCCCCACGTCTTCGCCTCCGTGATCTCTCGCTTCCGCGGCAGCTCTTTCGGCTTGCTCCAACTCCTCCGCCAGTAACGCAGCAGCACGCGCTGCTTTGGTCATAGGAAAACTGCTCTTGCTGCTGCTGCTGGTTTGGTTCTGAGACGAAGAGGGAGAAGGAGGCCCAGAATCGTTCACGGAAGCCGGAAGCGTGAAGAGCATCACCGACTCGCCACCTAATGAGACGCGATTTTAGATGGCAAAGATATATGAGGCAAATGAAGTATCACAGCACGCATGCAACGTGCATGAAAAAATATTAGCGGCTGACTGAGGCATGTGTCGCATGCTATCTACTGTATGGACTGCACACATTTACCTTGGAAGAGAATGGCGAGGCGATTCACCGGATGAGGCAAGAGCTGCACATGTTCCACTGCTTTTACACCGTCCACAATCTGAGCAGACAGTGACGTGCACACAAAAACAAGCAGCCAACGAATGCACACAGCGTATTAGAAAAACACAAGCAACAGACCAACGAAATAAGCCAGACGAAGGATATCTTGGTTGCTACACTTTATAGCGCCAAGTGTAGACCACCGCTATGAACGACCATAATCCCACCCTAAGACAACAAGATAACAACTACACCTACCGTAGTTGCGACGCGGCCGTACACAGGAGGTGGCAGTCCCTGAGTTCCAGACACCAGCGAAGCAGGAGCAGCAGCTCCACCACTGTTTTTCCTAGCCCCACTGCCACCGTGCTTCTTTTTCGCGTTAGGTCGTCGGCCGCTGCTGCTACTACCAGCACCCGGCACCAGTGCATCTGGATCAGTAGCCCCACCACCACCACCCCTACCGCTCCCCGAGATATCCATGTTGATGACGAACGAAGAAAAGTCGCTCCACCGCAGGTAGCCGTCGCCGCGCGTTTCCATGAGGCGAAACAAGTCGGACGCTTCGGCCGCCACCGCAGTAGGCGGGCGGGCAGCACCAGACGAAGGAGAGCTTGACGACGAGAAACTTTCCACTTCGACTCTTTGCAGCAGTTTCACGAATTCAGCCATGTTGACAGAACCTACGATGAGAAACGAAGAGACAAGAGTAAGAACCAAAAAGCGTTTTGCGCACTCACGGGCTGAAGTAAAGCAGAGAAACTATTTGTTATTTCAGCAATCGACCGTTGCCTTTTTAAAAGCAGCGCGTGTAGTTTCACAGACGATCGTAAAGTCCAAATGCAGTGTTCATTGTTGTCTTTGAGAGGATTCCTATGTGCTGTTTACTAGTTATCAAATCGACCAGCCAAAGATAAGGTCTCAGGGGCAAATCGTGAATAAACTTTGCTCGAAGTAACACCTTCATTATCATCCGATTGGCCGCCTTCCGACTTCGCTACAGGTTTTACTACAGTCGACGACGCACTCTTCCCCCACCGCCCTAGCTTCGGAGCGGGGTCGCCGTGGTGATTGAAACTGCTTTGCAAATCATCCATTTCCACAGAAGACATGAGTCGCACGACCACATCTGCAGGCTCCATACCTTATTTGTAGTCTAGATCAAATAGAGCTGGTTTATTACATTCACTTATTGAATATGCAACGCCATTTTCACTCAACAGTTCAGTGTCGACGTGAACCCCGAAAGGAGGAGATTCCCCAATTACAGGGAGGAAACATAAAATGAAAACAATTTTCGTCGCCGATTTCTCCGAATTCGTTTAACGGGAAGCTGCCATAGAAGCTACGAAGGCGTAGTTCGGCTAGGCTCATTGACAAAGGAAGGCTATATTGAAGCCGGCATAGCCATGGATTTGGACCTTTTTGGAGCGTTCGAATCAGGCGAGACAATTGACGAGGTAGCACCTGCTGAAAATGTTCCTAGTAAGAAGCGAGGTGCGGCTGATATTGAGGCAGCTCCAGCAGCGGCCAAACTCAAACCTTCTGCAGATAGCTGTGTTGAGGGTAGCAATGGAGGCGATGGGGACGCTAGTGCTAGCGCAGAAGCAGGAGCGGCGGCAGCGGTGGAACCTGTACCTCGTGCCGCAAGTGGTGTCACTCACACTCAGGTAAGACAAACAAGAGAAAATGTTTGTGGTCGACGAAGGCTAAGGTGCAACCTGATTTGAATATTATATTCACAATGGATATGGAAGTATTTCCGAATCATTTCTAAACTAGCATTGCTTGGTATATCTAGTACGCTTCTGGATTCATATTTGCCTGGCTCATTCTTTATTCGGGTATAGGTCCGCAAGATGGAATGGTCAGGGCGCAGCGTGACGACTTTCTCCGCGCTCCCAGAGGGTTATGTGCCGGTAGTCGACGAAGGTGTCTGCCAAACGATGCCCGAAGACCCCGCCAAAGTGTACCCTTTCGAGCTTGACCCGTTCCAAAAGCAGTCGATTGCGTACATTGAGCGCAACGAATCCGTTCTCGTGTCGGCGCACACCTCGGCGGGAAAGACAGTGGTGGCGGAATACGCTGTCGCCCGCTCTTTGAAGAAGAAACAGCGCGTGATTTACACCTCGCCAATCAAAGCGCTGTCCAACCAGAAATTTCGTGACATGCAGGAGGAGTTTGGAGTGGACGAGGTGGGGCTGATGACGGGTGACGTCACCATCAACCCGGGGGCTACGTGCCTCATCATGACCACCGAAATTTTACGGTCCATGCTGTACCGCGGCAGCGAAGTGATGCGGGAAGTGGCCTGGGTGATTTACGACGAAATTCACTACATGCGCGACAAAGAGCGCGGAGTGGTGTGGGAAGAGTCCATCATTTTGCTGCCGCACAAGGTCCGCTTCGTGTTTCTGTCCGCTACCATCCCCAACGCGCGGGAGTTTGTGGGGTGGATTGCTGCCATGCACCACCAAGCGTGCCACGTGGTGTACACCGAGTACCGCCCCACGCCGCTGCAGCACTACATTTTCCCGGCGGGCGGAGACGGTCTGCATTTGGTGGTGGACGACAAAGGGGTCTTTCGGGAAGACAATTTCCAACACGCAATGGCGAAACTGCAACAGAACACGCCCGAGGAAAACATCGTGCTGGGCCAAAAAGGAGGCAAAGGTGGAAAAGGCGGAAAAGGTGGAAAAGGAGCTAAAGGGGGGGATAACGGGCAATCCGACTTGGCAAAAATCGTAAACCTGGTGATGGAGCGTCGTTTTGACCCCGTGATTGTGTTTTCGTTCGCCAAACGCGAGTGCGAAGCCAACGCTTTGCAAATGAGCAAGCAAGATTTCAACGATGAGGAAGAAAAGGACCTAGTAGGGGAAGTCTTTGCCAACGCCATTGCTGCCTTGTCAGATGACGACAAAACTTTACCGCAAGTGGAAAACCTCTTGCCCATTTTGAAGCGCGGCATTGGAATTCACCACGGCGGCCTCTTGCCGATCTTGAAAGAAGTCATTGAAATTCTGTTTCAGGAAGGCTTGTTAAAGTGTTTGTTTGCCACTGAAACTTTCAGCATTGGTCTGAACATGCCTGCCCATACTGTAGTGTTCACGGCATGCCGTAAATTTGACGGCAAAGACTTCCGGTGGATCAGCGCAGGCGAATACATTCAGATGGCGGGGCGTGCGGGGCGGCGTGGCAAAGACGACAAAGGGATCGTAATTCAAATGCTGGACGAAAAAATGGAACCCTCGGTCTGCAAGGGCATTCTCTATGGCCAGCCGGACGAATTGTATTCCTCGTACCACGTGAGCTACAACATGTTATTGAACATGCTCCGAGTAGAAGGGGCCGACCCGCATTTCTTGGTGCAGTCCAGCTTCCACCAATACCAGCAAGAAGCGGGCGCGCCCGCACTCGAAGCCAAAGCAGCAGAGCTCGTAGAGCAAGAAGATGCCCTAGAAGTAGGCACCCCTGAGGAGGAAGCGCAGCTGAAAGCCCATTTTCTGATTGGCGAACAGCTGAGCAAGTGCCAGGCAGACTTGCGGGCCCTCAAAATGCAGCCCGAAAACGTGTTGCCGTTCCTCGCCGCCGGCCGGCTGGTGTGGGTGGTGGTGCAAGGGACGAGGCCCGCGAAAGACACGTCAGCGTCCGCCGTGGACGAGATTGCCGTCGAAGCGGGTGGAGTAGGGGGCGGGGGCGGCGGGAGCGGGAGTGCGAGCGTGAGCCAAAAGCGAATCGGTGGGAAGCAGCTGGCGGGCACTGAAGACGAGACGTTTGAAGACGATTTCGGCTGGGGAGCTGTGGTGGATTTCAAAGCGCCCAAAAAAGGGGGCCTGTCGGTTGCCGATGCGGCGGACATTTTCGTGGAAGTGGCGCTGAGTTGCCGCAAGGATGCAACACCGGACAGCAGCAGCAGTGACAACAGCAGAGGCAGCGGCAGCAGCAGCAGTGGCAGCAGTAAAGGTGGGCCCAAAGGCGAGCCTCGGCCGGTGGTAGATCCAACGCAAGCCGAAGTGCGCGTGATCCGCGTAGCCCTCACCGCCTTGAAGGACGTGAGTGCGGTGCGCATTCATTTGCCGCGTGACTTGACTTCGCCCGAATCCCGGACAGGTGTCTCCAAAACCATTGGAGAAGTGTCGCGGCGCCTGGCCAAAGTAAACATGCATCCGTTGGACCCGGTCACAGACATGAAAGTTGTGGGTAGCGACCTCGACGCACTGCTGGAGAGGAAGGCCTTACTGGAGAAGCGCCGTGTAGAGAGCCCAGTGACCCAATGGCCCGATCATGACGAGAAACTGGCGCGCTACGCCGAGAAACACGCCTTGAGCGAGTCGGCAAAAGCGCTGCGCAAAGCCGCCAAACAGGCCACCGCCCCCGCGATGAAGGACGCGATGAAGCGGATGCAGCGTGTCTTGAAGCGCTTGGGCCATGTGCACCCCTCTACGGGGGTGATCGAGACCAAGGGGCGGGTGGCCTGCGAAGTCAACACCGCGGACGAGCTTCTGGTGACGGAACTGGTGTTTACAGGGGCCTTCATCGAATTGCCAGACGCCGAAACTGCGGCCCTGCTCAGCTGCTTGGTTAGTGAATTCAAACATGTCTTTTTGTCTATTTAACCTCAGTGTCTTCATATCCTCTTTGGTCAATTTCTTCGGCTGTTTGATTATTGTGGTTTGTTTTTTTTATCACTTTTTTTAAATGGGTATGCCTCTAACAATATGCCAGGTGCACGGAGAGCGGCGAAAGGAAGAAGGCCCGCCAACTTTACCGAACAATTTGCAGGCCCCGTACCGCGCTCTCTTGGACACTGCCAAGGTAAAGTTGTTTTTCTTGCACGAGACAAACATTTGCATCGCGTGCGCCTCTGGCATTATCATCCTTTCTCCTTAAGTTTTATCTTTCGGCAAAAAAAAAACACTTCTTTATGTGAGCTCCCTTTTCATCACTATCATACTTACTCTTGAAATCCCCATCTTCCATGTTTTTTTGTGTCTTCGTCACCGCAGGTGGTTGTGGGAGCCATGGTGGATTGCAAAGTGGAAGACGCAGACGCTGAGGAGTACCTCAACGGGCTCAATCCCGACCTCATGGAAGTGGTTTACGGGTGGTGCAACGGCGCCAAGTGAGTGGAGATTTACAAAAAATACACTACATTAGAGCGTGAAGGAGGGGAGTTTAGAAACATGAGTAAATTAGCTTCTGTGCAGTTTATCTTCGCTTTGCTGTATCGCTGTAACCACATCGGTTACTGTAGTTCGATTAATGGACTATAAACTAACCCTCCCTTCATTTTTCATTTTTCTATTCGGCTCAGATTTGTGGACGTTGTGAAGCTCACGTCGACTTACGAAGGCACCGTCATTCGCGTGATTCGGCGCTTGGAAGAGCTCCTCAGGCAGCTGGCCTCTGCTTCCTTCGTGATTGGCAACGCAGCACTCAAAGAGAAGTTTGAGCGCTGTGCGGCTTCTCTGCGCCGCGACATCGTCTTCGCTGCCAGCCTTTACCTTTAATCGCAGAGCCAATCAAGTAAACGAATTCAGAAGAAGTAAGGTTCGAAAGTTGCGGAATTAGATAGAAAAGAGAAATATTTGGTGCAAGGGAGGCTATGGAGCCGTGAGCACCCATAGCGCCCGTACGGATCACGGAACACGGGCTTTTTAGCCTTCTATAAACATTCCTTCCCCGCTTTGCTCACTACTTTTTTTCTAGGATACGATTTGCGCTGTAAATTAGAAATTGCGCGTAAATTACGCGGGGAAGCCGGGGAAGTAATTTTATCAATTAGGCGCAAGTTCCGTCACAAAAAAACGCCCATGAACTAGTTTCGTCACCGTATTGTACTTCCGGCTCTTCCGGGTGTAACTCATAAGCATCAGCACAGCCACTGCTCACTGTTCGTAGGCTTTTTAGAACAGCACCCATGCAAAAAAGGCGTACCACTTCCCTCTGGGCAGAGACCACGCCCGGCACAGAGGCAGAAAGGCAGTGAGCTAGTCAAGCAGGAAGTAAGGAAGTCATTTCGAATTCCCACGGGAAATTCCGCTGAAATTCCGCAGAAAGGAGTAATTATACCATTCAGACGTGATTTCCGCGACGGAAATTTAGTAGCGCCTTAATGACCACGGCACGGAAAACTCGCGGAAAACCCGCGAAAATACCGCCATCGCGCGGAAATTCCGCGGAAACAGGAATCGCAACCCTGCTTGGGAAGGGCAAAGCACTACTAAAGAATATAGAGCTCCTGCCTTTTAAACGGCTTCTACCTCGTGTATAGCACACGTAAATTACGCGTAAATTACGGAAGGTAAACATTAAGCTCGAGGCGTGTAATTTGTTATTTATAATTTATGCATGTACGTCAATCGCACCCGCACCCAGGCCTTTATTACCTTACTAGTAACCAGGTGCGTGTGATACGGAGCAGGAGCAGTAGCGCAATATCCTCAGCTGTATCATAATTTTTACCCCTTAATATTTTATGGCAAAGGCAAAGGCAATGGCGACAATGACTCCACCGGGCCTTGGATTTCGGAATTCCAAAAAGGTCCCGGGAAGTCATTATGCGCCTAAGCACGAAAGATCACCACCATGCAACCTAGGCTGGCTTGTAAAGTGAAGATCCATTGAAATTGACCCCATTAGTGGTTACATTTCGTAGTTCGTAGTCGAAGTCGAAGGCGAAAGCAAAAAAGGAGGCATTGTTATACGCAAGAGGGCACTTAGCCCTGCCAAATGAACCCTGAATACCAGTTTGAAGAATCATTGGTACACTCATCTACGCGCAGTCTTGTAATGCTTACTAATTTGGCTTCTTGTAAATGCGCTGGTATTCCGATACGAGCTTGTTGCATCGGATTTGAAACTTTTGTTTTGATTGAGTTTCAGGGTCTGCATTTAAATCTGGAGTAGGGTAGAGGGTCACCCGGTCCGCCTCTCCAACTGCTTCTCTGATCACCGCACGCACCCAAGCGCGTGCCTCAGGCGCAATGTCCTGTGTCGCCATGTGCAACGACTCTGTACGTGTCATCGTATTTCTGAGGTACTCGAAGGTATCACTCAAACAATCGGATGGCAAATCCAGAAAGGGCTTCACAGTAGTGTGCTGAAATATGAAAGCATCTCGCGCCCAAGCAATAACAGCGGTGCGTGCGGCATCAGGAGCCCATAAGAATGAAGGGTCGCGTTGGTATTTTCGCAGTGGCAATGCTGCTGTTAAAGAAGTGGAACCCCCTGCAGCAGGTGCAGGGAGGGTAGGATGCTCCGCAATCACGGTACGTAGAAGAGCAGTCGGGTCCATCTTGAGTGCAGATAGAATACTGGCATGGTGCTTGAGGATTTTGTAACATTGGCGGCAATTTCCCGAGGCCAGCTTGAGAGGAGTTGAGTACCCGAATGACCCGAAAGAATAAGCGTTTATATCTGCGCCGGCCGTAATGAGTGTTTTTACCGTTGCAACATCAGATCCGCACCTGTCTTCCATCACTGCATAGTGGAGAGGAGGACAATCTTCCTGCAAACAACGAAGAGAACATTCATAAAAAGAACGGAAACAGGAAACAGTCAAAAATACATTTTGCTTTCCTTTTCAAACGACGTGAGCGTTAATAGAAGGAAGAGGGCGTAAGAAGTAACAACTTTAGGATTGTTGGAAAAAACGAAGCTATAGCTGAGATACGACGGGCTCAAAGCGCAAAGAAGCAGTGAGATTTGCACAGACATAAGTTTTAACAAGTTCTCGACACCTCATAATAGCCCCTAACTTCGTCGAGGGCCTCCTCAAGGTCAGAATTGTCTGGTGAATCAAATTCTTCGATGGCGTCCCAGCACGCGTCTGAGCCATGGAGTAAAGCCACGCGACAAGCCGCCAACTGCGATGCCGCCTTTCGATTATTTTCACTCAATAATTCGGCATCCTTTTGATCTTCTTGCTGGATCGGCGGCGTAGTAGCAGCGATTCCTTCTGCACCAGCACTTGTGCTCGACGACGTCAAGCTGCAATGCGAGCCAGGGTCCTCTCCGTGTTTTCTCTTTTTTGAACTCTTACAAGCCTTCGATGCCATGTGCAACCTAATAACGCAGTTGGAGCGTCAGGTCAGGCATGTTTTAAAAATAATGAGGATGCTCTAAGCTCAAGATGTACTTTCAACCCGGAAGAGCACACAGGAGGTGGTCTTCACACGTTGTTCTTTGTGCGGTACTGAAAAGACTTGACACATATTTCCTACGAGACTGTGAGCGACCTGTTCAGAAACTCGAACTCGAAATCGAACCTTACATCATTGTGACTATCTTCAAAACCAAATGGTACAAAGGCTAATACTGCGGACATGAGAAGGCAAGAGCTTAGTGCAAACAAAGCTCGAGGCGGAGGATTTGTGGGTTTTGTGAAGTCCGCGGACCAATAAAGAGAAAAAAACGCTGGCATAACTCGAGACTTGAGTAACATAGAGTTCGAAAAGCAGGGGTCGAAATATAGCGCACATGGCAGGGCGCTTAATGTTCTAGAGCCGTGGTATAGGCCGGGAGTTTATGATGACTTCCATCATCTACTATATGCAAGGTGGATCCCCGAGAGAAAGACAAAAAGCAGAAGGGCTATTTCAAATGAAACAGGAGCTAAATGTAGTCCTCCTACCACATACTTATTGCTTTCGAATGGGGCTGGTATATCAGAGTTACTGAGTAAATGCCCGATTACTGGCGGCAACGGTACTAGCTATTCTGCTTGATTAAAATTTAAATTTGAGAAATAGAAAAATTAATGATTTATAATTGCAAAGCATGTTCGCTACCATAAAAGACTAAAAGACATCCATCTGAAACGTAATCGTATTCGGAAGAGGCCAGATGTTGGGAAGTGAAGAGAAATTATAATTACAAGTACGTTTTTGAAGCCTGCGTGCTGTGGCGACCTGCGTATTCTCACTTCAAGCTTTCGCTTTAGCATTTGTTTTCATTTAGAAGAAACACTGTAAGCAAGTGCGAACTTGCTGAATCTAATAGTCGTTGTCGTCGTCGTCTTCGATGCGAGCCCGAAATGATTCCAGGGCCAAGCTTACGATGAATCGTTTGTCATGAGCTGTTCTAGGGCCAAAAAAGGCCCGATGCATCGAAGCTTCGGAAGACTTCTAAATATGCAGAAGTCAGAGAAGATAAAGATAAAGATTTCTTCGATGCCGACCACTCAATATACATTTAAGATATTTCTACATAAAAAGTTAGAATAAGACTCACCCTGTCCGCTTCTCAAACTGCTTCTCTGATCACCGCGCGCACCCAAGCGCGTGCCTCAGGCGCAATGTCCTGTGTCGCCATATGCAGCGACTCTGTACGCGTCATCGTATATCTGAAGTACTCGAAGATGTCGCCCACACAATCAGCGGGCAAATCCACAAAGGGTTTCACAGTAGTATGCATAAATATGAAAGCATCTCGCGCCCAAGTGACAACTTTAGCTCGAGCGGGGGCTGGGGCCCACATGAATGAGGGGCTACGCTGGAAATCATGCAGTAGCAGCACTGCCGACGATGATGTGGAATTCACTGCAGGCACAGGGAGGGTGGGGTGTTCCGCAACTATGGTATGAAGAAGTGCGGCCGGCTCATTTTTAAGAACAGAAAGGACTTCTGCGTGGAGTTCAAGCAGAGCGCGGCATTCACCAGAAGCCAGCTGCAAGGGCGTTAAGAACTCCCATTCATCGTCCACATCTGCACCGGCTCTAATGAGTGTTCGCGCCGTCGTAAAATCTGCTTGCATCACTGCTTCGTGGAGAGGAGGACAATCTAGTTCCTGCGACGAGCAGGAGGTTGAATAAAAATTGTCTGAACAAATAGTATACGACGATAACACTCCTCGATGTTTAGAGTACAGAATGAGGCTACAGTTAGACATAACTCGTACGTTTTCATAGGGTGAGTGTGAGAGATATCTTTAAGATTGTGTAATTAAAAACGCCGGAACAACCATTCAAGGCGCAGAATTTGATGCGGATTCTTCAGTGATGTCATTATAAGATGAGTTCATGATGATGCCTTTATACCTCGTAGTCTTCGACTATTTCAAGGGCCTTCTTGAGGGCAGGATCTGCTGCGGACGTCTTGAACTCTCGAAGGGCAATGCTACAAGTTTTCCCACCACGGAGTAAAGCAACACGAATTGCTGCCAAATCAGCTGCTGCATCTCGATTCTTGTCACTCAAGAATTCGGCATCCTCTTGATCTTGTTGCGAAGAAATCGTGTTATCTGCGACTGCTCCCTCAGCACTTGAACTTGACGAAGAAAGCAAGCCAAGTGAAGAAGGCCTCTTGTGCATCTCCTCTTGACTCTTTTTCTTTTTTGAAAGTTTGCGAGCCTTTGGCTCCATTCAGAACCTGGCGTTGTATGATAAGTTTAGGCCTGCTGTAAACCTCTGAAGATAATGCAATGGTTATACTGGCAATTAAAGATTACTGCCGTGGGCATCTTATCTTTCAAGAAGGTTGAAGAAAAGTGACGCTAATCATGGGGGAGAGTTCAATCATCACACCTCGAAGTTGCCACGCGTTCTCTCTTCGTGTGGCAAATGAAGGCGTACTACAGATGTAGTATGAATTAAAAGACTCGACGTCGTTCTTTTACGAACCTTCATGGCAGCTGAATCCACATGTAACCGTGACGTTGAAAGTCGAAGACGACGACAATGACGAAGGCAAAAGAGCAAGGGTTTGCGAGTAATATTTGAAAAGACTATCATTGAACATTGTCATTGTCCATGTACAAGTTCTGCTGCATGGCCATTATTGGGATCTGAACATTTTTGGTGCGCCCGTGCGAATAATACTTCATTTTTTTTCGAGGGATTGTTGATGTACTATATCTGAGCCGTTGAATGAATTATCATCATCGTTCTATCACCAGCTGACCAACTACATCGATCGATGAGAGAGAGACCTTCAGATATTACACTGAGATCTCATGGTTCTTATATCGCTTTTTGTGAACAACAAGTTCAGGTGCCCGCGCGATGCGCGGATTCGGAGCAATGTGTTTGCTGCGGAGGCGTAGGTGCGTGTTCTTAGCACCTCCGTTCACGGCCTTGAGATGCCCGTG
>Ga0307979_1000793_pt1 | contig 22239 bp, 18 predicted proteins | sample OrgLakmetage1058_FD_201833 | JGI IMG/M metagenome (GOLD analysis project Ga0307979, IMG submission 201833) | Saline water microbial communities from Organic Lake, Antarctica - #1058 | ecosystem: Environmental > Aquatic > Non-marine Saline and Alkaline > Saline | place: Antarctica: Organic Lake...
TCTGTGTAGAAAAGAGAGGGGGTTTTCAATGTTGACGAGATCATAGTCTCTGCGTGTATATTAACCTTATTCCTCTCTTTGGTGCTTTCTGATTTATATCTAAATTTAATGAATTGTAAACTTAAGCTGTGTTTAGAGATATCTCAATGGCTACAGCAAGCCGAGATTTGAAAGCAAGTGTAGACTTAAAATTATTACAGAAAACAAGCAAAAAGAGTAAAACAATCTAGATTTAAGCAGATAAGTCGAGTATTCTTATGAAATTATACTTGTAAAGGTCTAAATCCTTGATGCAAATTTATCACTTCCTTACCATCCGTATTGAACCAAGGGTCTTAACTTTGCCACAAATTAAAATTTAAGTATGAGTACATCTATAAAAGACTTGGAGCCCAAAGCCATTTGGAAACATTTTTCAGCACTAAATGCGGTTCCTAGAGCCTCTAATAAAGAAGAGCAAGTGGTTCAATTTATACTCGATTTTGGTAAACAACTCGGACTCGATACCCAAACCGACAAGATTGGTAATGTGATCATCAATAAACCTGCAACCAAAGGAATGGAAGATCGTAAAACGACAGTTTTGCAGTCGCATTTGGATATGGTACATCAAAAAAATAATGCAACTGACTTTGATTTTTCTACCGAAGGTATCCGTATGCATGTAGATGGTGATTGGGTAAAAGCTGATGGAACCACACTAGGTGCAGATAACGGCCTAGGAGTAGCAACCATAATGGCTATTTTGGAAAGTCAAGATCTTCCACATCCTGCGCTAGAAGCATTATTTACTATAGATGAAGAAACTGGCATGACTGGCGCTAAAGAACTTGACGATTCTATTCTTAAAGGTGACATTCTGCTCAATCTAGACACCGAAGAAGATGATGAAATCGGGATTGGATGTGCTGGAGGCGTAGACCTTACTGCCACGCGATTTTATATCGAAGAGTCTATCCCAGAAGACGCTATTGCTTACTCTATCACCATTAACGGTCTGCAAGGTGGGCATTCGGGTATGGATATCATCAAAGGACTTGCTAACGCAAATGTCCTGATGAATCGTATTCTTTATAATGCTTACATTACTGTTAGCTCTCGTGTGGCAAGTATAGAAGGCGGTGGTCTTCGTAATGCCATTCCTAGGGAGAGTCATTCGACACTCATCATAAATAAGAGACATCAAAAAGAATTCGTAAACACCTTGGAGAGTTTATTTAAAACGATCCAAGAAGAATATAAAAGCCTAGAGCCTCAGATGGCGTTTCACTTAGAGGAAACTGAACTGCCTAAAAAAATTATGAGTAGCGATGTACAAGATGCTTTTTTAAAATCAATCTATGCCGCCCATAATGGAGTGTATAGAATGAGTCCAGACATAAAGGGTCTGGTAGAAACCTCCAACAATATCGCTAGAATTTCCGTTGCCGATGGTAAGATAGAAGTCTTGTGCTTAACGCGCTCTTCTGTCGATTCTTCCAAAGACGACTTAGTTAATTCACTCTCTTCTGCCTTTGACCTTGCAGGATTTCAGGTCGAACTTTCTGGGGATTATCCAAGCTGGACTCCCAATCCCGACTCGGACATCCTCAAAATTGTTGATCGCATTTACCAGGACTTGAATCAGGAAAAAGCACATGTAGCGGCTTGTCACGCTGGTTTGGAATGCGGGATTTTGGGAAGCCACTATCCTAAGATGGATATGATTTCCTTTGGCCCAACCATCCGTGGTGCTCATTCTCCAGACGAACGTGCAAGCATTTCCAGCACTCAGAAATTTTGGAAATTGACTCAGGAAGTTCTAAAACAAATTCCGAAAAAAGATTAACTACAACAACATAACTTTCTAGTATAAAAAATCCTGTTCCAAAGTAGTGGAACAGGATTTTTTAGTTGGGATAGGTATTAGTCGATCTACATAATCATAACTAGATTTACAATTCATACCTCACTTTCAGAATAAGCATGCGAGGCATGACGAAATACTCTGAAGTGGTATTGAAAGACTCATTGAAACTATCTTGATTGATAGACTGAACATCCAAAAGATTCATCCCTTGCAAAATAAATTCCCACTTAGAATCTTTTTTCTGGTAAAATAAGTCCGCCGATAAAAAAGCATATTCATTAGAAACTCTATCGTCTTTACTTCTGTAATTAAAATAATTGTAGTCTGCTGTAAAGGTAAACTCTTTTAAAAAATTGGCTTCAAAATTTATAAAGGGTTGGTCTGTAAAGAAAGTAGAGATAAAACTACCATTATCATAGCGGTTACTAGTGAAATCATAACCAATTTCTAAATTTGGCCAAGTTTTAAAGTTACTTCTCAAACTAGCTTTATAATTCTGAGTAAAGCTTTCAGATTCTAAAACTTCTCCATTAATTTGGTTATTGAAAGTGTTTATCCCCAATCTGGCACTAGTTTCTACTTGAAATTTTCTAAAGCGCTTGCTGTAAGACCCAGATCCTGAAAAGGTTTCATCTGCAAAATTGCTACTGATGTTAAATGGTGAAGCGACTTGATTAATAGCTACCAGTTCAGTATCGTCTTTGATACCGTTGATTCTATTGGTATAACTCAATCTACCTGTGATGTTCGTATAGTTGAACATATTAAAATTAAAATAGGATAAATTAAAAGAATTGGCTAAAGCATTTTCAAGTTCTCGGTTACCTCTAAATAGCCTGTTGTAATTATTAAATACGAAAGCTTCTGCATACTGGTTAACATCTGTAAATTCTGCAGTCATTGCATAATCAAAGCTAATTGTTTCGGTTCGTTTCAACTGAAAATTCAAATTCAAATCTGGAAGTAATTTCCACGTATTTAATGAAGTCTCTAAGCCCAATTGATCCGTACTCAAATCGTAGTTGTGCAATGTAAGTCCAGGCGTCAAGGTAAATTTTCCCGTAATTAACTTATACCTCGTCCCAAGAAATAAATCTCTAAAATTGTAAGTCACATCATTCTGTAAAGGAAAACGATCACCATCTACCTCAGCACTTTGGTCAAAGTTTAGAGTCGCACCAGAATCTAACCTTTGAAAAATGGAACTATCAAAGTTTTGATAACTTAAGGTGGTTCCAACATTGAAACTAATGTTACTTTTTTTATTGAGCACCCGGTAATAATCCACTTTAGCATCTAGCTTTTGGGTTTTAATTATCTTTTCTTGGTTAATATCAAAGTTCGACTGACCGGTGTTGGCTTGTAAAATTCCTGCAAAAGGCAAGAAATCTAAAATTGCATTGTAAAATGGATCTTCTTCTTGAGCCAAATGCTGGGCCTGTCCTGAAAAAATATCCTTCTCTGAAAGTGTATAATAAGCATTTACATTCTGATTAATAGAGAAAGGTTTATTGGCTTTATCTTCCAAGATTCGATTGTCTATAGTTCCAAATTGGGAAAATTGATTAGCAACTTCAGATTGATCGGAAAGCTTACCTAACACATCATAATCCAATTGAAAATTAGCATTAGGTTTGTATACGCTGCTAAGTTTCAACATTGCTAATTGATTCTTTTGGGTATTTTCAGTTTCAGTTACCTCATTTTCTCCACTAGAAATAAATTGCCGAATATTATTGGTTTGGAAATCTGTTTTATTACCAGAAAGCAATGCAAAGCCACTAATGTCAAGCTTTTCTGAAGCTTTATAAGTAAAATTGCCAGCCACAAATTCATTTTCTATATTTTGGGCTCTGTCATTTTGAGTCAATAAAAATCCAAGTCCAGAATCGTTGATGTTAAAACGCGTTCCGCCCCCACTGTTGAAGTTTCTAAAGCCCCCTGTGAAATTAAAGTAATCCCGAAAAGTAAAAGGAGTGTCGCCAGTATTATTAAAATTGGTGATGATATTTATACTATAATCAGGACTGTAATAAAATAGCTTAGGATTAGCTAGGTAGCGCGTTTCTTCACCATATCCTATGCCTGCATTGAGTTCTCCAAACCAAAAATTCTCTTTTCCTTCTTTCAATTTTATATTGATAGCCACATTTTCTTGATCATTACCCAAACCTCGCATCTGGTCAACTTCGTTATAGTTTCGCAAAACTTCAACCTTGCTCACTGCATCAGCTGGAATATTTTTGGTAGCTAGTTTGGAATCGCCATCAAAAAAGTCTTTTCCATTAACCATTACTTTTTGGACCTTTTTTCCTTCTACTTCAATACTCCCGTCATCATCGAGTTTCATCCCTGGAAGATTTTCAATAATATCGCCAAGCTTTCGTTCGTTGCCTCTAGCAAAGGAATCGGCGTCGTAAGAAATAGTATCACCTCTTATAGTAACGGGCATTTCATAAACCAACTCTACATCATCAAATTCATCTGCCAGCTCTTGAAGTACGTAAATACTTTCAATGACATTGAGGTCTTCTGGCATATAAGTTTCGGCAGATAAAGGCTGAAAACCTAAAAAATTAATTTCAAGAATAAAGGTTTTACCTTTCGGTAAATTTAGCTGAAAAAGACCCTCTTCATTAGTAATACTATAAGAGTCAATTTCTAAAGTTTCCTTTTCTTTGGCTATCACACTAGCCATTGACAGTGGGTTCCCAATAGAGTCGGTTACTTTTCCAATTAGTTTTGTCGTTTGAGAAAATCCTGAGTTTATACCAACACATAAACACAGTAAAATGAGTAAGTTTTTCATAAAAAAGTGAAATTCAAATTAGTTCATTCGAATTTCAATAGAGTTTCCTCCTCTTTTGCCACCACCATACATATCCTGCATTTCTTGAGTTTTTTCCAATACCATATCTTGAAATTCTTTTTGGGTAACCTGCTTACCCTTAGAAGGTACTTCTATGTCAACTTTTTCTTTTGGATTCAAAATAAGCTTAGAACACAAGATCGTTGTTTTACCAGATTGCACTTCCATAATAAGTCCTGGCAGCCCCCAAAACTCACTTGGCCCATGACTTACAGGCACCTGTGGAGTATACCAAGCTACGATTTCAATAGATTTCGGCATTTCAAATTGATCTAGTGGGGATACTATGCTATCATTTTCTAGTAAGGTATTTTCTTCGTCCCCCTCTTTTTCCTTTTTCCTCAATTCTGTAAAAGCAGTTTTGTCGAGTTCTTTGACTGCAACAGCTTTGAAAACAACATACTGACCTATTTGCTTTGATTCGTTTACCAATTCCCATTTTAAAACTGGCAAAGAATCTTGAATAAGAAAGGACTTACCAAAAAACTCTTTTGATTCTAAATACAAACTGTCTTTGATGTGTTTATACTGACTCCCAGATTGAAAGTTTCCCATCATTCCGCTCATCATGCCAGACCGACCTGTTGGTGCAGCTAAATTTTGTTCTTCCTGGTATAGAGACTCTTCTGAGTTGAAGTCTAAAGTGTAGGTTTTTTCAAATTGCTTTTTCATCATTTCAGAAATTTGAGCTCTCATTTGATCGTTTATCTGATCCCCGCCTAGTTTCATATCGAAAACAGTCTTGGATTGATAAGTCGCTTGACCAGTAAACGTTTGAGCATTGCCAAATGAAATGCTTAGGCAGAAAAGTAGAATAAAAATAATTTTCATAATGGTTTAATTTTTAAGAGGATTAATCAAAAGACGATAACTAATAAGTAATGTTACGATTTTTCAATAAATTGATACTTTAAAATGACTAATCTATATAGATTTTACTCAATATTTGAGTGATTTCATCGATTTTTATCTCGATGTAAAAGGTTCCTCAAAATATTCACATCTTATTCTTAAGAAATAAAGTATGAGTTGAGGAAGACAAACTATGTTAAGGACGAAGGCTAGTTCACTTTCAAATTTACTAGAACCACAGGTTTAGATTATAAAAAGATCATAGGTCTAAACCTTAAAAAACTTACCATTACCTAGAGTGACAAAGAGATTCCTCTTAGCGTCGGAATGACATTTCGTAAGTGTCATTCTGAAGGAGCTTTTTGCGACTGAAGAATCTTTTCTATAAAGATTCCGCATCGCGGCTACCGCCTTGCACGGAATGAAGAGATTCCTCGTCGAAGCAAAAACAGCTTCTCTGTCGGAATGACAAAGGTGAATTGGTGGCTGAGTGACCCGCTTTTTTGTAGCGGGGTGTATCGAAGCCAGGTTGAGATAGATCTTTTCAACATTCAGAACATCACCTATAAAGATTCCGCATCGCGGCTACCGCCTTGCACGGAATGAAGAGATTCCTCGTCGAAGTAAAAAACTTCTCTGTCGGAATGACAATGGTGAATTGGTGGCTGAGTGACCCGCTTTTTTGTAGCGGGGTGTATCGAAGCTAGGTTGAGATAGATCTTTTCAACATTCAGAACATCACCTATAAAGATTCCGCATCGCGGCTACCGCCTTGCACGGAATGAAGAGATTCCTCGTCGAAGTAAAAAACTTCTCTGTCGGAATGACAAAGAGATTCCTCGTCGAAGTAAAACAACTTCTCTGTCGGAATGACAATGGTGAATTGGTGGCTGAGTGACCCGCTTTTTTGTAGCGGGGTGTATCGAAGCCAGGTTGAGATAGATCTTTTCAACATTCAGAACATCACCTATAAAGATTCCGCATCGCGGCTACCGCCTTGCACGGAATGAAGAGATTCCTCGTCGAAGCAAAAAACTTCTCTGTCGGAATGACAATGGTGAATTGGTGGCTGAGTGACCCGCTTTTTTGTAGCGGGGTGTATCGAAGCCAGGTTGAGATAGATCTTTTCAACATTCAGAACATCACCTATAAAGATTCCGCATCGCGGCTACCGCCTTGCACGGAATGAAGAGATTCCTCGTCGAAGCAAAAAACTTCTCTGTCGGAATGACAATGGTGAATTGGTGGCTGAGTGACCCGCTTTTTTGTAGCGGGGTGTATCGAAGCCAGGTTGAGATAGATCTTTTCAACATTCAGAACATCACCTATAAAGATTCCGCATCGCGGCTACCGCCTTGCACGGAATGAAGAGATTCCTCGTCGAAGTAAAATAACTTCTCTGTCGGAATGACAAATGGATTCCTCGTCGAAGCAAAAACAGCTTCTCTGTCGGAATGACAAAGAGATTCCTTCTAGGATCGGAATGACAAAGAGAATCCTCTACCATAATAGTGGTAGAGGATTCTCTTTGTTATTAGCCTTAATTCTAATGTTTTCTATCCATAAGTAATCTAACGCCTACTTGGAAGTTATTTAAATCCCTTACATTACTGTTAAAAATAGGATTCAAATTATATTGAGCAAAGATCGCGACCGTCTCCCATCCTACGAAAGCACTTAAACCGTATAGCAAATTATTGGTGTTGAAATCGTCACGTTGCTTAAGTTTTTCATCTCTACGTCCATCATCAAATTTCAATTTTTGAGTGTTCCGTAAGTTGATCCCTACAAAGCCTCCGAGCCCCACTTTAAAGTCCTGGTCTGTAAATCGTTTATTTCCATTGTCTAAGACTGTAGTTTTAGAATTACCAAATTGAAGGTGAACGGGAAGAATCAAATTGTCCATTCTGAATTTGGCCTTTTCCAAATCAAACTCAAAAGGTTCCAGCACAGTTTGTTCACCATTTGCAACAAAAATAGTGTTGTTTTTAGGCTTTAAGCCATTAAACTGAAAGGAAACTCCATAATTGATACGTAAAAAGTTGCTTTCTTTAAATACTCGTGTACTCCATTCGTAACCAATCTCGAAACTCCGGCTTCCTCCAAATTTAAATAACGTATTATCTATACTCCCTCCCTCCAACACTGCGTTGTTAAAAGAAATACTGATAAATAACTCACTTAAAGTTCTTGGTGAATAAGGCAGGTCTCTCTCATTTAACGGCTTGCGCTTATTTTTCTTTTTGGATGAATTTTTAAAGAAATTGAAATCAAAATTAAGTTTTGAAGGATTCAATCCCATCTCATTGATCACCAACAGGTAAGTATCATAATCTCCAAACTGGTCTATATCCACCTCTCCGTATTTTTCTTTTTGAAATGAGGCCCAATCAAACACCAAATTTTGTGCATCCATTATGGTCTTGGCCGTTTGTTCTGCGGCTAAAACTTTAAGGTCTTGCGCCTCATCTGGTGAGAGATTACCCTCTTCCAATCTGGTATTGAGGTCTTTGACTTTGGTTTTTAAAAAGCTCTTCTCTTCGGTTTCTACTCTATTCAGGAGCTGTTGCAATCCAATGGTTTCTTCTTCAGAAAAGGCGGAGAAATCGCGATCTTGAGCTTGTAATTGTAAACTAAACAAGCTGGACATAAGGGCTATAATTAAAGTGATTTTTGCTAACATAATTTTAAGTTTTTAAAGGATTAATTTGAGTCATATATAAGTCGATATGCTTTTAAAAGATTGGCGCCAACATATCTACGGGTATTCTAAGGTTATCGTGTTCCTAGACTGGTTTTGAGTTCTTTAAAGTTCACTTCTATCAACTTCCAAATTTTGTCTCTCAAAGATGTATTATCCTGTAGATTGACTTCAGCCAAAAGAGATTCTGCTGTTATCGTTTTTATAAGTTGTCTGTCGGTTTTATTTGAAAGCTTTGCCATAGCTTGTGCCAGTAAAAGTTCAGTTTCATCTAAATTTTTCTGACTAAAGCGTTCAGCTTCCAACTCCTGCTCTACTTCGGCAAGCAAAGACGCTGCTTTTATAGCAGTAGAAGATGGCTGCTGATCTAACTCAACTTTTGGAATTTTTATAGGTAATGAAGGCTGAGAGAAATCAACTTGTATGTTTTGAATTCCATGGGGTTGGAGTTGGCTCAAACTTTCTATTGAGGGTCTAAGGGTCTCACTTGTGGATTCCTTTTCTGCTGAATTTACCACCGATGGTACAGAGGTCGTCGACAGATATAAAGGAGAAAGTAAAACTAAAAGCCCGATAAACCCAGCGGCAATACCGCTCCATAACCAAAGGCTTTTAGTCTTGCTCGTCTTAGAAGTGGCTAATTCTCCTGTGATTTTTCCCCAGGCTTCGTCAGTAGGTTGGATTTCCCGCTGATCGAATTTATGTTGTAGGTCGTGTTTAAACTTGTCCATGAGAGGAAGATCTTAAAGTTTCTAATTTTGTTTTGAGGAGTCGTTTAGCTTTAAACAACTGTGATCTGGATGTCGCTTCAGAAATATGAAGGGTTTTTGCTATGGCTTTATGCGTATAATCGTCTATAACATGCATAGTAAAAACCACTTTATAGCCTTCTGGCAATTCATCGATAAGGCCTTGTAAGTCTTCTACAGACCATTCGTTTAGAGTTGGCATCTCAACAGTTTCAAACTGTTCTACCACATCTGTAGAAAACTCGATGTGCTTTTTCTGTCTTAAAAAATCGATAGCCGTGGTCACCATAATCCGTCGGACCCACCCTTCAAAACTGCCTTTATTTTCGTACTGCTTTAGATTCTTAAATACTTTTACAAAAGCCGTAGACATGACATCTTCGGCATGATGAAAATCTGAAATGTAAATTCTACACACCGATAGCATTTTGGGAGCGAATCGCTTGTAAAGGCGATATTGTGCCTTTTGGCTGTGCTGCTGAGCATCTTGGATGTCTCGCTCTAACTCTCTATGTAAGTTTATCAGTTTCATAGGTTTCAATGGGGTGTCTATAAGTATAGACGATCAAAAAGCCTTTAGCGTTGCCTGGAGATTGGATTTTTTAGGATTTATTTTAAACTACCTTCTCACCAATATTTCGTTTCAACACAAACCTGGTCATTTTTGTTGTGCTTTATTAGCATTAGTTTTTTATCTCTTGGAAATAAACTAAATAATCAAATTGATTATCATTTTTTAATTTCATTGTACCTGATGAAATTCCATAATTTCTAATTGTTAATTTTCCGATATCTTTGGTTTCAATGACGTCTATGTTTTTGCTTGCATTAAAAGTAATTTTGTTGGCAATCCAATTGCTCTTTTTTAGTGGAGAGAAATCATTACTGAGCGTTTTTTCCTTAAAATCAAGTCCTATCACAAGATATTCTGATTTGAAATTTTCATACAAGTGGTATCCAATTGGTTTGTACCATAATGATTTGGACTTATTAATGTGTCCATTGTGAGCCCATATTAAAACTGGCTTTGTTTCATCTTTAACTATTTCTTTGATAATAATAGACATATTTCTATCTCTAACATTAGTAAAGTTTAATAGATTTGAGTTTCCATATTCCCAAGCGTTATTTAATGAAAGTAAATCCATATGAATGTCTTTGTCAAGGGCAACTTCCTTTTCAAATAATTCATTCATCTTTTCAAGTGTATGTTCCATTAAGTCTTTTTCATCTTTTTTAAGCTTTTTTAAATAATAATCTTTACTAGCGTTCATTTCAGAAAGTAATTTAAGTCCTTCGTTTGAAAGTTTAGTTTTTAATTCAGGTTGTTGATTATTTATAAAGCTTAAAATTTCTCTCATTGGGCAATAACCGCATTGAGAATCAAATCCGATAAATTTAATTTTATTTACTTTTTTATCCGAATTAAAATTTCTAGACCATTCAATAAATTCCTTCATAGTATTATACCAAATTAGACCTATAATGACGCAATAAATCGTTTCTTTTTCGCCTGCTTTTCATCAAAAATAATTACCGTAGCTAAGGCTATGCTACTTATTTTTGATTTCAATCAATCAAAAAATAATTCAATTTATTCATACGGCATTATAAATATAATTTGGTATTACTTCGCCAAACCCCATAGAGATTTTCCTTCATCAAAGTGTCTATGTTAGTAGTTTGTAGTTCGCCAGAGATATATCTATTGATTTGCTTAGAATTTGAAAAATCATCTTCAAGCATAAAAGTTGTTGTAATATCATTTTTAACTAATTCTTTAAAAAAATTGATGTTCCATTCTGCAAAATCATTAATAGCGTGAATAGACTCTCCAACTGCGATTATTTTTTTGTTTTGTAAATTTTCAAACTTATCAATAAAAGTATTTTGCGCATTTAAAATTGATATGAAACAAAAAAAAATCAATAGGATTAATGTTTTTCTTTTCATTTTTTAGATTTAAAAATTAATGTTAATAGATTTGAATAGGGGATTTACAAGTACAGACGATCAAAAAGCCTTTAGCGTTGCCTGAAGATTGAATTTTTTTAGGATCTATTTTTAAACTCCCTTCTCACCAAGCATCCAAACCTAAGCTATACAAAGCATAAGATCTTATCTTGATCCCATAAAGATATCTAAAATAAATTCAGAAAAAATAAAAAAAGCAGGTCTATAAGCCGGGTTCTGTCATTCAATAGAAATTGAATGCCCTATCATTTATCTAGGATTTTCGTTACCAAAAACCTCCATCTGTTTACCCTCCAAGATTGGGCGCACAACCCTCGAGCCTTGGTTTACATAACATTTCACCACATAGAGTTTACCGATTTCACTACAGCCGAACTGTACTTGCTTTCTGTTGCACTGGTCCTTTCATGCCTAGGGCGTGACGACGGGTGTTACCCGCTATGTTTGTGCTATGGTGTCCGGACTTTCCTCCTTGTTCTGAACTTGATTCAGAATCGATTAAACTTTAAAACAAAATTTAACTGAATGCCGAAACAAGTTCGGCACACGGCGATAGGGCGACCTGCAGTACAAAAGTAAGGTTATTTCTGGAAGTATAGGGTAATGGAGAGTCCTCTTATTAAACAAAATTGAGATAAATTTTTAATCTATATCCATTACAATCTTGATATTTTGTTTAACCAATTCCGATAGGTCTTCTGGTAAGAGTCCTATTTTTTTGGTAAGTCTTTTATTATCTATGGCGCGCATTTGATCTATCATAATGTCACAGGATTGATGAACATTGGCCTGCCCTTTTTTAATATGAACTCTCAATATTACAGAGCTTTTCTTAACATTTGTGGTTATGGGACAGATCAATGTTGAAGGATGCGGAATTTTATTGAGGAAATCGGTTTGAATGACTAGAACTGGTCGAGTTTTCCCAGGCTCGGTTCCAAGTTGAGGATTCAAATCAGCAATCCAAATTTCAAATTGTTTAATCTGCATTTTCAATATTTTCAAATTCTTTGAGGACAGACATGGAGTCTTCTTGAACAAGCTCTGATTCTTTCTTTAGTTTCTCCTCAATGATTTGCTTACGCTGCAACTTATTATAAAAATCTAGAGCCTCATTAATATACCGATTCCGTGGTTTTTTAATTCTATTGAGAATCTTTTCGGTTTCACCGAAAATAGAATCATCTATTTTAAGAGATATAGTTTTCATTATTCAATTTTATTCCATAAAGATATATACTTTTGGTATATAATGAAAGTATATGTTATTTTATAATATAAATTGATTTGTAGACGAATATATTGGTAAACTAGAATAGTTAAATGACACAATTGTCCCATTACAGAACTTTTCTTCTAAATCAATTCACTCCCCTTTTATTCAGTTCAACTCTATACAGAGATGTTCTAGCGGTGATATATAGTTGGTTTCTTTCTTTTCCACCAAAACTTACGTTAGAGGGTTGTTCTGGGACTTTTATAGTTTTTAATAATTCACCTTGGGGTGAAAAGATATCCACTTGTGGCTTCCCACTTGTCGTAAGATATACATTCCCTTGCTCATCTATCGTCATCCCATCACCTCCAAATTCAACAAACAGCTTTTTATGGTATAGCTTGCCGATGTTTTCGATAGTGTATTGATACGTTTTTTCAGCTCCAGGGTCAGTGATATAAAGGGTTTTACCATCAGGTGTTCCTATTAGCCCATTGGGTTTTATAAGATCTTCCGTTACACGACTCACAGAATTGTTGTCAGAACTGATATAGTAAACTTGCATACTCCCTTGAGGAAGTTGATCTTGATCATTTCCATATTTGGGATCTGTAAAGTAAGCCCCACCTTTTGGATTAATCCAAATATCATTGGTTCTGTTAAATTCTTTTTCGTTGTATTGAGTGGCTATTGGAGTATACTCTCCCTCTGGACTTGTCCTTGTAATTCTTAACTTCCCCCCCTCACAGGTCCATAAATTTTGATCCTCGTCAAAGTAAAGTCCGTTGGCTCCATTACTTTCTTCTCTGTACGTTTTTAGACTATCTTCTAGTGTCCAGATATATATCTTATTTTCTGGGATATCAGTAAAATAGACATTCCCTTGGACATCAGCAGCCGGACCTTCGGTAAATTTGAAATCACCAGCTAGTTTTTCTACCTCTTTGAGAATTGTTATTTCAGATTTACTTTCTTTGTCTTGACTCTTTTCTTTAGTTTTCGTTCCACAAGAGAAAAGTGCAAAAGCGATTAAAAAACATCCGATAGTTTTCATGAGGTTTAGATTTTGTGTTCTAAAATTTCAAAGTGTAATTTACATTATTCTTAGTAATCTATAAAAAGCTGACGAAAAGGATTAAAAAGAGTGAAGCCCTGGTTTCTATTATTTACCACTAATCCCTTTTTTGAACTTTAAAGCTCTATCGGGATAATCTGTAATGAGTCCGTCTACTCCTAGTTTTAACAGGCTTTTCATCTGTTCTGGCTCATTGACAGTCCAGGGAACCAATTTCATCCCTTTAGAATGCACAGTATCCACCATACTTTTATTCACTAGAGGAAAATAAGGACTGTAAATCTCTGGCACAAATCCCAATTGCTCTAAAGCTGTATCTACATCGGTTTCATAGACCAAAACAGCTAAACTAACCTCTGGATGGGATTGGTGTAATTCTTTTAAAATTCTGAAGTCAAAACTTTGTAAATTGACTCTTTCCATTTTGGTTTCTTGCTGAAGAAGATCCATGACCAGCTTCACAAATACTTGTGGATTTGGATGATAAAGTCCATCCCCTTCTGGTAAGCTTTTGAGCTCAATATTGAAGTTAACCTTCTTACCGTGATTTTTGCTAATGCTATCTGCCATATGTAACACCTCTATGAGAAGGGGTTTGTAAGCTGTCTCCAACTGCTGTTCTGGAAATGCTGGATTATATTTACTGCCGCAGTCGTAAGTCAATACCTTTTCGTAAGTCATTTGATAGATGTTGTAGTCCTTTTCGCTTTCCTTAGTCATAGAATTTACATCAGGACCTAAACAGATATCGGCATTCATCCAAGGCTCATGAGACACGACTATTTGATTGTCTTTGGTCACTACCACATCCAACTCCAACGTATTAACTCCGAGTTCCAATGCCTTTTGAAAAGCGTGTAGGGTGTTTTCAGGAGCTAAACCACGGGCTCCGCGATGGCCTTGTAAATCGAAAGTATATGTCGGTGATTTTGAAATGGTTTTGTCTTTAGTGGTTTGAGCCGTTAATGAAGGAAACGCTAATATAAAAACAAATAGGTATTTCATCAGTTCTGGATTTGAGATTTAATAAATTTTTCACTAGCATCCAGTACCGACATCCAATCCTTCGATCTCAGGTCACTGGCAATGACGTGATTTCCTGTTTCAGGAAAAGCTTGCTTTTGTTTCTGGGAGTCTGAAGTTCCTAGCTGATTGTACATATCCAACATAGCCGGAACCGAAACAACCTGATCTTGCTCCTTTTCGTTTTTGTAGTAGTATGCCATAAAAACGGGGCACTCAATTGCCTTGAAGGTCCCTATAGTCATCGTTTGTTGCAGCATACCAATTAAGGCTACATAGGCATTAATATGGTATTGCGTTGACCAGAACTTATTCTCAGATTCAGAGCGATCCATTTTCTGGACTTCGCCGCCGATCATAGATTTAAAGAGTTCTCGACCTTCTGGGGTGGTTATTTGATTCATCATAGGATTTTTAAGACCTACAAAGGGGGAATACAAGACTAAACCTGCAATATCTTTATATTGGGAAGCTAAGTATAAACTTAATGTACCACCAGTAGATGTACTGATGAGGACTACTTTTTTACCAAGTAGTCGACCAATAACTAAAGCCTCTTTAGCTGATTCGATATACTTTTCTTTGGTGAGTTCTTCAAAGCCTTCAGTTCCACTTCTTCCATGACCTTTAAGTCTTGCATAATAGACATTTGCCTTAAACGTTTTTGACAACTTGGAAACCACTGGTTCTGCCTCCATCCTACTCGCTCCAAAACCATGGAGGTAAACGAAAGCAAGATCTGTTTGCTTATTTGGTTGATCTGCCCACGAAATCATAGCATTGTTATCCTCCTTTAAGTCATCTATAGATGCTTCCTCCTCTTGAAGCCATTGGTCAACAGAGTCTAAAGTAAAAGGGGCACTCGACTGAGCTTGAAGCTGGAGGCTTAAAAGGGCTAGTAAAATAAATTTAATAAGCAAATTTGGTTTCATAATCATTTTAGTAAGTTTTAGATAAAGATACTACACATTTTGACTTAAAATCTTACTGAAAATTGAATTCCATAAAACCGTGGAGGCCCAGCGATAAATGTTGGTATTCCAAAAGCCTGACCCGTATTTCCTGCATCTATGATAAAGGCTTGTCAATGTCACTTCGAGTATTTTTCGATACAATTGTTTGCATCGTTTAGTCGAGTTCTCGATACAATGGCTCGGCTATCGCCTCTCCATCACTCGAACTGACAAAGTGTTGCGTCAATGTCACTTCGAGTGATTTTCGATAGAAAATTGTATCGAGAAGTAAGATGGGGTTGTCGAGTTCTCGCCCTGTCACTTCGAGTGATTTTCGATAGAAAATTGTATCGAGAAGTAAGACGGGGGTTTAAAAGTGAATAGTTTAGCGTTGTCGAGTTCTCGATACAATTTCAAGGGGTTTCTTTCGAATCCCATGAAATCACTCGAACTGACAAAGTGATTGATACCTGTCACTTAGAGCCTGCCTGCGTTCCTTGGAAGGCAGGTGATTTTCGATAGAAAATCGTATCGAGAAGTAAGACGGGGTTGTCGAGTTCTCGCCCTGTCACTTCGAGTGTTTTTCGATAGAAAATTGTATCGAGAAGTAAGACTGGGGTTTAAAAGTGAATAGTTTAGCGTTGTCGAGTTCTCGCCCTGTCACTTCGAGTGTTTTGTTTGTTTTGAAAAAACAAGCGAAATGTATCGAGAAGTAGTTTGGGCTCGTCGAGTTCTCGATACAATGACTCGGCTATCGCCTCTCCATCACCTGCCTACGTTCCTTGGAAGGCAGATGATTTTCGATAGAAAATCGTATCGAGAAGTGGTCTGAGCTTGTCGAGTTCTCGATACGATTTCATGGGATTTCTTTCGAATCCAATGAAATCACTCGAACTGACAAAATGCTGCCTCTGTCTCACTTCGGGTGATTATCGATAGAAAATTATATCGAGAAGTAGTTTGAGGTAGTTAACATCAATTATTTTAAACCCTATTCTGTTATGAGACTGTTGATGGGATGAAGAAATAGTCTCAAACCTCATCTATAACTTAAACTAGCATCTCTTTTAAGATCTCTTTACAAATCACTTCCCCATGGTCTAGACTTAGGCCCTTTTGAAGTGAAGGATCACTATTACAAGCCTCTTTCCATCCTTTTTGAGCGATATCTAGCACGTATGGAAAAGTGACATTGGTGAGTGCTAAAGTAGATGTGTAAGGCACAGCACCTGGCATATTGGTCACACAATAGTGTACCACATCATCAATGATATAGGTAGGATCCTCATGGGTCGTCGGTCTTGTAGTTTCAAAACACCCCCCTTGATCTACCGCTACATCTACCATAACCGTACCTGGTGTCATGTCCTTAAGCATATCTCTCGTAATCAGTTTTGGAGCTCTAGCTCCAGGAATCAATACTGCACCAATAATTAAATCTGCCGTTTTAATATGTTTCCTGATGTTATATTCATTGGAAAAGGCGGTCACCACGTGACTAGGCATAATATCATTCACATACCTAAGCCTTTTCATATTGATATCAAATATCGTCACGTGAGCCCCAAGACCAGCAGCCATTTTTGCGGCTTGTATCCCAACGACTCCAGCGCCCAGAACTAGGACTTTACCGGGAGGCACTCCTGGAACTCCTCCTAAAAGAATACCTTTTCCTCGAATGGGTTTCTCCAAATATTTGGCACCTTGCTGAGTAGCCATACGCCCTGCGACTTCAGACATGGGAGTAAGCAGAGGTAAACTGCCATCCTCATCTTCCACGGTTTCATAAGCAATACACACTGCTCTGGAAGCAATCATAGCTTGAGTTAAAGCCTGACTAGAAGCAAAATGAAAATAGGTGAAAATAATTTGACCTTCTCTAACAAGCGCATATTCCTTTTCGATAGGTTCCTTGACCTTGACGATCATCTCTGCTTTTTCATACACAGCGTCTAGGCTTCCTAAAATCTCTGCTCCAGCTTCTGTATAATCCTGGTCTTCAAAACCACTAGCCAAACCAGCTTGAGTTTGGACATATACGTGATGCTTTCTTTTCGTCAATTCAAAAACGCCTGCTGGGGTGATAGATACCCGACTTTCATTATTTTTGACTTCGATGGGAACTCCTATTTTCATAAGTATTGAATTTTTAATTACACCCTATAAATTTAGGGGTGTATAATTATTATTATTGGCTAAATGTAATTATTACCCCTCTATTTTACTACCTACGTATCGATTAATTATAAAAATATATTTTACCCCCCTTATTTAATATAATTTAAACTCAGAATGGATGAGTTTAAATGGTTAATTGTCCCCAAAGAGAAAGTAGGAGAACTGATAAATTTAATTGGTTTAGATATACGATATCTCATCATTTTCTACCTGAAAATAAAACATGATTTTGCATCATAAAAAAAGGCCCTGCGATTGCAGAGCCTTTTTTAATACTTATAAACGAAAAGAATTACATCTTCACATCGAATCGATCTAATTGCATAACTTTAGACCAAGCAGATACAAAATCAGTAACAAATTTTTCATCTGCATCTTCAGTAGCATAGACTTCTGCTAAAGCTCTCAACTCAGAGTTTGATCCGAAAATCAAGTCAGCGCGAGTAGCGGTCCACTTCGTATCTCCTGTTTGTCTATTTTTGGAAATAAAAACTTGTTCTTTATCGTCTTTAGGTTCCCATTTATGACTCATATCTAAGAGATTTACAAAGAAATCTGTCGTTAGCTCTCCAGGACGATCTGTAAAAACCCCATGTTGCGCATCGCCATGATTGGCTCCTAAGGCTCGCATCCCTCCCAAAAGAACAGTCATTTCTGGTGCAGTTAAGGTGAGTAACTGAGCTTTATCTACCAATAACTCTTCTGTAGTTAAGGTGTATTGCTGTCCCTGATAGTTTGTAAATCCGTCGGCCATAGGTTTAAGCAATTGCATGGATTCCACATCGGTTTGTTCTTGTAACGCATCGGTTCTTCCCGGCATAAAGGGCACTTCAATAGTATGACCAGCTTTTTTGGCCGCTTGTTCAATAGCTACATTCCCTCCGAGGACGATTAAATCTGCCATAGACACCTCTTTGTTATCATACTTTTTATTAAAATCCTTTTGGATCATAGCCAGTTTAGACGCCACTTTATCCAATTGCTTAGGATTATTAGCTTCCCAGCTGCGTTGTGGCTCTAGTAGAATATGTCCTCCATTAGCTCCCCCACGACGATCGGAATCTCTGTAAGTGGATGCTGAAGTCCAGGCTGTCTCTACCAACTCTGATGTATTTAGACCTGACTTCAAAATTTCAGCCTTTAGTGCTTTAATATCTGCGGCATTGACCATTTCATATTTTGCTTTTGGGATGGGATCTTGCCATATAAAATCTTCTTTTGGAGCATCAGGTCCTATATAAGTTGACTTAGGCCCCATGTCTCTGTGGGTTAACTTAAACCAAGCTTGAGCAAAAGTTTTATTGAACTCCTCTGGATTCTCATAAAAGAACTTGGAAATTTTCAAATAATCAGGATCTTTAATCATCGTTAAATCTGTCGTCAACATGGTTGGTCTGTGCTTTTTCCCTTCAATATGAGCATCAGGATAGATTTCTTTAGAATCCTTGGCAACCCATTGGTAAGCTCCTCCGGGGCTTTTGGTCAATTCCCACTCGCTTTCAAATAAGGACTTGAAATAACCCTGGCTCCATTCTGCTGGAGTGCTAGTCCATATCACCTCCAATCCAGAAGTGATGACATCTTCCGCTTTTCCAGATTTGTAAGAACTCATCCATCCTAAACCTTGGTCTTGTATAGAGGCTGCTTCTGGGGCTGGACCTAGAGATGCATCGCCTGCTCCATGGGTTTTACCTATAGTATGGCCTCCAGCAATAAGAGCGACTGTTTCTTTATCGTTCATCCCCATTCTCCCAAAGGTTTGGCGAATTCCATCTGCAGCAAGTGCTGGATCTGGATTTCCATCAGGACCTTCAGGGTTCACATAGATCAATCCCATTTGAACAGCGGCTAAGGGCTTTTCAATATCTCCATTGTCATCGTAGCGCTTATCGTTTGCTAACATTTCATTTTCTGCTCCCCAATAGACGTTGCTGGAGGGCTCCCAGGTGTCTTCACGACCACCACTAAACCCAACTATCTCTAAACCCATATCTTCATAAGCAAGAGTTCCTGCAAGAATCATTAGATCGGCCCAAGAAATACTTTTGCCATACTTCTGCTTAATTGGCCATAGCAGGCGTCTTGCCTTATCCAAATTAGCATTATCTGGCCAGCTATTTATCGGCGCAAATCGCTGTTGACCATCTCTAGACCCCCCTCGGCCATCTGCTGTTCGGTAAGTTCCGGCACTATGCCAAGACATCCGAATAAAAAACGGACCATAATGACCATAATCCGCAGGCCACCACTCTTTAGAATCTTTCATCAGCACGACTAAGTCAGTTTTTAAAGCTCCATAATCTAGAGCTTTAAAGGCAGCCCGATAATCAAAATCTTCACCCATAGGATTGGATTTTTGAGAATGCTGTCTCAAAACACTTAAATCTAAAGAGTTGGGCCACCAGTCTTTACCCCCTGTTCGTTTGGTTGTCATTTCTTCTGTTACTGAAGATTTATCCTGCATCTTAGCATGAGGATTTTCACCATCTTTAACTTTTATCCTGATACCTGTCACAGGACAGGTCTTATATTCAGGTTCGGTGCTTTGCTGTGCAAAAGCGACCACAACAAACAAACTAAATGCTGCAACTAATAATTTTTTCATGAGTATAAATTTATTTATGATAATCAAAAGTAGCACTAAACCCTATCCTGAAGTCTTGCTTAAAATTACATTTTTTGATTGACATATTAGATTTTCTGATAGTTAAACGTTTTGGTATTAGGTAAGTCTATAAATTAAGAGCGCACTTATATTGAAATTATGTCGCTTGTTACTCTATTTTTGGAGATGGCATGCGGATCCGTTGTCGATGAATAATAAAGCGGGAGAAATGTGAAAGATTTTTTGACAATCCTAAATTAATACTAACTTTAGAATTAAAACTCTAAAGCCTATGTCACCGTCAGTCGTCTTTCAAATCGTTAATACCATCGTTCTACCTGCCTGGTTGATCTTGATTTTTTTTCCTAACAAATCCTGGAAAAATCCAGTTATTAATGGCCTTACCATTGCGATGTCTCTGGTCTATGCTTTTTACGTTGTGACGGGCTTGGGTGATTTGGATATGGAATCCTTCAATGAGCTTGAAGGCGTAAAAGCGATGTTTACTTCAGATGTAGCTGTTCTAACGGGTTGGGTGCATTATTTGGTTTTTGATCTCTTGGTGGGAAATTGGATTCTGAACCAATCCCAAAAACACAAGATCAATCATTATTTTATAATTCCGTGTCTATTGCTTTGCTTCGTGTTTGGTCCAGTAGGGTATTTGTTGTATTCCATTATTAAAATAACTAAAACGAAGCGTTTGGATTAAAGTTTTGGGTCTGTCACTTCGAGTGTTTTGTTTGTTTTGTAAAAACAAGCAAAATGTATCGAGAAGTAAGACGGGGATTGTTGAATTCTCGCACTGTCACTTCGAGTGATTTTCGATAGAAAATTGTATCGAGAAGTAAGACGGGGCTTGTCGAGTTCTCGCCCTGTCACTTCGAGTGATTTTCGATAGAAAATTGTATCGAGAAGTAAAACGGCGTTGTCGAGTTCTCGATACAATGCCTCGGCTATCGCCTCTCCATCACTCGAACTGACAAAATGATAGATGTCACTTCGAGTGTTTTGTTTGTTTTGAAAAAACAAGCGAAATTTATCGAGAAGTAAGATGAGTTAAGTCGAGTTCTCGATACGATTTCATGAGATTTCTTTCGAATCCCATGAAATCACTCGAACTGACAAAATGATAGATGTCACTTCGAGTGTTTTGTTTGTTTTGGAAAAACAAGCAAAATGTATCGAGAAGTAGTTTTGGCTTGTCGAGTTCTCGATACAATTTCAAGGGATTTCTTTCGAATCCCATGAAATCACTCGAACTGACAAAATGATAGATGTCACTTCGAGTGTTTTGTTTGTTTTGGAAAAACAAGCAAAATGTATCGAGAAGTAAGACGGAGTTGTCGAGTTCTCGATACAATGGCTCGGCTATCGCCTATCCATCACCTGCCTGCGTTCCTTGGTAGGCAGGCCCGAACTGACAAAGTGTTTTGTCAATGTCACTTCGAGTGTTTTGTTTGTTTTGGAAAAACAAGCAAAATGTATCGAGAAGTAGTTTTGGCTTGTCGAGTTCTCGATACGATTTCATGGGATTTCTTTCGAATCCCATGAAATCACTCGAACTGACAAAGTGTTGCTTCAATGTCACTTCGAGCCTGCCTGCGTTCCTTGGTAGGCAGGTGATTTTCGATAGAAAATTGTATCGAGAAGTAAGACAGACTTTTTTACTAATTTTAAAACAAAACTCCATTTCATAATGTATTGTGTTTATATCCTTCGATGCTCAGACCACAGTTTCTACACTGGAATCACTTCAAACTTAGATGAACGTTTAAACGAACATCAAAGTGGAAAGCACGCTGAGAGTTATACCTTTAAGAGAAGACCAGTGAAATTAATGTATTATGCGGAATTTACTGAAGTTGAACGCGCTATTTCAATGGAAAAACAAATTAAAAAATGGTCAAAAGCCAAAAAACAAGCTTTAATTGATGGGCAATTTGAAAAACTCCCTAATCTTGCGAGAAAGAAGTTCAGAGATTAATGAATTGGATTTGTCGAGTTCTCGCCCTGTCACTTCGAGTGATTTTCGATAGAAAATTGTATCGAGAAGTAAGACTGGGTTGTCGAGTTCTCGATACAATGGCTCGGCTATCGCCTCCCCATCACTCGAACTGACAAAGTGTTGCTTCAATGTCACTTCGAGTGTTTTGTTTGTTTTGGAAAAACAAGCAAAATGTATCGAGAAGTAG
>Ga0307979_1000795_pt1 | contig 22231 bp, 26 predicted proteins | sample OrgLakmetage1058_FD_201833 | JGI IMG/M metagenome (GOLD analysis project Ga0307979, IMG submission 201833) | Saline water microbial communities from Organic Lake, Antarctica - #1058 | ecosystem: Environmental > Aquatic > Non-marine Saline and Alkaline > Saline | place: Antarctica: Organic Lake...
TGCAATTCGAGAGCGGCAGGCGTGCCTGCGCTGGTCGTCGTGCCCACCGTCTCGCCCTGTGCCACCAACCGCGCTGTCGCGGTCAGCAGACCAGATCGCTGCATTTGCCAGTTGATCTGGTCGAGCACGCAGCCGGAATACATCGCGAAGCGCGGCACCTCGGGCATGCCGGTCTCGATGGACATGCTGGGCAGCGTCCAGGACCCAGACTGGAATTCATGCGTCCAGGGGCCGGTGCCGGTTGTGGTCGGATCACCAAAGGCCGCCTTCAGCCAGAAGCCGAACGCCTCGGCATCGAGCGGCACAACGACATCGCCATCCGCCGTCACCGCATCCTTGATCGGTGCCAGCGGGTCGCGGCCATAGCCGAGCAGTTCGGAATTGAGCAGTGGCTGCTCTGCCCCCAGCGAGGTGCTGGCGAAGGGCATCTTCGTGAAACCGCCCACGGGCGGCGTTCCATAGGTCGTCTCGAACGCAAGCGCCATCTGCGCCCGCGCCCCCTGGGCTCGTGCCATGGTGTTCTCCTTGGGTTGTCGGGGTCAGGCCAGTTGGTCGGCCGTGGAATAGTGCAGCACGACCGGGATGACGGCCGCCTTCAGGCTCGTCGCGCCCTCGACGGGCAGATCGACTGGACGGGGCGCTTCCGCCTCGATCCAGTCGCATAGGCCGCCCAGCGTGCGGTCGCCAGCGATTGCGGTGCCGATGCTGGTGGTCAGGGTATCGAAGGCGGCGTCGCGGGCGGTGCCCTGCACGACGGCCTCGATCTCGGCGCGGTGCTGGTAGTGATACCGAAGCGGCGACAGCGTGACCTCGGGCTCACCGGGTTCACCATCGCGCAGGATCAGCAGGCCCTCGGCCGGAACGCGCTCGGGCAGCACCTCGCCGCGCAGGGACGTGGCGGGCAGCGTCGAAAGCCGCGCATGCAGCGCGGCGAGGATGGTTTCGCGGGGGCTAAGCAATCGACTATTCCCTTGGAAAATTTTGTAGAATAGCTAACGCGGCAAGTTTGGCCTCGCGCCACGGGACGAAAACAGGTGAGCTCGCATGGAAATGACAAAAACCCTACTGACGCTAACTGAAAGCGATCTGTCTCGCGATTTGAAAGACATCAACGAGCTTCAGGTCTATCCACAGCAGGGAAAGATCGACGCACAAGGTATCAAAATAATCTGGGCACCATTCGATTTCATCAATCGCAATGCGCAACTTGCCATCATCGGCGTTACTCCTGGCCCAACCCAAGCAATGCGAAGCTATCGGGCTGCGCGACGGGCAGCTGACGCAGGAACAGACCCTCAAGTAGCCCTTGAAAAGGCAAAGGCAGAATCATCTTTCCGAGGGGACGTGATGGAACCAAACCTCAAATCACTCTTGGAGCATAGCGGCGTCGCTGAACGTGCTGGCATCGAAGACGTCGATCTAATTTGGACCGGTGAGGCACATAAATTGCATTTCACTTCAACTGTTCGATATCCAACATTCATCAATGGCGAGTTGTTCAACAACCAGATTGACTCCTTGGCGCACACGGAACTCAGGCGATATGTCGAAACATACTTAGTGGAGGAGCTTCGGAGCCTGCCTATTGACGCGCAGATTATTGTGCTCGGAAAGAAAGGGCCCAGAATAGTCCAACATGCCGCCAAGATCGCGAAGTTAGACGCAAAACGGATCGTCAACCTCCCTCATCCGTCTGGGAGCGCAACCGGAGCCGTGCGGGACTATCTCTCTAAGACCAAGACTCAGAGCATTCGTCCCTGCAGATGTATGCTGTGCGACAGATCTCGAATTCCAGACGGGTGGGACCTCAGCAAGCGCTTCGCCACCCATGACAGGACTCACGATAGCATTCGCTCATAGGCGTCGCCCCACCCAATTCGCCACGATCAGCCCCGGCACACCGTCCACTGCACGCTCCGCATCGCGTGCCAAGTTCAACCGCTTCGGCAATTTCACCTGCGGCACCAGAAGGAAGATCGGCGCGGTGACCTTGCCGCGCCCGGTCTTCGAGCGAGACACGACCGCCTGACCCTTCGTGTTCAGCCGTCCCTCGGCCACCAGCAAGCTCGGGCCCGTGTGGCGATAGACGAAGCGCAGGCGCAGCCCGCGCCGCCGTTCCCATTCGCCGGGGGTGATCCGACCACCGCGTGTGGATTTGCCTGCGGCGGGCAGCGGGATCGCCAGCCAGAAGCCGTCCTTCGAGCGGATCAACGGGCCGGTGTCGTGGGCTCCGACAATAACCGGGGCCTTCGACCAGACCAGCGCGGCCGCGTCGAGGCTCTCGCCCGACCTCGGAAAGTTCTGGTTGCGGATCGAGTTGGCGAGCCGTCGCCCGAGCCCAGCGCCAGTAATCTGTGTGCGCCACGCCGTCTTCAGCCCGATTCCGGCCTCACGCATGGCGGCCGTCACAGCGCGTTCGCCCGCCGCGACCTCCGCCACCATCATGGCGACGATGTCGGGATCGATGTCGAGCTTGAGTTTCACGCGGGCCTTAGGTCCACGGTCCAGACCAGCCGCTCGCGGTCGCGGACAGGCTCGCCCTGAATGAGGAAGGCGTCGCCGTCGATTTCCAATCGGTCGCCGGGACGAGGGGTCGGAACCTCCGCGACGCGCAGATCGATCCGGGTCGTTTCCGACCAGAGCCGCGCGTCGCCGAAGTCGGTGATGGCATCAGCCTGCCGGGAGACGACGCGCACCAGCACGGGCGCACCGCCGTCAGAGGTGTAGACCGCGTCCCGGCCGATGTTCGGATGGGCGAACAACGTATCCACGACGGCGGCGAAAGCGGACATCAGAATGTGCCGTTCAGGCGCACCCGGCCGATCAGGTCGCCCGCGCCGCCAGCAACAGCTTCGGTGGCCACACCGATCAGCGTATTCGCCGTGGCGGTCTTCGTGGCTTCCTTGTTGGCGTTGTCCCAATAGACCTTGTCACCGGCGGACCAAGCCTGGGATGCGACCTTGTTCAGGTCGAAGATACCGACGAGTGCGGCTTCGACTGTTTCAGCATTTGCGGCATCCCCGGTGGACACGCCGAAAATGGAGCCTACAAGCAGGCCGTCGCCGGAGGTCACGGCGTAGGGCGCGGTCAGGGTGATGGTATTGCCGGGCTGGACGTAGTTTTTCATTGCGGGATCCTTTGCAAACGGAAACGGGCGGCCCGATTGGACCACCCGTCAGAGGTGAGTTTTCTGGGATGCCCGGTTATGCGCCCGGGTTCTTGTAGAGGCCACGCCAGTCAATGGCCTTGGCACCGAAGTCGAGGCGGCACTTGATCTCGACGCCGTCGACGTCGAAGCCGTTGCGCGTCTCGATGTAGGCGCCCTGCTGACCCTCGAGATAGGCGTACTCGATCGTGTCGATCTGGTTCGGGCTGGCCGCCAGATACCAGGCGGTCTCGCTGACTGCATCCAGCCGGGGCTCGCTGATCGGCGCGAGGGTCCTGATCGATTGCGGCACGACGTTGGAGGTTGCGGCAGGCACGAGGTTCTGGGCCACCATCTGCTCGGCCTTCAGTTCCAGCGACGCGGGCACGATCAGGAAGGCGGGGCGGACATTCAGCACCGTCTTCTTGTCGAGACCCGTCTGCTTGGCCATGGCGGCGCGGGCCGCGCCAACCGCCTCCACGGCCAGCGCCGCACCGGTGCCAGCGAGGTTCTTGTGGGCGGTGTGGAACAGCGCGTTGCCGTCAGCCATGGCCGGGTTGGCGGTGATGACCCCCCAGACCACGTCCGACTCGAGCTGCGCGATGGAGTTGCCGTACATCGCCGGGATCCGGGTGAAAGCGTCGAGATCGTCGTTGATCAGCGTCTGGCGGGTGATGGCAACGACCCGGCCATAGGTCTTGACCTTGTAGCTCTCCTTGCTCTCGCCCAGCGTACCGCGCTTGAACTCGCCGCTTTCGCCGACTTCCAGAAGCTGTGGGGCCTCGCCGAGCTGGACCCGGTGCATGGCCTTGAAGTCGGTGGCCAGCACCTGTCGGCAGAACAGCATGAAGGTGCGGGGATAGGCCTCGTAAGCCTGCCGGAGCGTCTTGTTGGTGACCGCCGAAAGGATCTCAGGAAAGTCGGATGTCGAATGCAGGGCCCGGGTCGCCACCTCGTCGCGCGACAGGCCGCGGGTGTTCACGCCCACATTTCCGAGGCTTTCGCGGGCCAGTTCCAGCAGCGTCATGCCGCGATACTGGCGCGCGGCATCCTCGAGTTGAAAGAGCGTCGGGCTGTAGCGGTGCAGCAGTGCATTCGCCACGGCGTCACGCCGAGTGATCGCCTCATTGCGGCCACCCAGCGGGATCGACACCTGGCTGAAGGTGCGGGTTTCCTCGGATTTTGAGGCCACCTGATCGAGGATCAGACGGCGGGCTTCACCGATATCCGTGCCGCGTTTGACCAGATCCTCGGCAAAGCCGCGCTCGAGGTTCAGGCGTCCCGCCAGATCGTAGATCGTGGATACGCGGTCGCGTTCCGTTTCACGGGCGCGGGTTGCGACGGCTTCAGTGTCAGGCACAACGGGGGCATCGGGCTTCCGCGCCTTCGGTTGGGTGCGGGTTTCACTTGCGGCGGCCTTCGGCTCAGTCGCGGAAGTCTTCGGTTCAGTCATGGTGGTGTCCTCGGTCGCGACAGAGTCGCTGGGCTGGTCTTTGGCCTCTGCGGCCGGGGCGTTGAGTTTGTCCGTCATCGGGATGGCTCCTGTTTGGGTGGGTGAGACGTCCCGGCGATGGAGGACGCAGTCGTGAAGTGGGGATTGGGCGCGAAACCCTGCGGCGGGATCTGCCCCAACGGGCACGGCGGACACCTCGAAGGGCGTCCAGTCGACCGCCCGCCAGAGTTCTCGGGCCGCTTCAGGTTTGGACACTTCGAAGCGATGGACCTGGTAGCCGATGGAGACCGCGCGGATGTGCCCGGCCTGGATGTCCCGCCAAATCGGTTCGACGTCCGCGCGCTCACTAATCCTGACCTGCGCAATGCCGCGACCGTTTTCGATACGCGCCGAACCCGGCACGACCGAGCCGATCACGGCGTCAAGCGTGTCGATCTCATGCACCTTCAGGAAGGGCGCGCCCGCGTTCAGACGATCAAGCCGCACATGGGTCGGGTCGAGGCTCAGCTCTTCGTCATAGGGCTCGCCGAACAGGGTCGACCGGCGAACCCGCGCCCCTGCTGACCAGACAACCTCGACTGTGCGGGCGTCGGTATCGGCTGAGTTCGGCGCAAGCTCCGCCGACCGGCGCAGGGCCGGTAGTTCGATCATCGTGTCCATGTTGGTCAGTCCTGTTGGTCAGTGTCGGGCCGCGTCGGGTCCGTATCGGAGTCGTCGGCCGGATCGCTCGCCGGGTCATTGGCCGTGTCGTCGTCGGCGGAATCGTTCGCCGGATCGTTTGTTTGGGCGCTGCCAGTCTTGGTGACGCGGCGCGGATCGCTGTCGAGAACCAGCCCAAGGGCGTCGAGTTTGGCGTTTGTGGCGGCGATTTCGGCCAGCACCGCGTCAGGGTTGCGGCCCTGCCGGGCGATCACCTCGGCCAGCGTCATGGTGCCCGACCGGATCGACAGCAGGTTCGCCATAGCGTCCTTCTGCGGATCGACCGCCTCGAACTTCGGTGGAGACCATTCGACCGGTACATCCGGCGTCGGGATCTGCCCTGCGGCCCACGCGGCCTCGGTGAACCAGCGCCAGACCGGTGCGCAGAACATCGGGATGAACAACTGCCATTGCACGGCGTCGATCTGGCGGCGGAACTCGACCAGCCCGGCCCGGATCGAGGAATAGTTCACCTGGGACAAATCCCCGGTCAGCAATTCATACGGCACCCGGAACCCGGCCGAGATCGTGTGCAGGCTCGCCCGCTTGTATTCGCCGTAGCCGCCGGTTGCCGAGGGCTGGTTGAAGCGGATATCCTTGCCGCCGCGGGCATAAGCGATAAGCCCCGGCTCGAACTGCTCGACGCGGTTGCCATCGGCATCCACCACCGAAGGCGCGATGCCCTGCTGCGCCTCGTCGTCGCCAAAAACGATGGCGGTGACGCAAGCCTCGGTTTTCTTGCGGACCAGTTCGGCAACCTCATAGTCGTCGAGATCGCGCAAGCTGCGGATCACCGGTGCGCCCCAGGGAACGCCGCGCGCCTGCGTGCGCTGTTTCTCGTAGATATGGGCAATCTCACTCGCCAAGACTGGACGGCTTTGAAGCCCGTTCTGCAATGCGCCATAGGCATCGCCGGGATGTTCGGCATGCAGCCAGTAGGCCCGGCGTTTCCCAACCGGATCGAACTCGATCCCCTGCACCAGCCGACCCGCGCCGTTGGCACCGGATTTGGTGGCGTCGAGAAAGTCGGCCTCAAGCACCTGAAGCTGAAGGGGTACCTGCAAACCATCCCCCGTCCGGCGCAAACGACGACGCACCAGCACCTCGCCAGCCTCGACCATTTCCCGGCAGATCAGCGTCTGCAGCCCGTAGAAGTCGAGCTGGCCATCAGCATCAGCGACGTCTGACCACCGTGCGAACAAAGCATCAACCTTGCGATCCAGCTTGTCGTCGCCACTCGCAGCGCGCGGCATGATCCCCGCACCGACGATGTTGTTAACCAGCACCGCCACGGCCTTTGCCGCGTGCGGATTATTCCGCACCAGATCGCGCATCCGGTCGCGCAAGAGTGCCCCGGCCACGCCAACCTCGGTGTCGGCGGATGTGCCTGGCGCGCGCCAGCCGTCGGTGCGTCGTCCCTTCGCAGCACCATCATAGCCCCGTGTCAGGGTTTCGAACGCCTGCCGCGCCAGCACGCGCCGCGCCGCAGTACGCGGTGCCACCGAGGCAATCGCATGGTCAAACCAGTTGGCTGACATCAGCGATCCCCGCGCGAGAAGCCCGCGAGACCAGCGACCGGCAAAGGCCGGGTCGTGCCCCCGATGGCCCGCTCGATGGTCCGGATGCGGGTCAGCAAATCCTCGGCTGAGCCATAATCGACGGATTTGCCGTCATAGCTGACGCGCGTCGTGCCGCTGGCATAGGCCCGGCGCAGCGCCGAAAGTTCGGTTTCCGTGCAATCTGCCATCAAAACCATCCTCCACGCCGCCCGAGCCAGTCGGATCGGCGTTTTCCCTGCGACGTCTGCGCTTGCCTGTTGATCTGCCCCGCGGGATCCGCAGAGGCGTCAGCGACGCCGAGCTGATCCTCGAGGTCACGCCATTTCTCGTCCGTCCAGCGATCTGCGCCCACGATCCAGGCGGCGGCGCGGGCATAGACCCGGCAATCCAGCGCCTCGTTGCGTTCCCGCAGCTTTTGCCATTCCAGCCGGGCGAAGCCGCGCTTGGTACGCACGGTGACCAGTTGCTCGGCGACGAACTGCTTCAGCCATTCATTCTCGACCCAATGCGGCAGATGGACCGTGCCGGGTGAGAACGCCGCGCCGTCGGCGCGTTCCTCATCCGTCGGCCGTTCCAGCCGCAGAAACCGATAGGTCTCGGCCTTGAACGTCGATACCGCCACGGTCCAGAGGCGCGCGCCACGGCGCAGCCTCTTGCCGCCCTCGGTCGCGTCCACATAGGTTGGGCCAGACACCGGGCTTGCCCGATTGAACCCTTCGACGCCCTTTACGGGGGCCACTTGCGCGAAGCCTTGCGCCCGTGACCAGCCATAGACCGCAGGGGCCTCGTAGCCGGTATCGATGGCGAGCCGCGCGATCTTCAGATGCGCACCGCGCTCGTGCGGCCACGTCCGGTTCAACAGCGCAGTCAGATCGCCCCAGGCTTCATGCCGGTCCGGTCCACCTTCGATGACGATGTGATCGACGAGCCAGCTTTCCAGCCCTCGGCCCCAGGCCCAGATATCGACCTCGATCCGGTCTTTCTGGACGTCGCCGCCTGCCGTCAGGAACAGCCCACCTGCTGGAACCGTGCCCGATTTCCAGCGCTCGCGGCGGTCGTAGAGCCGCTGCCAGTCCGGTGCTTCGCCGGTTTCGACCCATGTCTCGCCGAGGATCGTGTTGCGGAACGCCTTGATTGCCTCGTCCGACCCCTGCGCCGCGTCCCATGCCCGCACGATCCGCTCCCAACTGAGCCAGCCGATCGGCGAATAGAGCGCTGAGAGGTGATAGCCGACTGTGCCGGGATCGGCGGCGACGGCGGTCGCCCGCCATTCGCCTGCCTCCAGCATCGCCGTCTTGTGGTGTTCCGCGATGGGCGTGTCGCAGCCCTCGCAGTGATATTCCGCCGTCTCCGGGCGACCTTTCTGCCAGCGCAGCCGGTCGAATTTCAGCCACTGTGCGTGGCCACAGTGAGGGCACGGCACGAAGTAGCGGCGCTGGTCGCTTGCCTCGAACTCGCGCTCGATCCGGCTGAGCCCCCGGATCGTCGGCGTCGAGACCAGGAACACCTTTCGCCGATGGGCAAATGTCAGCGACCGCGCTTCGGCCAGCGTGACCGGATCGCCTTCGTCGTCAGCGGAGGCCGGATAGGCATCAACCTCATCGAGGAAGATGTAACGCGCGGGCGTCGAGCGAAGCCCGACCGCCGAGTTTGCCCCCGTCATGATCAGGATGCCGCCCGCGAACTCCTTGGACAGCATGGTATTCCCGGCGTCGCGGGATCGCGCCGGTTTGACCCGCTCGCGCAATTCCGGACTCTCGTCGATCAGCGGATCGATTCGCTGCCGCGAGTTGCGTTTCGCCAGTTCCACGGTCGGTTGAACCGCCAGCATCGGCCCCGGTGCCTGGTGGATGGCAAAGCCGATCCAGTTGTTGCCCGCTTCGGTTGCGCCGACCTGCGCGGCCTTCATGAAGACAATCCGCTGTGTTGGATCGCCGGGTGAGAGCCGATCCATGATCTCGCCCATATAAGGCGTGCGCGCCGTGCGATACCGACCCGGCTCGGCCGACGCGCGGCCCGAAAGCATCCGATGTCGGTCCGCCCATTCCGATACGGTCAAGTCTGGATCCGGCGTGAGGCCCGCGCCCCAGGCGCGCAGGATCTCTGCTGCGCCGTCGAATTCCAGCATGTCGTCCGTTTCACCGGAGATCGGGTTTGACCTCGGCAAGATCGTCGAGCTGGGCACGGACATGTTTCTCCAGGACTTTCTGCATCGCGGCGGGCTCGACGCCCAGATCGGCCGCCATCAACGCGGCCGCACGAGCGGGCCAGTTGACCCAGACATCGCGCTCCTGCCGCGCCAGCCGGAAGACCAACGAAAGAGCGCGGGCGCGGTCAATCAACTCGCCCTTCAGCTTTTGCAGCCGGAGGCGGCGTTCCTGCGCCTTGAGCACTTCATTGGCTGTCTTGGCCTGCAGGAACGTCGTGCCGCTACCGACCGGCGGTGTCGCCATTCCTTGTTCGCGCAGGGTTTCGCCCACGGCCGAGACTGCCGCCTCCGGGACGGGTTTGAGCTTCAGCCTTGGTGCCTTGCGGGTCTTCGACGGATCGGTCGCCCGCGCGCGCAAAGCATCGCTGGCCTCTGCGTCGATGCTGCCATCACCGTGTATTACCAGCCGCCCCGTCGCTTTGGCTTTCTGGATTGCTCCACGCGAGAGGCCGACGCGGGCGGCGTATTGGCGCTCGCTAAGACCCTCCATGGCGCGCTCCGATTATCATTCAAAATCATTTGCTTATGTAGTTGATAAGCCTCCGCACCAGAGCGAACGTGGTCTCAAGAAAACGATGCAACTCACCACGGAACCGCCACGATGACCCGCCTGAACCCGATCACCACACCCCGCCACCAACTGCGCGCCGTGAAGGCTGCGCGGAACAAGGAGGCGGCCTTGAACGCCTTCATCGGCAAGAAAGCCGAAATCGACGAGATGCTCGCCCGCTTGTCGAGTCTGAGCGACGACCACTTCAACGCCGACCCCGACGAGATCAACTGGGGCCATGTCGGCACCCTTGAGCATTACGCAAGCCTCCTGAAGCGCATCACCGACAGCGCCTTCAGCGAAGGCGAGCACGCGGAATGACCGGAGCCAACGTCATGGAAACCAGCACCATCCGCATTGCCATTCGCGGCCTCAACGAGCCTTGGGACACGAGCCGCATCCCGGCGGTTCTCGACGAGATCGAAGCATCGCTCCGCGAGGAAGCCGACATTCCCGCGCGCCTCACCGCCGACACCATGACAATCGCCATCGACCGTCTTACGGACGCCGCAGCGCTCCTACGGGACCTCGGACTGATCTGACCTTGGGCCGACGCCCGAACTCTGGCCGCGCACCCTGCGCGGCTTGGGGTCGTAGAAGACCGCGACGGTCGCGGTCCGAACACGGAGACGACCCCATGACCAAGCTTTCCGACACCCAGACGATCATCCTGTCCCGAGCGGCCCGGAACGAGGACCGCATTGCCCTGCCGCTGCCTGACAGCCTGCGCGGCGGAGCCGCCACCAAGGTGGTCGGCGCGATGCTCGCCAAAGGCTTCCTCGAAGAGGTCGACGCCGACATGCGCAAGAGCGAGTCCATCTGGCGCGAGACCGGCGACGGTCACGGAGTCACGCTGGCCGCCACCGACGCTGGCCTCGCAGCCATCGGCATCGAACCCGGGGACGCGAACACCGCGCCTGCGGGCGCGACGGACGCTCCGGCAGAGGAGCCCGTGCAGAACGCCCCCACCGGACCCGAAGCCTCGCCCAAGACGCGCACGCCGCGCGAGGGCACCAAGCAGGCGACGCTGATCGCCATGCTGCGCGCGCCGGACGGCGCGACCATCGAGGAGATCATGGCCGCGACGGGCTGGCAGTCGCACACGGTGCGCGGCGCGATGTCCGGTGCGCTGAAAAAGAAGCTCGGGCTCGAGGTCAACTCGGAGAAGGTCGAGAACCGGGGACGGGTTTATCATATCGAGCGCTGATTTCAATCGGTCGCGCCACCGAAGTCCCGACTATAGGGAAGCCGTCGCCTTGTGAGCGGCGGCTTCGTCGCTCCTAACCGGATCGCCTCGAACAGCCGCCGCAAGGCGAAGGAACGGCCGATCGACACGATGGTGAAGATGGCCCCCATCTTCAGGTTCTGCGCCAGAGTCGTGTGCAGCCCGAAAATCGGGAAGATAAGGATCTGGGTGGCGACCGCGACCCCGTAGCCGACGATCACATTGGCGACCGACTCGACCAACGACATGACGCGCGATTGCTTCATGCGGCCGCTTCCTCGTCGTTCGCGGGCTGGCCCAGCCGCTCTGCTTTGGACTCGGCAAAGGTCCGGCCGTCGCCGTCAAGGATCGCATCGCGGCCGGTGTCAGCCTGCCAGCGTTCGACGGCGACATCGATATAGGCCGGGCTGATTTCCATCGCGAACACGCGCCGCCCGTTCGCCTCGCCTGCCATGATTTGCGAGCCGGAGCCACAGAACGGCTCGTAGCAAAGCCCTCCGCGCGCCACATGCTGGCGCATCGGAATCCCAAACGCGTCCAGCGGTTTCGGCGTCGGGTGGTCAGGCCGGTCGTCCTTGGCGAAGCTGGGCAGCGCCCATGTGGACGGCAGCGTCTGTTCGGCCACCTTCGGCGGGCGGTTGGGGCGACGCCAGCCCATGAAGCAGGGTTCGTGCTTCCAGAGGTAATGCGACCGGGTCAGAACCCCGCGGTCCTTTACCCAGATGATCTGCTGGTGGACGAAGGCACCGGCCTTTTCCCAGCAGGCCTCCAGCATCGCCTGACGGCGGGATGCGTGCCAGCAATACCAGGCGGCGTCCTCCGCAATCGCCTCGGCGACCGCAGCGGCGATGAAGCCGTCGTAGAGCTCCGCCCCCTGAGAAGAGTCGTCCCAGGTCGTGCCATAGGACGCCGACCAGTCCTTGTTGCGAGTCGGATGGTTCGAGCCGTCGTAGTCCACCAGATACGGCGGGTCGGTCGCGAACAGGATCGCCCGCTCGCCGTTCATTAGGCGGCGCACATCGGCGGCGCTGGTGCTGTCGCCGCACAGCAACCGGTGATCGCCAAGGATCCAGAGATCGCCCGTTTGCGATGCCGGATTGCGCGGCGGCTCGGGAATGGTCACCGGTGGCACGGAGCCCCCGGCACCACCGTCTTGACCCTCCCCCTCCGGCACGTAAGCCAGCAGCTTGTCCAACTCGCCGTCCGAGAATCCGACCAGCGACAGATCGAAATCTTCGGCCAGCAGCTCGTTCAGTTCGGCCGAGAGCAGGGCCTCGTCCCAAGTGCCGAGTTCGGTCAATTTGTTGTCCGCGATCCGATATGCCCGACGCTGCGCCTCGGACAGATGCCCCAGCACGATCACCGGCGCTTCGGTCAGCCCGAGCTGCGTGGCGGCCAGCACTCGCCCATGCCCCGCGATCAGTTCACCATCGTCGGCCACGAGGCACGGCACCGTCCAGCCAAACTCCGCCATGCTGGCAGCGATCTTCGCGACCTGGTCTGCGCCATGCGCCTTCGCGTTTTTCGCGTAGGGCTGGAGCTTGGCCAGCGGCCAGGTCTCGATCGCGTCCGGGGCAAAGCTGAGCGTCATGATGTCGGTTCGCCTCAATGGGGTGGACCCCTGGCCTCCGGACACCCGCAGCCAGCCTGGACTCCGCAAAGGGTCCAGCGGCTGCCGGACGCGTCCGGTTCCAAAGGTTTGTTTTGTTTAGGTTTTCAGCAGGTCGCGGGTGGATACCCGCCGGGGTGGCTTCCCAAAAAACCGGCCCTGTCGCTGGCGATATTGCGCGCTTCGCCCGCCAGCATACGAAAGTGGCCCGGAAGGAACCACGAATTCAATGTGTTAGCAGGTTGGACCCCAGCTGGACCCTTTGGTGGACCCCGGGGTCCAGCGGCGCGGGCCGTCCCGCGCGCGCCTCTCCCGAGTATATCCCTTTTCTAACCTCCAGCCGGGCTTTTTGTCTCATCGAAAACTGTCCGGCGGACACTTTCCTAGTGGGTGCGGGCGCTTACGCGCCAGCGGCCAGTGCAATCACGCGGCGCTTCGACATGTTGCGGTTGAACCGCCGCCTGTTGAGCGTAAGCGCGATGACGGAAATCCCGAATTGCCAGTGCTGGTGAGCTGCAGAGCGCTGCAAACCGACCGCCCAGCAGATCTCCTTCCAGCGTTCGCCATGCGCCTTCATCCAGACGATCTTGCCATCGATGGGCTCGAGACAGGCGGTCCAGGTCAGCGTTTCCTCCATCCGGTTGATCGCCTGCGGCGAGGGCAGCACGCGCATCGGCTTCGGCTCCTGGCCCACCTTGTCGGCAAAGCTGTAGACCATCTCGGGCCATGTGCTGAAGTACCCCTGCCTGCGCGGCTCAGGCAGACGCTTCAGGACAAAGGCGGCCTCGGCCAGCCGTTCCTCCACGAGATCAGGTGTCCAGTCTGTCATTGCGACACCTCCCGATCTCGCGGGCACTGCCCGTACAGTTTTTCACCGAGTTGCCGGACCAATTCCCGCTCCGGCCAGGTCAGGCGGTGGTCGTCGATGGCCACGGCCAGCAGGCCTTGCTCCTGCCAGCCATCGCGCTTTACGTCGTCGGGGCTGCGGCGATGCCCGCCATAGCCCTTGGGCACGAACCGCATTCCGCTCATTGCATGCCCCCCTTGGTCTCCAGCGCCCAGAACAGGATCGCGATGGCGTCGGCCTCGTTGTCGTCAGCCGGACTGAACCCTCGCGCCCGGGCGGATGCGATCATGGCCTCCTTGTTGGCGTTGCCCTTGCCGGTGGCGAAGCGCTTGATGGTGCCGACGGGCACGCCCTCGTAGGGCACGCCGCGCATCTCGGCCCATGCCGTCAGGGTGGCCATCAGACCTCCGTAGACGTGGGCTGCGTCGGTGCCCGCATGGCGACGGACTTCCTCGAACCAGATCGCTGCGATGGGTCCGGATAGCCGGTCCAGCTCGCCCAGCCAGTTGCTGAAGCGCAGGTAGCGCATACCGCCGCCGTCGAACCGGCCGGGGCGGAAGGACACGGTGCCGCTGGTCATCAGCCCATCAGCGCCATGCAGGGCCCAGCCCGTCATCGTGCCGAGATCAAGCGCGAGCAAGGTGCGGTCGGCGCGGAAGGCAGGCGGCAGATCGGGGATTGCCTCGCGCATCCTGGTGGTGAGAGTCGCTTCAGCCATCGTGGTCTCCTTTTCGGGTTGGCTTCGGGGGTGGAAGACGACGGCGGTCATGTGCTTGGCGGTACGGGCCGCCGTCGTCGGATCGGGATGTGCAGGGAGCGTCGAAACCCGCGCGCGCGGATACCCCTCGACGTATGGGAGGAGAGGCCAAACCTGTCGGTTGGCCTCCCCATACGTAGTATGGGGGCTTTCATTGTTCGTCCTCCAATCAGCGTAAGGTACTGAATTCAATTGGGTTTCGAGGACGAACAGAGGACATACAAGAGGACGAACCTGTTCGACCTCTTTTGGCTCCAAGTATTTGATTTCATTGGGTTGAGGACGAACAACGGCGGAGGTCGAACATGTTTGTCCTGAGGTCGAACAGAGGACGTACAAGCCAAGATCAGGCATTTTCGTCCTCCCGGACCGACCAATCGGAGGGGTCTGCGAGGTCCATACACTGCCCGTTCGAGGGCGATTTGTAGTGGCTTGGGACGACCGGGATGACGCTGTCCAGGACCTCTCCGGTCTCCGGGTCGATCCGGCCCTTGCGGCCGAACACCATGCCTTCGGCGCAGAGGTAGCCGAAACGCGACCGGACCACGGAGTGGCCGAATTTCTTTCCGTCGCGCAGGAAGCGGATGTCGCCTTTGGTCGCCAGCACATTGATGCGGTCGCGGATGGTGAACTGGCTCCCGAGGCAGCACTGGTTCTCGAACGCCTCGCGGAACTGGGTCGAGGTGTAGAGTTTTCCCTCGGCCGCCTCGTCGATCAGGATCGACAGGATGACATCTCGCTTGCGATCCCGCTCGGCATCGTGCCTTGCGCCAACTTCCTGACGCACCAGCCGTTCGTTCATCGGGTTGATCTCGACCCATTGTCCGCCGACCTTATCGATCACCTTGGGCGGCAACGCTGGTCCATTGCGAAGTTCGATCTCCAGTTTTCGCTCCGACAAGTCCTCGTCAGGCCGGTGCAGGATCAGGCCGGAGGTGTAGAACCCGCGCAGCGCGCTGGCGCCGGAGAGCGCGAGGAAGGGATCGTCCTTGACCTGCTGCTTGCTCAGCTTCTTGGTATGATGGATCAGGATCACCCCGCAGTCGGTGTCGATATGGTCGCGCAGAACCTCGACCCGTTCCTTCAGGAAGAACATCATGGCGGTGTTGTCGTTTTCGCCGCCGCCATCGGGCCCGCCGTCGAAGAGATTGCGGATCGGGTCGACACAAATGATGTCCACTGGCGCATCCGGGAAGGCCGTCTGCACGGCGCGGGCCACGCGCACGCTTCCCTCGTTGTCGAGCAGCATCTTCAGTTTTGGGGTGGCGACGAAGGTGTCGCGCGCGGCAGCCATCACTTCTGGCGGTAGCGCAATCTGCTTCAGCCGCTCGCGCAGATAGTGATACTGAATTTCAGCCTGCAGGTAGAAGATCCGCAGCGGACGCGGAGGGGTGAAGCCGAGAAACGCCACACCTGCAGCCATGTGAACGAGCCAGGAGATCAGCAGGTCGCTCTTGCCGACCTTGGGCGCGCCACCCAGCACCAGGAGCCCGCCCGGCGTCAGCACGCGGGGCGCGATGATGTCCTCCGGCATGGGACTCTGGTCGTCCAGGAGCGCCCCCAGCGTGAAAGCTGGCATCTCCTGCGGGCCCGGTGCGCCGGAGTTCAGTCGGATCAGCGGCGGTCCGTATTTCTCGACATGCCGCTCCCAGAGCCGCTCGGACTCGCGCTTGAGCCGCTCGACCGGCCATTGCGGCCGCAACATCGCGGCGTTGTAACCGCAGATGCCTTCCCAGCCTTCGTCTTTTGTCATCCGGCCCTCGTGGACCATGCGGATGAAATGTCCGATCGCAGCTGACGCGCCCTCGAAGCGGGACCAATCGTCCTGCGCCCCCTCGCGCACCGGCGTGACCAGCACATCGTCCATCGCCGGTTTGTCCGGATGCGTGAACTCGGGATGCAGGGACACGCCCGGCGCGGGCGGCATGTCGGTGACAGCCTCGATGAACTCGGCTAGGTCACGCTCGCGCTCGCCGTTCAGTTCAACGATCCGCACCTGCGTTTTCAGGCTGTTCTTGTAATAGACTGAACCCGCGACCCGGATCGGCTGGTGGGCGGAGCGGAAATGCATGTCGCCGCCGACCTTGGCCGCGATGTCGCCGCGCAGACGGCAGACACGGAGAATGTCATCGCCGTCGGCAGGCTCGGTCAGCGTCCACCAGACATGGGCCTTGCGCTGGCCTTCCGGTGTCAAACCGCCGCTTTCCACCACCATTGTCGGCGCGCCGAGGTGACGTTCCAGATGGGCGCGCTTGGCGGCAATGTCGCCGGTATCGAGATCGACCACCACGGTCTGCATTTGCAGGATCTCGGCGGCCTTGGCCTGCCCTGACGCGGCAACGGTGCCGGGGATCACATAGACCGCCGCGCCCTCGCGTGACGCCCATGTCGCGAAGGTCGCCATCTTTTCAGGCGCGGCCTGATCTGCCTCCAGCCAGATGTTATGCGGGCGGCCATCGATGCCCTGACCCTTGTCGATGAAACTGCGCACCGGGATCAAACCGTCACAGTAGCCGAAGACGACCTGCATGAATTGGGCGATCTGCTCGGAATCGGGCTCATCGCCAAATACGTCGATCTGCGGAGCAGCGTCGTTGAAATCGCGCCACGGGTTGAAATGGACAATGTTTTCCTTGGGTGCATCAGGCGTCGTGGGTGCATCGGGCGTCGTGTCATCGCGCATGGTCGGGTCCTGCTCGGGGTTTGATGGTTCGGTGGGCTCATCGGTCATGTGGCCAGCCCCCAGCACCGCTCGGCATGGGCGCAGAACCGGCACTCGAAGAAATCGCGACTGGCGGCGATGCGGGGCAGCAGCTCACCTGCGTCCGTGGCCTGCAGGATTCGGACGGCGCGGTCGGACATGCGCTGCGCCAGATCGGCGTCGAAGGGGACGAGCTCATGGTGCAGCTCGGCCGTGTCCTTGTTGATCGCCGTGAACAGCGCCGGTGCCTCCGAAATCCCCGGCACCGAGGGCTCCATGTAGGCTTGGTAGATTGCGATCTGGGCGGCATAGACAGGCTTGGAAACGGTGACGCCGTCCTTGACGCAGGCGCGCCAGTTCTTGGCGTTCATGGTCTTGCATTCCCACAGCGTCGGGGCGCGCAGACCAAGTGCCGCCGGGGCATCAGCGATGATCCCGTCGACATGGCCCCGGATACGACCGCCCGCGACTTCGAACCCAAACTGACCGCCATCGCGTTTTTGGGTGACCAGATCGATCCCGGCCGCGCGCAGCCAACGGATCGCCAAATCCTCGAGCTGGTGGCCGATGGCGAAGATCCGCAGCGTCTGCCCGCCGAAGTCGGCACCGTTATCCTTGGGCGCACCGGCAAACTCGAACTGCAGCGCACGTTCGCAGGCGTGCCCGAGGCGGGACGCGCCGAGATAGGTCCGGGGCGGCGTGGCCTCGCGCTCGGCAATGAGGGCCGCGTCGACCAGTGCGTTGATCCGCTCGGCCATGGAGGGGCGGTGATTAAAATCCAGCATCAGAACGGGATCTCATCTTCGAGCGCAATCTCCGCCATCTTGGCGCGGAACGCCTCGATTGTGATCACGATCAGTCTGTGCATGTCGCTCTGGGTCAGCTGGGCCAGCGGCCGGTCCCAGCCGATCCGTTCCATCTCGGGAGCGAGCGCGCGCATCACTGCGGGCAGCGCCTGCGCTTCTTCTTCAGTAAAATCGACCATGCTCAATCCTTTCCGAGCTTTGAGTGTGAAAGCCGACTGGCAGCCCGTTGAGCAGAACCAGCGATATGTGCGTTTGCCGCGTGGCAGGTGCGGATCGAACCAGCCGAAGCCACGGGTGCGGGACATGCAGACGGCGCAGAGTGTGCCGCGCGGATGCCAGAGGTGGTCAAAGCCCGGGCAATCCGAAGCCGGTTCGGCCGGGGATGAGATTTGCGCGACATGGCTCACGCGGCCCTCACGAGGGACGGGGCGGCCTTGCCGACCAACTGTCGGATCTCGCGCTTGTTGAATTTGAAGGTCATCAGCGCAGAAGCTCGGTAGCGGGTCAGACCGAAGTCATGACGACACTCGGGCGGCAGATATCGCAGCTGCTTTTCGGTCGCGGCCTGTTTCAACCAGCTTTTCGACTTGAAGGCACTCTCGTCGGTTTCATGGGTGTTCAGCCAGTCATCGGCCTGCGCTAGACAGACCGTACGTTCGCCCATACCAAGCAACCGGGACGCCTGACCTTTGCCGCCGCCGACAGCATGCCAGCGGCCCTCAAGGAAGAAGATCCCGCCCCAGGCGTTGAACCCGTTGGCCATCAGGGCTGCATCGTCGCCGAAGAGGTCGACCCATTCGAAACTGGAGCGTTTCAGCAGGTCGATCTCGGACATGATGAAACTGTCGATCGGTGCCGAAATCTCCCGTGACAGGTCAGCGCCACAGAATGGGCATTCGGTGACGGCGAGCGGGATCTGCGCCTCGCATTCCGGGCAAGTCTTGCTCGGAGCTGGTCCGGGCACCGGTTCGCGGCCGTCCAGGTCGACATCCTGTTCCAGCGTGCCGTGCGTCAGGCTGGACGTCCCGAAATCCAGCACGATGCAGTCGGTCTTGACGACGCCCGGGTATTCCTCCGGATCAACCGTGCGCAGACCGCGGCCGATCATCTGGATCATGGTGGATTTGTAAGACGAGGGTCGCAGCAGCACGACGCAGGAGGTCGGCGGATGGTCCCAGCCTTCCGTGAGCACGGCGACGTTGACGATCACCCGGATTTCACCAGAGGCATAGGCGGCCAGGATCCTGCGCCGGGTTGCCCGTTCCAGATCCCCATGGATGACAGCGGCCGCGATACCGGCGTCATTGAACGCCGCGGCGACGTTCTCGGCATGAGCGACGGTGGAGCAGAAGACGACCGTAGGCCGGTCGCTGGCTTTCTCGCGCCAGTGCCGGATCACCTCGTCGGTGACCGGGGCGCGGTTCATAATGCCCGCCACCTCGTTCATGTCGAAATCCGAGGCGGTCTTACGGACCGCGCGCAACTGGTCCTGAACGCCGACGTCGATGATGAAGGTGCGAGGTGGGACGAGATGACCCGAGGCAATCAGCTCACCCAGCCGGACCTGGTCGCCCACATTGTCAAAAATCTCGCGCAGGCCTTTACGGTCGCCCCGGTTGGGCGTGGCGGTGACGCCGAAAATCCGACAGTCGGGATTGGTGTTCCGAGCCCGGTCGATGATCCGGCGATAGCTGTCGGCGATTGCGTGGTGCGCCTCGTCGATCACCAGCAGATCAAGCGCGGGCATCCCCTTGAGATTGCCGGGACGAGTCAGCGTCGGCACCATGGCGAAGGTCGCCTGACCGACCCAATCCTTGCTCCCGGCATCGACGACCGAGGTGGTGATCTCGGGCGCGACACGGGCGAACTTGCTGCGGTTTTGCGACGTCAGCTCATCGCGATGGGCGAGAATGCAGGCCTTCGCGCCGCTGCCCTCGATGGAACGCGCAACGACGGCGGAGAGCGCGATCGTCTTGCCGAAGCCGGTCGAGGCGATGCTGAGCGTGTTGCCATGATCGCAGAGCGCAGCAAGGCTGCGCTCCACGAAGAGGCTTTGGCGCGGACGAAGGCGCATGGCGCTGCCCCTTACTGCGCCCATGCCGGGCGACCCGGCACAGGTGCGGCGGCAGGTTGCGGCGCGGGTGCTGTATTGGCGGCGGGTTGCTGAAGACCCTGCGACGGTGCCGCGCCCATGACCTGCGCATAATCGCGATGGTCAGGCGTGACCGCGCTGCGGATCTCGTTCTTGTCGTCACCGCTTGCATCGGTGCCGATATCGATACGCGCGATGAACTCGATCCCGTCGAGATCGGCAAACCCACTGATCCGCCGCGCTGCCTGCGCCTCGGCCGACATGTCCTTGTCGGAAATCCCCCGCGCCGAGTTCAGCATGCCACGCACGAGGCTGCGGCCCATGTTGGTCCAGTCCGGCCCCTTCGGGCTGTAGAGCCCGATCAGCGTGAAGATCTTGCGCCGGGCATATTGGCCTTCCGTCACGGTGAACTCACCGTTGAGATAAACCGCGCCAGTCGAGCCGCGCGTGGCATAGCCGCCGGTCCAGCCCTGCGAGGCATCGTCGAAACCGCCGGGGCGGATGGTCAGACGGACCTTGGCCAGCGTGCCCTTGGGAATGAGGTTGGTGTTGCTTTGCGCGTCGTTGAAATCGTTCCAGGAACCCATGGGGAACCTCCTTCTTTTTTCAGGATTGCGGTTGGGATTGGTCGGCGGCCGCCGGATCGGCGGGCAGCGGGGCGTAAGTCAGCCGGTCGGGTGCTGGTATTGCGGGCGTCCGGATCTTCGCCATCAGGCGGCCGAGATGGGGTTCTTCGACTTGTGCCAGGCGGCCGGAGCGATCCTTGGCCGGGAAGCCCCAGGGGTTGATCGTCTGGCAGACGAAGGCGCGGTACGGATCGCCGCCGTCGGCCTTCAGCTCCGCCATGGTGATCACCTCATCTACGATCCCCGGCAGCTCGAGCCCGGTCTTTGAGCCGTCGATCTGCGGCTGGAAGACCTTGCGATTGAAGTCGTCGAGCTTCTCGTCGAGGATCCCGACGAACCAGACGTTCTTGGCCCGCGTGTGCTGCAGATGCGTGAGCCAACCGATCATCTCACGGCCGTGCAGCCCGTAGGCCCCGCGCACATCCGGCTTGCCGGTCTTCTCCGACAGTGCCTCCGGCTGGCCCTTGCACCATCCGAAACACAGCCGGCCCGCGACGGTGATCGAGTCGACGAAGATCGTGTCGTAGCGGTCCAGTGCTGTCGGGTCGCCGAAGCGATCGCAGACGGCTTTGTAGTGCGCCGGGCTGTAGGGCTGCTCGTCCCGCAGCGCCGGGTTGGACCCGCCGATGAACACCGCGAAATCCCGGCATTCCGTCCATGTGCGAGGACGGATGCTGTCACCTGCCCAGCCCTCGATGGCGAGATCGCCCGCTTCAAGATCCATGAACAAGGTGCGATCGGGATCGAGCGTCCAAAGGAGGGAGGTTTTGCCAATTCCGCTCTTGCCGAAGATGCAGCCCTTGATGCCGCGCGGCTCCGCCAACCGCTGGTCGGCGCTGATGATGGGGAGGCTCACTGGTCAGCCCCCTGTGCGAGGATCTCGACCTTGAGCGTGCCGGAACGGACGGTGCGCGCGGGCTCGAAACCCTGCCGGATGGCCTCGGGCCAGGCCGCGTATTTGCGCTCCGGCACCTTGTAGGCGAGATCGACATATTCGGCTGGATCATCCCCGGCATCGCGGATCCTTGCGACCATGGCGGCCAGTCGGTCCTGATCCCAATCCACCCGCTTCGGAAGATCGGCGACGACGGTGAAATCGCCATCGTCGAAGCGGACGGTGCCGGTATCCTTGGCCAGCAACTGCCGTTCCTCGGCGGCGCGGGTGGCGTAGCGAACGGCCAGTCCGGCATCGAAGCGGGTCTTGGCCGCCTTGTCGCGCTTCAGGCGCTCGTCGATCTCGCGTTGCAGGATTGCCAGCAACTCGACCGGCAGCGCGGCAATCTCGGCGGCGCTGAGCGATGGTAGATCGTCCGGCGTGGGCGTGTTTTCGGGGAAAGGCATGAAAGGGTCTCCGTGATCGGTGAAAGAGGATTGAAATGCGAGCATCACGCGGCCTCGAGCAGGCGCACCGACAGAGCCGCACCGCTGGATCGGGGTTTGGGCCGAGCGATGGCGATGTAGGCGAAGTGGTCGGGTCCGATCCGCGCCTGGACGAGATGGACGAGGTTCTCCTCGGCCGCGCGGAGGGCGGCGGCCGCGACCTGGCGCAAGGCGCGCTGACGGTCGGCAGGCAGCTTCGAGAGAACTGCCGTGGCATCCACCGCCAGAAACCCGCGGTGATAGATCAGCGTCTCGCCGGGCTCGGCCTGCGCGATCCATGCGCAAAACCCGACCTCGTCCAGACCGGCAGCCGCGCAGAACGGCACCACCCGGTCGGCCGAAAAACCATCAAGGCGGACCATCATGCGGCACCAGCATGCGCATCAGCGCCGGTGCTGTGGCGCAGCTGATCCTGTTCGAACGCGGTGATATCCTCCATGCGGTAAACCACACGGCCGCCCAGCTTCATGAACTGCGGGCCTTCACCGGCCCACCGCCACCGCTCGAGCGTGCGGTGCGAGATGTTCCACCGCCGGGCCAGTTCTTTCTGATTGAGGTGTTTGAGCTGCATCT
>Ga0307979_1000796_pt1 | contig 22212 bp, 18 predicted proteins | sample OrgLakmetage1058_FD_201833 | JGI IMG/M metagenome (GOLD analysis project Ga0307979, IMG submission 201833) | Saline water microbial communities from Organic Lake, Antarctica - #1058 | ecosystem: Environmental > Aquatic > Non-marine Saline and Alkaline > Saline | place: Antarctica: Organic Lake...
CCCAAGGACCGGGATCATCGTTTTGTTGGACTGCGATTAAGCAGACGCCAAACCAACTGAGCCAAGTGCGCACTTGGCTCAGTTGGTTTGGCGTCTGCTTAATCGCAGTCCAACAAAGCTGGGTGTGTTATAACAATTCCTAGTCTAGTTCAGTCTAGTTAATACTCCCCAAAATACAAAGAAACGCCACTGTGGCAAATAGCAACAGAAAAATGTAACCTTCAGAACAAGTCTGACTGGGCTGAGTGTCCTTTTGCGTAATGCAATTCCGAAACAAAGAAAGGCAAGTGTAAGGTGGTCGCAAAGGCATATGGAGGTGCGTGTACGTGCTACACTACTCTTTATTAACATTCGGGGTAATTTAGAAAAATGTATGCGGTGGCGTCTGTTAGAGAGCAGTTCCCGGCGATCATAGCCCATTCTCATTTAAAACTTGCCGTCATGCGAGCAAAATTATTTCACATTCGAGATGGCGGATTGATGATATGGATTGATGCCGCTACCTACATGGCAATAATATCGAGCACCACGAAAGAGCGGATGAGTGTAGGCTAAATCATGCGTTTCAAGAATGATTTATTTCGTACAATGGCACTTTGCCTCGTTAGTTGTCGCCAATTCATTCTAAGGCATGGTTCGGCCAAAAAAGCCATGGCGTCACTTACACTTACACAGTAACTTAATTCTGGTTGCCGTAAACATATACTAACGCTCCTCCGGAGTGGCTGCGCCAAAATTATGAGAATCAGAATCGGAATGAGAAGATTGTCGGTAGGTGACAGTGATGGAAGTGCTGAGATACGGACGAGGAAGCCCTCGTTTTCGAAGCGGACTACTGGAAAAGAGCGTTGTTGTTGTTGAAGAGAGCGCGAAGAAGGAGGAGAGGCCTACTGATTAATCGGCTATTCGTGAATCGAAGGAAGGTATTGAACGACGAGACGTCGACAAATGGTTTGAAGGTTGTCTTAGAGTCAAGTATACCACGCAGGCATCTCGAATGCGCCAAAGCATCCCGTCGCGTTAGATATATACGTGTTATTGTTCAATTGAGAGGCTATTATATGTGAGGCCTACAGTGAAAACTTGGGCGTACAAGAAATGTGCGCATCACCGGGCGAAACTTTTTGCAGACATCTTGAATGCGCTTGTACAATTAGCAAATATTCTACTAGACATGCTGGAGTGCAATCAATGAAGATAAGAGCATACGACAAGCATGAATACCCTGAAGTGCAATCAATGAAGAAGGCCGCTTTCGTGTAAAAGCTACGTCGCGCTAGAAACAAACCTATTATTGTTCAATTGCGAGGCTACGATAACTGAGGGTTAGAAACATACCTGTTATAGTTCGATTGCGAGGCTATGATATGTGTCGCCTACAGTGAAAGCTCGGGCGTACACGAAATGCGCGCATCACCGGGCGTAACCATTTGCAGTCATCTTGAATGCGCTTATGCAATTAGCAAGTAAGCATGCTACCAGACATGCTGGAGTGCAATCAATGAAGAAGGCTGCTCATGTGGGAGCGTACAAGAAGCATAGACGTTCTTAACTGCAGCCAATGAAGAAGGCTGCTCTCCTGTACAAGGAAAAGAATACTTTCTTGACCCTCTCTACGACCTGAATGTCAAAACGAAAAATGAAAGGGTACATGACAATTTGTAGGAATTGGCACGCAAGATTGCGAGAATGAGTCGAGAATCGATCCGAGAAAAGTCGAGAATCGATCAAATCAGATCATGGATAATACAATTCTGATTATCAGAATTTCATTTGAAAAAATACTTGAAGTTTACAGTAATATGATCTGAAAAGTTCGGACTCGGCGGTGGTTAAGATAAGAACAGTTTAGCCAAGCTTTCATTGTCAAGTTGTTCAAGATCGACAATTGTTCGACTTCTGCACCTTCTCACAAGTGATCATGACACACGTTACCCCTCGACCTGAAGAGCATTCACCACATTCTCCCCGCATTGAATGGTTTGACATCTCGTATGGAATCCAATTAAAAGAGGACAAGCACATTCAGATTCTCGATAGTTGCTGGGGCGAAGTCCACGGAGGCGAAGTATGTGCCATAATGGGCCCAAGCGGTGTGTTCTCAGTACGAATATCCCATTTAAGCTCAAAAATTCCAAATCAATAATTTCATTCAACTGTGTTCTCTTTGCAGGCTGTGGCAAGACGTCCCTACTTGATGTTCTCGCTAAACGCGTTGACGCGAGCCCCAAAAACCGCTCTCTTACAGGCAATGTCAAAATTAAACCTGAAGCAAAAATGCGTTATGTTCAGCAAGAAGAAGCTCTGGTCGGGGTTCTCACGACTCGTGAAACTCTCGTGTTTGCAGCACGGCTGGCGGGAGCTCCTCTCTCCAGGACTGATGAATTATTGGATGAAATGGGTGCGGTATTAAAAACTGCCAGTGCATTTACATTTTTGAAAAAACGATATTCATTCCTTTCAATTGAAAATACAGGTCTTTCTTCTTGCGCTGACACCACAGTAGGAACAATTTTTATAAAAGGAATATCTGGGGGGCAGAAGCGCCGGCTCAGCATTGCGGTTGAGCTCGTATCAGATCCAACGTTACTTCTTTTAGACGAGCCAACGTCTGGACTCGATAGCGCAAGTGCCCTACGTGTCGTACAGCATATGCACTATCTTGCAAAACGTAAGAATGTGGCCGTTGTTGCGACTTTGCACCAGCCGTCGCACGATATGTGGGAGCTTCTTGATCTGGCATCATTCCTCTCGGGAGGCAAATTAGTGTACTTCGGCGATCCGGGACAACGTTTGCTCGATTTTCTGGCTGACATACACCATGAAGTTCCGATTCATGCAAATATCCCTGATCATGTTTTATCTATCACGAACGCAGACTTCGCTGAAACAGGGAAGGAAGTTGCTGAAATCGATGAAATGGTAGCAAAATTCGCAGCCTTGAAACGCAGCGAAGAAAATGAATCGAATAATACTCATAAAGACAAGGCACAGCAACAGGAAGACTCCTCAATTGAAAGGCCGGCAAACGACCAGCCCAACGACGAACTTAAAAGGCCACGCTTTGGCAAACGGCTTATATTTTTAATTGGTAGAGACTTCAAAGAGCTCGGCCGAGATCCAGGAATCATTGGGGTACGCATACTGATGTATACACTTCTATCTTTCGTCATCGGAGTGATGTTCCTTAAGTTGGGAAACGACAAATCCGACAGTTCGATTCTCTCTCGCACCAGCGTTCTCTTTTACGTTGGAGCCTTTATGGTCTTCATGAGCATTGCTGTGCTGCCATTTTTTGTCACCCAACGTGGTGTGTTTACGAAAGAACGATGCAATGGGACTTACAAAGTCCCAGAGTACGTGTTATCGAAGTTCATAGTCTCGTTACCTGGCGTATTTGCACTGGCAATCATTCCATCATTACTCATAGTGCTCCCAGCACTATTGAACGGGTTCGGGATCTATCTGTCCACGCTTTTTCTGTCACTTCTGATGGCCGAGGCATTCATGTCTTTCATTGCAGCGTGTGTTCCTCATTACATCATAGGAATCGCATTAGCCGCAGGTCTCTTCGGATTTTTCATGCTTTGCCAAGGCTTTTTTATTGTTAAAGATGACATTCCGCCGTACTTAATTTGGGGGTACTACATCGCGCCGCATACATATATATTTCAGCTATTCATGTATGTATGATTCTATCGTCGTACTTACGTTTTAATTCGTAGTACCATATTATTGACTGCTCTTCCTACTCTTTGTCTATCTGCTATCTGGGCCATTCTTCTTGAAACAGGTACAACGAGTTTGAGCCCATCGACGACTTTAACAGTGTTCAGTTCGATGATGGCGAAGCAGTCTTGGAATATTATTCGATCGATGATGACATAACTGTCAGAAACTCATTTATACTGCTAATCTATACAGCTGGCTTTCAAATCTTGTTCGGGTTGGTGCTTTATTACTGGCACACTGGGCTTCGATAAGCGCAATGTAGAAGCAGCAATTAATACTGTGAGTCGCGTTATGCTTCAAGAATTAGTTTTTGCTGTAATGTGGGCCAAAATTTGTAATTACCCTCGCATTGACATCCGCGCTACACTGGTGTCAAACGCTCACAGGCTCATGCAGAAATCACTGCATCATATGAACAGAGCCATTATATCTAACGGCCTATATTTTCATAAGCGAGCATAGGTAAAGGCCATTGATAATTCAAGTTTTCAACAAGAAGCGTTTTTTTTTAAGGCGCGTGCAGAGTGTTACAGAATAGCCCTATTGGGGTTCATTCGCTACACCCAATGAAAAATACACAGCGAACCTTATAGTACAGTAGCAGCAGCAGCAAAAGAACAAGCAACATACAAGCACATATGGGGTTCCGATTGAGATTTCTTGATGGCGCATAGGCATACGCTAAAGCGCATGGAATCGGCGAAATTTACTTATATTTGGTTTTGGCCTTTTCCAGGAGCTGGGACTACTAGTAACTTTATTGCGTTATTGTTATCGGATACCGGCTTACTTGGGATCTACAGATCTACACACTGCCCTCTTTGCATTTTGGCTTGCGCGCAACGCAACTTTATTGCGCCATTGTTATAAGATAACGACTTACTTGGGATCTAGACACTGCCCTCTTTGTGATTTTGGCTTGCGCGCAACGCACGCGCGTGCACTTCTGCCCGAAGCACTAAGCACTGGCTTCTGTCTCATTTAGAAATGTATTAGATCAGTTCGAGTCCGATCTGTAAGGTATAAGGGGGAGCTGAAGGGAATTCTGCCTTGTCCCCATTCCCAATTCCGATTCGCTATTTTTTTCCTTTTAATACGAGCAGGCAGAAATAAGGAACGCAAAATACAAACGAAGTCCGTTATATGTTATATGAGTTAGACGAGAAACGCCTTAGAAGGCCATCACCCTTATGCCATCCAGCCTTCTTGCTCAAGCACGTCAATAGTGTCTTCCATTGCTTGTTGCGCCCCTAACCAAGAGCCCAGCTTTTCCATGGCCGAGTCCTCGTCCATCGCGGGATCCGCTGACGGCTCATCTGCTGCTGCTGATGCTGAGCCTGCTGTTGAAATCGATGTCTTAGATTTGGAACCTTCCGCTGCGGCACCGTTAGTGGTAGCGAAAATACCCAAAAATCCGTTGGCAATTTTCTGAAATCCACTCGATTTTTCAGGGTAACCATCATTGCTATTGCTATTGCTGCTGCCGCCACCACCACCATTGCTATTGCTTTCCACACTCGACGGCATGACTGGCGCGTGCGGTGGTAACAAATGCGGCCCACCCGCGCTTTGATTTTGCCCAGTTGGATGTGTAGCGGTGCCTTGATTTGGTGGCAATGGCGCCCTGTTCGCTGAAACATATCCGAGAGTTGAAGCATCTACAGCGTTCCTGATATCAATACAGGGCACACTGCGCCGAAGGCCGCTTGACGATTCATCTCCAGTACATTTAAATTGCTCTTGCTCAAGAAGTTTTCGTGCCTCCGCGCAAATTTCCGAATCAATCTCATCGTCATGAATTGATTTGACACTGTTGTTCGTACTGCCATTGGTTCCATTATGAGACGCCGAGTTATTGGCATATGCAGCAGCTGACCCGTGTGCAATTTCGTCCAACTCTGCGTCACTGCTTGTTGTTGTCACCGCTCTAATACCTAGGTCATCATCCAGTGCGTCTTCAATTTCTTCATCTGAGTCGGCGCCGGCACAAGATGCCTCTGCTTCAGCACCAACGTCCAAACCAAGCACGTGACTTACCTATGTAATCGTAGCGAAAGTCAGATTTTTTTAAAATTCAAGATGAAGGTACCACAAGATATGATGCGAAATAGTTTATCTCAGAATGCAGAGTTCACAACGGTGAGATGTCGTGCACAAAAGTAGACAGAAAACTAAGCAAAGGGATAAGAATGAAAAGCTAAATCCTTCAACTAAAGATTCATTTACCGCAGCTTCGGTGCAAGTCAGGTAGTAATCCACCTTTCACATCAACGGGGCAGACAGACAAACAAAAAAGGTGCAAAACAGGTCAAATTACACTAGTCAATCGATGCATTCCATGTATACACCGTACTCACGAGAAAAAAGGAAGAACGACAGTCGAGTTTGAAACGTGCGAATATCATAGGTACGCGTGAGCACAAAGACGCATACCTCGCCAGCCGCGTTGCCGGACCTGCCTGCTGCTTCTTCTGCGGCTACGAAAGCACTGAGCCCAAAATGCCTCAAAAAGAAGAGCACACTATGAAGCCGCGGTAACTCGGCATGCACCAACGCCCACGTCTATCCATGTTTTGGAACGAGTAAGATAGCATAGTATGTAAACATGTGCGAAAATACAGAACATTGCGATTGCGAGCTATCATCCAAAAAAGAAGGTCCACGCAGAAAAACATAATATACGACCTTGAAATCTGAATTTCAATGTTGTATTTATCGGTGTTGTATTTATCAGCAAATGCGTGAGAGAAAATAGAGAAAAATAATAATGAGAATACTGCACAGCAGCAGCTCACGGGCCCAGTTGCATATTCCACAAACCAGGATGGGGAACATGGTGTCGGCGTTGAGCGGTTTTGAGCCAGGGATGAGTTTGGCTTCGGCGTGCAACATGCGCATGCCGGCCATAAACCAGTGCAAGGCTTCCCAAGGCACCACGCACCTACCAGGGAGGATCAATGAAGATAGGTGACTGAAGTCGTACAGTATAGCAGTGCGTGCGCATGAAGAAAGTGAAACTATGAGCCAACATGCACGGTATATCAGCATTCCAAGGGCCAATATGATTTCCAAACGATTGCATGCACGAAGATTCGTGTGCTGGCACGCATCGAAGCATTCATTTTTTGCGTACCCTGTAAGACGGCTGAACACCCTCGCTGTGCGCCAAAAGTCAATACCCATGAGCCCTCGCCGAATATCTACCGCAGGAAGAGTGCTACTTGGCACCGAATGCACTTTCAGAGTTTTAGCCCCAGCTATTCTTCGATCTCCTGTACCATGTTCTCGACCACCTGCTAGATCTGGTGCTTCGGCTGTCGATGTGAATGTTTCACCCATTGCTTTACTCGCAGACGTACTTTCAGCTGTTACTTCTCGAGAGAGATGAGCGCTGGCACCAGACGACGTTTCCATGGACAATTGCACTGACTCACTGCATGAAAAATCTGACTCCGCTCGAACGCGTGCACTGCTTAGAGCTCCTTTGTCAAGCTCAGGACCGCTGGCACCGTTGTTGCTACTACCGCTGTTGTTGCTGCTACTGCTGCCGTTTGTATTGAGAATTTGAGGTGTTTGTGCTGGCGACGTACTTACTTGCTGGGAGGACTTCATGGAAGAGCGAAGGTACTCAGGCGGTACCCCTGCGTCTATGGCGCTCAAGCTACGCATCTGCATGTATTATTACAAGTCAAAAAGAATGAAAAAGGAGGTTGAGGACGAGTTTAACAACCACGCAACGAGTAAAATGCACAAACTGAAAGTGGATTTATTCGCGTGGAAAGTGTAAGCACATAGACACAAGTGCACGTCAGGTTCTTGAACTTGATGCGGGTATGCTATTGAGAGGAAATCAGCATATTCATAAAGTAGCTGATTCCAATGCCCCCTCACAAAAGTGCACGCACCCGTCGAGCTTTGCGCCGCCAAAGCCGGTCTCGCTCCTTGGAGCCCGCCGCTTTGTGCACGAACGCGAACACCGTTGGGTGTATGGTGCGAAACACGAGGGCCGTGGACAGCTCCATGAGTGCTTCGCCGCGAGGGGTGCCCGGTGCCGCGTCTCGTGTTTAGGTGATTACATCGATAGAATCGAGTGAAATCGAAAATTTTACATACGCGCGTTACAAGGCGAAGTATAGCATTACAGTCTGTAGTAACACAACTATCATACGAATTCCTGACATCGGAATAAGTGAAAAGTAGATTAAACAAAACATGTTACAAAAGTAACGCGTTGACGTCGCACAATCTCACCCAATTCTAAGCTGTCGTTCAGCACTGCATCAGCCCAATAATCGCAAAAGGCCAGCAACGACCTCGGGTGCAGTTGCGTGTCGGATTCCGGAGCCTCTCCATTGCCTGAAGTTGCTGCTGCTGTTGCCGGGCTTGCACCGTTCACGTCCGACGAAACCGTATGCTGCTGAGCAACCGTTGGTGGCACTGTTTGACCTCCGATTAAACCTCGCTGCCGTTGTTCATCAATACTGCTTCTACCGCCGATGATGATGCCGCTGCCTCTCCTGTCGCCAATAACGCCACCGATGACGACGCCGCTGCCTCTCCTATCTCCAGTAGCACCAGCGTTCGCAGTTGGCGTAATGGAATTGCTTTCGTATCTCAGCACATTGGCATTGGTCATGTCGCACCATCGGCTCAGGAGCCGGCCTTCGCGAGTGCGCTGGTCTGCAGCCAATTCAAGGAACTTGCGCTCAATTTTGCGGCGACGGTGCTCGTCTTTAGCTCCCTGGTATTTAAGAATACAAAACAAGCATGCAAGCGAGATGTATGTAGACGACCAAAGATTGATAATGATGGAGAAGGAAGTCTCATTGACTCCGAAGCGTAAATATTTAGATTAAGTAACGAGCTAGACAGGTACGAAGCTTCTATACCTTGCTTCCATCTAAACCGAGCAAGCCCGAGCAGCGTAAAGCGTGGTCACACTCCACTTTAGCACCATCGAATAAGCGCTTGCGGTGAACTTCGAGCTCTTGGTGCTTGTCGATCACCTTTGCCGCAAGTAAGCCAAGGAAGCAACGATGCCAAGAGGCAGAAAAAGAGATAGAGAGCATATGAAGCAAAAGTGCAACACATGTACATGCACGCATTCAAATATGCATTTTTGCCTCCGCCACATGCTCTTTTTACTGCATGCCAATAGCCACACCCTACCTCAAGCAGCATAGCCACCCGGTGGGTACGGCTCTTGGGCTCTAAGCGAGGGCTGTGTTGTTCCGCGCGCTGCAAAGCAGCACGCAAAGCTCGTGTGGCATACCCAATCCTTTTCGTTAGCGCTTGAAGGGCAGCATCCCCTGCCAGTAGCTCCGCTGCAGTCTACGCATGTATGCGCGCAGACGCAGAGCACATGACAACAAGCCAGACGTGGAGAAAAAAAGTATGAATGGAACACCACAGCTTTGAGTCTTCTTGAATATCAATGCAAAAGTTTGCAAAGGTACTGATGATGAATAAATATGTGAGAAGACACCGTATTTTTTTCACTCTCAAAAATTCTCACGCCCTTTTCTTGATCTGTTTTTTAAATATATATTTTCAATTTTCGTAGGTCAAGACCTGTCTCACCTGGCAAAGAACCCCACATTCGCTCGGGTCGCCAGCTAAGCGCACAAGCTCGTCGCTGGCGAGCGACGTTTCGGCAAGTTGCGCTGCTTTGTTGCGCCGATCCGCGAGCAACCCGAGCGCGAGCGCAGAGCCTTCACGAAGCAATTGCAATCGCAACAACTGTTGAGCCAGCACACGCCGCCAAGAAATAGAAAAACAAAGCGCATCAGAGCGTTAGAGGAACCTATTACTATCGTGGTAAAACAAATGACATTGAGCGCTAAAAATGGCCCAAACACGTTCCAGTGAGTGTCTATGAAACACCGCAGCAAAAACTTTCAAGCCACTTGTATGGCCGGGGTGATCTATATTTTCAAGCAAGTAAATAACTGTGAGTGCACTGAACGGTGACGAGAGAGCAAGAACTTGATGTAAATTCTTACCCGGAGATCCCACGCCATGCTCACATCCGGCACGCACACTCCTAAGCCCCAAGCAGTTAACCGGTTGAGCTCCTCAGCCCGGACTTCACTGTCCACAGCAGCGCGCCGCGCTAGCGTAGCTGCGGCGTCGGCGGTGCTGTGCATTTCACGCTTCATGTCTTGTTTGACGACGAGCAGGCGCTGCCGCAGTTGTTCTACTCGGCGTTGGCTGTTCAGGGACGCTCCGCTGCTGAAGCCACGAAAGGCACTGCCTTTCGAGCTGGTAGCTTTTTCATCGGGATTCAAAGTGCCACGCAGCGCCTTTCCTATGCTCTTGCCGATTGAATTCAGCGCGTCTGCTGGCGCGGTCAACACGCTGCCTCGGCGCCCACCGTTGGGCCCACCGTCTTCTAAGCCCTCTAACCAAGGCCTGTCAGCATGGGACGACGAGCCAACGGCATCGCGACAAACGAGCAAAGGCAAAGTAGCACTGCGGGCATGACCGCCAAGGCTGTCACTTCTGCCCGAATTGCTGTTGCTGTTGCTGCCGCTGTGGCCATTGTTGCTGATGGGAGCACCCTGCGGAAGTGCGGAAGGAGTGAATTGCGGCCCTGATTTTCGTTTACTCGTTCCGGTGGAATCCTCTGCAGCAGTCTGAGCAGCTTCTTCCGCACGAACTTTTTCGTTTTCGCGCTGTAGCACTGCGAGGTAATTCGAGGAAACGCCATCTTCCGGTGATTGTACGTTGCTCTTGAATCGGTGTGCAAGCTCATTAATTGAACCTGAGGTATGTGCGCTTAAACCTAGTGAGTCCGCTCCCGAAGAAGAGACAGGCGCTGGCCACGCCATGTGTCAACAAAGATCGGTCTATCCGGGCTATCTACCCCTTATTACTCCATGCGTATTGATCGGCTCGCATTTCATGCGCGTGCATCTCGATCCATCGATCGATCGATCCTTCGTACAGGGTGTGTATGTTTAGTCCTGAGCTGATGAACAGCACACAGGCGGCTGCTTGCTGCTTGCCTGCTTCCTTTTTGTACTGTGTACTGCAGGTGTACTACAGTGTAGTACTGTGTACTGTACTTACATGCTATGTTCACTGTCCAACGGCATATAGCATAGCAACAAAAGTGAAGCTAATAGATGGCTCATCGCGATAGCTCGTCGTACGTTGCTGTGCTAGCAGCCGGCATAGCTGGGTTTACACTACTTTACATAGCACATGATCGGCGCCGACATCACATCGAGGCGGCAGCCGCGGCAGCTCCTCTGCCTCCATTGAGAAAGGAAAAGAATGCGTGCCCAGTCGAACTCGTAATTTTGTTTAGTGGAAAGCGAAAAAGCGGCAAAGATTATGTGACTGACCGCCTCCTAGAAGCTTTCAGCGTATCTAGCATGAGCCCTAGAAGTGATTGTGGAAGCATAGCCGAAATTGGGCGGCTCTCGGCACCTCTGAAGCGAGCATACGCAGAAGAGCACGGCCTAGACTACCAGGAGCTCCTCTCCGACGGGCCGTACAAGGAAAAATACCGAGCAGCCATGGTAAAGTGGGGCGAAGAGAAAAGAAAGGCAGACCCTGGTTTCTTTGCGCGCCTCGTGGTCGGAGCGGCGAAAGCACAGATTTTGATCATTTCCGACGCACGGCGCGCTACTGACCTCCAGTTTTTTCAACAACCAGCCACGTTTGGGTATGGCGAAGCTAACGACAAGTGCCCTTGGCGGTTGCTTACAGTGCGAGTCGAGTGCAGCGTAGAAGAGCGAAACCAGCGCGGCTTTCGCTACGATCCTGCAGTCGACGCGGCAGAGTCTGAGTGTGGCCTTGATGCGATTGGCAATTGGGACGCGTATCTCCGCAACGAAGGCGTTGCGGCGCGCCCGGCGCCTGAGGGCAGCAGCAGCAGCAGCGACGACGGCAAAGGCAGCTTGAAGAATGCTGAGTCAGCTTCGTTTAAGTCTACGCCAGCGCGGCTCGGTGGAGTGTCGGAGCAGATCAACGCCATCGCAAAGCACGCTAAAAATATGCTGCAGATGAAAGAGAGTGAGCGGCGATAAAACGAGTCCTCACTGATTAACTCAGTAGCTCATGGCGATAATTTCAAATCTTTCATTTGTGAGCCATAATTATGCTAGTCCCATGTAGAGTCGATTAGCAGCAGCGGATTCTTTTTTTGCCCAAGTCGAGTTTCCATTTCCTAGTTTCTTGTCTTATATCATATAAATTAAAGCCCCATTCTGTTTCAGTTAACAACAGAGACAAGGAGGCTGCGCGAGATAGCTGGTATCAATTAATATCAATATGCGTCCAGGTTCTTCGTCGCGCTACTTTCAAATCCCGATTTGCCTCTGTTAACCACTACCAAATCCGACCTCCCTTTGCGTGGCGATAATGCTATATTTTCAAACTTCAAACTGAATAGTAGCTCTCTGCTGTGGATAAAAAATACGATAACAGCCACTGGCTGAATGCACTCACATCTGAAGCGAGAGATTGAATCGAAGTGTAGAGCCATCCCCAGCCGCTCAGCCGTGCGCAGGGCGGCTATTGGTGCGGAACCATTCGGCCGGGCGGCGGTGTTTTCGGCCGCTCTTGTCGCCGTCGACGCGGTACACTACAACGAGGTGAGAGTACGCACTCCCCGCTTCTCCTTCAGCTGCGGTGGTAGTGGCACCAGCAGCGGCAGTAGATGAGAAAGACGGCAGTGCATAACAGGAGGAATGGAGGTGGGTGCCTGACGACGCGTGCTGTTGCAGTGGGGTAGCGGTGTGAGCGCCATGACGAGCTTCTTCGACTCCAACCACAGTAACGAGGCTAGGAGATGGGCGCAAGAGCAAGAAGCGCGGCTTGGACAGCAATTGATCTTGAAAACGCGCGAACACCTCACCATGGGACTGGCATAAAAAAAAAAGATAATAAAGGGAAACGTCAGAAAAGAGAAGACTTCAAGTGACAAGTTGGGAATTAAAAAACATTCGTGTTATATGAAGAATGGCCAAGGAATGTTTTATGAGATAGGACTGTTTGTTTTGTGATTGATTGCTTGACCTGGGATAAAATCATGTCCACCGTTGGTAAGCTCGGCGTGGCGAATTGCACGTTGAACCCGTTCAAAGAGGGAGCCCGCCAGCTCCGATCAGCGGATTCGATTGGCAATCGCATGCCGCGAGGAAACACCGGTGGTGTGGTCTCGTCGTGTGGCCTAGTCGCCATATTCAACGACAATGAATTTGCAACACGAGCATACGAAAGCAGGGAAAGAGAAAAAGGCGAAGAATATTTTTGCAAATGCATGAGCTCTCAAAGTCTATGAAGACTTATGCTGATCGACAGAGGGATGAATACGTGAAATAATAATAGACAGAATAACAGAGACATTTCACACAGAACTTAGTAAGAATACAATCAAGGCTGTTCTTCTACTACTCAATCAGTGCAGGGAAACGGGAGACCGCATCAATTGAAGAGCAAAGCTCAGCATTTCTCTCATCTCTGCATTCTTGTTCTACGTTTACCTCGGGCAAGGGTCTGGTTGGTACATAGGCTGCTCCACATGAGACGCTAGCTTCGGGGGGGCGATATTTACTATGGCATTTCAGGACAGTCGGACACCAAGACGCCAACGCGAACGAGAAAAGCAGAGCAGAATAAGAAGCGAATACTCGAAATGCGAATATATGTTACAGAAGGTACGGTGGTTCACATTTTTAGTTGCGATGATATGGAGAGGAGTTGTTCGAATCTGCAATAATATAAAAGGAAAACATTCTTAAAAGAACACTTAGCAAAATCACCAGGATACTTTAAGAGCATTTCTTTCGATCTAAAAACATACACAGAAATAATCACCTTCTCGGCCTTCGTCTGCCTTGCGCCTATAGTCCGCCTCCAGCAGTCGCCGCGCGCCCTTCCTGAATTCAGCCCTCGCCACCCTCAGGGGGGAGCCTAGAGTAGGGGGCTCGTGCCACGGCGCAAACCGTGTGATGCCAGCTGGAGTTTTTTGCTGCTTAGCATGGCCAGCACCTTCAGTGCAAGCGGTAGCACTGGTAGCAACAACAGACTCGTCAACAGTAGGAGCAGAAGTAGCCCTAGAGACATGTATTGCAAGAGCATCAAGCGGGGAAGAAGGGACAATTGCTCCTGTTTCTCCATCCGAGGGTGCAACAGCCTCTGTTCTTTCATCAAATTTATTCCAGGCAGCCGGCGATTCTGTACCCCGTAGAGGCGACAGCGGCAGCAGTTCAGTAGGCGTCAGAGGCTCCTTTGGCAGTGCATTTGATGCATTGCCAGCCGAGTGTAGTGGAGACGAAGGAGGAGCAGCCACGTCCAATGAATCAACATGTAGTGAGGCAGTTAAAGGCGCCCTTTCAGGCGATCGTGGCGACTCCCGTGGCGGTGGCAACAGTAGAGGCGCAGACACTGGCGGAGTAGTAGTACTTGCACCGCTGGCAACGGATTGTTCAACAGGTAAGAGGTCACCACCAGCGGCTGATTCCTCTGTTGTTTTGTTGGCGTTCAATTCAGCTCTTTCCCATGCAGCAGCTTCCGCAGCCAACGCAGCAGCTTCCGCAGCATCATCACCACCCCCAACACCGTCATCCTTGCGATCGTAGGAGAGGCTTTCGCCATAAAGCGTGTTTCCACCATGAGCCGCCTTGGCGAGATGCGGCCAGAGGTCTGGCGAAGGGCCTTCCACGCCCAATCGCTGCCAAACATCTCCTTTGCCGCCTTCGCGAGTAAGGCCCTTACCACTCGTGAAGTTCCCGCCCATCAAAGCAATGCTGTCAAGGCGATGCTCGCCAGGTGGTAATGCGTGTGGCAGTGGTGGCGGTTGAGGGCGACCTTGACGGTGAGGCCCAACGAATGCATCGCGATAAAGCTCCACTCGTCCACTGCCGAGTTCCCACGCCACTGCCGCACACGAATGAACATAGGGTAGCAGCAGAAATGAAGGTGGTGGTTTTGGCCAGAAAGCCTCGATGATGCGGTGTTAAACTGTTTCTTTCACAAAGAGATTAAATTATAGAAAGGAAGTAAAAGAAAGCGTACACAATAAAAGTTTCCTCATCTCACCTGCTTCAGCACAGAGGCCATCAGCATTAGTGCGCAGTTCATCAACCTCTATCCGCGCAGCGAGAACAGCCAATAAAGCACTCCACCGTAACTTTACCTGCAGCGAAAAACGCGAAGCATTGATATCGTGGACGAGAAAGCGTCAAGAGGTATAATTGGAAAATAAGATTCCAGCGGTCGTTAATCATTTGACTGAAATAGCAATTGCGCACGAGCTTTTTTCTTACCGCTAAGTGGAGTAACGTGTCGCCCTCAGTGGCGATAGCGGCGCGCGAGGCGGGCACGCCTCCGGTGATCGAGGGCTTGTAAGGCGAGCCTTCAAACGAAATGACGTTCACGTGCCGCCAGGTCAAGTGTGCACCCGCGAACAAGTCCCTGGAAAGTTCGAAATCCAGCGCAATGGAGCGCCATGTAAAAACCCACGCAGGGTAATAATATAAGAGCTCAGCGTCTGTTGAATGCGACATATTGCCCTAAAAATGTGAAGTTTTTTTGAGGATGTAACGCTTTGGCGAGGTAATGGGCCTTACCATTGCCGTTGACCTGTCGAGGCGTCAAAGGTCACGCTTAAGCTTAAGTTTGGATCGGCACCTTCTTCAAGCGCTGCTTCAGCTCGCTGCAAATTGCCGTCACGAATTGCTTCCCAAAGCTTCAAATTGAGTGTGTGAACCATTACTAACTGAGCGCAGGATATCTTAAAAGTGCAATGTTTGAGGCGTGGGCTAATTACTCGAAGCCTCGAGCGAAGTACGTATATAATAATAGAGACTTCGTCCTAAGTCATGACGATTCGATGATATCATTCATGCTATTTTTTTGCCAGGTTCTCTAGCTAGGAAGCTCCTGTCGAAGAAAATTAAAGCATGCGATATCAAATAGACTCGGGCCTACAAGCTGCATGGAGTAAAGGCGTACATGCGCGCGGAGGTAGCCAACTCATAACTAAACTGGACAACTACAGGTAGAACTTGCTACAGGCTGGCTACAGGCAGGCGAGGCGTAGGCTACTACTGAACTGTAGTTTTTAACGGCTCGCTTCTTGAGCGCGATGCACTCTTTGTTCTTGGAAAAAAACACAACAGGGTTCGGTTTACTTGTCAGAATTGCTGATTGCTGTACTTCGCGTGTTTTAAGGTTTTAACTTATGTCAGCACCACGGTGCCACACGAGATAAGTAAAGTCTAGACCTCGAGCCCATAAAGCACGCAGTACTATATCCAAGCTCTATCTTGCCGCAGCTGCAGCCACCTCGGTGCGACACCCGAGTGACACCAGAGGAGAAGCGGAGGTTCCTGGTGCGGCGTGCCCAAGAGACTGAACAACGGCGTGCTCTCTTCAATGCAGAAACAGACACAGAAACGACTTAAGTCCGGTTTCATGATGATTTCATGAACAGTTTCCTCTTTGAAGTGGGTGGAAGTATTATGCTTCCTGACCTCTAATACACACTATTCTCTTTATGATTTTGACTTGCGCGCAACGCACGCGCGTAAACTTCTGCCCGCAGCATTGGCTTCTGCGTCATTGGGGTTTGTGTAGGTTCGAGATCGAGTTGCCGTAACTGCAGACTACTTCTAAATACCATCTACTTAATACCCCTGTGTTCTCAAGTACCTAAATGGCCACTGGACTAGTGCAATTGCGAACACACAGCAAACCTTCACAAGCGAATTCATTCCTCAGAGCCGATGGGGACACAATGATCCGATATGTAAGAACCAAAGTAGCCTTCGCCTCTTTTTTCCTCTTTTCTATGTGAATAATTTGTTGTTTTACTGCGCAGGGTGTTGATGTATGTGGGAGGTGTTGTGTTATTGAGGAATTTCCCCTTTGTGGGGGAGGTTCGACTTACCGTATTAACGAGATTTAGAGAGCGGGCGATACGTTCTTACCGCACAATCGACCTTGAGAAATCACTAACCACCACGCGCGGACCTCCAAAATAAATAAGTAGCTCCATTCCGTAAAACTAGATGCCCAGGTGCATTTATGCACTTTCCTAGTCCGATTTATCTAGACTACAGGCCCATTTGGCGCCATGTTTCTTTCCTGCCTCGCGCTTGTAGCATCAGGGAGGCACCTTGCCCGTCACTACATCTACGCCAGCGCGCGCAACTTGCTCGTCCTGGTCAGCTCGAACCCCTGAAACTCCCACGGCGCCAACGCACTGGCCGTCGATGATTATTGGCACCCCGCCGCGCATTAGTACAAAAGGGGCTGACAGAAGTGCCGTGCGGGCAGCCCCGTCCGCGACGTTAGCGGCTTCTTCAAGCCCAGCCGTTTCCTTGCCAAACAGGGCTGCAGTTCTGGCTTTGCCCATCGCAATTTCAGCTGAAGCTGGAAAAGCGTGGCGGTGCAATTGCAATGGCACGCCGCCAACATCTGCGACTGCGATCGTCACTGCCCAGCCATTTTTGGTTGCTTCAGCTGAATCAGACCACAGAACCCGAAGCAGATAAAATGGTTTTAACTACTAGCTACACGGAGAATGGCTACTACGAAAGGAATATCAGTCTAAACGACTAACGTGCACCCTAGTAATTGGACAACTCTAAATTCCAATATCAGTCTAAACGACGTGTGTGCTATTGTACCTTCGCATGCTGCTACGATAGCAGACGCTGCAGCCGATGTTAGTTGGAAGGTTGGTTCGAAATAAGTTGAAGCCGGAGTGTTTGATACGTCACTACTAGCGGTAGAAGCTTGAGCCATAAGCAAAGATGGTAGAGCTGGAGTGAAAGTAAAGCTATTTAGCGGAAATGAAGATGTTGCTGCAATAATTGAAGCTAGTCCGACCCCTAGTAGACTGATTTTCGGGCTGATTGGCATATGCTTTGATTGCCCGAGAACCGAGAACCGAGAACTGGCGAGACCCGAAGTCCCGAGATGAGTTCGCAGCTCAATTCGCAGCTCAACACAAGATCTGTGATTTCGTCGTTGAGTTACTTTCGCATTTTTGAGACAGGCCCCGAAGGGCCGGAATTAGAAGACTAACAGGTAGACGCAATTTTCGCCTTGATTTCGTCCGTTTTGCCCTTATCTAATCTCGCCTCTCCCTGCAGTACCAGCGGTCTTACTCTCTACCTAGTGGCGCTTAGCAGCCAGAAACTCTACACATGGCGGCTTCTCGAACTCGAACTAATACAAGCCCTAATGACACAGAAGCCAGGTGCCTCACGGCCGAGTCTACCTCTCGCTTGCGCAAATCGCACAACAAGCGCATACGCGAGATGTGCAGGGTGGCGATGTGTCAACGTTCGTCCATCAAATATCTTCAGCGAGCTTACAAAAGCGCACGGGTGTATACACGATTGAGTACTACCTGGCAAGCCGCACTTTACTCTGGGCTGGTCACGTCGCACGCATGCCCAAGAGCCGGCTACCCCAAAAGGCTCATGATTTCGTGGGTTCACGAACCGAGGATAGAAGGTGGTCAAGATATGACGTATGGCAGATCCCTCGAGCGGCATCTGAAGCACTTCGGCCTCATGGACGACGGCGGAAAAGCGATCACTTCTTCGGAATGGGAAACCCTGGCGCAGGACCGCGCTGGCTGGCTGAAGCTCGTTACGAAAGTGCCTTTTGACATTGGCAACCCGCAGCTAAGGCCACCCCGGTGCGACACTAGGGCTACGCCTGAGGAGAAGCGGAGGTCTTTGGCTCGGCGCGCCCGAGAGACGGAGCAACTGCGCGCCCTCTTCAACGCAGAAGCAGACGCAGAAGGGACTTAAGGCTGGCCCCACATTAATTTCATGAACAGTTTCCACTTGAGAGAGAGGGGGGGGGTCCAAACTTCCTAGCCTCAACACACTTCCCATTTACGACTTTGACTTGCGCGCAACGCACGCGCGTGCACTTCTTCCCGCAGCATTGGCTTCTGTGTCATCTGGGTTTGTATTAGTTCGAGTTCGAGTTCAAGCCAGTGCTGCGGGCAGAAGTGCACGCGCATGCGTTGCGCGCAAGTCAAAATCGTAAACAGGAAGTTTGAGGGGGCTTCTAATAGTCTCATTCATTCGTAGCCATTTGGTCCAAGTCCCAAGCCTCCTCCCGGCCCCCATCACCCAGGTGTTTATGATTTTTGATCGCCCATCGCACCAAAAGGGGGGTCGTCCAGCTTCCATCTCACAAACACCGGGTGAGGTCCCGACAATGAGCGACTTTCCATTCCCGAAAATGGCCGAGTTACCTCGGTTGAATAAGTGAGTCAACTCGATTGAACATGCGAGTATTTTTAGCGAAAGTACATCGTGCTGACCTGGAATTGGGATGTGAATAAACGAACCCGGGCCCAGCACCGCCGGCTTGCGTCTTGTTATGAGGAAAGACGAAGAACCAAGGGGCCTAGGACGCACCAGACGCCGCTAGGGCGCTTGGTCCTGGTCCTTCTGGAATCTGAACCAGGAGCGCGTTTTCTAGCGCATTCGCAGCTCGAGTATATATTCTTTACGGATCTGCAACTGCACGCTATATGTGTTTATTTATGTTACTAATTGATTTTAAAAACCCAGGCCTAAAATGGTGATTTTACATCATGATTAGAAGTGCAACTCCGTACACACGCACGTACGTAGTACATTGTCGTTGTGCTTCAGGAGCGTCCCTTGCTTATGTATGCCTATTTTGAAACGCTAGAGTAAACCTGGCGAGCAGGAACGCTCACTAGGGCTCCTCCAGGAAGCACCGCGGCGGTGAGGCGTCCACCGTACACGCAGCCAGTATCCAGGCCTTTCGCATAAGGTTCGTCCTGTATGAAAAGAAACCACCGAGGAACGCACCGCGGCAAAAAAAAAACAAAGAAACAATCACCCGTGTTGAGGCGCATTGCTGACGAATAAAGAAATAAATTAAATAGAAGGCTTACAAGAAGATGGACAAAACAAGGAGGATAACTACCTCGAATGCAGTAAACATGCCATTATATTCACCATCTCTTCCACACCACAAAGTACCGTTTGTTTCAGCAAAGAACCATTTCAAACAAACTCAGCACGCAGCACCCATCCATCCTCCGAATAATACCCAAGAAAAAGCATCACCTGAAGTCTGCGCTTGGCGTCGTGCCCAAAGTACACCACTTCTGGCCCTTGCCACAAGGTGGCCCACGCTGTGCTGGTGCGGTTTTCAGTGGCTCGAAATAAACGTGTGAGCGCTCGTTGGCCGGTGCTGCCTAGTGGTGCACTCGAGCCAGCGGCACCTGCTTGTTTTCCTTCTTCCTTCTCGACAGCAACTTCTTCGACGTTGCGCATAGTCGTTAAATCGCGGTAAGAGTGCTCCTCCGGCGGCAGGCCTGGTATAAAACCCGCGTGCACCAAGAGAACCTGCTCGACCGACAATGATCATGCCAACCAGCAGCACGCAAACATTTATGGTAGCATACACCAAGTATATAAACCAACAGAAAAGTCATGAATTTGCGAGTATGAATTGAGCACCCTAGCTAGGCATTCTCCTTCTCAAATCTATTCAACACGGCATCAGGCGCCCTTTTCCTTACTTACTTATAAAACTAAAAGGCCTTCATATAATACACGCAGGCAAATTACCGATGGTTCCAAGTCGGGCAGGCGAATCGTGTACGGCAGAGACTGGAGCCAAGCTACGTCCTCACGAGACATGCCATCGACCCATGCCCACCGTGAGCTAGCTCCTAAGTACCTGACCACCGCAAACGGAGAGAGCGAAGCAAACAAAGCGAAAAAAATAAGAAGAATAAATATATAGAAAAAAAATCACGGTCACTAGATGTGAAACTCAATCATCTCGAGCCAGTGATATTTCAAAGTTCGTGAACATTTTGCTCGTGTAATGCTCAAGTCGATTTTGTACCCAAGTCCATTCGTATAATACTCGTCGCTTCGCTCTTACTTGCTGTCATCGCTTTCCTCATTCGCGCATGCAGCCTCGCTACTGCTGTCCTCTGCAGCCCTATTTCTTGCCACATATGCCATTAGAGCAGAGTCGTCATGATTGCCGCGCAGAGCGAGAAGGCCCAAGTGACGAGCGAGGCGCACCTAAGCACAGTTTTAAAATTAAAAACATAAAGGGAGAAGAAAGCTCTTAGGCTCACAGACAACATATCAGCAGGACTATTGAGTTGAGGTCAACGGATTGATCTACACACGAGAATATAAGATTGACGAGAGAGAATTAAAGCGCAAGAGTAAAGTGCTTACAACTTCAACGGATGCAGGGCCTTTATTGACGAGGTCACCAAGGAGAATCACAACGTCCCTGTCCACAACAAAAAAACACGCACAAAAAGGGACGAATTACATCGATATGATGTACGTGACGTCAGACTTGCACAATTTTAGAATGTCAATACCATCATTCAAGTCTCTGAAGGTTCACATAACGTATCAAGATTAGCGAGATTTTGACCTAAAGTCACACACAAGGTTGAAACCCACTACGCTGAAAGTAATCCACGCTCGTTTGGATATATATCTAGAAAAGCAACTCACCTGCCCTGTTGCCACTTCACTTCAGCCAAGAGGTCACGTAGCTCGTCGCAGCACCCGTGCACGTCCCCCACTACAATCACTCGGCCGCCGTGAGCCAGATCGCAGCCATACATGGCGCGCAGGGCATCTGCGGAAAGGGTGGTGTGGGCGACGAATGGTGGCTCTGGCTCTGGGTTAGTTGGGTTACCTGCGCAAGCAGGGGCGGCAAAGGCAGCAGACTGCGGCGACGATGAGGAAAAGCGGTAGCGGGTATGGCCAAGGAAACCGAGGGCAGTGACTGTGGTGGCAGCGTGCACGATTGATCGCAACATGGTGTGCTCCAAGACGCTAGCTTAGTATGTTCCAAGAGTCTGCTGAACTTAGGAATGTTCGCTGGCTAGCTCTGGATGGCGCCAAATAATGATACAGCCAGCGATTCTTGCTGACTGATTCCAACTTCTATGTAAATAGAGCAAATCTGTTCACTTTTTCCAGCCTGCTATTGCGAATCGCTAGTCTCTACTTGTCAAGCTTTCGAAGCAAATGTGAACCCCCAAAGCTAACGGAGGGTACAACTGCAGAGCAGAGTTGAAGCCGGAGCCTTATAGCCTGCAACGAACGAATTGAATTTCCACAGGCTATTCAAGCCACAGAGTCTAGAATTCTCTAGCTAGATTGGCTCAAGCTAGACGCAATCTGTAGTAACCACCCTTCGTTACAGTAGAAGTCGGCAAAGGCAGGTACATGCCATTTTTCACATTGTTCATTCTTTTGCTGTGTAAAATTACAGGGAGAAGCTGTTGTTTCTAAAAATCTTCTCATCAGCAGCCAGCCAAGAACAAGAATCGAAGAAGAAGCCGAGAGCTGTGTGACAGAGCTAGTCCCTACAAAAAAACATCTGACGTATTTTCTCCAGAATATAAGGCAAATACGTCGCGACGTATCGACTTTTCTGCTGACGTCATCACCAACACGTCATCAAATA
>Ga0307979_1000798_pt1 | contig 22188 bp, 20 predicted proteins | sample OrgLakmetage1058_FD_201833 | JGI IMG/M metagenome (GOLD analysis project Ga0307979, IMG submission 201833) | Saline water microbial communities from Organic Lake, Antarctica - #1058 | ecosystem: Environmental > Aquatic > Non-marine Saline and Alkaline > Saline | place: Antarctica: Organic Lake...
TTCCTGCCCTCTACACACTATCCTCTTTACGATTTTGACTTGCGCGCAACGCACGCGCGTACACTTCTGCCCGCAGCATTGGCTTCTGTGTCATTTGGGTTTGTATTAGTTCGAGTTCGAGTTCGTCCCACAAACCCACAAACAAGATTTTCTTGCCACTCTTGCTGATACATGTGCATCCTACAACATGCTATAATTCGTAAATACTTGTATGACCGTGAAATGATTTTGTTAAAAAATCTGCGGCATCCTGGGTAATACAATTCTGAATTCTCAGAATTTTATTATTGTCCCCTCCTATTGTACTACAGATAGGTTTACGACTGATGAGGAATACGTACGTGAATACGTACTACTGTACATACAAGTTCCTTCCTCGTTTCCAAATCTTGTTGTCAGCTCAGGGCGCGGCGCACGGGGGATCCTGGTCATCTCTTGGTAGCCACTTGAGCAGCCAAGCAGGCAGCCACTTGAGCAGCCAAGCAGGCAACAGAAAGTGCTCACAACTCACATCGCACAACCTATTCGTAACTGAGTCGAAAAGTTGGGATAAAGCTTAGCTTGCAATCTCGACAGCTTGCTGACAAACTACAGCTTGCTTGCTAGCAAAACAACTTCTGTTTCTGCAATCGAAAATGGCTTCATTAGCGGATACAAGGGCGGAAAAAGTGCACGAGGAAATGCAGCGACGAAAGATGTCGCCAATCTACGACTGCTTAGATTCAGGAAACTTCAAGGGTGCACTAAAAATGTGCGATAAGAAAGACATCGCTAACTGGGATCTCACGCTTGCTCTCAAGGTAAATTACTTCTATAGTTGAAGTTTTAAGGCGCATTTGTGGCGTCTTTATTTCATTCAATCAGAAATTCGTCCATTGTGTCTCGATGATCGAGTAGATATGCGATGTACCCGTGGCATGGACGGAGGTGCTCGAAAGGAAAGTTCTCCTCCCTCCCCCTCTTTCTCTCTCACGCCTAGCACGGACAAAAATGCGAGTTTATAAGTTTTGACTGCCGTAATTTAAATCATGCTTTTCTTGAAAAACGCTTGGTCCATTCTAGGCCCACGCTTTGGAGAGACTTGGCAAGTCCACTGAGGCTCTCGAACTGTGCCGCCTAGTGAAGGGCCATAAACCCACCGACTCTTCTACCCTCTCAGCCCTTGCGCTCAACTTTAAGCTCCTCGACCTCGGAGCTGAAGCCGCCGAACTATTCGAAAACGGTCTTGAGCTGCAGCCTCACAATGCTGACTTCGCTCAAGAGGCCTATTTCTCGCACGTTCGGCTATTCAATTACGCGAAACAGCAGCAGTATGCCATGAAGCTCTTTAAGCAAATTTCTAGCGCGCATTTTGTCTTTTGGTCCGCAGCGGCGATGTTGTTACAAGCTCGCTCAGGTGGCGGAGCTATGCTGGTATTGAGCGAGAGAATGGTAAAGCGAGTGCTGGACAGTCGACTCGAAAAGGGCAATCGGCCCTCGGGCGAGGAGTTTCGCCTCTATTTGGCCCTTTTGAAGCAGCAATCGAAGCTGGACCAAGCGGTGAGTTGCTTTCTTGCGATTCTCCTTCCCTTTGTTTTCGTTCACAATTCGCTTCATCTTGTGTGTACTAATGTGAACTGTAGTTGAGTGCGGTAATTGCGCATGGCAATGGCGAATCGCCTCTTGGCAGCACGGAGCCAGCGGCTGAAGCCGCCAAAATTCAGGATGAAGGGAGCCTTGCGGCCACCGGTGTGCCGTCTGAGTTTCTTATGATGCAGCCAGAAGAGAGATTGGAGAGTGAAGCAAAGTTGCGCCTAGAGGTCGGAGACGCCGCCGGTGCCTTGGCAGCCTTCACGAGGTTGGTAGCGCATTCGCCGGAACAGTGGGCTTACCACGTCGGCTACCTTGACGCCTTGTTCTGCACTGCGCCTCCAAAAGAGGGCGCTGGGGTCGAGCGCGATGAGCTCGTAGCGCAGGCGCGCAACCGCTGCTGGCAGCTGCAGGAAGCAAACGCAATCTCGCGCGCCCCTTATTTACTCGAGCTAGAGCTCCTCAAGAGGTGTGACGCTCTTTAGTTATCATTTCATTGATCTCAGCTTGCCCTAATGCTTGGACTTATCACGTATCGTTTGTGCTTCTTTTTTGGGGCAATATTTGGTTGATCAGGTGGGATAATGACTCGCTACCAGAGGCATGGATCAAGGATGGAGTCAAGGGAACGGCACGCCTGGAAGCTCTCAGCACTTTAGTCGTAGCCTACCTGAAGCGCTTTGGTTCGAAGCCGTGCTGCTTTCATGACCTTGAGCCTTACCTCCGAAGCGTTGCTGGCAGCTCTACCACCGCCGCTGAGGCCATTGACAAGCTCATGGTTGAGGTAACTCCAGGCAAAGACGGCGAATTGGCTGCTCGCATCAAGACGCTGCACATGTACGTTGCGTGCTGCCAGTGCCGGCGGTTCCTCGGAGCGCATGCAACCATGGCGGCGCCACAATTGAGGGCTGAGGCGGAGCACCTGTTTCAAGTCTATCGCGAGACTTTGGACCTGAACGTGGGTAGCGCAGGAGGGGAGCGCGAAGTGCAGCATGGAGATGAGCTCCTGTTGTTGGCCGTGCATGTGCTTCGCGACCTTTGGACCTTGCTTTCTAAGGATCAGACAGGAGGAAGCAATCGAGCTGTTTTCGCGTGCGAGCTTGACGCCGCGTTCATCCTCGAATACGGAAGGTACTGGGGAATATATTAGCTTTTTCTCCCTCTCGTCTGCTACACCTATGGTTTCCTTGCTTGAGTATATTTTCTTCATCAGCTGCACCAAGGTTTGATTCGTGAACACCTTATTACTGGTGCGGACTAGGACCTGCTCGCCTTACAGTTTCCACCTGACGATCATGGCGATGGAAGTGTACCGGTCTATGGGCGCTTTCGAGGCAGGCGTGCGTCTCTTCAACACCCTCCAGGTGCGCCACGTGCAGCTCGATTCCCTTTCGTGGCTTCTCTTGCCGGGGGCAGCCGCTTCCGGCCTCTTCACAGAAGCTCAGCAGCAGTGCCGGGACGTGATGCGCTTCCACCGGTCGGCTGCGCGCGACGCTGGCGACTACTCGGTGAAGGCGCTGGAGTCAGGGAATTACACCAAGGCGGTGGCGCTCGCGGAGTTTCACACCTCCCGCATGGTGCCCTCCATGCAACTCCATCTTGCGCGCGCTGACTTCGCCCACTGGACTCTCCTCTTGACGCACCACGCAGCAACAGACGCTGTAGCATATCTCGAAGCAGTACAGGCGGCTCGGCTGCGCGAGTCACCGCAACCTTTCGAGGATGACGCCCTGTCAGTGAACCACGATTGGTCCATTGTGTCGTCCTGGGACCACGCCGACCTCGATCGCAACAGCCGCCGGCGCAGCGACATGCTACGTCGCTTGAAGCTGCGCCGCGCCCTGCCCCGTGTCTTGCTGTGCTGCCTCCAAGGAGACGCCTCCTCGGCAAACCTCGCAGCAGCCGCGAGCGAACTGAGCGCGCTTCAAGAAGAATTACCTTCCGACAGCGAAGAGTGGCCTGGGAGCACTTGTGAGAAGCTGTGCGTATCTATGGCGTCACTCACGGCTGCGGCCTGCCTCAGCGTCATGGGCGATTCGGAAGTGAAGGAGCCTGATGCGATTCTTGAGCTTGTGGCATGCGTAGGCCGCCTAGCTGTTGAGCTCGCACCCTGTAGTGGTAGTGATGACCTGCCGGGTGCTCTTCTCGCCCCGTGGCTCGAGCGAGTGTGCTGCTTTGTGGAAGAAGGTGCGAGCTGTGTCTGTCTCGCTGCGCAGGCCATTGTGAAAAGAACTGAAGGGAGTAAGAAGTCCAAAAACAAAAAAGGTAAAAAAGGCACCACTGGACAGGACAGCGCGCTGGCTGCAGCTGCCCAAAGCTTGAGCGAAGCGACCACCGGTCTTTTCAAGCAGCTCAAAGGAGCCCTTGAAGACCGCAAGGCTTCGTTATTACCCGGAAGTCTCGCAAAGAATTTCACAGAAGAAACCACGAACTTTCCGGCGCTAGTTGCGAGTGATTTCGATGAAGCCCGTGCTAAAGTTTTTGGTGCGGTTGCGTCCTCACATACCTTATCAGTGGAGCGGCTTGTGCAGGTCATTGACGCGAAGCTTGGTGCATGTGGGACTCTCTAGTTTACAGTTTGAATTCGTTTTTATGTGGCCTCTGCCTGACGACAGGGAGCCCGCAGCTGACCCACGGCCCTATCAACAGCTACAGCATGAAGAGCGGAGAACGCCTGAACCCTGAACTCAGTTCAAATTTCGTAATGTAATGCGCACGCTCAAATCTGGAAGTGGTGGATATCGTAACGCTAATCTGCCCCTGCTCCTGTCATTACTAAGTAAATGTAAGACGAAGACGCAAGCACTCCAGAACTAGGTTTCCGTGTGGGTTTTAGGGCAAAAAATTGTAAATAAATCGCACATATCCACATAGTAGCAAGGCTGCGTGGAGACGTGGCAATAACCGGACAACCGAACCGCGATCAGGACACGATTATCGAAGCTTTGATTAGGAATTCAGGCGCAGTCGCAGTGGGTAGTGTAATAGTGAATAGTGTAAAGTTCAGGTTCAGGCGCCAGTCTCCAGTCACAGCGTCGCAGCGTCGCAGTCACCGGGCGCTAGGTGCTAGGATCCAGCAGAGGGGGCTGAACAGGTGGCAGTTGTAAGTTACAAGTAGATTTCCCAGTTCCAGGTTCCAGTTTTAAAAACTTTTCTTTAAATAAATCCCAAGCCTCCTGCTGAGAATTGATCATACAGAGGCAACAAGACTAAAAGATGAGTACTGCATTACGCAAAAGGACACTAAGCCCAGTTAGACTTCTTAAGTATTTATGGGCGTCTCATATCAAATTATAGCTCATTACGCTTTGCTGTTTGTCTTAAGTTGCTAGTTCTTAGCTGATGTACTCCTTGTAACTTACAAAGGGGAGTATAATCCAACCTTATCTCATACAATTTAATCGATACAGACGACCGAGATTAAAATCGCAATGTGCGCCTGATTGGCTTCTTAAGTCTAGTTTGCGCTGCTTTGCTTTTCTTCTCTACCTGTTAGTCTTCTAATTCCGGCCCTTCGGGGCCTGTCTCAAAATCACTGCGACACTGCGAACTTATTTTTGCACCTACATCTACACTTACACCCATACACCTGACATGCCGAACGCCACCCTAGGTTACGATTTACGCCGTAAATTACGCGTAAATTACGCGGGGAAGTAATTTTTAGTAACCAGACGTAAATTACGTCACAAAATCCCGCACATACTGTAGTGACGTCACCGTAGAATCTCCCTGAATCCTTTGAGACAGGCCTGAATCTTTTGGGTGTGACTCATCAGCACAACCACTCCTCGTGGTGGACTCTCTTGAACGGCCCCCATGCCGATAAAGCGTAGCACTTCCCTCTGGGCAGAGACCATTCCCATTACGAAGGAAAATGTGGGCAAATCGCACACAGGCAGAATGGCAGTGAGCTAGTGAAGTAAGCAGTAGGGAAGGGAGTTCGCAAGGGCACAGCACCACCAAAGAATACCAAGAGCCCGTATTTAAACTCCACAGCGCCACCAAAAAATTAATTCGCCATTATATCTCTCTACTGTCTAATGTTACTTATCTATACTATAAGCTATAAGCGTCGAGGCAGCTCCTGGCGCCGCGCACATTAGCACCTGCACGTAGCGGGGATTACAGCGATTGCGCACAAGTCAAGTCTCCAGGTCCTGTTCGACAGGAACTTCCACCGAGATGTCGAAATGGAACGGACTTGCAGTACGGTAGTCACCCATAGCCACCCCCAACCTTGCTCACTGCCGCATAAAACCATCGCTTCGAAGCTCAGAGCCCCGCTGGTGGTTTTGGCGATTTCGTTTCATGCGTTCTTCAAGATTGATCTTGTCCGACAAATACACGTCTTTTTCAATCGATTTGAGAAAGGTAGGGTCCTTTGATTGAGCAGAAGCAGGTACCACATCGGTATCTTCCTCGGAGCTCTTTTCGTGCTTGAGCCGACGGTCGTGCAGGGAAGCATCAGCCTGCATTTCTTCGAGTCTCGCAGCCCGCTCTTCTTCTGTCAACTGTGCCCGCGGCCGTCTCTGCATATCACCCGGCCGTGTAACTTCTTGTTTAACCTTGGCCCGCACCTCAGCAGATGGCCCGAGCTCTTCTCGAGAATACGTCTGGGCTGTGCCCCTTTGAAGGCCGTAACGCGGATCTTTCTCAGGCTGCTTCAGGCGACGATGATCCCTATCACTTTCACGGTCTGAAGAAGACGCTGATGACGCCGACGGCGAACGACGGCGCGAGGGCGACGAGCTGTTACCTTCTTTCTTCGCCCGCTTAGTCTCCTTCTTGCTCTCTTTTTTGTCTTTCCTTTCCCGCTTTCGAGCTTTCTTCGCATCTTTGCGCTTCCGCTTGGCCTCCTTCTCAATTTCTTTTTCTTGTCGGAGCTGCGCTTCGATTTCTGACTTCACACGGACCATCTTCAAAGGGTTCTTCACCACAGACTCACGCGCTTTCAGCTCTTGCTTCCGAATGAGCACCATCGGATCTTCATGGAGGCGGCTGAAAGTCTCGTTGCTGCTAGGCTTTGCAGCTGCTGCCGCACTCCACAGGGCGCCCGGCTGCTGGGAGTCGCGGGAAATTTGCTCGGAAACTTCAAGTTTCTCGACCACTGGCTCAAATGCCTTGCCGAGAAGGTATTCGTCGGCTTTCTCCGCGTCTTTCGCACTCGACATTGGGCCCTCATACATCCAATCAAGGCGTTCTGTGTGTTGGAATTCATCAAGTAATGAGCTAAGAATACGAGATGAGAATTTTTATGCATAATCATCTCACCAGTTCGCACTTTACGACTGCCAGTTGATGCCTGCATTTCGCGCAATTCATCCATCTGCCTTTCCTCAATAATTTGGCGCTGCAAGTCTGCGAGCTTCTTCGCTTCTGCTGCATCTTTTTCGTCTGCTATCCACACCTTCTCAACATTTTTTAGATTCTTCGTATGCCAATTTTTCTTTCCAAGGAAAGCGAGCGGGTGTTTGCCCATGGTTCAAAGAGAACTCAGACTTTCCCGTCCTTGTTTTTTAATATTAGTTTATATGATAATATATTCCAACTAAAATGCTGTTGATGTTGAAGCTCTAGCAAGATGCTTTTTATGCCTTGCCAATGGCAGAGAACAGATTCAAACGTAGACTATGAGAAACGTAGCGCTATTCCGATCCCAACGACCTAGCGACGGCCCACTGTCTCCCTTCTGCCGAATGTCTCAAGCTACACGTTGCTATCTTCTACTTATAATCAGCCTTTCGAAGTTACAGGTTACTTATTACAGTCTTTAGTATAGTAGTCAGTCTAAATGAGAAGTTAGTATTAGATATTAGATCAACGTAGTTTGATGTTTTATGCGACCACGACCAGAAAGTGCCTACCAAGGATTTTTGTCCTTCCGTCATTCCGTCACATCACAGACACAAAAAACCCTTGCGTGCTTGTTCTGACACGTTGTCACGTCACTGACATCAACCATGTTCTGACACCTTGTCACGTCATTGAAATCAACTACGTTGATCGTGGCGTGGCGGCGCGCACGCCGCTGCAGTGTTTCATCTTTTGTCTCATTTTCATCAAGACAACCAACAACCAAGAAGGCCATGCAACTAAAAATATACAGGGGGTATCTTCAGTTACCGAACACCACATTTTTGTGCACACTGTCGTCAAGTTCTGACACTCGCGCAAGGTGCGATGAATCAACTTAAAAGGGCGGAGACCTGGGCGGCTGTCAGATAATGGCATACATTCGATGATGTGAAAATCTGAGACAAATCTACTGGCACCTTCTTAAGATAGCGTCGATGTGCGCCGCGCCACAAATGTGAGCTGAAATCGCGTGTCTTTTAAGTCACGACCATTGACCTAGCGAGAGTAGAACAACGCGCGTGAAAAAAGTAATTGTCGCACATCTTCAATTGATAATAGAACTTTTAAACGCAACACTGTGCACCTCACAGCTCCACAAGGGGCGCGCGCAATGATGATAAACATGACGACAACGTTGTTGAGCACGCTGAGATCGGACCCAGTATACACTAGTAGAGCTAGAAACAAGACTAGCCATGGGGATTGGCCATGTAACTTAAAAGGGCGGAGACTCGGGTGGCTGTCAGATAATGGCATGCTTTCGAAGATGTGAAAGTTTGAGACAATTCTACCGACATGCTCTCGAGCTACGATACGTCCCGTAACGTGCTCGGCAACTAACCATACCCCCTGTAACCCTTCGCAATCCAGCTACATGTACTGCACGGTGCTACGGTATACGATATACGGTATAGGTACTACGTTCTGTACTACTGATCTGTAGATTCAGTACGTAGTACACCCCTGGTACATCTAATCTCACATCAAGAGAGCAAGAGGCAAGAGGCAAGAGCTAGTAGTCCCTACAATAAAACATCTGACGTATTTTCTCCAGAATACAAGGCAAATACGTCGCGACGTATAATTGGCCTTTCTGCTGACGTCATCACAAACACGTCATCAAATATACGCCTGTATACGGCGTTTGCCATGCATATAGTGGGACTATGCCCTAATATAACGTAATTCACGGTACTGACGTATTGATTGACGTAGTTGGGTAAAATATTTGACGTATTTTTGTTAGGCCTAAGAGCTACTTAAGAGCCAGCCAAGCTAGCTAGACCATCCAAGGGAGTCCTTTTACCTGCCTGACGATGCTCCGCTCATTCCTGCGAGTTAAGCCACGCGAGTTGTTCGTGCGGAATATTACTCGGGTAGATGCACGACATGTCCTTGACTTTTTTCCGGCGAAACTGATGTATTCTAAGCTAGCTGCCTTCAATACATTTTAATGGTATTTAGGTGACAGTCGAAAGGCCTGGTGACGAGGAGAAGATGTTCAACCTCATGACTCGACGATTAAGGGATGATGGTGTTATCAAGTGCGTTTACGCCATCAATTTTATAGTGCCATTCTTGTACCTTTGAATAAACCGTTGACTTCGCACTCACTCCTTTAGGCATGTGAGGGGAAATCAGCATCACGTCAAGGGGTCTGTCAAAAGAGTCAAAAGGCGTGAGCACAAGGAGCACCTAATGCTGAAGTCGAAAGTACAGGGCCTCCTTGAATGGGTCGAGTTCAAGCAAAAGTACAGAGTCGATTAAAAGACTTGCTCGAACCAAGTCTTCTTCAACGTGCCGTGAGGTCACTTCTTGTGTTGTGCGCCTGTACCAGCATCAAAGCCGCGGCGTGTTCATCGTCAGCACATTCGAGTGCTCGATTGAAGTATAGCTCTTGATTTGCTTTGAAATAGCTGTGGTTGGAGCGCACGGAATGGCGCATTCTGAGTAGGGCGGGCACGAGGCACGAGGAGCCTTCTATGCTTTATGCTGCGCCGTATACTTTGATCCTTGATCTTGAATTGAAAGTCGAATTAGGAAATATGAACTTAATCCTCACGAATAATTCTTGAAGCGGCGCGCATTTCGAAATCCAAGACTTCCGTGCGCAGCATCCCTATAGTATCCCTTCGATGTATAGAATTAAACATAAAAATTAAGCGAGAATCTCCCAATAATAATAATAATCATGTTTGTAGTTTCCAGTTTGGTGGTACGTGGTACACGCGAGGTACGAGGATTTTCCTTGTTGTTTTCGTTGGTGCTTGGTGCTGGGTTCCTCAGTGCCTGAGATCACCACCTCTGCGTGACAAACGACTGAGAATTGTACGCACGATTTACGCGTTAGGGTTATAATTGTACTCGGCGCGTTACTTGAGCGCATTTACGCACGCGCGAATTACGTAACATAAAGACCTGGCAAGACGAGCAGGCGAGCTGAGCTGGGCGCTACAGCAGTTGCTGACCAGCAGTTTGGTAGAACATATTCACGGCCGGCCGGTTCCGCGGTTTTTGAACATCTAATTTCCATTGCGAAGGCTAGACTCGCCACAAACAAAACCTGCTGGCGCCTGATGGCTCATTGAAACCTTGAGTGTAAATGATCACATTTACTTCATGCAATATGGAAGTTTATGCTGCTTTGCTTTTTATCTCTATCTGTTCGCCTTCTAAATCCGGCCTCTCTGTCAAAAGGGACACTCAGCCCAGTCAGGTCTTCTCAAGGTTACACTTTTTAAACCTTTCACAGGGCTGTTTCTTTGCATTTGTGAAGTATCAACTAGACTAGACCAGAACTTAAACTTCGGAGGCGAATTGCGGATACGGCACGAAACGAATGCGAGATAACCCAGTAATTGCGGTTCGGGAACGCGGGTACGTACCGAAGACATGGCCCATGCAAGGCCCGTGCCTTAACTCCGATTTCCCAAAAAGCACTTAGTTACGTCTCGTAAAAAAGAATTGCGGTTCGTAATTCGCACCCAGGGCTTAAACTCGGACTAATCACCCAAACCCAAATGGAAATGACTACAGAAGGAAATTCTGCGTGCAAAATTTTTGCGCATGCAACTTATGCTAGTAAAAAGAAAGAGGATATCCATACGGGGCAACAAGTTTGCGACTTCTGGCCCTCTCGGGAGTAGAAAAGGTTCATGGAACAAGTCTGAGACTAGACACAGGCCGCCGCTGCGTCCTCTGGCGTAACTCTGGTGTTGTATCAAGATTTTCTGTTAGAAATTGGTCATTTGGCATTATTTTTGAGCTGCAGTGCAGTGCTTATGCGGCGCGCGTCTGTCTTTGTCCCTCCCACTTATTTCCCTGGCTCGAAGTCCGTGCGCCGCATGGCTCGATTCCGCTTTAGTTCTTATGGCCATGGGTGCGCACATTTCTTTCTGTCTCTGCCCTTCACTCACCATCGGAGTCAACCCGCCAGCCCCCCCCCCGGGGGGGACTAGAATTTGAAACCGGCAGCTAGCTGGTGAGGAGCAGGGTCCCCTAGGGCCGACTTAGCCATGCATATGCGGCACGCGAATCGCGCAGAAATTTAGCTCGATGCTGAAATTCAGTTGCGGTGCGAACTAAAGTAAGTGCGTTAGTCGGAATGCAGTGCTTGTACCGTATTTCTACAGGGCAGTGCAAAGAGGCCAAGGTCCTATACATGATTACCGTAAGCGACAAGCGGATTCAAAGAACCACCTAACTACCAACGAAGAACGTTACGGGCCCGGGTGTGCTGCGCATGTGCAGACGCACACAGCTCAAGACTAACTGGCAGCAAAAGGGGATAAATTCTGGAAATTACCCCTTTATTGGCCATAGCACACGTAAATCGAATCGGGATTACTCCTAACCCTGTTCACATGGCCTTGCCACTGCGGACCGATATTTTGACCACATCAAGGGGCAAGTAGGTCGGTCACTTAGGAGGCAAGAATACATCAGTTAATCAACTACTAGATGCCTACATAACCAGCTGCCAATAAACGCTTCTACCTAACTGCCTACTACCTAAGTTTGGGTATTTGGGGGCAAAGCATCGCTGTAGAGTAGCAGAAAATTTTTTCGAAGCTGCACACCGCGCCGCGCAGAAGATGCCATAGAAGATGGTCTTCTACTCACGAGTTTGCTTTTATGAGAAGAGAGGATGGCCGAGAGGGAAAGACGGGGTATTCTTGGCCACCCTAATGTAGTACGGAGAACTCCAGCCGCCACCTCGTTCTCGGCCGTTGGTCGTCTCCTCGGGGCTCGCGCACCACGTTGACAAGGGCCATCAGGGGGTCATCAGCTGCCTCCCGTCGTTGACTACTTGCCCGCACAGTACGCTCTGGCGCACTCAGGAACATGATCCTGATACCAACAACCAGTTTAATCTATTGATTTTAAGGCCTACAATCGGCCCAAATCACTCAAGTTTGCCACTGCAGCCGAGCTGTATTTTTATGCGTGAAAGAAGCGCTAAAACTGGGAATTTGAAAACCCGAAATAGCTCAAAATTCCCGCTTTTACGAAAAGTCCCCCCCTCAGAAAGAACGGATGACCGTGGTATAAGCAGACGCCAAACCAATTGGGCTAGGTCTCGCACTTGGTGGGCTAAGCCCCGTACTTTTCCCAGGTGGCTTCGCATCTACTTCTAAATCGCAACCCAAAAGACATGGAAAGCCCCCGCTAGGTTCGATTCCCGGCGTCGTCATACCAACCCTGTGCAGCGTACACTCAGCCACTTGCATAGCGCCTTAGCTGTACTTAGTAAACGAGAAGCTGTATGAATTGATTAGGTTAATTATGCGAGGTCTGTAGCACACCGGGCGACTGAATTACCACCCAAGACCGGGATTGCCGTTTTGGTGGGCTGCACTGCAGATGCCAAACCACCTGAGCCAAGTGCAGCACTTGGCTCAGGTGGTTTGGCATCTGCTTGAATTGTAAATCTCAACCCAGCAGCAGCTTCGCAATGGTGATTTAAATGGAGGACCGGGGCGATCGAACCATGAATCACCACCCACCATCGTGCTCCACCACAGAACCGAGACTGGGGCCGTCATCGGATCATCGCACTGCGGTGTTGTAGCGTATGTCTTTGGCACTTGGATAATAGTATTGAGCTGATTTGCAATTGGCTACTTGGGATTTGCTTACGCGCTCGTATTAACGCACACACCGCATTCTGAATTCGTTCTAATTCTTGATGAGCAACTCCTGAACCTGGTTCTTTGCTTACTCGACACAGGCCCCGAGGGGCCGGAATGAAAAGGCTAACAGGGTGAGATAAAAAGCAAAGGAGCTCAAACTAAGAAGCTATCCAGCACGAGTGGAATAATATTCGTGGCCATGGAGACCATGGTGACAGTGTACCGCTTACTTGGCTCGATTAGGTAAGATAAGATAAGATTATACTGCCCAATTGCATAGAAACCACAACAAATAGCATAAAACTACGTTTTGATGAATCCTCGAGAACAAGCCTGGCTTGTCTATTTACGAATAGTTTTACTCCCTCTAAATCGCCTTTCCAGGTGACTTACGCGATTGAACAGCCCTTAGCGAAGCAGCCCTAGAACCAGCATCTAGAATTTTCCTGAGCTAGCTGGACCTCGCTCTGACACTCTGACATACCCGCTTGGGTGCGAATTACGGGCACCACCCGAAACGTGAGATCATCTGAAATCTCTCTGCCTTCCGTAATTACGGTCTAGAAACCCGGATACGGTCCGAAACGCACGGTACATACTTCAACTTCATTTCTCTGGACAGTACTTAGGTATGTTCCATAAATGATTTTTGGCACAGGCCCGAGGTCTTTACCGTGATGCGTATTTTAGGTCCGTATCTTACAGCAATTCGCACCCAAGCATGCCTGTTGCCTATAGCCTGTAAATCATATGAGATTGGCTTTATCTTTTTCCGAAATTACAAAGAAGGAAGAAGGATCATCAAAAAGGGTATACAGCCGCATCTGGGCCGAGGTCCCGTATCTGATATCAATACCTCAATCTTAAACCTTATCTAACTTACCTGAACCTCAATCGCATAATCAATACCAGGTTCTGACGCGGAAAGTAAATTTTCTGCGATACTAAAATGATTTACGTCACGTACGTAAATTAAGCTATTGTACAGTGGCGTCAGCAGAAGGCCTGAGAGGTCATCAACAAGGCCGCTATTTGCCTGTCAAAGGTCAAAGGTCGACATCCTTACAGTGCAGGCGCGCCCGGACCCCAGACCCACCCAGTTAGAAGCAAGGCACCTACCAGTGAAGTTTGCGACCCCAGTGGCGAGATAAGTGCACAGGTACGCAAAGAAAGACACGCACACCCATGGCTGGTGGCCATGAGAACCGCGGTGGAACCGATACCCGCGGGCATCTAGCTAGGGAAGGATAACCTGGGACGAAAACCCGCGCCACTTTAGCACGACAAACACCATCAAATAAGACCCCGTGCCGTATTTCCGTGCTTTTACAATATATATACGGCACGTAAATTGCGCGTGAATTGCGCGTGAAGTGAATTTACAGCCCTGGCGCGTGAATCGCGCGTGGTGTCGATTGTCCGCAAGAAGTGGACTTCAAGATTCGGCGCGCCATAGCACAGGATATGTCAGAATGGAGACCGCGGGCGTGCCTGAAGCTTATGCCTCCTTCTGAGAATTGATCCTACAGGATTCATGAGACATGAGAGTAAGAGATAAAGACGAACATTGCATTACGCAAAAGGACAGTCAGCCCATTCAGGCATGTTCTGGAGGATTCATCAATACGCACTTTTTTGCTATTTGTTCATGTCTCTTTGCAATTGGGAACTCAAACTCGAAATAATACAAACCCAAATGACACAGAAGCCAATGCTGCGGGCAGGAGTGCACGCCCGTGCGTTGCGCGCAAGTCGAAATCGTAAAGAGGATAGTGTGCATAGTGTAGAGGGCAGGAATGAGATGGCGGATATGGTAAATGATACCACATATAATACCATGTCCTAGTGCCATAGAGTTATTGGGGTTTTGATGGGAATTATTAAGCGCAATACTTCCACCCCTCTGAACTGGAAACTGTTCATGCAATAATTTTGAAACCAGACCTAAGTTGTTTCTGCGTCTGTTTGTGCATTGAAGATTGAAGAGAGCACGCCGTTGTTCAGTCCCCTGTGCACTCCGGTACTAGGCACGCCGCGCCAGGCTAGGTTCGGTTTCCCGCGGGAAATTCCGCGGAATTCCCGCGGAAAGGGAAATTTTTACCAATCAGACGTGATTTCCGCGACGGGAAATTAGCAGTGCCTTTATGACCACGGCACGGAAATACCGCGGAAAACCCGCGGAAATCCCGCGGAAATGCCACGTGAAGTGAATTTTAAGCCATCGCGCGGGAATTCCGCGGAAACGGGAATCTCAACCCTGGCGCCAGGTGCCAGGAACCTGGAACCTCCGCTTCTCCTCTGGTGAAACTGAAACTCTGGTGTCGCACCGAGGTGGCCGCAGCTGCGATTTCCCAACGCCGAAAGGCGCTTTAATGAGAGCTCCAACCAGCCAGCGCTAGCGCGGTCCTCCACTTGGGGAGTATAATCCATTCTAGTCTAATAATCATTAATCATTAATCTAAACGCTTTGTGTAAATCGCAGCCAATAGGCAATTGTAGCCTTAAGTCGATAATTATGGAGTCGAATTGAGACAAATCGACTCGGGCCGCCAACGAGCAATAAGAGTTTTTCGGGTGCTACCTCGTTTTCTGCGCTACTGGCAATAAACTCTATACTGGTAAATCCTAACACTAACACGATGCACACATGAGACTCCACCGTGTCTAGTGCCTACTCGTTGAGGACAATACCGTCGTAGGTCTTTTGGAACCACTGGATCGCATTTTGCTTGGTAATCCGGTGAGCCTTGCCAACAGTGCCAATCTGCAACTTACGCCGGCTGACGCGGAAACCTTTCCGGCAGAGAACAACGAAAAAATCCATGCCGTAGATACCAGTGTTTGTGTCGTACTTGATACCCAAATCGATGTGCTCCGAAATGCCGAAGCCAAAGTTGCCAGTAGCAGAGAAGTTTTTAGCTTTCAGCTCAAATTCCTTCACCTTGAGGCCGCGCTCAAGAATTTCAAGAGCCTTTTCGCCTCGGACAGTTACGTGGCACGAAATCTTTTCATTGCGGCGGATGCCGAAAGTGCGTACAGTGTAGCGAGCTGTTAACGCGAGACATGAGGACAAGTGGTCAGTATAATAACGAATGGGAAGAGGAACGAATATACCAGCTAAAAGAAATGGACCCACAAGGAAGCAGCGTTCGACCAGGAGAACGACTGGAGTCATGTAGGATGCCACCGTAAGAGGATTACGGCCCGGGGAATGGAACAACAAGGGCATAGTGATAAAACATAGTGGAGCCTTACCCTTCGAGTAGACTGGCTCCTGGCCCGTAAGCTGCTCGAGCACGCGGGCAGCACGAGTAAGACGATCTCCTGACTCGCCAACGCAGCAGTTGAGGATGAGCTTATCCACTTTAATCTCGCGCATGGGGTTCTCGGCGGCCTGTATCGGTTAGGAGAGAGATGAGATTGAAAAGTGTTGAGAATGAAGTCGACTAGGGCAGCTGAAGTCGAACAGCATTGATATGGTGTTAATATAGACCACTGCCGGTAGATATCAACAACGTTACGATGACTAAAGGTAGCATTCTAGCCCTAAATGCGCACCATTGTGATGATATTTCTGTCTCTGTCGTTCCCTGTTGAGAGATACAGCGAGTTTTGAGAAATCGGGTATGTCTATTCTAGCTTACACATCACACTTCTGTGAACTTACCGAGAGGTCACCATAGGGTCTGTAGTCGTCTGTACATCTAATAATTTTCTACGTACTAATACAGTACGTAGTAGGGTAGTAGATGATTCTGCACGTAAGTACGTACGTACGTACAGTACTGTATATATCGGTATATCGGTATCGGTACGAGTAAGTACAGCTGTACGGTAGTGCTTGAATGCTTGCATTGGAAGGAAAAAAAATGTCTTCTGCACATCTGCACTCCTCATCAGCACAGTTGGTGTAGAAGTGTAGACTGTGTAGACCACAGGAGACACACTGCTACGCAGGCGTAAAATGTAAGGGTATTGGCGGCCTTCTAAATTACTACTTTCTGCGAGGCGATCGAGCTGCAGAATCCAGGATTAGTAAACTAAACTATTTAAGCTATAAAGCTGAGGCGAACGATATCAGTCTGCCTGCAGTATTAGCCCGTTAAGGTTGTAGGCTTCTGAGCTAAGGTGACATTGTGCTTGCTCGAGAGGCTTGTGTCGAGGAGTCTCGGAGTATTGTAGCTCGCAAAGATTTTACAATCATTTCTGCTGAGTCGTGTTTTCCAAAGTATAGCAGTTGCACGTACGGCTGCGAAATTGTTCACTGCTGACTGCGAACTGAATCATAGTTCTGTTGTAGTCATTCGTCGTAAATGAGTGCGCGCCCGTTTGTTCTTCATAATTAAGACTCAACAATCGCTCCTCAGATAAGTTGTGTAAATCGCTGCACCTGAACCAGCTCAATCAAGGATCAATGTCTTTTCCTGAATGGAGCGGCGCTCCAACGCCAGAGACGATGCGAGCAGTTTTAAGGTGCGCTTGCAACGCTACTATCGCTTTCAATTGTGTTTCATCAACTTCTTTCGACCCGTTGGTATGCTCTTCATTGTAGTGCTTTCGTTACGTTTCAGGGTTGCGAAAGACGGCAAGGCGCTCGAATCGATAGGGATTGGGACTAAAGCTAATCTCACGCTGGGTCGGAAAAGCGAACTCTGTGACGTGGTTCTGGAACATCACACCATCAGTCGGCGCCACGCCGTCATCATGCATCGAGGAGACGGTAATGGCTCTGCTTGCGTATTCAGGAAGATTTTAAACTTGATAGGGGTGGATGCATCTATTATGGCACATGTACTCGATGCACATGACAATTTGAGTGACTTTGAGCGGTTGTGCAAGCCCCTCACCTCGTGCTGCACATTCGGTACAGGCACCTTGCACATTTCAGACTTGGCCAGTGCGCAAGGCTCAACGCTGAATGGGCAGCTTTTGACCCCGAACAACCCCGCTGAGCTCCATGAGGGTGACATCCTTCGCTTCGGCCAATCATCGCGCATCTACACACTGAGCCTTGAGCAACAGATTCCACAGCAAGGCAGCGACGCTTTGGCTGCTGAGCTGCCTGCGACCTTTCGAGGGAATGACGATGGCCGCCGGCGGCGAGAGGCCGAAATTGCTGCGATGACAGCGTCCTTAGTGGGCGCACCCCGGGCACCCAATACCTCGGCGGTTGAAGTTGAGTCAAAAGCCAAGGCAGCTATTCCTGCCCTTCACGAGAAGTCACTGGCCACCTCATCGCCTACTCGTAAGTCGACTGCAGCCTCGGATGAAGCAGAAAACGAAGACAAAGAACCTCTCAGCTTGGAGGAGCGCGCCCGTAGTCTGGGTATCCCTGCGTCGCATGAAGCGGTCATGGAGGGCCACAGCAAGGCAGCGTTGTGCATGGCCATAGACCCAGCTGGGGGACGCGTCCTCAGGTGAGCTGAACTTATAGGTATACTGCTATGATGCACACTTTGACGCTCGATTGGAAATTCAATATTTTTCTGCTCATAAATCTTCGGAAATTGTTGCGCGACTGTTATTGCTTTTATTTCGTTTGTCTCAAAACAGCGGCGCGCTTGACTACAAAGTGAAGCTCTGGGACTTCGGTGGTATGGATCAACGCCACAAAGCCTTCAAAGAAATTGAACCCCAAGCTGGGTATGCCGTCCTAGCGCTAAGCTTCAGTCCCACTGGAGACCGCTTTCTCGCTGCCACTTCCTCGGTGCAGCCCGCTGTGTTTGACAAAGAAGGCCGGGAGTTGTTGCGCTTCGTGCGCGGTGACATGTACCTCGCCGACTCGGCCAACACCAAGGGCCATACCCACCCGGTCACGGGAGCCGCGTGGAACCCCTCTGCGAGCGACCAAGTGTTGTCCTGCTCTTCGGATGGCACCCTTCGCACCTGGGACTTGAACGGCCCCACTGCTCTCGAGGACCGCCTTGTCTGCAAACAGGTGTTCAAACTCAAAGACGCGCGAGGCAAGCGAGTAGGTGCCACTGCTTGCGCGCACGACCCTGATGGCTGCGACTACATCGTGGGCGGCGCCGCGGACGGCTCGATTCATTTCTGGGCGCCCAATAAGGGCAGCGCAGCGCGTCCTGATGTTATTCGCTCGGCACACTCCGGTGGCGTCACGAGCGTTGTCTTTAGCCCATCGGGGCGGCAGCTAGCTAGCCGCGGCGACGATTCGTGCGTGCGAGTCTGGGACGTTCGTAAAAAGTCTGAGCCGCTACAAGTTTTTCCGGACCTCGAGTCCTTCTTTGAGACTTCAAACGTGGCGTGGAGCCCTTCAGGGCGTCATTTGGTAGCTGGCACCAGCGTGCGCAAGGGCGCCGGCACTGGAGCCTTGAAGTTCTTTGGCCTCGAGTCTCCTGCGCCGGTGCTCGAGTTGGGAATAGCGCCTGGCGCGAGTGTGGTTCAGGTGTGCTGGCATTCGAAACTAAACCAGGTGCTGGCCTCCACCTCCGCTGGACCACTGCGGCTGTTTTACGACCCACTTCTGAGCAGGCACGGTGCTTTGCTGACCGCTAGCCGCACTCCTCGCCGAAAAGACCCTATGGACTACATCCCGGTCGCACCTCAAGCTGTGGGCGTCATTATCAACCCTCATGCTTTGCCCATGTTCAGAGACCCTTCTCAGAAACGACCACGCCGAGGCGAGGAAGACCTCAAACCAGGCGAACTTCGGAGGCCAGGTAAACCAGTCAATGGCCCTGGGTCCCAAACGGAGAGCGTGTCGCGAGCTCGCCACCATTTTACAGAAATGTTCATGGAGGGCCGACTGAAAACGAGCAACTTGCGCGACCAGGACTCGCGAGTCGAGCTTCTGAAATACGCTGGACGTGAAAAGCCAGGCGAGCGCGTTCTGGCTGAGACCACCATGGAGCAAGACAAAGAAGACGCTGAATCAGCTGCAAAAAAAGCGCGTGGGCGCTAGTGAAGTAAATATATTTGTCGCCATGTTTTCACGCAGCTGGTTTCCCATATTTCTTTGGGGAAATGGTTGATACCACGGAAGATATGATTCCAATGCCCAATGCAGATCCGATTCCAGCTATCGGCTGGTGATTTGTGTAGATTGTGCATGCACATCAATTTTGATTGCCGATTTACATTTACAGCGAACTCTTCGCCTTTTGAACTGCAACACAAGCACCTTAATATACTTCCATAAACCATACACGTGCGCCTTATATTTCTGTCGACTCGGCGACTAGGTTTTGTTGTAATCAGCCCTCTTAACCAACCAAAGTACGAACATTGCATTACGCAAAAGGACGCTCAGCCCAGTCCAGTCAGACTTGTTCTGGAGGATTCGTCAAAATACACAGCTTTATGCTATTTGTTGTTGTTTCTTTGCAATTGGGGAGTATAATCTAATCTAATCATTAAAGTACAATAGGGACTTAAAATTAGATTCCGAGTTGTCATAAAAGCAGAAAGTGGTAAGGGGCAACTCGAACTCGATCTCGACCTAATACAAACCCAAATCACAGGAATGCCATAAGTCTTACGTATATAGCATATCCCACATCCCACACCCCCCTCTGATAATCCTAAACGTAGACCCCTTCGCCCCTCTGCGCTCTTTGTGTTTTATTTCTATGATTGTGGTGTATTAATTCCAGCAAACTTTCTTGCGTTGTATTGCGCTGTTGTAATTGCAATATACATCAATTTCGCCTTCTCGCTCACTGCCCACTCCCATTCACGCACAGAGCTGCGATTCACGTGCCTGCGGAATTCATGTGCGAGGGACTAAAAAAAATTAAACTTTACGCGGCATTTGCGCATCTTACCGCGTTAATTTCGAGCGGGACCTCCAAATTTATGTGTCATGGGATATACAGGAATTCGGCGATCTTTTCGGTGACGTTGTGTCGTTGCGTCGTCGTGCCGCTGTGTCTGTGTGTCAGCTATGTCCTAAATTTGCCCGTATGCGGTGAGCTCGTCTCCCTTCTTCATTCTCTCTCCTTACCCTCACCTCCCACGTGCGCTTTAAGCTCGGGCGCTCACCGCGGTAGGGAATGGTTTCTCTAATTTCTCCTTGAGCGCTTAAGCCGCCGTTTCTTTGCAGAAAAAAAAACTCCTTTGCCGCCATGAGCGCTTGAGCCGCCGTTTCTTTGCAGAAAAAAAAAACTCCTTTGCCGCCATGAGCGTTGTTTGACACAGGCCCCGAAGGGCCGGAATTAGAAGGCTAGCACAAAGGAATTCAACAAGTGTGTGCCTTAAGCACCCCTAAGGAGAAAACTCCCACGACGGCCTTGAGAGCCACGACGAGGGGGCGTAAACCAATTGCCAATAGACCCTACCAACCGGACTTCACCGGGATTGAAGCCTGAGGGACGAGGAACGAGGAACCCCAAATCCAAATCCCGGCAGCTATCAGGTGGATCATACCCGGCGCCACTTGCGTTGTCGTCCTCACTGCCACTTCGTCCGTATGCCTCACGAAAAGAAACAGCCTGTTGCTTGCTAGGTCCTGTTACCAGAAAGCTGTTGCTGCCACTGCCGCTTTCTTTGTCGCATTTAATGGCTATAACTAGTTCGCTACTGGAACCGTGGGATTCGAGTAGGTCCTGCGATGACAGCACTGAAGCATGAGCAAATTTGACCTAGCTCGCGCGGCTCTCTCATCTCAGCCTCCTTGAACTTTTAGCTAAACGGGCCCTCGGGGTGAAACTTTTAGCATTGAGGTTTAGCTCTTTACTTACTGCTTTGCTCCTTAGACTGCCTTATTTAGCTCAAGCCCAGAGCCTGGCGACTCAAAGCTCACAGTACTTGAACTTATAAAGCCCCGAGCACTTAGCAATTAAAAGCGGTTGAATGAAGGCTCTGGGTCTGGGCATGGGGCATCGGAGCGACTGGGACTTACCGTGCGTGTGCTAGGGTGTAAGGTGCACTTAATGCAGGACAATTAATAACAGCGGACTGCACTTGCGTTTGGAAATTTGGACACCTAGGCGCTAGATAGGAATTACGGGATTTTGTGACCATAATTTCGAGGGTTTCGGAATTTAGATGCTTCAGTTTCGTGTAGATTTCGCAGTAACCCCGTTTTTTATATGTATCAGTGTCAGCTGCTTCTATTATATGTTTTGGGTCCTTTGTTTTGGACCCGAACCGCTATCGCTGAGGCGCAAATCGCACCGAAGTTAATAGAAGTGAGAAGCAAAATGGAAGTGGACTAAGAGCTAAGTAGATCCCTCACCCCCCGGACGCAGATAGGTCCATTTTTTTAAATATGGGCTATGGGTCATTTTATTTCTCCAATGGTATACTTGGGTGACGGAAAGAGGCGCAATGCCCTTGTTTGATTGTTTGGGCCAAAACGGTACCTATACAGGGGTTAGTTTCAGTTGCCGACCGTGTTGCGGCGCGGGTCATAGCTCGAGAACGCCGCGGTAGAATTCTTTCAATCTTTCACATCGTCGAAAGCATGCCTAAATCTGTCTCCAAATTGATTCATTATATTCATCTCGTTCACGGCCTAGATCTATGTCTTGTCTAGTTTCTACCTTGCTGGTAAAATTGGGTCCGATCTCAACGTGTTCTGCAGCGTTGTCATCACGTTTATCACCATTGCGAGCGCCCTTCGTAGAGCTGAAATGTCTACGGTAGCGCGTTGTAAAGGTATTCTATC
>Ga0307979_1000801_pt1 | contig 22149 bp, 19 predicted proteins | sample OrgLakmetage1058_FD_201833 | JGI IMG/M metagenome (GOLD analysis project Ga0307979, IMG submission 201833) | Saline water microbial communities from Organic Lake, Antarctica - #1058 | ecosystem: Environmental > Aquatic > Non-marine Saline and Alkaline > Saline | place: Antarctica: Organic Lake...
CTTGAATTTGTCGCTCATATATGCCAATATGGCGGCGTAATTTTTCAACCAATTGCGACAGTCCGGACCGACCAACTATTAGAAAAGAGAGAGAGACGAGTGAGCGGCCTTTGATTGGTGTGATTCTTAAGGCAAATTTATATTTACCGCTTCGTTCCAGTAGCGCTGCACGCTGATGCCGAATTCGTTGAACGATCGCGCGGCCACGGGGCACCTGCATCCACGTCGTGCCAATGCCGCGCCCAGGATGCACTTCAAAACACCGTATTCCAAGGTCGGGGTTGGTGGCCCATAGCTTCTAAAATATTAAGCACTTGCTTCACCAGCTTCGCCTCGGTGTGCGTCACATGGTTCCGCTTCAAGATTTCAGTGACGTTGGGCACCTGCGGCGGTTCTGCGGGGCCAGCGACGTCGGGGTTGGGGAGCGGCTCCACCGCCACGCCAGGTGTCAAGGCGGTACTATGGTCCGCCGCAACACCGGGCACTGATAACTCGAGCATTGAGCGGCGCTCGCCGAAATTACCAGCAATCGCTAGGTTACTGGCTTCTGTGGTGTCTTCGAGGGCGCGTTCGAGGAGTGCACATGCGCGTTCGGGGCACTCACCCACGCCACCTTGGTCTTCAGCATGTTCTGCATTGTCGTCACTCGATTCGTCGTTCAAACAACCGATGGAACAAAGTTTGCGGCGCCAACGCATACAGTCCAAAGATGGCTGCACAGAACCCAAAACATTCAAGGGGCAGCTTGAAGGGTTAGGGTGGAAGTTAATCCAAGTAATTTTGTTAAAATTGGAGTGGGTGCCTTGAACCACAAAGTGACTCTACCAGTCAGCCGCCCAAGAGAACCCAACGTAATGGCAAAAGTACTTCCACCTTGTGCTGCTATTGGCAGCCCGGAGTTGGCCTGGGCGCTCCAAAACGATGGTTTGAACCGGCTCAGATCAGCGTCCATGAACATGTGCGTGCGTGCAGAATCGGCAAACGAAAGTGATCTACGATCCAATTCTCGTTCTGAGTAACAGGGAACCAAAAGTTCGCGCCCTCCAGGATTAAGTAGGGTCGTAATAAAGCTAGTTCAGATGGCCTCCATGGCATGCTTTCAAGCGAACTGCGTCTTCTCTTCCCTTTCGATTCGCTACCGCGGTCTTTGCGCTTTTGTGCGTCGGTGTTGTTTCTCTCGAACGGCATCTACCCCGGACACAGCGCAACTATTTAACTACAATAATGATCATCGTGCTTGAGTGCCGCCGTATGCTAGAGTCTTTCTACGCAGTGTCCTATTTCAAGCAAGCGAGTGAAGCGTGAACTTTAGCTAGCTTCGTTTCCGAGTTTTAGCTAGCTGAGTTTATTGTTTTATCTTGTAAATATTAGAGCAAGAATGTCACAGGCCAAACGAACGTGAGCATGGGAGCGAGGGTATCTACGTACATCTAGCTAGGTGCGAGCTAGGCTAGCATTTGTAATAATTTAATAATCGTAATAGATATATGCTTGCAGGTCTTACATTTCTTACACTTACTTTGCTTTCAGTAGTACGCTCACAGCACCGCTTAGCAACAGGAGGGCTTGACAACGAGGGTGTCCCAACAGCCCACTGTCCCCTAAACGAATGCAATATGTGAATATGTGCATTGGGAGTGAGTGGCGGAGTAAAATTATTGCAGCATGATTCTAGAATCTGTTTAAAATGTAGCTATATATACTAGCACGCTACTGAAATAGACTAGCTTTTGAACTGCCAGTAGCTTTAGCTAGCGGGCAAGTCAAGTACTAACAGCCAGAAATGTCTACGCAAAATTAAAAAAGTAGAATGCTAGCATATTTTGCTTCATAGATATAGCTACGAATTAGTCCTGGTCCGCATTTTCAATAAGTATCGCTTATGACTGCTGATAATCTCGTCTTTCCAATGGTTCGATACAGGTAGCTGTGTGCATCTGTAGTCAGAAGCATATCCTAGATATGAACGTCACTGTTCATTCAGTATTTCTCGTGGTAGCCCTTACATTGAGCATCATGCTTCTGGCCACCTTTGACGTCTATGGTCGTCGAAAGGGCGAGACTTTACGACGACTCAGTGGCGGTGAACCATCCCGAAACAATTGTATTTGGGTGGCCTGGAAGAAGCAACTGGTGTGCAGCGACGATACAACCAACGCAGCGGAGAGAAGTCCACGAGCTCGGCCTGGTCAAAAAATTCATTCGCCGCTTAGATCGCGTGATTCGTTGGATGACATATCTTCAATCAAAACCAATCGTCCGCGCAAAGGTAAAGCTAGCAGCTCGCTTGAAGGGCATCATGCGAAAAGAATTCATGGAATTAGCATGAATGATCGAAATACTGCTGACAGCATTGGTGACGATGGTGAAAGTGATAGCCACGATATGACAATAGTGCGTTGCACGGGTCTGCCTGGACCTTCGAGTGTAGCAGCTTTAGTGCCAGCACTCGCGGATGAATTTCGCTGGGCGCAGGTGATGGTGCTTGTGTACCAAGGATCTCACTATGCTGTTTGAAGGCTTTCTGTTTCAATTTATTTTTTTTAAATATTCAATTCCGAACTAATCAACAATCACTTCCTATCAACTTTCTTCTAAAGCTTTTTTTTTTGCGTCTTTTTAAACCCGTTTCATGCAGGCGGGCAATCCACTTCGTGCACGGGCATTTACGGCAAAAGAAGTTGAAAAAATCGAGCTCAAGTACTCGCAGCAGGTTAGTTTGTGGAGTTGGGTCTCATCCATCAGGGCTTCGTGAAAGGAGGGGATTTTGTCGAGTAAAGTAAGCAGAATTTATGCAGAAGACTTACCTGCTACCTAAATTAGTATGCTTAATCTTAAGGTCCTGAAGCTAGGCTCGTATCTGGTTTTTCACTTGCTGTCGAATGTTTCGTTCTTGACGTGTTTTGGTTCAACAGTTGAAGGCACAGCGGCGTACTCGTGGTTGCGTACCCCTACCAGCATGGGTGAGCAGCAAGAGCAGCGGTGGTAGTTTCGGCCAATCGTCGCTGTCTGAAGTCTTCAAGCGGTTGCCCGCGATGATGCACAACCGCACCGTAGTCTTTGTCGGCGACTCACAATCGGCGGCCCTTCATTTGGACCTAGCATGGGCAGTGGAAGTACGGATGTACCTAATGATTCGAAAGCCCTGCTTTAACTGCTTTCTTTTGCCATTATTTCCTTTTTCGGCTGATAGGACGTTCTTTTTCTTCTTTGAACCTGCTAGGTGAACACAGGGCTCACTCCTTACCGCCGCACCAATCCTTCGGGTGCTGCTTGCTCCATTTGGCCTTCAACCAGCTTTGCTGTATGCAGCTTGCGTGCAGGCACTAGTCATGGAGGCGGCACTTTGAGGCTCTCCACGCATTCAGCAGGTTTTCCTGGTGGCGGCGCAGCTGCTTTCCCATCGTCATCTTCGTCGTCGTGGAGAACCACAGCGTTTTCGGAGGCATCCCCACAAGCTGCGGTGCAGCGGAGCAACAAAAGACTGTATAATAGAATATCGTCAGGAACTAGGAGCAGCAGCAAGGGTTTGATAACGCCGCCTGTTTGTGAAGCTTTAGCAAAGCTACCGGCGAACCGTGTAGCAGCCCATGCTCTTAGAGACGTGGTTATGTGCTTGGGCGCTGTCTTGCCGGAAGAGGTGCAGTTTCGATTGTTGAATTGCAACTCAACCTCACCTTGTTGTACAAAATAATACCTATCTCACATTCGTGCGTTCGTTGTTTTTTTCACGAAAAAGTAATGCGTCTGCTGGCTTGCCTTCTCTTACTGATTGCTTTTCAAGGTGGGCGGCCTATCACCGCGAAACATAATCGTAGCAAGCAGTAATAGCGGTGGCGGTAGGAGTGGTGGTAGCGCGAGCAATAGATTTTCAGGCTCAGTTGATCACGAAGATGATGTTGAAGAGCTCATGGAATGGTACCAAAATCTGGTACGAGTAAATCATGACATATGCATGCGATTTACAGTAGAAGTTTGTTCATGGTTTGTACCTTTTAAATATGATAGAGATCGCCAGAACTAAGAGGCACAGAGCAAGCACGTAGAATTTTAGTTCTGAAACAATCAAAATATATAATCTTAAACTATCTGTGTAAAATTCAATTTCCTTCATATGATATTTCGTCCTCTATGACGTTGCTTCGTTGCAGGAGCTCATCGTCAGGCCAACGCTCCTTTGGCGAGAGTCTTTGCCTACTCACTACGCCCCGTCCATTCTATTCGATAGTGCACCTACCAGCGATGCTTCCTCAGCCGCAGAAAGAGCTCGCCATCATGCACAAATTGCAAACTCAAAGTCGGTACCTGGAGAATGGAGTCCTATACTTGAAGGAAGCTGCGAAGCCATTCGCTTGGCAGCTATACAAGACAATATGGACAGAAATAATCACAATAGAAGCAGAAGTGGCAACGTCAATAATACCGCGGCCAGCAGTAGCATAGGAATTAGCACCAGTGTCAGCGGCAAGGGTAGGAAGGGATCGATTACTACCTGGAATGAAAACCATTACATAGCGAGGTCGCCGCCGTCAGCACAAACAGAGTTAAGTGACACTTGGAGGAACGGCCATCGTAGCAACAGAGAGGGGCATCACTTACAAGACGAGACAATGCTTGATAACGTTTCTAGGGCTCAACCATCACCACAGCTACAAAGCCATACTCAACCAATGTACCAGTCTCGATTCTTAAGTGCTACGACCACCACCATGAATCCTTATGACCACAATCCGTACGCTGTATTTGAGGATCCTTTAGCTGCTTGGAGGGCATCAAAGCCACAAGATGAGACACGAGTCTCAGCTAAAAAAATTGCGTCTGCTGCTCATGCTACTGCAATTCTTGAACCCTTTCGAGTCACTGCGTCACCTGTAAGTATGCCTCGGCCAATTCAAACTTCTAGTGGTAGTCGTAGTACGCCCCACACCAATGCCGTAACGCACCCATTAACCTCCTCAATATCGTCAAAAGCTGCGCCTGCTGTGGCTGCTGTAACAGCGGTGACACCGCCCGTGGTCATAAGTGTGACTCCGAAGGATGATGCAGCCAAGGAAGCGACCAGACAGCCAATTTATCAGTCTGGATGCGCCCCTCTTCCGACCATGAATGATTTTAACAGCAGCGGTAACAGTTGGAGCGCATCCTCGCAATCTTGGTACTTCATCGGTGTTGAAAGAGGCGGCGACGCGGGCAGTGGAATGCAAAGTGCCAACGCCAAGAATTTGCCGGCAGTGCGCAAGGCAGGAGTGCCTGTGGTATCACTCTGGACCGCAACTGCACCATTTTGGGATCTGCATGGAGGTTGCCCCCTGGAAGATTCTTCACTTCCCAGTAGCCGCAGTCGCAGTCACCAAGGCAGTAGTTCAGAAGCTAGTCCAGACTGCACGTCTTGGCCCTACCCTTCACCGGTAATAATCCATTCTTAAATGCGACGTGCCTTCCTGGGGGATGTGCATGAGTAACACGGTATTTTGTGGCAAAGTCCACTCTTGTCTTCTTTAATCTATCTTGCGCCACTTTTTCTGTTGCGTGCAACTCTTCGACTATCAGGTGCTTCGATTTGCCAATCTTCAAGTAATTGTTGCCATCAGCCGCATGGTGACTCTCCAACCGCTTGAGAAGAAAATTAGCGCGCCCACGGGTCACTCAAGTGACAGTGTTGGTAGTGTGCTTCGCCCAGAAAGCGACAGCACAACAAACAGCAAGAGCCACAGTGTTGAATTTCGGCAGAATATCTCACAGCAAAAAGATTCCTCGGTGGCCCTACCGCCAATAATCCGACATCCCTTCGGACGAAAGCCGGGAAGCAGTGGCGCACCCCTCGCTCGTGCATTCGCGGCTCCGCCTCTAGATGGTACAGTAAATGAGGGGAAAGCCGGTGGAATAACTAGCACAGCATCATCTGGGATGAGACCTAGAACTGCTTTTGTTGAAAGAGCTGTAGACGCTTCGCGTTTAGTGGCAAGCCGTGCGTTTACTGCCGCACAAAATCTTTTAAGAGGTGTTGGTGGTTTTCTTCAGACCTCATAGTTGACTTGTTTTGAATCTCGTGACATTGTTTAGCACTGGAGCTAATTTGCTCCTCATATTTCATGAGAATTAATTACAACAATTTCTGTGCTTTAATTCATGTTTAATTCCAATCGAGCTCAATGGGGATATACCTACAGAGCGAATTAACATATATATTTAGTATATACGGGGTGTAATCAGATACACCCCCAAAGGAACACCGACATGCACGCGCCTAGAAGAAATTAGGGTCGGGGCTGCAAGCCACCGGAAGAGATGCCCCATCGGAAATCGCTGGATGACACAACAGGGGTGCAAACCAAAGGAGGTAAATGGGGATTTTTTGGGAATTTAACTCATTCTTTATATCGAACCGGCCCAAAGAAATGAAAAAATACGCCTCATTAGGTGGAATTAAATATTAATGTTGCTTTCCAATCGTAATATTTCGTAATGAACTCTTCTGATAAAAAACAGCAAAGCGCGACCCAACAGCGCAAGTTGTCTTAAACCGCTGAATCCTGTTCCTCCAGAATAATCCGGATTGAGCTGAGCGCAGTTGTCGTGGCCGTACTATCAACCCATACCAACAACTACAGCAACACAATTCCCAACAATTCCCAATTAAAATATGTGTTCCAGAAGTTAGGTAGAATACCACATCCGCCAACTCAGTCGTGCTGTGCAAAGGTATTCAAAGAATATAAATCAAGACACAGTATGAGGATCTTGAGAAGTCGCGAGAGACAAGGGACTCAGGTGAGGACATAGATAACGCCGGGCCGATATCCTAGGACGCCGAGTCCTATCTTCATATCTTCGTATCTTTTATCATTCTATCTTCCGTGAGGTCCTACTTAGTTCTAGCTTCAGTCATTTATTCAAAAAAGATGGCGTTGTGATAACACTGGTTTGAGGTCCCTACTAACTGTTCCTAAAAAGAAGCCCTCAAAAGAGTTCAGATAGTGGTATCATCTCCAGCTGTCATTGAAGAAATTTCAGTCTACAACTAGATGGTGAGCTTCATAGCGCCTTGCGTCTCACCGTCTCACCTTACAAGAGTCGTGATTTTTTATACGGCAAAGCGCATGCGTACACTTCATCCGCGAAAAGAAGATCTGAAATCAATCAATCTGTTGATGTTGTTGCATAATTGCATAATGATTGAGTTTGAAAGAGACTGGAATTGACCTCTCAATGTTCTATTCCGAAAGTATCATCTAAAATGCTTGGATGGCAAACAATGGGCGTAGTGGAGGATATTCGACAGAGCGTGTTCGAAGCCATCGCTAGTAATGGATACGCTCTACAGTGGGCCCCAAATGAATTGCAAGATGACGAGGACTTAGTTCTGATTGCATTGCAAAACTGTGGTCGAGCACTTCGGCATGCATCACCTAGATTACGCGATTTAGAAAGAGTGGTTAAGGTGGCGATATCTGCAAACGGTTTCGCAATTGAATTTGCATCTGAGCGCCTCAAAGCAGACGAGAGTTTCTGCTTGGATGTCCTTCGCAACTCGAGGCATAGTCCAGCCCTTCAATTCGTATCAAGCACTCTCCTTCGTAATAAGGGCTTTGCCATTCGCGCAGGAATGCTCAACGAACACGTCTTGCGTTATCTGAGTCCTGATTTGCAGGACGATGCGGATGTTGTCTTGTCGTGTGTGTCTCTGAATGGAAATAACTTGCGGTGGGCTTCGCATCGTTTGAAGGCATCTCAGGAGATTGTGATGCGATCAGTAAGAAAAAACTGGATTGCATTGAGCTGGGCAAATCCAGAGCTGCAGGCCAATAAAGAAATTGTCATAGAAGCAATAAAAATTTCAGGTTACGCACTTCGCTTTGCATCCCCAAACCTTAAGAGGGACAAGGATTGCACCATGGCTGCGACTGCTATGTTTGGATGGTGTCTTGAGTACTCGGACCTCCGTGATGACATTGACGTTGTCAAAAGTGCCATCTCGACGGCTGGAACAGCACTATGCTATGCATCGCCACGTTTGAAGGGAACCCCTGAAGTCGTAAAAGCCGCATGTAGCAATGATGGCTGTGCACTATGCTATGCGAGCTCCTATCTTCAAAGTCAACGAGATGTAATAATCACTGCAGTTGCCCAAAGCCGGCAAGCTTTGGAATATGCTCAAGGCAAGTGGTCAGACGGCAAGCTGTTGAGCAGTTCAATCTCAGAGCAATGTAGAAGCCACGCGGCTTTCGACACTTTCATAATCGGACTTGATTGCAAAGTATCGGCAGTCGCACTCCTAAGTCCACTTCTCATTTCAGACTCCGCGACTGCCACATACATGAGGATTACTATCAAAGATCACCTTGGAATTTCCGACGAGACATCGGTATCACTAGCGATACTAAATGCAGCAGCCAGAAAACTTGGAAGTGAGCTCTATATTATAAAGCAATTGTAGGTTGGATTACTTTCTTAGAAGGGCTCACTTGAAAGAAGCGATATTGACAGATTTTCACTCATGGTTACTTGAAAATTTTGCTTGATAAACAAGCGAGGATCCATTCATTGTTGCTGAAACTCTTTAATATCCAATTGCCATTCCGTTGCAAGCATTTTGACAACAGGGCCCGAAGTTGAGGACCCCTCCCAAAAGTGCCGCGCCGTTATTGGGCTAACAGATAGTGGGAACGGGCTACGGGCAGGAGCTTGAATAGAGCAAACGCAACCACGCTGAATTAGCCCCCCCCCCAATAAGTTCTTATTGATCACCTTCAGCGGCCTCGTAGCTGTAGCTGTAGCTGCTACACTTGTCCCCAAATGTTTTTCTAGTTTTAGGCTCTATGAGAATACGGGTGCCTCTTATGACAGTCCTTGCATTTGCCTTCCCTGTCTGCATGTCACCCTGTCTTTTGACCGTTTCGCGCGCAAGCCAAGAGCGGCCAGAATCAGTAGAGGGCTATACATGCGAAGTGTCAATATAAGGAATTAGATGTATTGAGCTCAAAATCGCTCTTGGGCTCGAACTCCTGAGTTAATACATACCCAAAACCCAAATGATACGAAAATCGGTGGCTTGGGCGGAAGTGCGCGCGCATTCGACCAAAATTCATACAAGTGAGATGCACAGTCGACGGGCCAAACCCCTCTGTCAACTACAAGGGTGTTTACCCCAACGTCCGGAATCTTCCCTCAGAGAGTTACACCATAGGGTGTGGTCATTTCTTGCCCATTAGTACTGTAGTTATCACCCTATCACGTAGGCCTTACTTCCTTGCTTCTGCACCTGTACTTTGGCCTTAGCCTGTATTTCGTTTGAAATGGACCAAATGCCGTTTCTTATTTCGCTCCAAAAAGGCCCAAATTTCGTTATTAATTCCGTTTTATATAAAAAAATCGTACATTCCGCATAGCCTTAAGCGCATTTCGCAAAATTTCGTGAAATTTTGCAGCATCTAGATACCAGAAACAAGTACTTAAAGCAGTATACATAGAGCTGCGTATATGTGTCTATGTGGAGCTCGGTAAATGGTAAAATGGCCTACATATAAAGAGATTTTATGAATTAAGGCGCTGGATGGGTGGCTTGGAGTAGAACCGGAACGGCCAGTGGCACGTGACCAACCCCCCGCAAGAAAATTTCGCGCGTTGTAGCAACATTTCGCGTGAAATTTTTTCGGGTGCGCAGAACGAAATAACTCCCGAATTCTGCGAAAAATTTCGCGAAGCACAGGCCAAGGCATACCTGTACTATGCCACTATGCCTGTATGCCTGTATGTTCTGTCGTACATACTACCAAGTTGATACTACAGTACTACAGAACAGTATCTGTGCAGTAAGTGCAGTACAGAACTACCACTCCTCATCATTCGTAAACCTACGTCCCGGGTGATGAGGAGTGCAGAACTACAGAATGCTGTACTTGAAGCGGAACATTCTGACGAAGACTAAGGAAACTTGGAACATGCCAAGTTGAAGCACCGATCGTATTACCGAACCCATTCCGTCGGCCACGCACTGCTGCTGCTACTGCTGAAGTGTGGGCTTCCCCGCTTCCCCCCAAGAGCTCACAGCGCTCTCGTGCCTGAATTTGGTTGATGTCCCATGCTTCGAGCAGCTTCGAACCAAGTGCTGAAGTGGTGCTTTGCTCTGCTAAAGGAAAAGATCATAATTTTGTCGGCGAAAGAGATGAGTTGACGATGGTGTCAGGTGATAGTGCCCACGGGGAAGACGGTTCAAGGCATCATCAGTATGTCCCCAGTCCTGCGAGTGAATCTCAACCGCACGAACTCCCGACGGTCGATAGTGCTGCATCTTCTCACCTCCAGAACACAGAAATGAATAATAGCGCACTGTACCAAAATCAGCAGTTGTCCCAGGTGCAGGCAAGCACGTCACCATTACGGTCTGCGCTCTTGGAAGACAGCAGAGCGAGTTCAGTAGAAGTAATCGACAGCGGAAGATATAGTTCCTCCAGAGAGGGTGCCAACATCCTACATAAACCAATGATCATGCAGTCATTGCCGCCTCCGCCGGCTGCAAATCATACGGTAAACTCAGTCAAAGATTCGTTTGAAGCAATGCACACAATAATTTCATGCACAGGTATCTCTAACCGCTTGATTCTTGCATACACAGGGTTACAACTTTGCTGGACCGTCGACTCCACAATTTTCCTCCAGGATACCAGGTCTAGCGGCAACACATATGTTCCATTCCCTGATGCCTCCTACGCCTCTGCCGCAGCCGATGCCGTGGGGTCCAATGAGCGGCTCATACGGGACCGGGACTTCAAACAACATGTTTTATGCAGCACAAATGCCACCGCAGATGCCACCACCGTCACTATTTCCGCCACCGCCGCCACTGCAGCCCATGTACTATGGGTCATCTTACGGTGCATCGTCAATGATGCCAAGTGCCATGGGGGGCTTTGGGTCTGGAGGGCTAGGCATGCAGCCGTTGCCTTTTTCGACACCGCACAGTTTTCACTTGATGCAGCCACCGCCTTTGATGCAGCCGCTGAGGCAACTCACCAAAGCTGAACTCGTCCGCGAGCACAAACGCGCTGCAAACCGCAAGTCAGCGCTCGTGAGCCGTGAGAAACGGCGGATGTTTGAGGACGAAGTTATGCACGCCTCGCGGCGGTTGAAGTGGCAAAAGCGCATTTTAGACATGCTGCCAGACTTGATCATCAGCGTGAATAGACACGGAAGCATCTCCTATGCATCTCGTTCTGTTCTCGAGCGACTGCACCTTTCATCGCGGGTCTTAGGAACTCCTGTGTTCGAAGTTGTGGCCCCTGAGGCGCGAGGAGCAGCAGCAGTGCTATTGCAACAATCGACCACTCAGTTGGGTGAAGGGCCTCATCACGCTGAAATTGACCTCATCGCTTCGACTGGCTTGATAATACGGTAACAAGCAAATGCATATTTTTTTACGCAAACATGATACAAAAAGTGTACCTAAGTTAAATAATCTAATTCTTTTTTAAAAATACATTGCTCTTGTATTGAATTCATGTTCTTCTTTTCTTCTTTAGGTGTGATGCCTCAGCCACCGCAGCTGTTTCAGAAGACGGCTTTGTAGAGGCCGTAGTGTCCTTAAGGCCGCAAATAGATCTCCAGTTACCTCAACCTTCTGTCCAAAGTGCTATTTCTCCGCTTACGGAATCCATGTCACATGCGGCGTCATCTTCGTCCTCCCTCGAATCGGCCGTTCTCCCTAGTCGCGCGTCGGAATCTAGTGATGTATAAGTTCGAAGAGATGATTGTTAGTCCACATCTTTCTGTCCAAGTAGAAAACGATTTCTATTTTCGGCATTCATTTGTTAGAAAAAAGTGATGCCCATGAGCGGTTTTGCTGGTCACTTCACCAATTGCGATTACGAGAAGTGATTAAGTATAAACCTGTAAACTGACAACGCAACGACAAGGCCAATGCCCAACACCATATCACATCCATTCCAGTCGAACTACTTTTAGTTTAGGTCGGGTTTGCCGGATAGAGCTAGGGGTAGTGTTTATTTTTGTCGAAATTCGACTACATATGGCTGTGGCTGAAAATAAGTGCTTAAATCTTATTGAATTTAAGATTTAAGCGCGACTGAGGTGTTCTCTCCCCAATGCGCAACACGAGGATCACAGCATTACAGTGCAGCTTATACAAATAGCTTTCTAAGATCAGATGGTAGCAGAAACTGGCCCTTCGGGGCCTGTGTCGAAAACTTAGATCTCCAAACTAATTGTTACGACATAGAGGCCGCTTAACACTTAACATAGTTATATGAACCCTAATTTAAGCTCCCTGTGTTGTTCAAATTCCAAGCCAAGAATTGGCAATGGCGAGGAGGGCCTGCTAACGCTAGTTTGAAAAGAAGTTCATGACGAATTACAGAGCAGCTCCGCACGGTAATTTACAGGAGCTGCAATACTTCTTGGAATGCGATTAAGCAGACAGCAGACGCGCACTTGGCTCAGTTGGTTTGGCGTGTGGTTAATCGCGTTCCAACATTTTTCTCTTGAGCGACACTCTCAGAGCACGGAAAAGCGAGGCACTTATAATCGCTACCACCACTTTCATGGCAACTTGGGCATGTGCGCCTAATTAGCTCCTCTTCTAGTATTAGCTCCTCTTCTAATAAAAGCTTCTTTTGCTTTGTACTCCTACCTGCTGGCCTTCTAATTCCAGCCCCTGGGGCCTGTGTCAGAAATTCTTAGTTTGAGCTGTTTTGCTTTTTATCTCTACCCGCAAGCCTTTTGATTCCGGCCCCTCGGGGCCTGTGTCAGAAATATCAAACTTAGTCATGATCATCCACCCCCCTAAAGCTACGGACTCGCAGCGCCTTTGGCTTGGGCCCGAGAGAACTTCCGGGGGTTCACCTCCATCGCTTGGAAGGCCACATATGTCGCTGCTTCAGGGTGCAGTATCCTCTTTATACGCCAGTTGCTTTAACTCTCATTGCTTGTAGTTGCGTAGAGTTCACTTCCTCTGCCACTGCCGCTTCCTCTTTCTTCTTCACTACCCCGAGGTAGCCCACGCGTTTCATAGGGTAGCGTCACTACGGCCAGAACTCCGTCTATGTCCTCTTGGTGATGTGGAGGCTAGAATTGCTTATAACAGCCGTTACATCTAAACTAGTGATCATTATGCTCCTTCCATTGCTGAATTCAAAATTACTGAAATCTGATGTAAAACGAGTTCCTGATCCTTTATATTCTCTAATTCAATTGTATCGTCTGCGTTAAGCTTCAAAAAATAAAGATTTGTTGGTTGTTCCTCTTTTACCAAAATCATTATCTCTTAAATAGCATTCGCTTGACCTCCTGATGTAATATCATTGTTATCGTTGACTACAACAAGGGTGCTCTCGTTGCTGTCGTCTTTTTGGCGCGTGATTAGACTGGGAGTAGCTGTATTTTCCCTACCCCTGCCTGCAGCGCAGCGAGTGCCAATATGGAATATGGATCACGAGGCGCCGAAAGGACGAGCGGGCCACTTTGGTCCATTATTTCCACTTCCATGCCCACTCTGGCCTGTGAACCTCATAAGGCAATCGGGTAGATCGAGACGCTCCCACAGTAGCAAAGAAGTCTCCCCTCGAGAGGGTCTCAGAAAATCACTGAATTCTTGAATTCATCGATCATCAAAATGAAAAATGTGCACCAATCACCTTAAAGTGGTGTTTCGGGAGGCCACATCAAAATCAAAATGGCGAACAACTCTTTCCCCTAGCTAGAAGCAGTACGTTGAGAGTAGCAAGGCGGTCTTGCTTTCAGCTGTACCTAAGTGAGCAGTGTGTATTTGGAACAATCTTTCTTTCAGTAGCGACGCCGAGTCATTGAACAATTATACAATTATCGAACGCTGAATATATCGTTACTTTCCATATCTTTATCAATTGTGGACCGTTGTCCTCATAATTGACAATCTTGACATAGTAGATATCGTTCGTACATTGGCTGCGCTATGCTCGTGCCGGCTCGCAGCTGCCTTCGCTAGCGAATTCGTATTCAAATCTCTAGCCATGGTGATTTCTCGTCGCGGCTCGGCAGTCGCAGCGAATGACCATGGAGAGGATACTGGGGTGCTGCATCCAATTTCTCGAGGCCGCTCTCGGCGGCGAGCTGTCGTATGTGTCGCAGTAGTTTCAATTTTGTTTGGCCTTTATTCGTTCTCTGCGTCGGCTTTCTTTTCCAGCGATCATGAAACTGATGCCTCGTCAAAGCAAGCCAGGGACTTGTTCATGCAGCGATGGTGGCAAGCCCAGACCGATAATGCTCTTCGCCGGCGAGAACTAGTCGACTTCCACGAAAACGATCCCTTGGAGCCCTTCGAGCCTTTCAAAACTACTACGGGAATAAACGTGTGGGATCTATTTGTGCCGACTGTGACCTGCCCTGACCTTGAAAGAGTCGGGCCTGTTGGCGATGGCGGGAAATGGGTTTGCGCTTTGGATTCTCTCTCAAATCAGCCAGTAGCATCGGAGCGCTCGTGCCTGATGTATAGTTTTGGCATAAGCAATGATATTTCGTTCGAGATGGAGATTTTGCGTCGAACCTCTTGTCATATACATGCGTTCGATCCTACTATCGGTTCTCTCCCTTTCGACAATTACAATGCTTCTCTTAGCATGGCAGCTCAGCAGCGGATAACTTTTCACAAGCTCGCCCTTGGCGGGCATAGCAGCAGCTCAGCGGAGCACTTATTGCATGAGACTATGCGAGGCATTATGGGAAGACTGGGGCATACTTACGTTGATATTCTTAAGGTAGACGTCGAAGGAGCAGAATGGAAAGCTTTTGATGGGTCACCGTATCTTCCTATTGGCCAACTTCTTATCGAGTTACACTATCAAGGACTTCCCCAACTTCGAAACTTTTTTGCTCGTATGCAAGCAAATGGCCTTCATCCATTCAGTAGGGAAATAAATTTGCAACCCGCTATCGCTGGAGGAATGCCGGTTGCTGCTGAGTACTCTTTCATCAATCCGAAGAATTTCTTCTCTGGGCATCCACTTGGCATTCGTATACCATCCCAGGTAGCACATGTAGCCCCACTTGACAAGCCCATCAAAGCAGTGATATATTTCTTGACGCAAAGGAAAAGGACTAAGCAGCTCATGGGTGCTCTGACTCTTTTGTACAAGCACTCGTGGTTAGACTACCCTTATCCTGTCGTAATATTCCACGATGACCTTGAGCTTGAGGACAAACGCACGATACAGGCCTCTGTCTCCGCTATGCCACTTCAATTTTCAAATGTTGACTTTAAGATCCCAGCTGCTACTTCAATGCAACCAATTCCTGATCGAACTGCATGCGCGCCTGAAACAAGTACCGTAGGCTACAGACATATGTGCCGGTTTCACGCAAATGATGTTCACAGACACCTTGACGCTATCGGCCATCACGACAGAGAATTTATTTGGAGACTAGATGATGATAGTTCAATCACACACCCCATTGGATACGATGTGTTTCACTTCATGTCGGTGAACAGGCGTAAGTATGGCTTTGTCAATTTGGTTATGGATGATTCTGCTTGTGTCGAAGGGCTTTGGGCAAACGCAAGAAAATTTGCTGAAAAATATTCGAGTGAGCTGCACAACGAGAGTTTTTTCGAGACATGGAACGACCCGCTAGTGTTCTACAATAACTTTGAAATTTCGCACGTCTCTATTTGGCGAGATCCACTCTGGGTCAAGTTTATGGATTTCATCGATACGCATGGAGGTATATACACTTTGCGATGGGGCGACGCACCGTTGCACACAATTGGAGTTAGTATGTTGCTAAGTAAGCACGATATTCATTCTTTCTCAGATGTTGGTTACATTCACAATCCTTTTATCAAGCAGCTTCCTCGAGGCCTACCGAAACCAGATGCGAACCCATTTAATGCCGAAAATTGTAACTTTTACGGCGAATGGCGATGCAGTTATTCTAATACCACCACGAATATTACCAGTGGAGCAAATATGACGACCTCACGCGATGTGCTATTTACATTCAGCAAACAAGGCCACGAACGGGCACTTCGAAAGACAATAGAATCTATTTATGAACACTACGCGAAACAACACCCCACGTCTATTATAGTATTTTACAATCAGAACAGTGCGATCAGTGCTGGCATTGTGCGCGAAGGTATTGACCAAGAAATGGATCTGATCTTAAGTTCAATTAAACTTCAAAGTTCAGCACAAGAGGAAGATGCAATGGAGTACTTCCTTTGTTTCAAAGCCCCTGCGGTGCTAATGGCACGTGGTTATGATTGGATTTGGCGCTTCTCCGACCACACGGAGCTCTTGCACCCAGTGAGATTTAATGTCTTTGATCGTATGATACAACAGAAAAAAAGATTTGCGTACGCTGAGGTAATCAAAACTACGCCAGGAAGTCGCTTTGAATCCTTGTGGAATATAGCAGACAAGATTTGCTCAGTTCGAGAGTGCTCACCAGCCTTCTCTTCGTGGGACCGCCTTTCCGTTATTGTGACATCCTTTTCTATTGGCCAATCAGCCACCTTTTCTACGTCAGCTGCATGTAGGGCACTACTTGAAGCTGCAACATTGAACTGGGCTTACTCAGAATCTGAGTTGCGCACTGTTTGTATAATGATGTCGCTGAGTTTTGAGGAACAGTGGCGTATCGACGACATCTTGTACAACTCTAGGTGGTCGCACGAAGATGATGATGCTGATAGCACGTTTCAAGCTCTTCCCCAAAGACAATTGGATTTGTCTTTCATGCCTCAACGCTTCGGCTGGCTGGGCGGAGACATCGCTACGTCGGTGCCCCTGCCGTCGAAAGCCTCCGATTTCAACGGCTCTCCAGGCAAGCTCGTTTGGCTGTTCGGCGATTCGATCGTTGGGTCTTCCAACAGGAGACAACGTCTTCTCAATGGCCATTTCATGATTGCCAATAGCGTAGCAATAACAACTCTTGCCCCCCAGGAAGCATGTCTCGCTACCGTGAAGAACATGAGCAAAATTCGATACTACTGGAAGCATAATTCGGAAGGCCTTCCCAGTGCAGTATTTGAAGTTCTAGATCCTTCGAATGGCACGTGTTCACATGGGTCTTCAAAACTATGGCCAATTTCTGGTCTCGCGATTATTGATGATGCGCACTCAGTGAAATTAGTGCTGTTGTGTGTTGTTGCTTGCCCCAATCACGCTGGTTACGGTGCCTTCACAAACCTCTTCGACTTTGAGGTCGTGAATAGTGCGGTGATCGTCGTCCATAATCCTTTTGATTCACCTGATGACTGGGTGTTCGACTACACTGTGATGCCCGACAGCTTGCATGGCAAAGTGTCTTTGTAAGTACACGATCTATTATTCTTCATTTGAAACCATTTCTCATCTCATCTTAATTTTGGTGATTTCTTTGTGCAGGGTGTCTATGAGCGAATCTGATGGAAACCTTTATGCCAGCAAAAGCAGTGACATTGTTGTCCTCGGGTCGCTTGAAAAACAACAAATCGTTCTCAAAATTAAAGCTTCCGATTTAGTGTCTTTGAAGCTCGACCGTTTTGAATTTCTCTCTCCAGCATCCAGTAAATCTGCGTCGTGGAGCCCTTTAATTTCTAGCACGGAACTCCCTCGTTCTATGTTTGACCGCATGACAACTGAGGCGACTTTCTTTCGACGTGGAGGTATCTGGTACATTTTGTCGCTTCACATGATGGACCAGCACTTTCGGCTTTGCCAGACTACAGACCTTGGCTCTGATTGGACCTGCAGAAATATAGCTGAAATCGAGCGACGCTGGCAGACTCCACAATTGATATCTTACGCTGGTAAAGCTCACCCAGGCCTACTAGGATTATCGTGCGACAGCAATGGTGAACTCCAGATTGTTGTGTCTTTCGTCACAAACACGATTCGCGACATTGGGTTTTTGTTCACACCCGAGTATCGTGAAACTTACACGCCCAAGTTCATGGTCGTTTCAATTTAGTGTATGGATATTGCATCAACCCATTTCCATTTGTCAGATAATCAAAAGTCCGCGTGGCGTTGTGCTGCCCTAGCTGCGTTTGCGTGGAAAAGTGCACCTCTTTTTCTGTCAAGGAGTACGTTCGTTTCAAACCGACCGATTTTTTAGTCTAGTCTAGTCTAGTCTAGTCTAGTCTAGTCTAGTCTAGTTAATACTCTCCCAAATACAAAGAAAGACAAGTACACAGCAGTCACAGAGGCACATAAAGAATACACCTGAGCTGCAAATGCGCTAGCGAATTCGCTCCAGAAGGCCAATTAAGGCTCCAACTGGCGCCTTTCCTCCGAACAAGTCGGCGGGACTGAGTGCTCGTTCGTGTGTCACGTCCCAGGTCCACGAGGCAATTCTCTGGGCTATTTTTTTGCCCCAGCAGGGCATCGATTTTTTAGCATAAGATTTTAATTTTATATCTGTTGTTGTACTGTGCGTCTTGTACTTATATTTGAATGATAAAAATGGCAATTGGAGCTCCACATGAAGAATTTCGTTTGGTTTCCATTTCTAAGAGCACCCCCTAGCTCTCGCTCTAGAAATGGGATTAAATTGGTGAGTAGGCACCGACTTCATTGTATCATAAAAGTATTACCGTGCTACAAAACATTTCAATTTGGAATCCCACGCGCTGAGCGACCAGCTAATGTGCTTTCGATCCCCGTAATTCCGGAGATAAATGTGATGTTATCTCAATTCCTTCAAATTCCCCTTTTATAGACACTTTGGCTTATTCGATGAGACGTTTAGCACCCAGCTTGAAGTTTTAAGTTTGAAGGAAGAAAATGTGTGCATAAACAGCAGCTTATATAACCAGAGGTCTACTGCCTACTGGAACATGGAAGGTCCTCTGGCGGCATTGGTGTTCCACATGAAGCCGTTGATTTTCCAGGCCACGCTTTCCGTGTTGCGGTCTGAGTGTGGGTTGGGTGGGCACCCGCCATGGCTTGAGCGGGGGTCGTTGGTGCCGTTGCCAAATTTGTGGTAAAAGAGAGCGCCTAATGTTGGAGGGGAAAATGGACAGGAAAGAAGCAAGGGAAATAAGAAGGTCATGGTTTAAGTCAGTGATCCTGTTTGATGACCTACGCAAGGGAAAGACATTATTCGCATCTAATTTGTCGCAGATCGTAAAGAAGAAGTATGTAGCAGCTTCGTGGGTTGAAGGACTAAGTGGTGAAGAGTTAAGACGCACCGCCGCCAGAGAAAGGTTTCACGCGTAAGCCGCGCGAGCACTCCGGCATGCCCTCATGCTTCACCTTGCTTGCAGCTGCTAAAGCTGCAGCGTCCCTGTTCCCACTACCTTCGTCGTTGTTGTGCCCAAGCAGTGAACCATCAGGAGTGGCCACTAGGCGTGCTTCACCACCGTTTAGCGGGTCTTTGGCGAGGGGGAAAGTGGTTTCGCCTCCACCGCCGGTCGGAGAATTGAGGTAAAACATGAGGGTGCCTGCGGTGTGAATGCAGGTGCATGGAGACATAGAAGTCGTGGTCAGTAAAGGTAGAAACAGTGAAGGAAATGTCATCGTTGCGCAGAGCACAGTAAATAATGCCTATTTCTCTCCCCAACTTGAACAGAAACGACCGCTACTCCTCTCGACATCTGCTTCTTTCTATTCCTCAGCAAAATTTGCCACCGCACTTACAGTGGCGGTTAGGCTCCACCCAAGGCGGACCGAGTACGTCTTCGTCTAACACCGCTTCCGCTTCATCACCGGTACTACTTGTGCTCTCGCTGCTTGAGCCAGGCCATACGAGCTCGGGAGGTGCCTGTACTGCGCTTTCCCACGCTGACCGCACCCAAGGTGCCAAGTCGGGCCTTCCTGGAGCACTTTGCCTGCTCTTCTTCTTCTTCTTCCTGCTCTTGCTGGTATCATTGTCGTTCGAGCCGCCCAATAAAGTCGTCAACAGCTGGGGAGGAAAAGGAGGAGGAGATAAAATGTCACACACACACAAAGAAGTCCTTGTCATGATTTTAGTACATAAACTAGTAATCGTCGTTTACTCAAGTCACCTGCACGAGCCAGGAACTATCGCAGACTGCATGTCTTTGAAACGTGGCTCACAAGTATTTTCTTACTGTCGTTAAAGCTCGTGCGCACCTGCGTGGACCCTGCAGCGTGGTTGGTGCTTAGCCACTGGTGCCAGTCCTTCCCTAGAGCATGGCTTGCAGGGGAGCTCGGTTGAAGGAGCTCTTTGATCAGAGCAAGTTCAAAAGCATCGGAAGAGCCACCGGGGGAATCATTTCGGCGCCATTTACGGGGGTCTAAAGGGGAAGTCTGCAGGGTGGCGGCTGCTGCTGCTACTGCTTCTACTTTTTCTGTGAATTTCTTCTCCTGCTGTTTCTGCTGAGAAGGCAATTTACTGGTAGGGGCAGCAGCGAGAGCAGCAATTCCTGATTCAGTTTTAGAGCGAAGGCGGTCGACCAGCCACGCGATCCACACGTCAAAAGGCGGGCCTAATTGCGGGTCGAACACGCCGGAAGCTTCGCGGTGGGCTTGCAAGGCGGCCTGAAGCAACGAAAATGGAGGTGAAAACATAGACAGGGTAGGGCGATGAAATGGAAATTGAATTCGATGGCTGTACTGAAAGATTGAAGTTGATTAGATAGCAGTCCCCAACTGTAGGCATTATAGGAACAAAGGCAAAGTAATCACAGCAGCTCTGCAGCAGCAGCTCTTCTTACTTGGTTTGGGTGCCTGTAGTCGTGGAAAGTGTCGCGGTGGGTCTTGTACCAGTCCCCGGGGTCATAGCGCAAGAGCTGAGGCCATTCCGTCCATTCGAGGTCAGGCAACCGCGCAGCTACTTGACCGGCGCGCCGCACCTATTGGCCATGGTCAAAAGCGAAAACCCAATTTGACGAGGAAGGGAGTGTAAGATGAAGGAAAGACTGATCACTTAAATCAATTTAGCTAGAAAAGCGGAGCCGAGTTTTGTTTCATTTCATATCGCCCTTACAATCGCGTGGCTCGGGTGCTGGCCGGTGAGGAACGCCGACTTGGACGTGCGGTAGTTTTCAAACCCCGGGCTGTAGTGCCTTTCCGGAGACCGCATCATCGAAGCTTGGCCCGACGCAATCACGGCGCTTTGCAGTGCAGCCCCCAGCACTTCTTCCACTTGCAGCACCTTGGGCTCGAGGGAAAGGGTGCGAAGCACCACCGACGGCAGCGGGTCGGCGTTTGTCTGGCTGCTGCTGTAGCCGCTTTCGCTTCCGCTGCTGCTGCCGCTGCTGCTCCCATAGTCGTGCGTGCCTGGCGCGCGGCCAGCTCGAAACTGAAAGCCGGCGGTTACGCCGCCCCACTGCCAGGCTTCGCCCTCGCGCAGCAGCTGCAGCACGCGCAGGCCGCGCTCCACGCCTGGAGCACTTTTGATGGGCCTGCCGCTCACCGAGTACAAGTAAAGGGTTCGCCGCGACGAGAATGGCCGAGGCGCAAGAGCACGCGCAGCTACCGAAGCCTGAATCAATGCAGACAATGGTATGGATAATGAAGCAAGCATGAGAAATAGCCCATTATACCTGAAGAGGAAGTGGTTCCTATAAGCTAATTTCATGCGATCCGACGAGAAGCTACAGTTTTATCATAATGACATTTCCTAACCAGGGTGCCTAGGCAAGACGGGTGGTACTGAAGCCACACGCCATCATTGTCGCCGTTGCCGACCACGAACACAGCGCCGAAGTCATCTGGCTCGAACGAGCCGGCTGCCGCGGCACTCGCATTGGTCAAGGCGCTCGGCACAGCTTCGGTGACTGGTATCTTCGCAGAGCTACTTCTGAGCAGAAACACGCGGTCACTGCACGAGGTTGCAGGCGTACTGGGTTTTGAGTTGACTGAACTGCTCCGACTGAAGAAAGCAGAAAGCTTTGATGCTTGAGCAGCGGGCGCTGCAGCCTGCATGGGTGCATTCTCGTCGTCGACGGCTGCAGCAGGCTCAAGCATCCAAGGCTCCCACAAGGTGTCAGCTTCAGTTTCCCAGGGCTTTGCATCGGGAAAGTCGTTAGCACATTCTACAACATCGGAGGAGTGCACTACAGAAGCAAGGTAGCTGAGGGCGAGTAAAATTATCGGTAGACGCTCTATCCTTGTCATCGTTGATCAAATATTAGTTGTCCATTTCATTCACGCATTTTTATGACGACTTCTTCCTCGTGCATGAGCACATGAGCACCTTACATTATAC
>Ga0307979_1000802_pt1 | contig 22109 bp, 29 predicted proteins | sample OrgLakmetage1058_FD_201833 | JGI IMG/M metagenome (GOLD analysis project Ga0307979, IMG submission 201833) | Saline water microbial communities from Organic Lake, Antarctica - #1058 | ecosystem: Environmental > Aquatic > Non-marine Saline and Alkaline > Saline | place: Antarctica: Organic Lake...
ACTTAATATTATTTCGTCTTCAAGTTTCTTTGCACTTGGGGAGTTGGGGAGTATAATCTAATCCAATCTCTAGTCTCTTATTATCTACTTACAGTACCCGTAATCTAATTATGCTGCATATTATATTAGTACTACACGACCATCACACCATCACCCAGCCACCAGCCACCAGCGACGACTTCTTCGGCGTCTTCCATCTCTCGTTTTCACGCCTCTCCGGTTTGGCGTTTGTAAAAAATCTTGTTGCTGGGGCGCGATGAGGTCTAACATCGCTCTAACGTTGCTGCTAGCCGGAAATGCGGCTGCAGATCCCGTCACGAACTCTCTGCGCACTCTGCGTCGCAACTTGTTTGCGTCTACCTCCAACTACAAGCCTAACTCTGAAGAAATGATTGACCACATTCTCGATGAAGGTACGAGCTGCCCTTGGAGGGATATTTGCTAAGTGTAGTTTTCCGTGGTGTACGCTTCGTTTAAACGAAGGCATTGAACGATCGTATTCTACTGTTGGTGTCATTCCTTTTATTTTACCAACCTGAGCTGGTCATGTGAACGCGCTGGCATCACACAGCAATGGTCATTCAGAAGATGTAATGAAAGAAGGCAAACGCATCTAGTTGATAATAAATGTTGAAAGCCGCAATAGATACGAAAGCATAGTACGTTGCGTGTTTTGTTGTTCAATATTTTGCCAAACTCCCCGTGTACTTCCCTTAGCAACGTTATTCCACCACGAAGCCTCTTTCATCTTCTGGTCTTATCCTGAAAGATGCGCCTCAAATACCTTTCACCAGTGTCATCTTGAACTCAAAACAATTGTCTCATGAATATCTTCTCTATCATGCATAGGCGAATCGAACAGTAAACCCGGCCACAAGGGCAAGAAGACCAAAAAGATTGAGAGCACTGGCGGCGTGACCGAGGTGCGCTCTTGCTGTTTTCTCTTTTTGTGGTGCACGAATGTGTGGGTGCATTGCTTTTCGCGCTTTCGTTGTGGTTTCCGTTTTGAATAATTAGATGCTGGGTAAGCGCGCTGTATATCTTTACGTTAATTTGCTAAGCTCTGTCTCTCCAATTTCTCTGTAACTTCACGGTGCGACATCATCTTGTGATGACATTCGTCGTTGTTGGTAGGTGCAGCGCGAGAAAATGAAAGCCATGGGGGAGTACGACGTTCACGTTTCGCTCGACAAGGTTCTTGTGGGTGTGTTTGTTTTAATGTCGAGTAGGGAACGCTAGTGTAGAAAATTGGGCATCTGGGTACAGGACGGAGAGGTGGTTTTGCGTGGATTCGCTTGCTATAGGCCGAGCGCGATGTCATGATACTGACCTTTCTTTCCTTTTTTTTTTGGCTTTAAATTTGCAGGTTGCTGAGCAACCCTACGAGCAACTAGGGGAAGGGCTGAAGGGCAAAGTGGATCAAGCATTGAAGTCGGCGGAAAAGGAGTCGAAAGTGGAGAAGAAAATGAAACGAGCCGCTGTGAAGAAAAACAACCCGAAAGTGAGTGGCTTGCGATTATGATATATATTTTTTTGTTCGCTGCAAGTAGACTGATGGGTTCTTTTATGCGCTGAGGGTGTTGGAGCTAGAGTGTGAGAGAGAAAGGAGGACGACGAAGACAGAAACACGACGCACTTATTGGGTCCTCTTGGTGTCACTCATTGCGATTCAGTTCTTTCCTTTTCTGCTGCCTCCGTCTTGACAACCCCCCTTTAAATAAATGATATCAAAACTCTTGTATGTTCTCAGGAAGCAAAATCCATCGCCGAAAAAGCGGAGTTGAAGCACCCTGAATTGAAGGACGCAATCGAAAAGGACGAGAAGCACGTGCGTGCTGCGTGGTCTCTTCTGCCTTTCTCGCTCTATCATTTCATATCCTAGGATGTGCAAGCATGTGAGTGTGTGTGTGTTTAACATATTTTCCATCCATACCAAATTAGGTGCTGCACGAGCGCAAGGAGAAGAAAGGCCTCATCCACAAGACCACTCCCTCGCTGCAAGAGGAGGCCTACAAGAAGGAAGACGAGAAGAAACTGGTGCGGGTGTTTGCGTATATATGTACACTAGAGCAGAAGCCTTCAACTTCCACCTCAAATTCATTGTTGTTGTCTGTTTTCATGTTACTCCTTTGCACCATCCTCCTCCCGTGCAGGTGATTCACCACTGCAACAGCGTGCGCGAACAAGTCGCCTTTTTGGTGCCCACCACAGAGGGCCAAATGGAAAAAGCCATTGGCATGCTGCTGAGCTTCGATCGGATGGGCCATGGGAAAGAAGGCGACTTGAAGTTCGTGTTTCAGTCCGAGAACGTCCTGAACACGTGAGTAGTTCATGAAAACATGCTGAAGATAAGGCTAAAGATGGGGTGAATGACGATGAAATGCTGATTGCAGACAAAATGATATAAATAAATATACATAGCGGATTGTTGCGGTGATGCAACCTTTCTTATGGAGAGTAGGGCACGAGAGGAGGCGCAATAATTAGCAGTGTTTATGATTTCGATGCATAAATCTTGGCTTCACATTTGACTCTTCCCGCTGCATGTGCTACTAAGGTACGTGTCGGCGCTGCCTCGTTTGTTCCGGCAGTGGAATGCTTCGGACGCGAGTGCCCGAAAGTTACTGGTGGAGCTGAAAGAAAACGCCATTATTTACGGGCCAGCTGACATGCCAACCAAGGTGCGTGGCGGTTGACTTGGCTCTTCTTGAGTAAACCTTGGACGTGTTCGGATTGGAAGAAATTCAATATGAGAATATCATTTCTTGTCGTTTTTTTGAAAAAGAATTATCTGCTTGATTTTCTATTCTAGGCCCGGGACATGGTGCTACAGGGGGACAAGGACAACTTGCGGTTCCTGAAAGGCTGCAAGCGGCTCCATGCTCTCGCATTCATTTTGGACCAACAGCCGTGCGACTACAAGTAAGTGATCGGTCTTATCTATGCAACAGATTCCGAAGCAAAAGGGAAGTGAGCACATTTAGAGACGTGTTTTTCCTCTTTCCCAGGTGTGTCACCTATTTCTTGTTTATACTACATTAGGTACGCGGTGTTTTCCACCCCGGAGTCTCGCTTTCTGCCGCTGAAGCGAGCCAAGGCCACCGCTACGACGCTGCTGAAAGACCTGCCACTCATCAAAGCCGGCAAAGTCTCCAAAGTGAGGGCCTGCGTAGTTGCCTAGTGAATGTGAATGAGGGGAATATTTAGGATGCGATTACGGAAATAGGAATGTGTGGGCATGATTTATGATTTAATCAAGCTTTACTTTGCGAGGTTATCATTAGCCGAATCAAGTTATTCTGAACCACTCTCCTTCAATTGTCACTCTTATTGATGGATGATTAGGTTAAAGTGGTAGACGACAAGAAGCCGTTGGACGCCGTGGTGAAAGTGGAACGCGGAGGGCGCTCGTTGCTAGTCAAAACTGACACAACAGGTGATGAAGAGGAAGAAGAAGAAGATTTAGCAAAGAGCAAGAAGAAGAACAAGGACACGAACAAAGACGGCACCGAAAAGTCCGCCAAGAAGAAACAAAAGCAAGCCAAGAAAGAAGAAGCAGGCGAAGCAGATTTTGACGTGTCGAAATTGAAAAAGAAGTCCAAAATTGCCACGGCTGCAGGAGACGTGAAAACGGAAGAAAAGGTGTGAATAGGCGTGGCTAAGGATTTGAATGTTCATTAGTGAAAATATTTGTCTTTTGACGCGCGCACAGATACAAATGTAGATGCTAATGCATATCAATGTCCGTTTTCTTAATGTCGTTACGTAACGTACAATACATTTGTTCTGGCATTGCGCCGCCCTCTTTCTTTCTCTCTTGCGTTTGTCAGCTCAAAGACAAGTTGAATGAGACCAAGGCCGCCAAGAAAGCCATCAAAGAGCAAGAAAAGGGCACGGGCAACGGTCTGGTGGGAGGCCGCCTCATTAGCCGCTTCGACCAACAAGAAAAGTCCAAGGTCGGTGATTGAGCACACACCTTAAAAATCCAATGACTAAGGACGGATTTGATTTGAATGTTGTGAATTCAGTTCGAGTACAGTTGCCTTTAGTTGCCATTGTTGCCTTGCGAAGTACGCTTCCTCTTTTTCCTTCCTGCATCTATTCATGTATACTTGTATCTTATATTCAAAATTGATGTTTGCAACAATGTTCTCGCAGCTCATGTACGCGCAGAATTGTAACGTGACCGAGGGCGCTACGAGGCCGAATCCTGGCATGAAGGCGGCGCGCAAACGGATGGAAAACAACGCGCTGGTGTTCTCGGGCAACGACAAAGAAAGCCCGCGGTACTGCATGAATTGATTGTAGACCTGTAGTGTAGTGTGCGTTGCTGTGATTTACTACTTGTGTAAGTGAGAAAATAGGGAGAGCAAGCATACAAACAAGTGTTCCTGCCATTTCATCACCTTTTAAAGGATGCGAGTTCGTCTTGATTTTTATTTTCTTGATCACTTTTAGGTACCAGCGCGTCGAATCGGCGACCCGATCCTTTGATTTCTTCACTCTGCAGTCTCAAATGCCCGTGGTGCGTGTAATCACGCATCGCCCTATTCTAGACCTCTTGTTTTCGCCCATCGTGTTCATGGGGCTAGTGTTATTGTGCCCTCCTCCTTGTAGTATTGATGATATCCGCTACCCCGCGCACTTGGTTTTAGGTGGAAATGAAGTCGAAAGCGTCGCACTTCTTGCTGGAAGTGTTCCGCGCCATCACCGCGAGCCCTTCTGAGCCAATCACCAACTTCGTCGAGCTCGTGTCCTTCATCATCGAGAAGGTGAGACGATATGAATAGGCGTATACATGTGCATGAGCATGTTTGGTGGTGATGTCAAACACCATGCGCGTGAATTCAGTCTTATTTCATTTCGTGTGCACGAGAAGATGATTACACATGATAGCATCGCTGTGGCCACAATAGTAGCTGATACAAGAAGCTCATTGTGCTTTTCCATTTGCCTCACTTTTATTTTTTCGTTTTTACAATTATTATATCAACGCACTCTAAGGTGCCCCCCAACAAGGCCAAGGACTTTTCGGACGTGTTGCTGTTTCAGTTTTACAACCTAGTCCGCGGCGGGTACCAGGTAAGCGAATCATTTCTTGGTGTTACTTTTCATGTTGGGGTTGCGAACACCCCCTTCGTATACACCTCCAGTGTCCTGGTGTGCCATCGCTGCATAGATGCCTTGATTTCTTCTTTTTTTTTTGACTCTTACCCTCACGAGAGTCTGTTGAGTCTATTACTTTAAATTCGTGCGCCCTCAATTGCCTTTCTCTACGTTCTCTTTCTCTCTATATATATGCAAATCAAGCTTCGCGACGCTTCTTCGGTGGTTCCCGGCCTTCCTCCGTGCTCCGAAGCAGCACCTCTCCTTGACACCACCAAATTGATTACCGACAAGGCTGTCATGAAGAAATTTTCGTTCAAGGTACTGTATTAGAGTGACGTCTCAACTGCGCTCGCGTTGGATTAAGAGCATCTGTCAATCATCAACTCCTTTTAAGACTGTGCACTCTCTGAATTCTCTCATCGTTATTTAGTATTTTTTTTCCTGAACGAAACGTTGCCACTAATTGTACAACTATCACATTAGATCAACCCCCTGATGGTGCCGGTGGGCTTCAATGGCCTGGGACAATATGGGCCCAATCCCCCCCTTGTGGAGTACGACAGGCCGGAATTCGACTTCACCGACGGCGAGTCCATTTACTAGATGTACTTATATTAGGGAAGTGAGGTTGAAAAGAATCTTTGTGGGCGGATCCGGATTGAGAGAGCTGACGACGACTGAGTGCAGTGCGTTGCAAGAAGTATAAGGTGGTCATGGCTCTCGTTCTTCGTTTCGGTCGTATCGTCAGCTGTCAGCTGTGTGCAGCTCCATCCATATTCCTCCAGCCATGAAACAAAAAGAAAAACAAGAGCAAGAAAATTTGACCTCACTATCAAGAAAGCCCAAATCGAAAAGTGGGATTGCTCTATGAGAGATGCGTGGAACCAAAACAGGAATAAATCGGCAGCTCTGGATGGAAGTCACTCAGAGGAAAAATACTTCGAATGGCTGTACAAAAAGGCCACCGAATAGGCTAATAGATAGCACAGAGACGTCTACTTGCAACTATATCGGTGAATCATATCATTGCCTTTAACTAAATTGGAAGAAAGAAGAAGGCATATGGTTATAGTTCCTGGTGCCTTTTTAGTTCAGACGCGAAGATGCCACTTGGAATTCGAAGTAGTTGAACAAAGGAACGCCAATTCTCTATTTATGAACCGCCTTGCATTGGGCTTCTTTCGTTTTTTAATCAGGAAGGGTGGATATAATCTGCGAAGATCGCAGAAGAACTTCTCGACCGCAAAATTATACTCGAAAGCATTGCGCACTTCTTCTTTCTCTTCACTTCAAGTGCCATTGCCCTCTCTTCGTCCTACGAAAATACATTTGATTCCATCAGCGGTTCACAGCCGACCCGTATTGCGGGTCTCCTAGGCCACCCCTCGTCTCGACGATGTAAGGGCTTGGCAAGAGGCCGCTGGCGTTGCGCTCCTTCGCTGACAAGTCCGCCAGCAGCGAGGCCACGTCAGCCGACAAGCGGCGCAGCACCGGGGTTTTGCCCAGAGCCCGAATGCGCGCACACACCTATTTATTTTATGATAGGGGACGAGGGTGGTGGTAACAACGACAGAAGGGAAGAAGGAATTACACGCACGCTCAAGTTGGAGATGATAGACTACCGAAGAAGAACTTATCACATCTTCTCGTCATAAGGACCCTCACGCAATCATTTCACACCTGCGCGATAGCGGCCACTCCCGAATGATCGAGCACACGTGCCTTGGTGAAGTCCAAAAACACTAACGCCGGGCCAGCAATAGACTCGCCGTCAAAAAGGGCCTGATAATGGTGAGCACATGTAATAGGTGCACATTAGAGAAATTGGGAGCTAAAATCTCACCGGGCAAATTGAGAAAAGAAAGAAAACACATCTTATACACGTAGATAGGCACGGCCAGAGACCGGGCAGGAGAAACAAGCTTGCACGAAAGCTCGTGCGTTCAGAAAGAAGTGCAGATGAAAGAAATAGTGAAAAAATGAAGATTTTTACCTCAAAATGGCGAGCTGATCCAAAGAAGACGTTTCCTTCCACGCTGTACACTCGGGCAGTGCCAAATGCCTGCTCCAATATGATACGAGAACGAAAAATAGAGCGAGTAAAATATTTCCATTCCAAAATCCAAAACATAAAGTCAAGCCTTTCTCTCCCTTTTCCGTTCTCGTACCCTCCTAAAGAGAGGATATTTGTACCTCTCCGCCAATGGCGTCGTAACCGTGAACCGAATCGGTTAATCGCATGGGAGCGCTCACACGAATGCTCATTTCCCAGGCAAAGGCGAGGGAGCTGAGGATAGTGCCAGTGACCACTGCAATTGCGAGATCCGCGAAGACCTGAGGATGATGAGATGATAAGGTGAGGTGAAGAGGAGCGCACATGTAAACTCATAATGAATAGAAAGGGTCAAAGTAGGGTGAAACAGGGAGCTATGTCAGTGGACGATAGGAAGTCAATAAAAGAATGGAAGGAGCAGTCTTTGTAGGTAGTGATAGAAAGAAAGAAAGCACTGCACACACATATCAACTACCGTAGTAACCGCGACTGTAGCCAGAATGAGTGCGTCAGTGCGAGGAATGCGCCCGACCAAGCGTAAAGAAGACCAGGAGAAGGCGCTATGGCATGTGGTAGTGTTATGTACAAGAGAGAAAGAGAGTGATGTGACAAACAATTATGGATGAATTAGAAAGAAATCATCATAAACGTGCATGTGCTCACAATTATAGAACATAGGCCGGTACAAACACCGGAGTCTCTTGTGCGTTCTCCTGAGTGCGTGGGCATTCGCACGCGTATCACAATACGTATTCAGCTACAATGATTGTAGTGAGCATATTCGTACCTGTGGCACACCACCAGCATTAGCCCGACAATCGCCCCCGTCGGCACCGAATCAAGCACCCATTTGCCACCACCACTGCCGCCGCTGCCCAAGGCGACTAGGCCTAGGGCGGCCGAGCACACGACGCCGGCCAAACGGGCCGTGCCGCCCGCGTCCAGGTTTACCAGGCTCTGGCCCATGAGAGCACCGCCGCCCATGCCGCCTTGTACATGTTATATGTTAGGGATAAAACACGCAATTTCGTAAAAACACACACGTATACATGCCCCAAATGTGGTGCAAAATGGCTTTTGAAACATTGGTGACTATACAGAGCATTGACTGAGCGGCAAAAGCACTGCAACAGCTTGTAGAAAGGAAATACCAGAGGTCATATTGATCATTTTCCCCTTCTCATCTTACCCGTCACTGCGGCAAAGCAGTTGGCTAATCCTTGTCCAGTGCACTCGGAGCTAGTGGAGCCGCGCGTGCTATCTCCGACGAGGCCATCAACCTACATGGTGTTGGTGTGGCAATATTTCATGTGTGCGTATATATTAGAATAATAGAGACGTGTATGAAGAGAAAGATCTGAGGGGAAAGAATGGGCGAGAGGAAGATAACAAACAAACTATTACAAGCAATAAAGGGCAGCTAACTTCATTGGAATGGATCCACAATGCACCACATGTATCTCCTCACCAGTTGCACGGTGAGCAGAGACTCAATGAGGCCAGCGGCCGCCATCGAAGTGGCATAAGGGAGCACCGCCGCTAGGAGTGGCAAGAGTCCGATGGACTTGGCGAGGGAGTAGCCGGGAACCTACGGGAAAGCAAGGAAGGAAGCGAGAGCACAGGATGTGCATGAGAATAAAGAGTCTACTCACATGTGCACAGTGTAGTGGGTTTACCAATTTACAGTCGAGCAAAATCTGGTTCAAAAAATGTGCAAGTTCGCTCTACTTTGAAGGCAGCTTAGTGCATATCGCACATTCTTGAATTATTCGGGCACCATACACCACACCATTTTAACCTAATTCATAACCAACCTGAAAGGCAGGCAACAGCTGCCATTCTCCACTGCTACCGCTTGTAGCCAAGTCTCCAAGCGTTGGATTGGGCAATCGTAGGAGCTTAGTGAGGAGAGTAGCCGTCGCAATGGCTAATAACGAGGCTGGCACCTTCATGATTTAGGATGGTGAGGAGAACGGCAGAAAGCACAAAGAAAACGAGTTGGGAGAACAGAAAAAGTAAGCGAAGTCACCAAGAAACCGCAATTATCTTGCCATTCAGAAGTATCATCGTACCAACCTTATAAAGATAAGTAGTGGGCAATCAATTTTCTTTTGATATGATTTTAGAGAAGGGGTATACCTTGTTCGCTCGCTCTTTCTTGACTCCAGCATAAGCAACGAGCTTCGGAGCCCCTTTCACGAGAGCAATGGTCAAGGCAGCGGTCGAGACCATCGCCAGCATCGACTCCTTTGGCAGCCACTGCTGGTTGTGGTCCTTGAAGTGCGAGAGCTGGTCCCGAAAAATGAGGCACGCTAAGCCGTTCATGAACCCAAGCAACACCTAATATAACACATGAAATAAAATATATATATATGACATGAATAAATCGTAACATCCATCACCGAGGTGCTGAATGACTGCAACAAACACCGAGTGCGCAGATCTTGCTTGTAGCACCTCTTATTCTGATTTGCATCTGTCCATAAAAGAGTTGCACATTGCGTATATATATAACGTGCAAACATACCGGATGAGGCACGATGCGGATGTATTTCCCCACTCGTGCTTTGCCCGCCGCCAGTTGAAGCACACCCGCCAATAGCACGGCAAACGGCACGTACTCTACGCCTTTCGCCCTCACCTAAAATAGAATAGAATAGAATGCAGTATAGAAAGAGAGGGAAAGAATAGACATGAAGTTTAGAAAGAAGCATGCGACCTCTACTAGTAGAACACCCCCCCCCCCACAAGGCAATAAAATTATCGCATGTGGAGATTTGGTTCCCCCAACGAACAATACCTACCAGCGCAGCGATAACCACGGCGCAGGACCGGCTGACTCCGGTCACCGTGCCCCCTCTCCCCCCTGTAAGGGCGGCGACTCCCGCCATGGCCCACGAAGTCCAAAGGCCCGTGGAGGCGGGCAAACCTTGACAAGAAGAACGAATTAAAGTAGAAGGAAGCAAGAACAGAATGAGAAAATGAGTCCAACTAAAATAGTAATCAAAACTAGGGAGTAATGCACACAAACCCCAATTCCTCTATACTCCTCGCTAATAATTACCAGCGAAAAGAGCAAGGGCCATTGATTCGGGCAGTAGGGTCATAGCGACGGTCAAGCCTGCCACGGCATTCTGCCAAAAAGCGGCTTGGTACCTAGAATAATTGAAAATGGTTACAAAATGGCGTGATGTGGACGCGGAGTCAGCCAATGAACGTTTGAAGGTGGCTACGTTGACGACGAATGATAATGACGAGCTTATGTGTTGATGACGCACCCTTCTACCCAGCGTTGGCTAGCCCGAGTAGCCGCACCGCAGCGGCCATGCTCGCTGAAAAAGAGGTTTTGAGACTCGGATATCAGCAAATCCATCGTGTGGAGTTTGGCCTACATAGTATCGGAGAGGAAGAGGCCAAGGCATCGGAGGACATAATGAAGCTAAATGATGTGAGAATAATCTTGTGAGGCTTGCCGAAAATGATGGACAATCATCATGCACAAGGTTTGTGTGAGCACACACTAATAATGGTAACTTCCAAAAAATCCAGCAATTAGGATATGCACAAGTCTGCCATCATTACATGGCTGATTGCACCTTGTTGTGGTGACTTACGGGCTGTGGGGGTGTTGTGGGATTGATTTGAGGAGGCAAATTGGTCTCTTCAGCTGGTGGAGAAGGGAGGGCCTCCTTGGCGGGTACAGACTCAGTTATTGACTCCCCAGCGTTCCCTGGAAACTCCAAAGAAGATTCTGGGCTATCTTCTGGCGTTGGTGCAGTAGAGCCTCCGCGGATGGATTGAGTGCTCGCAACAAATCGGCTGATGCTGCGACCATGCCCACCGCTCAATGCTGTGACTTTTGAGTGGACACTCGACTGACTAGCATATGGTAGCACTACCTTAGCATCGCTCAAACGTGCATTTACAAGCACTAAAGCAAGACCAAGGAGAGGTTGCAACATCTCGCCCTAGCTTGAGATAGGCAAATAGTGTTCACCAAGTTAAAGTTTAGTGTTCAACTTCGAGGCAAGGGTATCCTTTAGGGTTCCGGGAAAAAAGCTTCAAAAATCCAAAAAAAAGCTGCAAAAAAAAGCTTCTACGGATCTGCAGACGTATTAACCGTATTTTTACCGTATTTAGAAACGTATTTCCACCGCCAAGGGGGGAATTTGGGAATTCCTTATACAATCTCGTTGTCCGTTGGGCTATCTTTTGTCCGTTAGGGAGCTTTTTTTGAGCTTTTTCCCCTCAGGATTCTCCAAATAAAAGCTCTGCTTTTTTCCCGGAACCTTAGTATCCTTGTTCGAGGTGTCACTTCGTCGTCGGAATGTTATGCGGAGATTTCGGATTTTGATACAGGCCCCGAAGGGCCGGAATTAGAAGGCTAGCACAAAGGAATTCAACAAGTGTGTGCCTTAAGCACCCCTAAGGAGAAAACTCCCACGGCGGCCTTGAGAGCCGCGATTTTGATGAGGCTTTTTTACAGGGTGAAGTTGTGTAGAACTCTTTGTAGGAACAGTCCAACGGTCGGATTCGTCGGAGGCTCAGCCATAAAAACAAAACAATGTTGTGATTATTTCCGGAGGGGAGCAGGCCAAAGCCGCACGGTCATAGAGCAACGTTTATTCTACAGTAGCCTAGTAATTGTATGTTTGATCGTCACCTGAGTTGTCGCTGGAAAGGAGTGCCTTCAGCCAAAGTTATTCCATCGTTAGCTAGTAGATAGTATTTGGTATAGCGTGCACCACAGATATCTGTTCCTCTATCGAAGCCTCGGTGGCGAACTTTGTAGCGAATTGTGACGTGGGCGTGTTGAGAGTGCTGATGGCTACACACAACAGAAGCACAATGTATACTCATATTAAAGCAGTTGTCCTTCTACTTAGCTTCTTTACTGATCATTCGGCGTCAGCCGCTGGAGCCAATACCAATGACACTGCAGTCGACGGGGAGTCGAGCTACCATCATTGGACGCTCGAAGCATGGTCACTAGCTCAAGCTTCTTTGGCTGATTCCGCTGTGGCAGCAACTAAAGCTATTCCTATGCATGAGCGTCGGCTGGCTGTGAAAATCAATCCATTTGCAAAAGGAGCCCACGCTTCGAAAGGAGCTAACACCCACGCCGCTGCTCCAGCTGGACTTAGTGAAGGCGCATATCCGCCTGTGCTGGCTGAGCGCCCTGTGCCTAGCGCCAACGCGGAGGCAAGCTTCACCAACAATGGTTTAAGTGGCGCAGATTCAGCATCTGCTGCTCGAATCTATGCGCCTCCCTGGTGGCTTCGAAGAGAGGTGTGGGTGAATAGAAGAGGTGGATTCGTGGAAAATTGTCCTAGTCATTCATCAATTTGGGTTCAAATCTTCACCATTTCAATTTAAGAGTGCTTTTCTAAACTGATGTTCTTTTCTGTGGTGTAATGTGGCGGCTGCTTTTGCAGGTTACCTTCGCCAAGAGCGAGTTGGCATTTGGACTCTTTTCGCCGTCAACAACCCAAAGCTCCGACGTTCGCCTCGACCTCATTGCCCTCTGGTTTGTGCTCAACCCGTATTTAACTTCACTCTTGTTATTTTTCGCTTGGACTCCTTGGGTGCATTTAATTTATCATGAAGGAACTGTTCTTTTAGGGAAAGTTGGCTTTATGTTGTCTGCCCTTGTTTCAAACATCTTTAAATACTCCACCAAATTAGGCCTTGCTCGTTACGAATTCACAGTACCTCAAGAATTCCTCCTTCGCGTGCCATAATGTCACTTTGTTTCCTACTAGGTGGCTGAGTGGGAGCAGCGGGTGCTTGTTCCGCGAAGCTGGAAGTTCAGTCTTGGCCACCGAGCAGCTCCGGCGAAGGGTTTGTACATGTGATGCATGATATGCATCTTGTTTTTACTAGCTTTTGTTATTTCAGATTGTGCATCGTATATAATAAGCGTCGAAAAGGAAGGAGAATAAATTCTCGTTTCATTAGTATCTTCAACTCTTTTTTGTAAATTATAATACAGGGACTCCACGGCCTGGAGTTGTGCACTTTCCCCCCCGAGGTGTTGGCCACACCTTGGTACGGCAGCTCCACCAGCACCGGCTTTGCGCTCGCTCCGCTTCTGCTCCTGCACAAGTTTCCTCGGCGCATGTGGTCAGCGTTAAGTGGAACCCGAAGTTTGCATGCATTTCATTTTTTAGCAGTTTTTTTTCTCATTTTCACCGACTTTGTTTGAAACAACTCAAGATTTCTCGTTTTTTTTTTTCAGTGTTATGAAACTGTATTTTAATGCTCGTGCTCCTTCCTTTTGACTCTTGTTTCTTATTACATCTTTCTATTTTCCCGCAGGTACGTTGTTGGTGACGACGACACGTTGTTCAATCCGCTCGCGCTCTCACAATGGCTCACAAATTTCGCTCCGGAGGAGCCTTGGTAAGTTATGTGTACCTTCATGCTACTTTCTTTTGTGGTCTTTATTTACCGTTTAGCTTATTGGAGAACCATAAGCACAATGCATATATTCGTCAAATTTCTGTTCAGCCCGTATTTATGTTTGTGAAAAAAAATCATACTCGCTTCGCCACCCACTACGCTATAGGTATCTGGGCGGTCGGTCGGAGAGCGTGGAGACTCGCAAGCATACAGGGTGGGATTCGGCCGTGGGGGGCGCGGGCATTGCGGTACATGTAGACCACAGATCTGTCGCAGTGATATTTTGCCTATGGAACAAATCATACCGGATAGCTTTGGATTATTTTTTTCGTGAGACTAACCTGATTCATTCTTGGCCGTTCAACGAGCGCACATGTATGCTGCTCTCTCTCTGCTTGCATCACAGCTGAGCGGTCGTTTCTTGCGGGATTCGCACGCCCATCTAGCTCGTTGCTACGACGCAGCTCCGTGGAAAAGAGCCGTGAGCGGCGGGGGTTGGGTGCTTCACCGCTGCTTGTCGCGCTTAGGAGTGCCTCTGACCCCATGTGGAGGCTTTCATCAGGTAGCGTGTAGTTACGACGATAAGGAAGATGCTTTTTTTTTAATTGGATTGTCACGGTCTTGCTCCTTGCCATTGTGTGCTTTTCGCGTCTTCTCTTGATCAGGTAGTGTACTAATAATACCTTCCGCTCTTTACATCACCATCTCTATCCTTCCCCTTCCTGTCCTCTTCTTGTCACCTCTATTCAGGCCGACGAGCGCGACCCCACTTTTTTGCGACACCTTTTGGAAGACCACCCTGTTGCGCCTTTCCTGGCTCTGAAGCATCACCCCTTTGTATTTTCGCATCAGACCAAATTAGCACCAGCTCCGTTCTTTGAGGCCATGAGTCGTGATCCAATAGCCTTCTTGTCCACGGTAAACATTCATTACTAGGCAAAGATTCCGAGGGAGTTGATATGTGCGCGAAACGTAATGAAATACATGTATATACTTGTTGTTCCTTACGTCAGTTAATCTTTCACTTCACAATCCTTCATCGTCAACGCAGGCTCTACTGGAAGTTCAGCGAGGGCATGCGTCCTACACCGCCTCAGTGTCGCAAGGCTTGTCAGTGCGTTTGTGGCCGGGCAAGCGGTTGTCTCAGCTCTGGCAGCGGCTGCGATCTGAAGCCATCAGCCCCCCACCTCACTTCACCAAACGCAAGGACGTGCGCGCCGATACAGGGGTAAGGTTTGCCTCTATTTATGCCTACCTACCCCGTACGACCTATGCTCTGATTCCCTTGTTTTCCTGCTACACTATGGTGCCCGTTGAAGTCGCGCAAAATATTACTTTGAACTAGCGTTGATATACACCAACTCCAATTGTTTTCTTTGGGAATGCTTCCTCGTTGATTGTCCATACGTATCCTTACTTTAGATCGGCCCACCCCCCGGCATTCGCTATGCTTTCAGCCGCGCTCAACATCAAAGCATCTCTGGAGACACTTTACTGACAGTGTACCTCCCGGACAAATCGAGCAACAACAAGGGAGGTGGCAACAGTGAGGGCGACAGCAGCAGCAGTGGCAATGACGATGGGCCACATGTGGGCGAGGTCCGTGTTCTAGTTCTTTCATCTCCCTTATTTCATGCTCATGTTTTTTTTTTTACGAGTCCTTGTATTTCAATGTTTGCACAGTTTTGGCACAAATTAACTCACGGCTCTCAGACGCTGTAGTGTCCTTCGATTGCTTTTTGATTTGACTCATACTTTCCTCTTCATCAATGCTTGCTTTCCATGCCTACATCAGATGTCCTCCGAGGACATGCTCAACGAAATCGGCGAAGGGCTCCTGAGTGGCGACGACGGCGCTTTGATGACGGTGGGTTGAAAGTGACATGAAACATTGAGGAATCTGATTCGTTCCTTGCAAAACAAAAAAAGGCTACTACTTCAAACTCAGTAATACCTGTTGTAATCCTTACTACCATAGCATTTGTCTTCCTAAAACTCTTTTGAAAATAGGTGCCCCGGCCGCAAAGCAGTAGCAGCAGTACCAATCGTTTGGGTGCCAACATTGGCGGGGGGATAATAGCACCCAATCCTCCTTTCCCGAATTCACCCCCAAAAGGGGGTAATGGCCACGGCAAGAAAGGACTGGGCCATTCGTCCTTGCATGGTTCTCCCCACCCAGGAGGCGGTGGAGGTATGAGCAGCAGTAAAGGAGGAGGAGGTATTGGTGGTGTAGGGAACAGCGTAGTGCGCAGCAGTAGCAGCGATGACGAGTTTCCTGGCGTGACCATTGTGCCTTCGAACTCGGGTATGCGGCGGCAGCTGCTGGGCGCAACCTTTAAAAAAGCGCCTTTAGGAGATACTGATGATGAGCTTGTAGATGGATTCATTGAAGGAAGAGTGGAAGGGCGGAAAATGAAAACCTGGAAGAGCAGTGAGTCAATTTACGAGCAGAAGAAGCAAGAGGAAGAGCAGTTGCACGAACAACAATCGCGATCAAGAAAGAGAAGTAGGCGACAGTTACAAGAGTCTGGTCGTTTTCCATGGTCTATGGTAGTTGTAGTAGAAGAGCGAGTTCCGAACTCCCCTGGTCTTCTCGTTGGGTCTCCTCGAAATCTCTGCCACCTCGGTAACGAAATCATGTTTATCTCATATGCATTTCAATTTCAATACATGCAACCAGACATTCATCATCTCTTTGTCGTTCCTTGTTTTTTTTGTACAGCGACGCACGAGATTGTGTTTACGTCGTCGCATGGTGATGGCCCTTCAGCGCTCATTTTGCGCCTGCGCGACTGCCGCTTGAGAGGAGTAGTAACCTCAAAAGCATCAGCTCCGGGCGCCAAAGAGGTACGAAGAAGATGAGACTTTTCTATTCATCATTTTGCCTTTTGAAACTACGTTTGCACTGCTTTCGTACTTTTTGCTAATACTCAATCTTTGATAACTGTAATATTGGTAAATTTATGACTACCCCAAGCACAACTATGTACAATGGAAGCAAGCGATCAAAGTCAAGAATTAAATTGCACCCCCTCATTACTTCATAGGTGCTGGGTGGATTAACTGGCTCGACTTTGGCTGACCTCTTAGAGCAAGGAGGCGGACCTCGCAACGAGTGGTCTGGGATGCGAGAACGCGAAAACCGTGCCCCTCTGTTTCCTTTCTTACCGGTCGGAGAAGCTCAGCCTCCACCTCCCGTTGGATCTTTCCATCCCGACGGTCGCCGCCTTTTCATGAAGGATGGCGAAGTGCAAGAAGAAGGAAGCCTCCAGCGGCAACAATTGTCAAATGGTATTCAGAATGCGACTCAATCAAGCGAAGGAATAGAGCCAACGTTGAACCTGCGTTGGGCACCTTCAAGATGGAACAATGATTTGAGTACCAGCAGCAACATCGTCAGTAGTCGCGGCAGTGGTATCAATGACAGTAATAGAACAAGTAGCAGCCAGTCAGCATTAAGAATGACCCACATCAACCAACCAGCGTTTAGTGGTTTAAACGAGAGCCAATCAGCGTTGAGGAGACGGCGGCTCGGCGGCGGGGCCACCAAGGACAAACACTTGTTAGGCAACAGTGAAGACGAAAAGAACAAAAATTGCAAGTACGTGCCGTGGAAAATGAAAGTGGTTTGTTCCGATACTCCCTTACCGCCGACTGAGGGCAACAATTTCGAGACTGGAAACAAGAAGTGGAAAGAAAAGAATTTTGCTCCACCTGCAGGAGCTAATGCTGTTGCTGTCAGCGGAGGAGATGGAGATAATAGTGGAGGAGGAAACGGCAATGCTTTTGAAGGAGCAGGAAAGCAGCACGGCAACCGACTCAGTGACGATGAATTGTTAGCAAGCAAGGTAAATGCATACAGCGTAACATTTGGACTATTGGGTATTGAGAATAATTTGAAGTGAAACATGCAAGAAGAGCTGAATGCAAGCATGAACTGACAAAACCTCACCGCACTTCTTACCATTTCATAAGTAGAGATCCATGTTTTTTCTCACATTGTTGCTCTTTTGCCTGTCTTCATGCAATAAAATCCACAATATTCTAATAGAGGAGCGGCTTGTGGCGCAAGTGGCTCAGCGACGAGCATCGCATGGTGACCAATGACGTGGCGTGGGGGGTGATTACTTCTCAGGCCACGGCTCCTCTAAGATTGCCTCTCTTGCGCTTATGGTGGATGCCCAATATGCCGGGGTGTCTCAGGTAATGGCGGTGATGATAAGAGCACAATTAGCTAATGGTAGTATTTGGTTTCCACATTCATTGAATAAACAATGGTGCCAACGGCATTGCTTCTGAAATCTTATGCTCCTTTAACGGTACACATCTTTTGATCGATTTCTGCTCGATAGTTCGGACCACCCCCTGAGCCCCGCCCTGATTCGTCAGCACGTGCCTCAAGGCTTAGTGGTCTGCGAAGTGCCCCCTGTATTTGCGCACAAGCCCTGGATGAAGGCCGGCAAAAAAGGCCGAGGCCTGCACCGCGGCGCCCTCATGCCCGCCATTCTTCGCTTGCGGTTTCCCCACAAACCTTGGTCAGTGTGTGTTTGTATGCGAAAAATTTAAAAAAACATGAAATGATAAAATCAGAACTTACTTCTGTCTCTGCCAATTTTCCTCGCACAACTACTCGCATGACGAGAGCACATTTCTCGACTTCTTCTCAGACGCTTATTTGACTCAATTCACCGCTAATATTTGAATTCTTCGTTGTACTAAATTAGGTATGTGGTGGGGGACGACGACTCGATGTTTTCGCCGCTTACATTAGGGCAATGGCTGACCAACTTTGACGCGTCGCAAATTTGGTATGGAAGACGTGCGTGTGAATTCTTTTAAAGCTGAAATTCAAATTGATTAAAATTTCTCCACGTTTATTGCGTTTTCAGGTACCTCGGTGGCCGCTCCGAAGATCTCAAGGCGCGCGCGAACATCGGGTAGGCAAAAATCCATGACAGTTACCTAGTACATTCATTTTAATCCTGCTCCATGCACTCTTTTACTTCGATAATCTTGCTCTTCAACCATATGACCCCCCCCCCAATATAACAAAGGATAACGACCAATCGCTTCCATCCTCCTTACAGGTGGGACATGGCCTTTGGTGGGGCAGGGATCGTGTTGAGCGGAGGCTTTTTCGACTCCGCAGGTTTAGCCTTGGAAAAATGCTACGACCAAGCGCCCTGGGCGGGGGGCGCCGGCGGAGATTGGGTGCTGTTCCAGTGTTTGAAAAGACTGGGCGTGCCTCTGACGGCCTCCGGCGGATTTCACCAGGTACATGAGTTCATACATGTGTATCTAAGTTTGTGTGTGTGTACGCTTACGTGTGGCTATAGATCTGAAGGTGAAAGGACGCTGTGCTTATTGCTGTAATGATGTGTGGTCACTATATGCATGATTTTTCTTTTAATACTTCGACTCTACCTAATTCTTACTCCTTTTCGCGGTTCTTGTTTGCCCATCACCGTCCTTCTCCCAAAGGTCGATGACCGCACTCCTCAGTACGTGCGAGATATTCTAGAGCGCCACCCTTCGGCGCCCTTCTTGTCGCTACACCACGAGGACAAAGTGTTCAAAGCATCGACTCAGGTGACCTGCCAACTTCACCTTATGAACACTTGACTATGTGTGTTTGTATCACCATCAATCTATTCCGTTCTTTTGGTGTCTATTTCTCAATCCTTGCTATTTGCTGTATCAATCTACCTAGATGCTGAGCCGGCCAGCGTTCTTCGCGTCCTTATGGCTGGATCCAATCAATTTCTTGCAGGTCGGATACATGAATTTTGAATGTGCCTGTTTTATAGATTTGGGATGTTATCATTGTGCATCTACAGATACTTTTGATTCTAGCCTACGTAGAGCATGATATCAACCCGTAATTAAATATGTAAGTATCTTCACGAGAATCTAGTTTGTACCAGGTAGATGTCATCAACGTCTAATGTCAATCTTTTCTTTGTCCACTGTCTACTATTCGGATCCTTCTCTTCAACATTAGATGTCATCAACGTCTAATGTCAATCTTTTCTTTGTCCACTGTCTACTATTCGGATCCTTCTCTTCAACATAACTCCTCGCAGCTCACCGTAGTGGACGTCCGCAGCAGCAGCGGAGGTGCTTCAGCCTGGACGGGTGCCATCGCCAGTGGTTTGTCCGTTAGATTGTGGCCAACGAGCCACGCGAGGAGCGGTGATAGTAGCAACAACGATGGTGAGATCTCGACTTCTTCGTCTTCATTTTTTTCTTCTTCTGCAGCACGAATCTACAGTGCACATTAGGACCTACTACGTAAGTAGTAGCATATGCTAGTACAGAACCATCTTACGGAAGCTATCAAGTCTCAGAATCTTTGTTTACTTCCCATAATTCTCTTTTTCAACACGATCGGATATTACAGGCGGCATTGGCGGCCTGAGTAGTGGTCGAAGAGGCCAAGCCGCCGAGGATGTGCTGTGGTCCGACCAAGCGCGCACAGAAGCGGTGGTTCCGCCGTCGGCTGACTTGAGAAAGGAGCACGCAGCGGAGGTACGAGAAAAGGATAACCCTGGATATCATCCTTAATTTTTGGAACCATGATGTAGAGACTAACGAACTTATCTTGACGCGCTATTTCTCATTCTTTCTTCAGCTTTTCACGCGTTCCATTGGCCCATTTTGACTCCTTCTTCTGTCTTAATTTCCTATCTACATCCCGCATAATTTTTCGCTATTCTTGTGACTTTGGCCTCTATAGATTCGATACATGCTCGCCTTGGATAGCACTGGCAGTCCCCTGTCACCAGATTCTCATTTGTCAGGCAAAGAGAGCAGAGGTGCTGACTCAGACCTCCTTGCGGTGAGTGGTGAAAAGTATGACGGTTCGATAGATAGAGATAGTGAAGAGAGCCATAATATCTTTGTCATAGTCTCTTGTGCTGAGAACTAAACCGCGAATCAAGTAGAGAGCAGACACGAAGAATAAGTGCAAAGAAGATATAACTCAATTACTCGTGCTTTTGTATGTTTTTTTCTTGTGTGTGCTTGTTACTTTTCTCTATGAATAAAAGGTGCGGGTCTATGCGCCTCCAGTAGCAACAGAGACTCCACTAGACGAAGAAAACGGCGAAGCAAGACAGCCTCTTGGCACGTCCCCGTTTGCTCATTTGCCGTATCGCCTGGTATGTGCATCTGGATTTTTGACTGAAGCCTTCCTCAAGTATATCTCTTTCTCTAGCTACTCTGCACTACAGGTTTTGGTATGCTTACATCAACTCCAGACCTCCGCTTGAAAGATAAACTCGCAACTATACCTTCTCATCCTTCAAATATATTCTAAACAGGTGGTGGTGCTGGAGGAGCAATGGCCGAAGCGATGGCGCGGCGCGCCGCGCAAGTTTTGCCACTCGGCGTCTCACGAAGCGAGGAGCACAAGCAGGGCCACTTCCAGTGCGTGTTATATATATATATATTAGAGTGGTGTTTCAAGAGTGTCCTTCATGATTCGTATAGTCTAGCATGGATTCAAGCTACATCGAATGTTTCCAGTCTCTTGTTTCTTCTTTTCATATTCTCTCCGTCTCTCTCTCTCTCTGCTTCCATTGATGCCAATAAAAAGGCGGCCTCACCGATGGTGATCGCGCTGTCCTGGTGATTAGCCTTCGCGACTGCCGCACGGACCCGCGAAGGCCAGCTGTAGGACTGGGAAAAGAATCGTTTATCAATCTGGTATATCTTTGCCGAAAAACGTGATTCGTTATAATCTGCTTCTCAAATTTTATTTCTCATTATTTTCCTTGAAAATTTACCTCTTTGTCGTTATGAATGATTTTTTTAGTGTTTATTGACGTACGCGTGGTGCATGCATGCTTAATCAGATCTCTACTTTATCTGATTAGGTAAATCGGGCAGTCGACGGAGCCCCCATTTTCGAACCAGGGCAAGCTTTTTCGCTGGCAGAATTACCAGCTGGGTTTGACTATTTGGGCAATGAATAAAGACACTGGAGATGACTAGATGGTTCAATAGACCGATATCTTTTTGATACGACCTGATACTGAAAGTTCGTTTTGTCTTTCAATATCCGCCTTTGTTGTGGTGGCAGTATCAGCCCATCCCTTCAACTATGCCGATGAAACATCCAATTCAACCCAGCAAAAACGCCTGATTAGCTTCTTAGGTCTAGTTTGCGCTGCTTTGCTTTTCTTCTCTACCTGTTAGTCTTCTAATTCTGGCCCTTCGAGGCCTGTCTCAAAAGAATTAGTCCAGATTTTAGTATTATTTCCATATACCAATATCCATATATCCGCCACTTCAAGCCCTACTATTTCGTGAGGCTGTTGGCTATTTAAGGCCATTCCACTTAGAGCCCGCTGAGTGGCATCATTGGGCTATCGAATGAAAATCGATTTGAATGGAAACAACCCCGCCCCGGACCCTTATTTAACCCATAACACGCACAGAACTCCCCCAAAGCAATAGCCCCCGTGTTTTGAGCACTGGAGAGATCGCGAGTGGAGGAGGAGGCAGTTTATGGGGTGTAAAAGTACACTAAAAACATCAATTT
>Ga0307979_1000809_pt1 | contig 22017 bp, 14 predicted proteins | sample OrgLakmetage1058_FD_201833 | JGI IMG/M metagenome (GOLD analysis project Ga0307979, IMG submission 201833) | Saline water microbial communities from Organic Lake, Antarctica - #1058 | ecosystem: Environmental > Aquatic > Non-marine Saline and Alkaline > Saline | place: Antarctica: Organic Lake...
GCATTGCGCAAAAGGACACTCAGCCCAGTCAGACTTGTTCTGGAGGATTCATCAAAACGCAGCTTTATGCTATTTGTTGTTGTTTCTTTGCAATTGGGGAGTATAATCTAATCTAATCTAATCTAATTCAGGAGGAAATTGGCTGTTTTAGGCCAGGAAAAGGAATCCGGAAATGGCCTTTTTCGATCAGGAATTCGGGGTTTGGTTGGACATAGGCCTTACAAAAATACGTCAAATATTTGACCCAAATACGTCAATCAATACGTCAGTACCGTAAATTACGTTATATTAGGGCATATTCCTACTATATGCAAGGCAAACGCCGTATATAGGCGCATATTTGATGTCGTGTTTGTGATGACGTCAGCAGAAAAGTCGATACGTCGCGACGTATTTGCCTTCTATTCTGGAGAAAATACGTCAGATGTTTTATTGTAGGGACTAGTTGGACAGGACTGTGTGTGAAGACTGACTGGACGTGAAGACGCGAGCTACTGTAAAAGAAGACATTAGACTACAACATGAAGATGACTTGATGACATGCCACCAAAACTAGCCGACTCCGAATGTCTCCTGGACTGCTGGTGGCCTCCTGATACGCTCTACCTCGTTGTAATTAAGAGGGTAGAGGACCTAAGATAGCAGTACTGACCTTGCGAAACTCGCAGTTGATAATACTTTCGTCATGCCTACTGAAAAGAAAGACAAGAAGAACTCCAACCCGAATGGCAAGGTTTGCGGCAACTGTTCCGCACTCGAAGGAAGTGAGAGTGCCCCCAAGCTTTCAGCTTGCTCCCGGTGTGGTCTTGTTGTATACTGCAGTAGAGAGTGCCAGCGGGCTCACTGGAAGGCCAACCACAAGCAATACTGCATTGCCAAGGCCGACCGATCGCGACAAGAACAGGATCTTTTGGGTGCTGACATAGATGCATCTGACGCTGCCAACGTGATGGAGAGTTGCGCCATTTGCCTGGATCTAGTGCCAAAGGAAGCGGCCTGCACTCTGCCGTGCGCGCACGTGTTTCATGGCAAGTGCGTGTCTGAGCTGCGTAAATTTGGCGTAGAGCAAGCGTGCCCGTTGTGCCGTACTGTGCTACCTCCCGGGCCTGAGAAGGTTGTTGAAGAGTTAATTAGGCGCTATGTTGTGGTGCATCAGATGGTGGAACGAGGGCACGCGATTTGGTCTACCCTCCCTGCCTCTGCACAGCGCGAAGTAGACGCGGTTATCGCTGGATTACGAACCGTGGCTGACCAAGGACATGCTCCGGCTCAATGCATTCTTGGGATGTTTCTTGAAGAAGAAACTGGCATGGCTCAAAATTTTGTGGAGGCAGCGCACTGGTACAAGAAAGCAGCTAATCAAGGAGAAGATGATGCGCAGTGCAGTTTAGGGTCCTTTTATGAAATGGGTCGCGGTGTGACACAGAGCTACAAAGAGGCGGCGTGTTGGTACAAGAAAGCAGCTGACCAAGGACACGTGGAGGCGCAATATAGTATTGGACTTCTTTTTGAAAAAGGTTGTGGTGTGATACAGAACGACAAAGAGGCGGCGCGTTGGTACAAGAAAGCAGCTGACCAAGGACACGTGGAGGCGCAATATAATACTGGATTTCTTTTTGAAATAGGTCGTGGTGTGATACAAAACGACAAAGAGGCGGCACGTTGGTACAAGAAAGCAGCTGAGCAAGCATACTCGGCTGCACAGTGCAATTTAGGATGCCTTTTTGAGGACGGGCGCGGCGTAATACAATGTAACAAAGAGGCGGTGCGGTGGTACAGAACGGCCGCTGAAGGTGGATTTGCGCAGGCACAATACAACCTGGGGCTCATGTTTTATAATGGTCGCGGCGTGGGAAAAAGCGTCAAAGAAGCGATGCGATGGTACAAAAAGGCTGCGGACCAGGAGTACTCACCTGCGCAGTGTAACATAGGAAGTCTGTATGAAGCGGGCCGCGGCGTCGCACAAAACTACGCGGAAGCAGTGCAATGGTACAAAAAGTCTGCCGATCATGGGTTTCCGGCGGCGCAGCATTTTTTAGGAATAATGCTTGAGAACGGCCGCGGCGTGGCGCAGAACCACGTAGAGGCGGCGCGGTGGAACAGAAAGGCTGCAGACCAAGGATATTTGGCTGCACAGTACTTCCTGGGGGTTTGTTATCTTAAAGGCCGCGGTGTGGCACAAAGCGATTCGGAAGCGGTGCGATGGCTCAGAATGTCGGCTGACGAAGGGTATTCAAATGCACAACACGTCCTGGGGCTTTTGTGTGAAGAAGGCCGTGGTGTGGCACAGAGTGAAACCAAAGCTGCCGAATGGTGCAGAAAGGCAGCTGACTTAGGGAACCCTGACGCGCTGTGCAAACTTGGAGACTACTACAAGGTAGGCTGTGGCGTATTGCAGAGCGACGTAGAGGCAGCACGGTGTTACCAAAAGGCCGCTGCTAAAGGTATTGCACAGGCGCAGTATAACCTGGGGCGATTGTTTCAGGAAGGCCGCGGCGTGACGCAGAGTAAAGCGGAAGCAAGTCGTTATTATAGGATGGCTGCTGAACAAGGACACGCATTGGCGCAGTTCATCCTTAACACCCTAATCTGAATAGGCCGCGGCGCAGTGCAAAGCAACGGCACGGCTATGAAATGGTCTATTGTTGATACTTGACACTTCAATACGAAGTTCTGATTTAAGTCTGCCTCTAGCCTCTAGGCTATAGGGCAGATGCGGGAAAGGGCAAGTACGAATGACAGAAGGAGAAGGAGAGGTTTGAGGTTTGAGGTTGATGGAGAAGTATCCGCTTGTAGTTGTAGGTACGGAGGTACCGAAAGGTCATGCGACATGTGGCCCGTTGTACCAAGGGGAAACACCTCGGTATGCACGTGCAGTCTCAATCTCAAAGTCTCAACTCCAACTACAACTACAGGAATTTGATTTTGAAGTTTGAAGTGCTAAAAGTTTTTAAAACTTAATTAAAACACAAACACTAACACTCTCTACAGCCTACAGCGCAGTATCCCAGAGCTTTCAGTATAGTATCCTATCATATGGAGTTTTGACATTGGCATTTAACAATTAACGGCTCTGATATGATATGACATAGACATAGGCCAGTGATACGAAGTAAGTAAGAAAAGAACTTTAAAAGAACGCGAACAGGAAGATTCCGGAATTCGCCGTTAATATTACTACAAATACTTATCATTCCAATTCCATGGCAGTATCTAAGGGCCATAGTCTCATAGTGGGTGTTTCGTAATATTTATATTCATATCCATGCTTCTAGCTTCAAGCTTCATCTGTAAATGCCCCCGGTTGCCTTTCTTTTCGTCTCAATTGGGCATTGAGGTGTGAAGCACCAAGGAAAAACGGTACAGGCAAAAGATGAAGGCAGCTCTGGCGATTCATACGATAAGCGCCCAGACCCAGACCCAGACCCAATCCAAGGACAGCCCCCTGCCTAGCTGACTTGTTAGAGCTGCGACGCCATCACCAGCGGCCTCAGCTCTCGGCCCAGCAGCTGTTCCGAGTCCCCGTCAGGGTACACCACCCGGTAATAGGGCTTCTTGTACTCCACCACCGTCCCGTCGAAAAACCCATAGCCTGGGAATTCGCGCTTGATTTTGGTCCCAATTGGCACGGGTTTGCGCGTTTCTCTGCCTCCTTTCTTGTTCCCACCCCCTGAGTGCACCGGAGAAAACCCACCGCCGTTTTCTTCGTCGTCGTCGTCGCCCCAGCCCCCGCCGCCGTTGAGGTTGCTGCCGCCACCGTAAAGGCCTTCGTCCATTTTGGTGCGGCTGAACTTGCGCTGAATGCCCTTGCGCTTCTGGTACTCGGACATTTCCAGCTCGGGCTTCAACACCGCTTTCGCTTCCATGTTCACGTTGGCGAAGGTGCCGTCCTTCAGCTTGTGCGCGGACGCGGAATACACGAAGAGCTCGGAACTGGCGGCGCGCGCCGTGGCCAGCTTGTGGCGCAAGTTGCTGTCGCAGACCAGCCCCCTGCTGACCAGCATGAACAGGAGGGCGGCAGCCCCAAAGGCGCCCGCACCCGCGACGCACGCCACCCAAAACTCGTAAAACGAAAACTTGCCCACGGTTCCCGACACTTCAAACACCACGGTAATACCCGAGCGCTCTACCGTAATCCTTGATTTCCCGAGTGGGCCCGCCGTCAGGTCTGGGTGGACGTCGGTGAAGGTGGACGCGCCAACCCCGTCGCCCTCTGCGCTGTCAATTCGAGACACTTTGTAGGCGTAAGTGAGAGTGTCGGCGTACGCCAGTTTCGACGCCCATTCGGCCCAGCTCACGAGGTTGTTGTACTGGAGTTCAACCAGGAGGGTAGCCCCCGAGAGACGCGGGTCGGTGTCCGCGTCGCAGTCGCTAGCGGTGTCACAGAGGTCCAAGCCAGCGGCTGCCAGGAGCGTTGACACCGGCACAACGTCGTAGGCGCCTTTCTCAAACCTGGTCGCAGGACCATGTCACAAAATTATGAATTTAGTTGCCGGTAATTCGGCACCATAAAGAGAAAGTTCGATTGCTTTAAGACAAGTTGCCAATGAGAAGAAAGTTGAAAGCGATTTACAGCAAAATAACAAGATATCAAGGCTTAAATGCTCTTGAAAACACACACACCAAAAAAAACATCAAAAACAGTGCTCAAACAAAGAACGAATAAGAGAGAACACGTAGGTATGCAAACAAACATGCATAATCAAACAAATAAACATACTTCATGAGTGGCTCCTCGCTCCAGCCGTTAGGGCCCAGAAGCACGCCGGCCATGCCCCAGCTGCTGCCCGCGCGCCCCTTCGCCGAACGCTGCTTGTCGCCCCAAGGGCTGGCCGCGCCGTGGTTGACAGTCACCGAATAGTCCTCCACGCCCGCCACCAGGTACGACGCCGTCTTGGACGCCGTGTACATGTCTTTGGTGGCTGCCACTGACGCGTAGGGGGCTACCCACCCGGCAGCGGAGGTATCGGTGGACGACAAGCACGACGCAGCGGAGCAAGTTTCGTAAGACAGGTCCACTTTGGTGTTGACGAACAGATGCCCGGGCGAAGTGCCCCGGCCCATCAGCACTTCAGAGGGTTCGAGCACCGTGCAGCCGTCCACTGACGTCGCGCTGCAGTAGTCGTACGAGGACGTGTCTATGGCGTAAGAAGCCGAACCCGCGCTGAAGGTCACTGCGCCGAAAGGCTGCGCTACCTCGACGTAGTTCTGCAAAATACGCGATTGAATACGTTGGAAAATGAGAATAAGTTGGGCCTGAATGGCTTAGTCAAGCAAGATACCATTTATTGAGAACAAAAGCTGCGTTCGCAGCTAAGAAAAAGAGGCCAAGGTAGAATATGGGGCCGTAATGTAGTAATGGGCTGCAATGTAGTAATGAACAGCGTTGCTGTAGCTAACGAGGCTTACCATTTCCCATACGACAAACCACAGCCAAAAGACCAAGGCCAGAAAACTCAGCAGGACTTGCACTAGCCCCAGCTTGAAATTTTCATAGACAATCACCTTCACAACAAGAAATCCAATGACGGAATGGCAGGAAGAGGAAATTGCTTGGCAATGAGGGTATGATATGACATGACACGGTTGCAATAGCGACTGCGGTGACCGAGGAGGCGACGACGCCTCACATGAGAAACTCTTGGGCCAGGCATGGGTATTCAGAAAGATACGCGATCTAAAAGGAATGTCTCGATTAGCATGCGTCTAGATCCTTCTTTCGAAGCGCTTCGCCTCGGTGTGTTCACTGATGGTTTCATTTCACTAACGCGTGATGCTTGACGCACCTTTGGAATGACAATGCCAGAAATCCATCGATCCATGATGAACACGCAATAGCAGAGCTAAAAGCGGCCCTTCCAAGGTGTAGTGCGCGCGTCCTTCGGCCGCACGTTGAAGGAAGACAGCAGCCTGCGCACCAAAGCCTTCGAGCCACAACGTTAGCCACACACTCGATGCTGATTGGTCAAAAATCATTATTCGTGTGCTCTAATATTTGCCAGTGAGAAAAAGTGATCGATCACGTGTCTTCATGTCTTCATGATGACTTCTTCACAACAAAATCACCATGGCAATTTTCGAATGCGAGATAGAATCTACGACAGTCTTAGCCACTCAAGCACAATTACAGACCATGTACGATTGGTAGTGTTCCTGCCATTCTTCTCTCGAGCTGTGCCGCAGCGGGCTCTTTCAGGGCCACTCTGCCATCAAATAGGGCACAGTAAAGATTCTTCAATTTGAGTGGCTGCGTGACATTCTTAACATTCCACTGTACGTTTGTAATAATTCATTGCACGCGTACAGTCTAGTGCTCTGAGTGCACCAGACACTCCCACTCTCGTGCCCCTAGTTCCCCTGGCTCGCCTGTGTAATTGCCACCATGGACCACACCGAGCGCGAGCGAGCCCAAAACATGCGGTGGCGGGTGAGCAATATGCGGCGCGCAGCAGCCCAAGCCTCTGGCAGCAGCCGCACAGCCAAATCCTTTGACGCAGGGACTGGTGCACCTCGCTTAACGCATGATACTACGAGTGGCAGCGCGAGCGATAGCCACGGCGGAAGCACTAGAGGCAGAACCGGCGTCTCAGCTGATGAAGGGAACCTCCGGCGGCCTCCTTCATTTCTGCATTTGATCGATGCCGCTGACGTGAAAGGTGTAGCGCATGACCGCACCCCCAAAGTGTGGGAAGCGATGATGGGCCTCCTTCAGCCGCCTGCCTTCCACAGCCCTCATGATTCTCCCAACCTCGCTTCCGCCGCTGTGGCCCCATTGGAGCTTCGCCAGCAACCCCATTCGGAGCCCCTAGGGGACGAAAGCCCTGCCATTCCACATCGTACAGCACCGCGGCGTGCTGGCTCGGAGGACTATGGAGTAGGCCTCGGTGATGACGAAGACGACGACGACGCCAGTGGCGACCATGACAAACCACGCCCGTTCCCGAGCAGCGCTAGTCCTGGAGACGACGACGATGACAATGCCGAAGAAAGTAGCGCTGCCCAGAGCCCGTCGTGGAGAACGCGCGTCGCAGCAGACCTGGCGAGAAGAGAAGCTTCTTCGGTGGGTGCTGGGCGTCAGAAGGAGGTGCCATCGTCTCAGGCAGCCACTCGCACATCCATGGACTCTTCTACTCCTCCCTCTATGGACGGTGCAGCACAATTCAGCTCTCCAGTGGCAGATGAAGCCGCAGCAGATACTGCCGCTGCTACCACTGACGACGTCCTCGACGCTAGCATGGATCGCACGCCGCCGCGCAGTGCTGGCCGCCGCCGTGGGCGCCCACGCGGCAGTTACGAGATGGTTGAATCCCCAGCGTCATCACCTGCTTTGTGCAGCCAAGACATCAACTACAGCAGCAACAGCAGCGCAAGCCATAGCGCCAGTAGCTCCATGCATGCGAGCAGCAGCTGCGGTGGGTGGAATCAAGGTGCTGCCCCTAACACAACCCAGCTGGAGCCCTTAGAGCCACCTCCAGCAACAGCGACTGTTTCCTCCTCGTCGATGCCGTCGCGATCTGGGAGTCTGCTCGCTAGCGCGCTTCGCGGAGTGGCTGGACGCAGCAGCGGGCGAGCGAGTGGCAACAACGACCAGGGCATGGACGAAAGCCGCAACGGACGAGAGCCAACGGACAGTCGTGGCGGCAGCGGTGGTGGCGGAGGCAGCAGCAGCAACGCAGTAGCGTCGCGGCGGTACTTCACCGAGTTTCACAACCACCGGGACTATGCTTCCGATGCGGCGTCGGCCTTTCTGGGCACGGCCTCGTCTTTCATTGGCAACAAGTTCTTTTCGAGCAGCCACAACAGCAGCAGGGGGAGTAGCCGGGGCAGCAGTCGCGACCGGAGCGGGATGGACGGCAGCAGCAGCAGCAGCAGCAGCAGTGTAAGCAGCGATGCCTACGATCGAAGAGGTGGCGCCCATTTCTCGTCGCCTGCATGCTCGTCGTCCTCAGGAGCCTCTGCGTCGCCTCCGTCGTTGCCGGGGAGTTTGAACAGCCCTCACGGGTTGCAGCACCACGGCCCTTCGGCAAGCGTGTCCCGGCTGGATGCGCTCGGGGCCAAAGCGCGGCAGCTCTTTTACGCAGGCTCGTCGCCCGGTCTGCTCGGAGACCGGAAGCGAGCAAGCAGTAATGTCGTGCAGCGCAGGATTCACAGCGGTGGGGACAATGACATTGACGACAATAGCACGCGCAGCCTCAGCAGCGGCGGCAGCAGCAATGGCAGCGACGACAGCGCCAGCCAACGCAGCCACAGTTTTGACCGGGAGCCGCAGGGGCCTCCGCCACCGCCGCGTTTCTTCACGCGGGCCATCTCCGACTCCCCACCTGCTCTACCAGCAGCCACCGCTACCACCGCTGCTGCGAACCGGCCAATGGTCCACGAAGGAGGTGGCGGTGGCGGCGGTGGTGGTGGCGGTCGGGGTTTCCGCCGCGGTGGCGGAGGCAGTGATCCATGGCGCGGCCGAGGGCGAGGGGCGTCGGGCTATGGGGCGCTCACGATGGAAGTGGTGGCCGAAGACCGCGAAAGCAACGACGACCGGCTGCCGCCGCCTTTTTATCGCTTGCCGCCCGTGTTCGTGGGGGCCTTGCGGGGGTTTCAGTTTGCCACGGCGGAGGACGACAGCACTGAAGCGGAGGCGAAGGAGGCGAAGGCTATCGATGACGGTAACAATACTGCTGCCCGTCATGATAGCTCTGAACGTTCACTTCTGTCGCCGCTGCTTGCATCAGCGCCTCTTGGTGCTGCAACAATAGCTACGAGCACCACAACGAATACACCATTGCCGTCATCGCGACCATTGCTGCCTGCGCACACCTCACCTGAATTGGGCGCCTGGAGTGAGCACCCTTGGGCGCTTCCAGCGATTGTGGCTGCGTGTGCGCCCAAGGTACTACCTACCTTCTTACCGCCGCCGCCCCCCTTCTACAATCTAGAAGAACCGCAAGGGTTGTCGTTGTGGGACGCGCTGGACTTTGGCGTAGTGCACATGTTCGTCGTGCCGCCCCCCTCCTCGCCACTTTTCAAGACGGAACGCCCAGTTGCACCACCTCCGCCTGCGCCTGCGCCTTCTACATCATCTCAGGCATTCCCAGAGGCTTTAGAAGCCAGCGCGCCTCCTAGTGAAGCATCGCTGCCGTCGTCACCACCCACATCGCCTACTTGGCTGCCTTCGCTCACTGCTAGTAACTTGCACGCAGCCGCTACAACTGCAGCTCCGCACCCTACTGCAGTCGGCATGCCGCCTCGCACCTCTTCTAGCCGCTCCACCAATAGCAACCCTGAACTCGAACTGGCGGATGCTCTAGGTTCAGATCGCTTCTGTACTGAGGGGTCTACTATGCCGTTGAGCCTGCCTACTCTTACCCCTCAATCTCCAACAGCCAAGTTCCCATTTTTAATGTCGACTACTCCTGGTACTGGTTCTACGTTAAATGCGTTGCCTCGGCCGCGGTGGGTGCGGCGGCGGCTCGTGCTGTGCCAGAGCTTTTTGTTCGAGTACGATGACCCGCAACCGCCTGCTCCCACTTCCTCTGCTACTGAAAATGGGGCACCTAAGAGCTCTTCGGCTCCAGAAACTGAGGTGGACACCACGGCTGAGGAGGAAGCTACAGTAGAGGCAGCAGCAGAAGCCGCAGAGGCAGCGGCGGCGGCTATCGCGGCAGCAGCCGCAGCTGAAACGGGACCGAGCACAACACCGGCTGCGGCCGCCGCAGCAGCAGCTACAGCAGCAGCAGCCAAAGCTGCAGCAGCAGCGGCGGCTGCGGAGGTGGTGGCGCCAGTGCCGCAGGAGAAACCCCCACTGGTGGGGCTGCGGCCGCTGGGGTTTGCTTTGGTGGATGGCGCACGGTGCGACGGGTACCCAGGTGAGCCCCACATGCTCGACTTGGAGCTCACCGTTGCCCCACACATGGGCAGCAGTAGCAGCAGTCAGGGTAGCAGTGGCAGTAGTGGCAGTGGCAGTGGCAGTGGCAGTGGCAGTGGCAGTGGCAGTGGCAGTGGCAGTGGCAGTGCAGCACTGCAACGCGTGCGCTTATTGGTGCGTTTCCCCCACGCGAACCGCACTACGGCAGCGGCTCACGCCCGCGGGTGGCTGGCGAGGCTGCGGCGCCGGAGCAAGCCCCGCGAACTCAACGCGCTGTACGCGTTCTACGAAGGCCATGCTAAAAGCGACAGCAACAGTAGCGGCGACACTAGCAGCGACACTGGTGACAGCAGCAACAGCAGCAACGGTAGCAACAGCAGTGAGGACGCCCCCCCCCTCGGGTTTCGAGGCCTGCCGCTGTCCGCGTCCCTCTCAGCGGCCGGGCGACGTCCTAACAGCAGCAGTAGTAGTGGTGCGTCTTCCTCTACAGGATCTGATCCTCTGCCTCCGGGCTTGCTTGGGATTGGCCGGTTCAGCGTTGTGCGCTGCGCCCGCCGTGCTGCCACCTTCTCCAGCAGCAGCAACGCCGACAGCGACAGCAGCAGCAGCAACAGCAGTCCACGAAGAGACTGGGTGGCCGTGAAAGTGTGTGACAAGCGGGCCTTTGCGCGGCGGGTGGGCGCCGGCAAAGAGCGCAGCGACGCGCTCGTCCGGGAGGCCACCACGATGGCCCTCTGCACCGTGGCGTCCGACGCAGCTTACGCGCGGCACGCGGCGCGCTGCGCCCAGCAGCAGGAAGGCCAACGGGTGGTAGCAGACCGGGCTACGGCATGGGTGCGCTCGCATGCTCCTGGTGGGGGCTCGAGCAGCGGTGGCGGCAGTGACCATTTCCATCGTCAGAACTATCAGCACCGGAGCGGCGTTGGCGGTGGTGAAGCTCCGAATTGGATTGCGGACGCGCAAGAAGAAGCCGCTCGACTCAAAGCATTGCAACGGCCTCTATCTTCATCGTCGTCATCATCATCGTCGTCAACTGAATCTGGCGGCGTCAAGGCAACTGAGTCCACAGAGCAGCAGAAGGGCACTCATTTTTCTTCTTCTCCTTCCTCTTCTTCGTGCAGCTTGGAGCAGGCGCAATGGGACGAAGCCGACAGCGTGGTGCGTTGCGTGCCGCTGCGGGGCGCCTACGAGACCGGCCGGCTAGTGGCCCTGGAGATGGACCTCATGAGCCCCATGGACCTGTATGACCGCCTCCAAGCGCACGGCCCTCTGCCGGAGCCCGCAGCCGCCGCTGTGGCCAGAGACTTGCTCTTGGCGGTGGCTTTTCTGCAGCGGCGCGGCATTGCCCATCGAGACGTGAAGCTCGCGAACTTGACGTTCCCACCGGGCACCGACCCGGTCGACGACTGCCGGCCTCAGCCCCCGAGGGGGGATTCCTTGCTGAAATTGCCGCACCAACCAGCCGGAGGAGGAGACGTGCTCCATGGTCTTCCTACTGCTGGCACTGCCAGTGGGAGTCGTAGTTGTTGGAGTGGGAGTGGGAGTGCTTATGGTAGTGGCAGCGGCAGTGCCCCAGTTGTGGAGCGACGCTATGGCCGGGTGCTCCTCGCGGACTTTGGGATGGCTGCACTGGTGGATCCTCGCGACCGTTTGCTGCGAGGCCGCTGCGGCACCCCGGGTTACGTGGCGCCCGAAATTTTGAAAGCTGGGCCCCACGAAGGTTATGCAAATTGCTGCGACACGTTCAGTGCAGGCGCGGTGCTTTATGCGCTCCTGTGTGGGTACGAACCGTTTTATGGCCACGACGACCGGGAATTGATTGCAGCCAACCTAGCAGCTGTTGTTGAGTTTCACGGCGCGGATGATGATGGAGCTCGTAGCGATAGCGCAGGTATCGGTAGCAGCAGTGCTGTCGTCGATAGCAGCAGTAGAGGCTCATCTGTGTTTGAAGACCCGGATTACACTAGCAGCAGCAATGCATTGTCGCCGTGGCGCCACGTGTCTTTCGAAGCTCGGTCTTTGGTGAAAGGGCTCTTGGACCCCAATCCAGCCACTCGTCTAACCCCAGAGCAAGCACTGGACCATGCCTGGTTTCGTATTCACTCAGATGGCGGCAGCAGCAGCAGTAAGAGTGGCAGCAGACATCTCAGTGGTGCGCGAACTGGTGCTCCTCCTCCTGCTGCTGCTGCGGTTGCTTCTTCTCTTTCTGTGCCACCAAGCTTAGCTGATGACGAGGTCCAAGAAGCCGCTTCATCTGTGCAGTCGAATGCTGCAGCAGCCGTGGGAAAAAGAGAAGCAAAAGAAAAAATAGAGGAAGTCAGAAGAGCTGCAAGTGCGGTTACGCCAGAAGTTAGCGTGGATAATTCATCGGACAGCGAGCAACTAGACGACTCCGGAGATGGCTCTTGGGATCTGAAGCCCTTCGTGTGATTGAATCAATTACCCAATAGACCTCAAGCGAGACCTATTCATACTAATACAGAACCATATCACATTGCTTTAAAAAACGTCTATGCTTGAGCTGAAATAAAGAATATTCGTACTTATTGAATATATAAGAAGCCCGTCTAATCAGATGCTTCTGCGTCTCCGGGAATTCTGCGAATAAGATTACATGCCCCAGTTCCCAGTTGTTAAGCACCAAGATCAAGAGGCAGCTGAGTGTATTGTATTACCTCAGATGATATGCAAGCAGGATGCCATTCATAGTTCATATTCATAGTATTTAAGGAGTAGATAAGCCCTCGAAACTCGTAAGTGGGGCGTCTTGATGAATTAGAGCAACGGGCTTAAGTTACAGGTGCATGCTTCTTGCTTCTTCGTTCCCAAACAAAGGTTGATGCTTTCCTGGGAAGTCATTCAGCTGCAACGCACACAGCACTAAGCGCGCCTTCGCTTTTTTTGTTTCTTTTTTTCAAATATCGTGCTCTTGATAAGACTTTAAGACGAGGTAGTCAGCCAGCCGAGCCTTCCATCTTACTGCTTGTCAAGCCACGCTTTGATAGCCTTCTTCACTGCTTCTTGCTCCGCGCGCGACTCGCACTTGCCCTTGCCGCCCTTCTTGGAGTGCAGCAGCTCGCCGGTGTTCTTCAGCGCCACCTCTGGTCAGTATGCCAACGATAAATGAACCACGAGTACATGCAAAGAGTAAGCCATCTCTCTAACGCAGGGTCGTCAAAGAAATGGGACAAGAAAGAAAAAAAATAATCAGAAAGCAGGACAATTAGCGTCCTTTTTGCTGTACCGAAATTGCCGGTGCTTCCCATGTCTTGCACCAGGTCAACGGCTACTTTGTCGCCAAACTCCTCGGCCAATAAGCCAGCCAGCGCGCGTGCCGGCCGGCCGTAGCCTCAGGCGCCGCAATACTGCACGGAGACAGCTGCCTGGCCTGCAGGAAGCACCGCTGCGGTGTCAGGTGCTGAGCTCTCAGCTTCTTTCTTCTTTGCTGCGCCCGCCTTCTTGTCCTCTAGGCTAGCATTGAGCATGGCCATGAGCACAAACATGCCAATGCCTACGGCGGCAGCCACCGCGATCTAGATGGGCATAGAGTTACACATAGTCAGGCATGGAACAATGGGTAGGCAACAAGAGACATCATATTTGCGTCTAATATATACCTTGGTATCCTACACGAGTTTTGAAAATGCAAGCAAGCCAAATGCAGGTAATTAGATGACGAAACGTGAAAAAGGCTTCACCATTCACTACATTCAACATGAGCAACAAAGCATAAATATATTGCACAATTGAGATGAGTTATGCAAAACAAACCAGTTTTGCCATTGCCCAAACATCATTTGCTCCCATGCTCACAAAGATATTTTTCTAAAGCTAGGGTCGATGATTGAAATACTAGCGCGCAAGAACCAAAATCGTAGGTGTCACAATGCAAAATCTAGTTACAATGGTAAACCTATTTAGAAGACTTATTTCCCGTCTTCACAGTATTCGCAACAAAGTATAGAGAGGTGCTCTCTGATACGCGTAGCCAGACTAGCTGTCCAGCAGCGCAGTGAACCTTCTTTGGCTTCACTTTTCGTGCTTTGTGCTCTAGTATGATACGAAAAACAACACCGGTGTCGAGTTTTTTGTTTCTCGCGCCATTGTTCGTTTTTCTTGCGACCATTTTTTGCCGGTCTTTGATCTCTGATCTTCTCCGAGGCGCTACGCGATTCGCGAGACGTACGGCAACCTAGCTTCAAAGATTTTCAGAAAAGTTTACATTGATTACTTGATCATCGTAATGGTGTTCGTGAATGATCGATCTATTTCTTAACGAGCGCCATACTCGTTGACTTGGTTTTGATCATCGGTATAATCATCCTACGAATCCAACGCTACTACGTACGATACCCGCTAAGGACAATATGGAGGCACCTGACGCTGGCTTCACGTACTCCAACGGAAGGCAAGCTTTTCAATTCATGCCAGATGGTAGCGGCTTTTTGGTGTACCCCTCCGGTCGACCCGCTGTGTGCATAAGCACAGTGTCAGCTTACCAAAATCGCTTTTACGTGTATGATGATGCCCCCACGCCGCGCGCCCTCAAGCCGTCCGAAGTCGCTGCAGGTATGACCAAGGAACACTTGCTATGTGCGCTCGATGAAAACTGCGTGGGCTACGCCGTCGACAACTCTTCTGGCAAGCAGCATGGCATGAAGGTGGTCTTTACCAAGACGGGTTGTCTGGTAGCCGACACGGACGGTCGCGTTGTGAAGCAATGGAAATGGGACCAAGCTGCACAGAACGCGGGCACGCCCCCAAAAGAACCACTGAAAGTGAAGCTCAACACTGCACTAAGCTTGACCTTTGAAGCACGGCATACCATTGAATTGAGGTTCAGCTGCGAAGGCTGCGTTCGCGTGTTTGACCTCGGCGTAAAAGCGAAACGCACCGTGGGCTCGTACCTCGAAACCGCAGTAGCTGTGCCGCACGGTCCACGCGGGAAGCTGAGCCCTCGGGGCTACGAGCGGCACAGCATTGCGGCCCGGCACCAGCAGTTCACCGCCGATTGCGCAGCCAAGCGGGACTTGTTGAAGCCGAAAGCGTCGAACTTGGGCCGCATCGAGGGCACCGTCGATTTGGTGGCTCGCCTCGAAGAAAGCTTTGATGCCTACAGTGCGTCGCACAACGCCACCTGTTATTTGGAACCATCATGGCGTGGCGCGAGTGAAGCGGCGACGCGAGCGGAATTGCCCCCCATTGTGCTCTCCGGTGCGGAAGTGGCCGGGCCCGTGTTCGGGCTCGGGAGCTCCCTCTACGTGACCCCAGAGGAGTACGCTCAGGCACAGCTGGCCGAGAAAGCAGCAGCGACTACAACCACCAAAGCTGGCGCTTTCGACACTACGGCACTCTCGAGCACGCTTGGTGGCAACGGCGACACCACTACAGCCCTTGGAAGTGGAGGAGGTGGCAGTGGTGGCATGGCTGCAGGGACTTCAACGCAAGGCGGAGGCAGCAGCAGCCCTCCTCTAGGGACCACGCTCAGCTCTTTGGGCAAGTCAGTGCGTTTTTACGGCATTCCTGACCACCTGCGCAACCCCAAGACCGGAGGCTTCAAAAGTGACTTCGACGTTCGGCTGGCGATTGCCCGCGCGAACCCGCTGTTACCGCGGACCAGCCTCTTGACCCAGTCCTCGGGCCGTTACGCCGACGACTTGATGGTGCCCGGCGGCACGGTGTCCGCGCTCAACCCTACAGGGAGGGTCGAACCTAATCGTGCCCGGTTGATGACTGTAAAAGGCCACGAGCTGGAAGGCTTTCTGAAAGACCAGTGCCATTTGACTCAAGTAGTGGGGGTGGTGTGCGTGCGCGGAGACGACAAGAGCTGCCGGGCAGCTTTGGCTCAGGCAGAAATGGCGCAAGCGGTTTTGGAACGACGCGCGAACAGCAATAGCACCAGTGGTAGTAGCAGCGAATTGGGCCCTACTGCAGATGCGGTGCTCGCTGCCGATGCCAAAGCCAGGAGTGCCGCTGCCTTGGCCTCCACTCAGCGCAGCAACGGCGATGAGATGGAGAGCGAAGTGTTCAACACTACAACCATCAGTGGTGGTTTGGGGGGAGCTAGCTATGACCCGGCCACAGCCGACGCCCGTTTGGTGGCGGTGGACCTCGCAGAAAGCCGTTGGATGGAAGACCAGTACGGCATCCGCACCGTGCCCTTTCTGCTGTGTTTCACCCAAGGGGGGAAGCTGGTGTACGGCGGCACCCTCGGCGGCACGGGTTCTGGCGCTCCTCCCAAAATGAGACCGTTGCCGGGCTCCTTGAGTGATAACGCGTGGCGCGTGCTGCTGGTTGAACCGGACCCACGCGAGCAGGTAATGTGGAAGTATGTGTGTGGATATGGGCATGTGATGCGTAGTATGGCGGTGATTTTTTTTTTATAGTTGACCATGAGAGATAAGAGGGGAAGCTCGGGGGGGGGGGGGAGAATTGTGCAATAATGATGCGGTGTTCTGTGGCATTTGTCGAGAAACAGGTGTTAGCTGAAGGAGTACTGCGCAAAGCCATGAAAAAAGACCGAGTGCTGCGCTGGGACTTGTGCCTTTCCGCAGCCGACAGTGTCGCTCGACGAGCCAACCTCGCCCAGTCCTATTCTAGTGGTGCGTGTGTGCACGTTGGGGAATTATTTAGTTGTTGTTTTTAAAGGCAACGCGACAGTGAACGACAAATCTGATCATATCTGCCCTGCCTTTCCACATTTTTGGTGTTGTTTCGCTAGTGCCCCGATGTGATATTTTCTATGCTTATGCGGTGGCTCGAACAGGCGGCGCTATGGACTACGACTTGGTGCTCATAGCGTCGAGTTTGAGTGAATCCGACGTGGCCATCGTCGAGCGCGCCTTCAAAGCTCCTCTTTCCGGCAAAAGCAGCGGCGGCGGCAGCAGTGGCAGTGGTGTGAGCCCGATGCTCGTGGGGATGGCTGACGTGCGTGCTGCGGCTCGGAGCGCGGATGGCCACATGATTGCCGCACAAGGACGAGGAGGAGGAGGAGCGAACACAGGTAGCGGTAGCGATGCTGGTGGTGGTGGCGGTGCTGGCGGTGGCGCGTACGAGCGCCTCGCTCAAGTGAAATGGGCCTCGAAGCTCGGCAACGGCAAGTGCGTCACTTTGGACCCTGCGAGCCGCCGGGTTCTGTTGCCTTCGGAGCGCCACGCCAATGCAACCTCGTGCTGCCTGGCCAAACCCTTGGCTTCCAAGCACCTCGAAGCTCTGGGGGACCTGCTAGCAAAGCAACGAAGAGCCGCTGCCGCCGCTGGAGGAGGCGGGAACAATAGCAATGGCAACTCTTCTGGAGGCGCTCAAACTGGCAGCGGTTGGTCGATGCGTTCCCTCTTGGAAGCGTTGATTCAGGGCGGCAACGACGGGCGACGGGGCAACTTCGTGGCGGGGTGCGTGGACTTAGGCGCTCTGTCTGGCGCGCAAGCCAACGCAATAGCTGGCCTCAAAGCTCGCAAGCACGGGGACGCCGCAGTGAGGGCTAGCGGCGAAGTGAGTGGGGACTTGGCGTTGAATTTTGGCTTCACGTTACCGGGCCAAGAAGCAAGCTGGCGCGGCATCAAGCTGGACCGAAGTGGGCTGCTCGAACTGGGTGGTGCCACGTAGAAGGAGCTATGTCAAATTTTCGTGTATGTCCATAGTGGAAAAGTTCACCCGCAGAGCAAGTCTGAGTCTGACTGGTCTTAGTGCCCTTTAAGTTAGTGCACCTCTCTTTAGGCCTTAGGTGTGCGGTGTACGCGAGCTAAACTCTAAAATATCAAAGTAATCAGAATTTCCATTTCGCACTTCAGGTTTCCGTTTTCCCACGTACGAGCTTCTTGATTTGAAGTCGCCGAGGTGTGTACTAAAATGGCGAATAAAGGTCAAATGTCAAAATGAAAGCGGATAATGTTGGTGTGTCCAGTGTCCAGATGTCCAGATGTTAGGTAGTTGGTAGTTTACCATATGTCCGCCAACTCAAAGGGCGCCCACACGTCCGGCGACGACCATGCCTTGAGTTCCCGCTCCGCCCGCCCAACTCGGAATTGCGGAAATGGGACTCACTGGAACTGGGATTTGAGAGGCGAGAGGGAGAGGCTTGAGGCTTGTCACTTGTCAGCGTGATGTGGGGATCAAGGGTTGGGAGTTGCGATCAACCCAATCCTTTCTCTTACAGGTAGTTCCGGGTGTTAAGAGGTTGCCACGTTAAGAGAATGAGGGTTATAATTCGATACTTTCACCTGTTAGAAATCGATTTCCTTCTTGTACTGTAGTACTAAAAAACGCTAAGAGAGCGAGTGCTGAGGCCAAATTCCCCCGCCCTTATTACCCGGAACTACCTGTATGTCATTTTCATTTTTCAAGGAACGCTGAACAGCCCTGCTAAAATCGCACTCCCTATCATTCGTAAACCTACGTCTCAAGTTCCTTCAGTAATAGGGAGATAGGGAGTGCTAAAATCGGTGAAATTCGTACGTACGTACACCTTCAGATAGATTATTCTCGAAGGCAGTGGGCAAAATGTCGTTGTGGCGAGGGGCTCATGCTTTACGAGGTATTTTTAGGCAAGAACATTAACGCCATCTTTCAATCGCCATTCGGCTCAAATGGCTGATCGCATTTTCTTTCACATCTAGATGTCTAAGTCTCTCTCTTTCTGACAATTTCTGCTCATTCCAGCACGCCTCAAGCAACAGCGTGGGTTTGCAACAGTGCCCATTTTGAGCCCCGCCGAAGCTGCTACTTGGATCGAAGACGGGGCCACAGTGGCCTCGGCAGGTTTTGTTGGGGTGGGCCACGCCGAAGCCTTGAGCCGAGCAATTGAAGCGCGCTTCCTGGCGACCAACCACCCGAAAGATCTCACGCTCATTTTTGCGGCGGGCCAAGGCGACAAAAAGTCGCGAGGCTTGAACCATTATGGCCACCCAGGTGAAGCCGTTGGGATGATACTAAGGGATTGATTAATCTAGGTTGCTCATGTTAATGTAAGTTGGCTAGTGCTGCCTTGGTGAGTTTCACAGAAATGAGCTGAGGACGATTTTTCATTCACGTTCAAAGCAAGGATGACTTCCTCTTACAATTTTTTCTTGAACGCACACACGAATAGGACTCCTGAAGCGTGCCATTGGCGGGCATTGGGGTTTAGCACCACGGCTCGGAGCACTAGTGCAAAAGGACGCCATTGAAGCGTGGAACTTACCCCAGGGAGCGATCTCACACTTGTTCCGAGCGATTGCGGGTGGAAAACCTGGAGTGGTAAGCTCAGTGGGCCTGGAGACCTTTGTCGATCCACGGCACGACGGAGGGCGCTTAACGTTCCGCACAGCGCAGTCCGACCTCGAACCTCGTGTCGAGTTGTTAACGCTGCGAGGCCAGCATGCCCTGTTTTACCCCGCGCTGCCCATTGACGTAGCCCTGTTGCGCGTCACCACTGCCGACGCCCAGGGAAACTTGTCTACGGAAAACGAGCCGTTCCATCACGACTTGCTGTCGATGGCGCAGGCAGCGCGCAATTCAGGCGGAAAAGTGATCGCGCAAGTGAAGCGCATCGTGCCTTATGGCGTATTCACGCCGAACGACGTAAAGGTTCGATATGCAAATTTACCTCCGAGAGAAAGAGAGAAAGTCTGAGGGGAGCTACGTAGTATGTGACTGAGCGGTTGAAGATAGAGCATTTTTATGTTGATCTCGGAGATTTTTGTGCAAAGAACTCAGTGTGTATATTTTTGTCTCTTCACGCTTACTCGCACACAAATGCTTCGTTTACTTGCTAACAGGTGCCCGGCATTTTAGTCGACGCATTAGTGATTGCCGAGGATCCTGACGACCACATGATGAGCTTTGGAGCTGACTTCATTGCGCCTTACCTGTCAGAGCCCGCCAAACGCCCGCCTCGCCAACAAACGCAAACGACCCTTACTGCTGCTGATACTGCTGGCGGTGCTGATACTGCTGGTGGTGCTGCTGCAGATACTCCAGCTGGAGCTGTTGAGGATAAACCAGCGGCAGTAACTGTAGGGAGTGCAGGAGGAGTTGTAGGGTCCGTGTCAGGTACCCCTACTCCCACGGCGTCCCCGTTTCCGTTAACCTTACCGCTGGACGTGCGAAAGGTAGTGCAGCGCAGGGCCTTACTGGAATTGGCAGCGTTTAAAACCGAGCGGGGTGCGATCGTGAATTTAGGAATTGGGATGCCGGCAGGGATTGGAGCGGTCGCCGACGAAGAGGGCATCTCAGACTTTACCTTGACGGTGGAAGCGGGCCCCCTAGGGGGGACTCCGGCCGATGGCCCTGCGTTTGGCGCGAGCTCCTATCCCGACACGGTGTGGGACCAAGCGACCATGGTGAGGGCATGGAGTGCTAGACTGAACAGTATTACTGTACACCGCACTATTTTTTAGTATTGTGGTATGCCCCGTCGCATGTAAGCCTCCTGTTGGAGCCTCCTACCCCCACTGATTCTAGTATGTATCAAGGCTTACGCTGTTCTCTCTTCCTCTTCCTTCATTCCAGTTTGATTTCTACGACGGCGGAGGCTTAGACATTGCTTTCTTGGGACTAGCGGAGTTTGATCCCAGTGGCAACGTGAACGTCTCGAGATTTGGGTCTGCAGTGGCGGGAGTAGGTGGCTTCATCAACATATCCCAGTCTACGCCGCGGGTTGTTTTCATGGGCACTTTGACTGCAGGTGGTTTGGAGGCTGTAGCCGGCAACGGCAAATTGGAAATTGTGAAGGAAGGGCGCCTGCAAAAATTAGTCCCGAAAGTGCAACACCTCAGGTGCATGAAAGTGTGCACTTGTGAGCTACTTTTTTTACTTCTTTGAGCGTATTTACTCTGGGATGTTATCTCGTTCGACTTATTCGATCCTAACTTTCTCTCGCTCTCTCGCTCTGTCGTCCTCTTCCCCTATGGTGCTGGCTCTCCAAAGTTTTAACGGACCATATATGGCCAGCTTAGGCAGGCATGTGGTGTACATCACCGAGCGAGCCGTGTTTGAGCTCGATACCAATGGCCAATTGCTACTGACGGAGGTGCGAAGTTGCGGAAGGCGACAAGTACAAACAAACTCACTGAGCTCTTTTGAAACTGCAAGCCACAACCTATCGAGAGATTGAAAGTATTACATTGAGATTTCTTATGCATTATTCAACTCTCAAGGTAATTGTCTTCGTTTTCATGGTATTGTAACGGTGTCTGATACTCCGTTAGGCCATGAGCCTCAAGTACTGTTCTATATTTACGGGATTTGAAAACCACGTGTCCTTTATCAGGTGGCTCCTGGTGTGGACTTGCAACGCGATGTTCTTGACGTGCTTGGCGCACCGGTGGCGGTCTCCAAAGACCTGAAGCTGATGGATGCGCGCATTTTCACCGATGCGCCCATGAACCTCGTATGACCATTCCATTCCGTGGAAAGGAGGGGGGCACCTGAGTTCTGTAATCATTGGGTTTTGAACGATGCTGCTTTGCTTTTGTTTTTGTTTTCTTTGCCTGCATGTAGGTTCAGAAATATATGTATTTTACCTCCTTTGAGTACTTCGTAGTTTATGTGCCTGAGAGCTGGCAGTGGGATCTTTTAGGCAGTCGCGTATATTTACTACTTTCAGATAGCTTTATACATCATAGGCCTACATTTGGCGGCGAATGGGAATGGGCGAGGGTGAACTCGCCCTGGATCTGGAAATCTGGGTATTATAGTGTGCTGTAGTTCGCAAGTCAGTTGCTTGCTAGTAACTAGCTGCTCGTACTCCTAGTTTCGTTCCTCGTTTTCGCACCTCCCCAAGCAAACGGGGGAATTAATTTATAATTCAGGTATTTATATAGGAGAATTTGCCATTAAGGCGGCACTGAAAGTGGCAAGCCTCCCCTGACCTAGCACGGAAGCCAGGCTCGGGGTTCATGCACTCGAACTCGAACTCGAACTAATACAAACCCAAATGGCACAAAAGCCAATGCTGCGGGCAGAAGTGGGAATGCGCGTGCCTTGCGCAAACAAAGCAAGTGCGGAATGATTCAGGAGGGAGAGGGGCATTGGCCAAATTCCTCGAAGAATTTTCAAAAAAAGCGAGGAATTTGTGGGTGTTGCGCACTCCGCAGAACAATAAAGAGGAAGGCGCGCGAGCAAAGAAGCTCGTGACATGCGGAACACGAGGTCCACTCGGCAGAGGTCAAAGTGTGCCT
>Ga0307979_1000811_pt1 | contig 21944 bp, 17 predicted proteins | sample OrgLakmetage1058_FD_201833 | JGI IMG/M metagenome (GOLD analysis project Ga0307979, IMG submission 201833) | Saline water microbial communities from Organic Lake, Antarctica - #1058 | ecosystem: Environmental > Aquatic > Non-marine Saline and Alkaline > Saline | place: Antarctica: Organic Lake...
TTGGAAATACAGCGCCGTCGTCGCTTCTGGCGCCACCCGCTGCCACCCCCACAGCTGAGCCCGCTGCCTTGACCTTGGCTGCTAAGTCCTTAGAGGGCCCCTTGCCCACTGCTACAAGCAACAACATCAACAGGAGCAGCAACAACAGCAGCAACAGCAACAACATCAACAGCAATAGTCTGCATGCAGCTCCTGAGCAGCCCCCTCGCAGCGCGGCAACTACAACGACTATGCAACAGCACTGGCAACTGGCTGAGTCTACGCTGCTCGACTTAGTGAATTCCTTGCCGCTGAAGGACGTGCCGTTGCCGTCCACCGTAACCCCGAAGGACTTGCACGCCCTGGCTTTCCAGGCAGCCGTCCTGACGCTCTGCGGAATGGACTCAACGCACGCGTTTGCGCAGGCCGCGTCGGCCGCCACTCTGTCCATGGGCATGTCGCCGATTCCCCCTCTCATGGGGTTTCCTCCTCCACTTCTTACAGGGGAGAACGTACCACCTAACTTTCCTGTCGCGGGGCTCCCTAACCCTCAAGTACTTGGTAACTGCGCAATTACCAATGGGTTGGCCAATACGAACGGCAGTAGTAGCAGCAACAACACTAACGGCGCCAATTCAACATCTTATGAGACTTGTCTTGCGTCTCGCCTTCGCAGCCGAACTGCTGCTCCTGATGCCTGCAACAGCGTCTGAAACACCAAGGAAACTTTGGGCACTACGCGGCTGCTCTGTTGCTTATGTCACGTAGTAGAAACCAACAAGAAAGAAGCCTGCGGCGAGAAGCCCGCAAATATAAAGATATCTCCATGTCCATTTTCATGTATTGAATTCTGAAGTAGCTCTCAGCTTTAAGTCAAAGCCCAACCACTAGCCATTAGCCACCAAGATCAAGAGTCAAGAGGCCAGTCCCTCATTCCGAGCAAAACTACTTGTATTCAACCGGTTTTCGGTCCTGGCTTTCAATTCATATGTGAAATACATTACTTCGGCTTTGATATACCCACGTAGGACTTCATAATCAATTCTAAATTTTTATCTATCGTATCCGCTCCGTGTATTGTGTATATGTGCATATGGAAAGTGGGAAGATATAGAACGGCAGTGCGCAATAAACTATAAACTATTCCCTCTAAAAATTTGACGGGGGAATAATTGAGAAATTAAAGATGGTCCATTACCTATTGCCCTCTTTATTCAGATCCGCCCTCATCAGATTCTTCTTCGTCGTCTTCTTCCTCTTCTCCATGTTCCCCTCCGGCGCCAGTGAGGTCACTGTTTCCGCTTGCGCCTTTGCTTTTCTTGCCACTCGCGAACGACGCTTCCTGCTTCCTTTTTTTCGCTGCGAGCCGCTCCACTCCCGCCGCTCGCGCTTCTTCGTACGCGCTGGCGTTGATTTTGAAGTCCCGAGCTGTGGTGCGCTTGATGTAGCACTCTACCATGTCGGTTTTCGCGCACTGTTTCGCGAGGGTGACCAGATGCTGGTCGACTTGTTCGATGCGCTCCACGAGCAAGGGCACTAATTTTCCCTGCTTGGCGAGTTGGTTGCGGTCGGCTTGCGACGCTTCGAGGCTGAACTGCACGCAGCCAAACACCGCGGGGGTGAAGTGGTCCGCCAGAAGCGAGAGCAACGCCTTGGTGTTAGGGCCCAGAAATTTGACCTTGTGCGCCAAGAGCAGCTGCAGCGCGCGCGCCACAGCTTCGTACACGCGCCGCAACGCACCGAACAAGCGCTCCAGGCACTTCCCCGGAGGCATTTGGCTTTTCACCAGGGGTTGCAGTGCCACTACCACTGCTTTCAATCGCGCACACGCCAACTCCACTTGTGCCTCAGCAGCTGGAAGCAGTCGCTGCTGCCCTTTCTCGCGAGAGCACTCTACATGACTTCCCTCGGCTCCTGCAACTTCTTGGGCAGTGGCAGCGGCAGCGGAAGGCTTCGGAAACCGCTTCGCAATCGAAAGCACATACTCCACGTCGCTCAGGGAAGACTCAAGAGTAGACACCACTACTTCAGCCACCACCATCACCATCGCCCGAGAACTGCCAGCGCCAGTTTTACCAGCTTTGGTCTTCTTTGCACGCTTTTTGCTGGGACCATTTGCTGTGCCGCCCTCACCATGGGTCAGCCCATCATCGTCGTCGTCATCATCATCGTCGTCGAAGTGGGCAGCGGATGCATAGCCACCACCGCGCACAAGCTGCATGATTTTCCCCTGAGGATCTTCGTTCACGCTGCCAGCTGCTGCGGAGCCCGGTTCCTGGCCGGGCCCAAGCTCACGTCCTATGGCCAGGGCTAGCTCGCGCAGGGGCGCCAAGTTCTGCGCGCCAGCGCCACCATGCGCGACCACGAAGGAGCGAGTTAAAGCATCGCCAAGCGCTGCAGTGGGCGCTCGGGCCTCCGTGCACAGCTCTGCGACTTTGGTGGCAACGCTGGCACGGTAGCTGTCGGGCAAGAGGGGCACGAGCACCAGAATGGCCTTGGCACAGCCGAGCCCGAGCTTGCTGAACAGCGCCGGGCTGCCTACTTCCAGGGCTAAGAACGCGGCCACACCACTGCCGGAAGCATTGGGGTCAGTGAGGTTGCGGCCGTTGGCTCGGTCGCAGTGGTCGCGCAAGTGCTTGACGAGGGACTTGGCGCCCTTGCTGATGACCGAGGCGGCAGTGTCCTTGGCTACCCGAGGATGGTCCGGGGAAGGCGCAAAGCAACGCCACACAAACAACCCAACGTCTTCGAGCGCAGCTGCAGAAGGAGTAGGCGTAGAAGAGGACGAGGCAGAGGACGAGGAAGACGATGACCACGACGAGGCAGAGGATGAGGCCGAGGTGACGGTCGATGAGTAAGTGGAGCCACTGCATCCACTCTTTGCCACTCCTGAAGTGCGCTCTTCTTCCTGTTCGGTGAAATTGGCGGCGACCAGGCTCAAAGCGAGCTGAAAGCCCTGTAGAGCCAGCTCAGCAGTGCTTTCACAGTCTTTGTTCCCCTTGAGTCCCTTGTCCTTGCCGCTTCTAGGTGGCTGGCCACCGTCGTCCCCGTGTTCACCTTTGCCTTCGCCTCGCGCTGGAGCGTCGCGCCGGGCCTTGTAGATGCGGTACAGGCTCGGGCCGAGGGCATGCGCGAGTAAACGGCGCTCGTTTGCGCGCGCTTCTTTGGCCCGGCGCACGAGGCCCTTCACTTTGCTGCGCTTTTCGGCGTCGAGCAGCTGCGCTACGCACGCTTTGAGCACGAAACGGCGCAGCGCAGGGTTCCCACAGAGAGTGTCTGGCCCTTGCAATTCACCACCATTGCCACTGCTGCTGCTGCTCCCGTAGTCGTTGTCGTAGTCTGGGTCGTGGGCAGCGAGAGTCGCGAGCAGAGGTGCCAGAAATCGAGCGTCCAAGAAGGATGCTGCTCCAGCTGCAAAGGAACCTTCAATGCGCAGTGCTGGCTTACTGCTTGTGCTACCTCCTGCAGTCCCATCTGCTGTTAAAGTACTGCTACTACTGCCGTTGTTTCCTTTCTTGCTTTTGGCTCCGGTGGTGGTGGTTGCTCGTGCAGCCATGTCATCGACCAGGCACAAAAGCTGCCGTCGTTTTTCGAAGAGGGCTGCTACGGTCGCGAGAGTAGCGTCGCTCGGTGGTGTCGCTGTCTTCGCATTACTGCTGGTTGGCCCGTTGACATCTTCACCCTCATCAACTTGACTAGACTCGAGAGCATCCGCTGGTTGGCTGTCGTCGAGCAGGACTGCCGCAAGCATGCAGCTTTCGAGCGCGTCACGCAGCAAGGCCAAGCGGCACTCTACGGCAGGCCCCCACCCGATAGCTCCCACAGCACCACTAGCACCACTAGCACCACTGCTGCTGCCAATATCAGAGGTGAAGTCATCCAAGTTCACTTCGCTCAGTTCTGAAGTAAGTGCTACCAGCTCAGAGCGAACTTCTGTCACCGCTGCACTCAATCCTCGTGTGCCGCCCTGCGTTAGAGCCTGCGACAATTCTCCGCCGCCATGGGAGACACCGTCATTGCTGTTGTCGTCAGCGTCCTTGAGGTGGAGGAGTTGAGCCAGGCACGCAATCAGATGGCCAACGGGTTCAATCACATGCGGGCTTGGGCTGCTGGCTATGCATGAATTCAACGCCAAGGCGTAGCCACGGCTGTGGCTGGTCTCCTGTGCACCACCACTGCCACCGTCACTAGCGCTGCTGCTGCTGCTGCTGCTAGCAAGCCGGCCAGCAGCTAATTCTCCTCCTGATGGTGAGCGGCCAAAGTACTTGCGAAACTGAGCCGTGGCAAACGCCAAGAGCTTCGGGCGGAGGTGCAGCTGAGCCGCGAAGACTTTGGCCACACCAACGTACACTTCTGCGCGCACGCTGGCCTGTTGGGTCAGGCACCGCCGCAATAACGCCACGCATTCATCTGGAGACAGGCCAGGACCACCACCGCTGCCGCTGCTGCCGCTGTTACCGTAGCTACTGCTGCCACTAATTTGAAGAAGCGTAGAGTCCAAAGGCGCGTGTTCCAGCAGCAAAGCAAGACCCTTGGCAGCGGTCTTGCGCACCGACTCGTCCCGCGAAAAGAGCGCCTTGCGGAGCGGCAGAGCGGCCATCTCCGCAGCAGCAGGCTGCACACAGAAGAGCGTGATGCCGCAGCGCAAGAATTCTTCAGCGTGAGTGGGCGCGCATTCGGCGAGATACCTGACAAAAAAACATTTCAGCCATACACAAGTGACTCATTCTGCGCATTGAAGTGTATACGCCTGACATGGACAGCGCCTTTCTGCGATTGATTTCACGTGGCTCATTGAAAAGGAAGTTCTGAGAAGCATACCGAGCTTCATTTAAAAATCACACTCATACATGAATAAGGTAAGAATAGCACGAACCCGAATGCATCGCGCAGGTGAGGCGCCAGAGCGAGGAGGTCGTGAGGGCGGGCCGTGGCGCAGTCCCCAAGCAGCTCGAGCAAGCACTCGGAGCCCGGCGCCCGCGTCACCACCCGCTGCAGGGCTTTGGTCACCACCGTTTCGCGGCAAGCAGGGCTCGCCAAAAAGCACTCCAAGAGCAGAGCTTGCCCTAAGCGAGCTCGCCACACGTTGCTCCCAGGGCCGGTGCCACCCGCTACGAAGCCACCACCGGGACCACCGCCGGGGCCACCACCACCACCGCTACCAGAGACAACTCCACTGTTGAGTCCGCTGCTGCCGTTGACACCCGCCAAAGGCCCGCTGAGCCCGCTTAACCCGCCGAGGTGGGCGGTGGACAGGTTGGCCGGGGCCATCGCCGGGGCTTTGTCGATGAGCGAGAACCCAAAGCTGACCAGCGCCGGCGTGAGGCGGTCCCAGCCTTGCGACGCAGCCACCACGGCTCGCAGCACCGTGGGCACGTGGGATGCGTGCAACAAAGAGCTGCCGTCGCCACTATGGCTAGTGCTGCTGCTGCTTATTGCGCCAGCAGAGGTGGTGCCAGAGGAGGAAGAATCAGCAGCAAACGCGTGTGCTTCTTCGAGCCAATTACTGGAGGCCACGCGGTGCGCGTGTTTGGCGCCGTCGGCTGCCAGTTTGGACAGGGTGTCGGCCACCAGCACCTCAAACCGCTGGGCGTGCATGATGGACAGGGCCAACGCGCCGCTGAACGGCGTGAGCATCAACCATCGAAAACACTGCGTGGCAGCGCCATTGTTGCCACTAGTACTGCTGCTGCTCCCGGACGACAGTTTGTTGGTGCCTTGAATAATTTTGAGCAGAGTCAAGCCCAAGTCATGGTCTTGCGTGGCAGCAAAGTTGAAGAGCGTAATGACGTTGCCTTCAATACTGCGTGCTGCTACAAGGGCCGCTGTCGAAGAGCCATGTCCCCGTTCGAGTTGGATACTTTCTTCCTGGTCGGTGTTGCGTTGCTGCTCTCGCTGCTCAAAGAGCGCGAGGATGGCCAGCAGCAGCCCTTCGCGCTCTTGGCCCTTTTGCTGCGCACCGATCAACAGCAGTTGGTACACTAGCGCTGGCAATTCGTCCGGCTGCACTTCCTGCAGTTGCCGCATAGCTTTGTGGGCAGCTATTTTGAGCAAATGCGGCCCCAGTGCCATGTCCTTCATCACTTCAACCACTTTGATCTGGCACCCTGCAGGCCACGTCACTTTGCACAAGTCGCGCACGGTCCGCTCGCAGAATTGCGCGCCCGTGCACCCGCTCAGGTCCGCCACGAGTCGGCTGGCGTCTGGGTGGAGCACTTCGCTCGACTTGGCAGCAGAGACGCGCCCGAGGAGCCGAGGCAACACCGAGAGCGCGGCCAGGCAGCCGTCTCGCGCCGGACCTTCCGTGCGCAGCGCTCCACTCCGCTCCAGCAGAGGAGCCACGCAGGCTTCAACGAGCATAGGCACGTCGTCGGGAGCCACGTCATCGGCTGCAGCGGTGAGCACGGCTACCAAGTCCTTCGCGGCCGCTGCTGAACTCAGCCCTTCCTGCAAGCTCTTCAGAGCGGCACAAAACACGGCGGTGGAAGCACGGCGCTTGGCGGCAGTGCTTTGAAACATGTGCGGCGGCAGTGCAAAAACGGCGCGCAAGAGATCCACGGCGCAACGATCTTTGCCTGCTTGCGCGTAAAGCTGAGACCATGAATTCGGTGGCGTCGACTTCAGGCGCTCAACCTTGTCATCAACTGGTGGCTGCTGGTTGGCTGGTAACGCGGAGCCATTCTACGCAAACATGAGAGAGATTGAAGGAGTGAATTAAATTGGGGCTTGATTTTAAGTCAAAGTTTTGCCCGAACGGACTGGACCTGATACGCCACCGAATTCGAAACCATCTAAGTGCTAGACATTTAGACGTACCTCCTTTTCGAGAAGGCCACACAAAGACGGCATAGATAGACTGCTAAAGTCATGAAGCGCTAGAATGTCTTGGACTGATGCCATTGCGCTCGTCTTATCCGCTCATACGCAGCTGAAATGTTACTTCTCGCTTGAACAATGCTTTCTACTCCGTACTTTCTACAGTTAGCATTCAAGTGTTGGTGGGGCAGTGAAGTGCGCGGTGGTAGTCTACGCCGATTTGAATTTTGTGATGATGAATGACTCGAGAAGGGATGACTCGTGATCTCAGAACACCCTGTACGTAGCTACTGTAGTCAGTCTACTGTCTAGAAGGTCAAAGTACTGTCATCTACTGTAACCACCAAGGGTTTCGATCAGTAAGTTTCGATGCCCTTTGATGACACTGCAATGCACACGGCTTTACTGAACTTAATACCTAATATGGGTTAATATAGAAAACTCCGTTTGTTCTTCTCCCTGCTCTCTAAAACAGCCAGTCTCTAGAACTAATCACCCTGCGCCAAAACCAATATGCAGCCAATATTATGAGGCACCCCCAACCCCCAGTCAGGCTTGTTCTGGTGGATTCGCCAATACGAAGCTTCTTGCTATTTGTTTATGTTTCATTTCAACTGGGTAGCATAATCTAATCTACTCTTATCTTCGAGATATATCCAGATTAGGATTAGCTGATCGCTGATTCATATCCCGGTTCCTTGATTTGATATGAATGATTTTGGCTTATAATCTCCCTCATGGCCTATTTTGCTATCCGAGTGCCCAATTAGCCTACTCTGAGAGTTTTTTTGTTTGAAAATCGCATTGTACAATTTCGTATTTCAAGTGAAGATAACTGTATTTGGTCTCTAGCGTACTTATCATTTAATTGCGTGCTGTTCAGCTGCTGCTATCTAAGTTACTCTTAAACCCCTATCATGATGGAATATTTTGCGGAAAGCGGAAATAATACTAATCGCATATGGCATTGCCCATCCATTGCACTGGCGCATACGTCAAGATACCTGTCACTTGATCGACTGTTTGATTCAGGCGAATGCGTTCAAATGCAAACCACAAAACAGCTACGCCGTCATTTTTCCATCTTGAATTCATCTCTAGTACCCACCACCTCCCCTGATCACTTTTCTTCGAACGCCATGCTGGGGGCCTGCTTGCCGCACTACGCCACTCCCCGGAGCGAAGGCAAAGTTCGACTGGTCAGCCACCGAAAACGGAAAGTGCACGCGATGCAGGCTAGGGGGCGCGCCCGCGTTCGTAGGCAATTGGTGGTTCGCTTTGATGACCGTCGCCATGCCCGGGCCAGCGATTTGGTACTGCGTAGCGTGCTTGCGCGCTGGTCCCGCCGAGAGACTTCGGCCAGGCAGCCCAAGGCCACCGCCAGCGCTGCTGTTCAAGCCATTTGCGTCGAGCGAGAGGCTTGCGAAATCGAAACCGGCGGTGAAGCTATCAGGTTGCCCGCTAACCATCATCCCTCCAGGAGCAGTTTTCGCTCCGTTAGCGTCGTTTCCATTTTCACCTTCTAGCGCTGCTGGAGCGGACATGAGCGTGCTGAGCCCGGCCTTGAGGTTTCGTATTCGCTGCTCTTCTAAAGCTAACGAGTCCCTGTAATGTGCGTTGCGCTCAACGGTCATAAAACGCCTTGTTTCCTCTTCAGCAATAGCCATTTGCCGCAACTCAGACACGCGGCTGTTGTATTCTTTGGCGGCTACAGCTGCTGCCGCTCGATACCACTCCTTGTGCTGCCGCCCTGCGTCGGCGAGCTGCCGCCGTCGCTCGAAGTCTTGGCGCTTCATGTCGTAGGCCGCGTCAAGCTTGTACTGCACGTCTTCGCGCACCCGACGAGCACCCTCTTTGCGCACGGACTCCACAAATGACCTAGACTGTGCGCGCTGCGCGTGGGAGGTTCCACGCTGCTGGGACGCGAGTGCCTTCTTCTCGGCGTACCCTATCTCCCGGCGCGTCTTCTCCGATTCTACCGTGTCCTTGAGCCACTCCGCATCACCCTGCACAATGGCCCGCTTCCGCAACGCTTCTTTCTCGAGCTGTGCTTTCTTTTCCTTGTTCTCAGCTGTTTCTTGAAGAAGTCGTAGGCGGTTTTTCATTACTTGCACCTCATGCTCTGCCTTCCGGCGCTCCTCTCGGGCTGCCTCTAAACGAGGCATGCTCCACGATATATCTTAAAAATCTCAAGCTATAAAGAGACTAGCTTTTGAGCTATACACATATTCAATGGATGAAGAGGTCAAATATGGAGGATATGTCGATTCTAGGGACGTGTTATTGCTCTCCGAATTGGGCAAACCACTTGCTCGTCTGCGCGAAAGCGATGAGCCCAACGCCGCGCCAGAGCTGGAATATTTCTACAAATTTCTACCGATGAAATTATTATATTCTATCGGCGTGGGTGTGCTGGGCTGGAACCGAAAAAATGTTCGGTCATCATGTCGTCATGTCATCATCATCGACAACATCGATCATGTTTTGAAACAACATAAAATGAAGACATCTAAAGGCTTCTACGCTTATTGACTTTGACTTTCTGCTGATAATTCACAGCTTGATGTATGCTGCGTGATGTCATTTTACTCCAGTTGGCAACATGCCCGAGTTTAGTGCTGCCGTGGTCGGTCGTCTGGAGTTTTAGTACATCCTTCACGTAAGATCCCCGTGATTTCTATCGTGATTTGTCTTGGCGCGTTCCCGAATCGATTACGATTCAATTGGGCTATTATTGAATTTACGTCGTTGCTATGGCAAGCTACCATCCTCTCGACATAGCTGATAGAGCTGAAAGATCTACCAATGATGCGTCGAGCGAGCGTTCGTGGAAGAGCCGTAGCTCAGCACGCAGTCGAGGTTCTGCAGCCCGGGCTCGCTCCGCAAAGAAGTCTGCTTCGAGTTGCTTTCCACGGCTATCGTGTGGCGGTGCTTGTTTGCTTGCCACAAGCATGCTTTTTGCCTTCAGTGCCGGCTGCGTGTTGCTGTATATAAAACTCTTCCCGATTGAAAAAGTGCACGGGTTCAAGATCAACTTCGCAAGGCCTCGCTTTACTGACTCGGCCAACTTAACCGTGGTAATCTCTCCAAACGTCTATGGCACTTGGTCGGGCTGGGGAACGTCATTATGTTGGTGGGCTAACGTGTTCGGCCAACGAGACGACTTGGCAGACCTTTTCTTTACGTTGCGGGATGACGTAGTTCTCGACGACTTACCGTCTGCAGGAGCGCTCCCCGGCTTAGGGCTCACGGTCGCGAGGTATAATGCGGGTGCCCATGGAAGGCGGCACGTGGATGGTTTAGGAGCCATGCAAACGTCGCCGAACGTGCCACCTTTCAAGCAGATGGAAACGTTTTGGCAAGACCCCGGCTCCGCTGACGTCAACTCACCGTCGTGGAATTGGACCGTGGACCAAAACCAGGTTGGCTATGGATGTGCAGTTTACTTGCAATGCGTTAGCGCAGTGATTAAATTTTGTGAGTTTAGCAGCATATACATATTTAATCAGCTTTGTCATTCACCTTCGTCTATCCTAATGTTTTCATTTCGTGGTTTATGTTACTGCCACGCTTTTTAAAATATAGATTACGATGCTGCAGAAAGCACGCGACCGCGGTGCAGACCGCTTTGAGCTCTTTTCCAATTCGCCCGTGTGGTGGATGCTGTACAATTTGAACCCTGCTGGTCGAGGCACCTCCGACAATTTAAGAGCTGGTGCAGCTTTAGTGCACGCAATGTACCTAGCGAAGGTAATCGTTAGCACACGCGCCCATATGTTATCATTTAGTTACAGAACTTGTTCTTTTATTCGATCGTACGTTGGTATCAGGTGGCCAAGCGTGCTTCCGACTTCTGGGGCATCGACTTTGCAACAGTATCCCCCATGAACGAAGCCACAGCACCGTGGTGGATACCCGATGGGACCCAGGAAGGTTGTCACTTCAGCCGAGGAGCCAAAGATCAGGCGGCAGTGCTTCTCCAAAGAGCGCTTGAATTGGAAGGCTTCAGTGCCAAGGGTATTGACGCCTCTGGCACTTTAAACCAGCCGAGTCCAGTGATTGCCGCGTTTGACGAAAATTCGTACGACGATGCGTTACGTGCTTGGACAATGATGTCTACCGCAGCCAAGCAGTTCGTTGGCCAAGTACGAATGATGCCGTGCTTGTTGGCTTTCCATTGCATGAAGAGGGCAGACGTCGGTCAAATTTATGTTTATGTATCAACGCGAGTCATGCTACATTTTTTTTAAATGGTGCATGAGGTCTTTATTTCGCTATATAATGACTTCTTCTTCTTCTTTTTGCTTTATACCCTTCAGGTCAATGTTCATGGCTACCAACAACAAGGTGGCCATCGACTCGAACTTTATGAAGCAGTGCGCGATGAGCGGAATGCGAGAAGGCGTCGGATTAGCGCACAAGGTCGCTTAAGAGCCCAAACTGATGCGAAAGACATTGACAATGCACTTGATGCAGGTCACGGGACTTCAGAAGATGGCGCTCCTTTGGAAGCAACAACGGCAGCAGCAATAGGCTCGACTTTCAGTACTCGAGCGCCGCTTGAGCTTGAACTCTGGAACAGCGAATATGGCGACGGAGACGGGAGTGGAGTGTCATTGGCAGCCAATTTAAATTTCGATTTGTTTCTCTTGCACCCGTCAGGCTGGGTCTACTGGCAGATGCTCGATGCCACTTCTGGGTACACTTTCCTTGTAGACTCGCGCGACTCGTGCATTTTATTTTTCATTCTGAACCTAGTTATGCATTCGCTTGATCCAGTCATAATGGATGAGTGTTTTTGAATGACTGCTCGATGTTTGTGCCTATAGGTGGGGTATGCTCGAATTTGATCCAGGCGGATTAGGCTTGCCGCAAGAGCAGCCTCCGAAGAAGTTGCATGGTTCACCACGAGTTACGCGAGTCAACGACAAGTTGTTTGTGCTAGCCCATTACTCAAGACATCTGCGGCCTGGAATGTCAATTCTTGGGACCTCAGACTTGGATACTGTCGCAGCATATGACACAAAGCAACGAAAACTTGTTCTAGTAGCCACCAATTATGGGGTTGCACGGTTCATGACCTTCGATTTGTCTCAATTTTCTAGCTGTAATGGTCCCGTTACGCGATGGGTATCTGCTGCCTCCTTTGACCCCACTGCTAATCCGCGCAGCCCATTTACTCGGGCACCTCGATCAGCAGCCGGCACAAAAGCTGCTACAAAGCCCCTAGAAAGCAATACCAATGTATCCAGCAGCGCTGCAGATGAGAGCGAATGCTGCTATGTGAAACACGTTGGTGATATTGTGATAGGTTACGACAAGACCTTTACGCTTTGGTTCGGCACGAACACTACGATGACTATCGAAGTTGAGAATGTTAATTCATAATTGTGCAATGAATACCTGTCTTAAACTTATTTTGTACTACCTTAAAGATATTGCTTGATGCCAAGCAGATCTTTTCTTTAGTTGTGATGCCGTGCGCTTCTCGGTTAGCAATTTTTTTTAAATGACGCCCGTGTTTAAAACGACATCCATTTAAGTTAAGCACCAAACGACTGATAGTTAGGTGATAACTTTTAACTTTCAATGGGTTACTTGAGCTGTTGAACTCTCGAGCTCGATTTTTCTCGCATCGGTGCGATTTAGAATAATAATTTTCGATTTATCCTTATCCGTAATGAATGGAAGTATTATGTTTCCTGCCCTCTCCACACAATTCTTTTTATGATTTTGACTTGCGCGCAACGCACGCGCGTACACTTCTGCTCGCAGCATTGGCTTCTGTGGCAATTGGGTTTGTATTGCTAGTCCGATTTTGGTTGCGTACTAGAACCTAGACACTACAGCTGCTGCTGTTATCACCACCACTACTGCTGCTGCTGCTGCTGCTGCTGCTGCTGCCACTACTACTTCTGCTGCTGCTACTTCTGCTGCTGCTACTGCTACTAGTACATCGTGCATAGTACATTTTTTAAAATGATTTGGTAAATGGCTGTTTATTTTCGTATAAAAGATAAAAGATAGATCTAGAGATGGCTCTACTAGTAAGTCGCGCATATAATTAAATTGCTGTTGGCATATGTGTCAATAATACAGGGCATATGAAGGATTGCTAATGAAGATGGCGTGAAATGGTACAAAACAATTAATAGAGTGGTTTTTGTTATAAACATAATAAAGTACATGGCCTATCTCGGCACGGATGGGCTTTCTCGAGTGGCTCACATTCGCCGTGTCAAGAATAAGATAGGCTCCCTGGATAATGATTGATTGCATCATCCTATTAGGCATTTGTCAGACGTGTTGACTGATCGGAAAAGGTATACATCAAAATTGCAAGTCGAATTGTTGAGCTCAACGCAGTTTCACCAATCTCGAACCAAAAACTGAAACACAGTTACCCAGAATGTTATTGTGACCGGAGCAAACAAGTACTGCGTAAGTATACACAATGCCATGGTGTCCTTGTTCACTCCGCCTATCTCAGCCATAACATTGATATTGTTCGCGGTAGGAGTGCAAGTGACAATAAGCATTGCAAAATATAGAGACGCGGCCGTGTCAGTTTGAATTGGAACAAAGCTATGGAACATACAGACAACGACAGTTGCAATCGTCGGTACAATTATCAATTTCCCAAATGCAACTGCCAAGTTTGGTGCCCATCGGAAATCTTCTGGGATTGATTTAACGCCCTGGGTAAGTGTCGATCCAAGCATCATCATGTTAATCTGTTTACATCGACAACAATCGAATTTTATGAGCCAAAGTAGAGAGCAAAGAAAAATAATTGTCAGCATCGACTCACCGGAATAGCAGATCTGCCTACGGTATAGAGAGCATCGAAGAGCCATTCCATGGGAGCGTCCCCGTCCTGATCATTAACGTCAACAAAGACTTTATGTAAAGGCTATGCACGCGATGATTAGGCCGATGACAGAAGCGATGATGGCAGGTTGCGCCATTTGCTTACAGATGGTGCGCAAACTCTTTTCCAAACTAGTTGTGGTACGATTAACTATATTTGGACCGTTAACTAATCCTGCTTTTTCTCGCAAATTTGCTGCGTCGTCTGTAATAATCTGGATATCAGCGTTGTCCAACAGCGGTTCAGCACCTAATCTTTTGAACTCCCCATTTGTGGCATTCTGGTTATCATTTCCTTCGCCGTTATTCCCCTGAGATGGCCCTTCAAGTAGCCATGAGCCTAAGCTCCATTGCAATATGGGGTAGAAAATGAGGTACACTGAGATAAAGATCGCTGGATCTGTTAGGGATAGTGGGGAATTCGAATCTGCCGCATTGTGAATAATTGCTACGAATGTCAAAGGCAAGCCAGTAGAATTTCCAAAAGCAACAGCAGTCATAGCCGCAAATTTGAATTTATCATCGGCCCCCGATATTGCTGCCATCGCCTTCCCATCGACTATTCCCATAGTTGTGATTAAAAAAGGCCAAAGAAGGATAATCCATGAAGCTGTAATCGTTGAAAACATGTTAGGGCATTTTGTATCAACACCGCGATACATACCGCCGTCTTGCTCGCAGTAGAGAATACTTGTGAATAATAGCAAGGGGAAAGTTACGTGTTTGGATATTTCTGCTAGAAGCTTTCGTCCTGATTTCGTCATGAATCCTTTTGTGTACTGATACCAACCACATGCCGTCAGAATCGCGACGTCTCCAACACTTTCAAGCGCAGCAACAAGCGTTTGGACAATTATCGAATAGACATTATTGTCACTCTGAAGAAAGCTGTCTCAATTTCTCTTAAGTATGTGCCTTTCGATAGCGTGCGGCACTAAGAACAACCGTGGTAAGCACGAGATTCATTGCAGACAAACAACCGAGGCACAAAACAACTCAGGTTCGAAGATTCGACTTCCGGAAAAGGTATGACCCCAGAGGAGGAAATACGTAGCCTTGCAACATTGCAAATAGCAAGTGAGTAGCTCCTCGCGACAGCCGCGGTCACCACTCTCTCCCACAAACAGCGCCACAAGCCGAAGGAGCTCATGAATTCCTCGACTTCGCGAATAAGAACTACACTGAACACCAGGCCAATATATCCCCCTTTTTTGCAGCAAGTCCTGCATCGCAACGTCTTTGCTTTTCAGTCCCGGGCCCGGTGTGCCGGTTCCGGTTCGCTGTGGCGCTGTGTCCGCGTTCCGCGTTCCGTGATCGGAAGATATATTTCTTCCAAACGCCAACTCTTGATTTTTAGGAAGCCGACCACGAAAAGCTACCATCAAAATCCAGTGTAGTACCCAACATTCGCGCGAGCAGGGAACCCGCGCTGTTCGTGTTCGTGGTGGTGCACTTTGTACATGCACGCCCATGTATTAACAAATAGCGCTTTTCTACATACATAAACAACCATTTTATAGGAAGATATATGCGAAATAGAAAAACGAAAAAAACTATTATAAAACCTCTCAACAGTGTCAAGGAGTGCACCGCGCCTTCCTCTTCTCATTCGGACCAGAAGTCCGGTGGCATTTTGGTCTCTGGAAAATGCGACTACGAAAGCGGCAGCGGCAGCAAAAGCATTTTCGTCGGAGCTAGAAAGCAACAGGCCGCTTCTTTTCGTGAGGCATACGGAAGAAGTGGCAGTGATGACGACAACGCAAGTGGCGTCAGGTATGATCCATCTGATGGCAGTCGGGATTTGGATTTGGGGTTCCTCGTTCCTTTTCCCCCAGGCTTTGATCCCGGTGAATTCCGGTTGGAAGGGTCTTTTGGCAATTGGTTTAGGCCCCCTCTTCGCGACTCTCAAAGCCGCTGCGGGAGTTTTCTCGTTAGGGGTGCTTAAGGCATACACCGGTTGAATTCTTTTGTGCTAGCTTTCTAATTCCAGCCCTTCTGGGCTTGTGTCAGAAGAACAAGGGGTGGGCGATATTTCTTCTGGGTCGCCTGAGGGACTTCGCAGTAGCCCCCTTCTAAGCGGCCTGGACTAGCGGGAACTCTTCTTTTGAGAAGCACTCTCACACTCTCGTAGCACGGTAGAGGGTGCCACTTTGGACTGCTACCATCACTTTCGGGAAGTTTGCCTGACCAACTTCTCTTCTAGTATTAGCAACTTCCTTTGTATAATCTTTATTGCATCACAATAATTCCTGTTGGTCTTCTAATTCCGAACCCCCAAGGCCTAGCTGCTAGCTCCTAGCTGCTAGCTATGTGTGTGAAGACCAATACGACCGAGATGCATCCCCTTTGAAATTCCAGGGCAATTGCAATTCATAAATCGCCGCTCAGAGCTCGGAGCTCGGAGATGGCGATGGTGACGGAGAGATGGAGATAGATATGAGCTACCCGTGGAACCTGAGTCCCCAAGACTTAGGATTAGGACCTAAATTAGAATACTAGACAAGTTAAAGTACCCAGTCTAGTCTAGTCTAGTCTATTCTATTATAACCCTCCAAAAAACAAAGAAAGGCAAGTACACAGCAGTCAAAGAGGTACATATAGAACAGTAGAACACACTTGAACTTGAGCTGCATATGCGATATGCGCAATGCGCTAGAAAATTCAAGCAGCTGTAGATATAACACATAACATGGAAAATATTAATTCTAAACCAAAACCATTAGCAAGATCAAGGAATTTAATGAGCAGGAACGCCTTTTGGCATGAACCCCAGGAGGGTGGGATTAAGGAACTAGGAAGGGAGCTACCAGAAAAAAAAGAAAAAAAGAAGGGCGCAGTTCTATATATAGCGCCCTGTGCATCAAATTCTGGCGACCCTTCTTGACTGTGCAGCTGAGGAAGAGCCCATTCGAGGCGCAGTGCCGTAATTCCGGCGGAGCTCCACTGCACGTGCTAAAGCACCATTTGCCAGAGGTTTCTCCATCCACACCGAATTGTACATCCAGCTCGGCGGCTCGTCTGCTTGCCCTAATAATTGCGCTGCCAAAGGGTTCCCGTGCCCGCTGCGGCTACGCGAACTGCTACTGGGCCCTTGCTTGGTGCTCTTTTTGCTCCCCACCCCATACCCGCTTGAGCTCCCGCTGCGAGCTGTCGTGGCGCCGCCCCCACCACCACCGCCGCCGTCATGGCTGCTGTTGCCTTTTTTCTTCTGGGAGTCGGACTTGTGCGACCGTGCGGTGCCCTGTCGCGTGCGCCCAGGCTCGGGCTCCGGCGGCGGGCCGTCCCGAGCAATGTGCACGATGGCCTCCGTGTCCCGCTCGTCGCGGCGCCTCCTCGCCGCTGCCCGCCGCTTGGCAGACGCCAGCACGTGGTCGTCGGCTTTCGCCGTGCTTCGGAAGCGCGGGTCCGCGGGTGCTCCTGCGGTGTACACCTTCAGCTCGTAGCCCTCGAGGTTCGCGTGGCCCCGGGTCGTGCTCTGCTTGGGGCGCGTGGTCAAAGGTTTGGCGGTGCGCGCAACGGCCCCCAACTTTTTGTCTAAGCCTTGCTGGTCGAAGACCACGTTGCGGTAGCCCTCGGCGCCTCGGCTGTACGCGTGGCCCTCTTGTCCCTCACCATTCAACGCTACAACGGCATCATGCACGGGTATCGCGGCCAATTGGCCGAGGCCTTTCCCACGGAAACCTGCGGCGTTGAAGAAATCGCGCACCCGGTCAGGCGGCGGTGGGGGCGCGTGCCCGACCCGCTTGGGCAAATGCTGCTCGAAACTGTCCAAGGACTGCATCAGCTGCGCTCTTTCTTCGTCCAAGCACTGCCGCAGGGCGTCCGGAAATTCCCAGGGCTCTTGGTGCACGATCACTTCGCCGCGCGCTTCTTTGGCCGCGGCTTCGGCAGCTGCGTTGGCTGCCGAACTCCCCTTGCCCGCGGCCAGTGCCTCGATTTTGGCCTTTTTGCTCGCCACTTGGGCTGCTTGCTCCCGCACTTCGCGCTCGGCTTCTTCGATTTCAAACACCCGCACTTCGTCGTCGTAGAAAGGCCAGGGGTAGAGCGCCGCCGCGTAATACTTGGAGTCCAAAAAGTCGGCTTGCTTCACCCGCCTTGCTTCCACCATCTCCACAGCCCGCGCGCCCCGGAGCCCACCGAGCCGCTGCGCCGCCAGAGGGAAACCCAGTTTTATCGCCCGACGGAAACTGTTCACGGCGGCACGCTCCGACTGCACAAACCCTGCCCCATGCAACTCCAGCACCCCACAGCGGTAATGGGCTTCGGCCACGTCGCTCACCACGGCCAGCTTCCAGTACTTGCGGGCTTCGGCTGGGTCCCGCGGCGCACCCCCTATCCCGAGCTCGTGCATGACCGCGAGGCGCACCTGGGCACAGCCCAAGTTGCCCACGTTGGCAGCGCGCTTCAAGAGGCGCATCGCTTGCTGTGTATCCGGCTCGGGCGCCATGCTCAGGAGCCGGGCGGCGCTCACGCCGGCTGACGCGTTCACAATCGGGTCCAGCGCAAACGCTTCTTCGAAGTACGACAGCGCGCGGTCGAAATCCCCGCGGCTCACGAAGAGCTCCCCCAAGCGACGGTCCGCTTCGGGCACGTGGCCCGAGGCGGCGGCTTGCTCGAAGAAAGTCTGGGCTTTCTCGTGGTTGGGGCGAAACCCCGGCCCGCCTTCGAACAAGAGCTTTCCAGCTTCGAAGGCGGCGTCAGCTTCCCCGCGAGTCGCCGCTTCTTCGAAGCAGTGTAAGGCCTCTCGCAGGTCAACCTTGGTGCCTTCGCCTAAGTGGTGGGCGCGCCCTAGGTTCAGCCAGGCTTTTCCGGACGATTCTCCATTGCTGCGCCCCGCCGCTACCTTCAGCACTTTGGTCTTCTGTGTGGGATCGTGCGCAGTTCCAGGCCCTACGGCAAGCGGGTACATGAGCGTGAGCGCCATGATGCCGCGCGGTGACCATCGCTTGGTTTCTTCTTCCAGAGCGCTCAGAGGCGACCCGTTGCCACTGCCACCGTTTGAAGGTGAACCCGCTGGACTTGACACCGTGGACGGGATCGTTAAAGACGGCAAATGTGCGTCCATTTTTTTCTATCGGTACTGAAGCCTAGTCGTCTATCAAAAGTACTATTTACAGTGTTACCTAAGTAGCCTTAAAATAAAACAACATGCGCCAGTAGTCCTTCGAGGATTGATAGGAAATTACTGGCAGTGAGCACAAGTAGTATACATCATCTTCAGATGATTGTGACAGTATCAACCCCTGCTTATGACGCTTGAGGCTGGTGATTCTACTCTTTCTTAGCAAAGCGCTAATCTAAGTTTAGGACGCTGCGCTGCTGCTTTCATTTTTGCACTTCCTTCTTCTCATCTAGGAATCAACGAATCACGAATCAGAACTTACTTGTTCACGATTTGTTGTTTTTTGTCGTTGTTCGTAGGGAATCGGAGGACTCCTTCCGTTTTTCGCTAAACATCACGACGTCGTCATCACGTCACTCAAAATCCCAAAAATCGTACTCCGTTCCGTAGCCATGAGCGCCTGGGAAACGTTTGACGCGTGGGCGACCCCAGTGGGCGATGCCATCCTCAACTGGGCCATGCCTGATGGCGTGCCTACTACCACTGCGGTGGGTTTAGATCAGTGGGTATTGCGGTGTTTGAACGAAGCATCCCTGACGCTCTTGTTGTATGTTTATAGGAGTGGCCGCTGGCGAAGTTCAGCCATGCATTCGCCATCGCGCTGGCCTACCTCGCGTTCGTATTAATTGGCACGGTAGGTTCATTGAACATTTCCGCTTGATTCACCCGATGGGTTGGAGAATGGTATTTGTATTCTGGGAGAGGAATAGGCAAATTCGCTCGTTCTATTTTTTCATTTGCGAGTGTAATATGCCGCACCTTTTGCTGCTGCTGCTGTCTGGATGATGACATCAGCCTTTCATGAAAATGACCGCCTCGTCGAAACCGAAACCTGAAGGCACAACACAGGCAATGGGCCCTATGTACGCGTTGTCTTTCGCCTACAACATCGTTCAGGTACTGTTTTTAAACAGTTGTTAGGGCAATTTCAAAAATGATAGTGGGCTGCGTGGCCTTTTCTCTTGTCTTTCCTACCTCTTGCCGCCCTCTGTTTCTCCCTTGGCTCGATAGCAACGGAAATACGTTTGGTGTTCGCCGTCTGCCCCTTCTTTCTTATCTAAGTAAATTTTATTTGATCCTATTTCGCCCCATGCCAGGTTATGCTCTGCTCGTACATGACCATTCACGCGCTGATTTTGGCCAACCGCAACAACTATTCGTTTTGGCCGTGCAACCAAGCCAACCCAGTGAACCCGCCAATGGGCGAGCTGCTGTGGCTGTTTTATATTTCAAAAGTGCTCGACTTCATGGACACATTCTTCATTGTGGCGAAGCGCAGCTGGAAGCAGTTGAGCTTCCTGCACGTCTACCACCACTTCACGATTTTCCTGTTCTATTGGCTCAACTTGCGCTCCAACTACGATGGCGACATTTACCTCACCATCGTCTTGAACGGCTTCATTCACTCCATCATGTAAGTCTGCTCACTTTTCGGTCTTTGTCAGTCTTGCGAATATGTTTGTGTATGCTCGTTATCCAGCCGAGTTCTGTTGACACCCGCTTGAAGGCTGGGCTTTTGTTACTTAGCAATCAGTACAGCATTATTGGCTATCACCTCCTCGCGAGATGTGCACAGGCTGCTATCTATCTCTTGCAAATTGTTGCCTTCCCTTCTATCACTTATCTTTTCGGTTGCTCGCCCACTCACAGGTACACCTACTACTTCGTGTCGCTGCACACGAAAAACATTTGGTGGAAGTCGAGCTTGACCATGTGCCAAATGATTCAGTTTTCCCTCATGATCATTCAGGCAGTGATGATTCTCTTCAAATCATGCGGCACCATGCCTCCGAAGCGCGTCGTGCACATGTACTTTTACTACATTTTTTCGCTGCTTTTCCTCTTTGCCAACTTCTTCATCAAGTCGTACGTGACGGGCAGCGGAGGCAGCAAAAAGGCAGCAAAGACCGGAAAAAAAACTGAGTGAGAGTAGGCATCATCAGCGCTGGATTGCTGAGGTGTTTTTAGCGGCTAGTTGTGAACTTCTTTTGCCATTGCTCTACCGTTTCAATCCTTTAGCAATCCCCAAGAGAAATACTTGTTTTTAGTTTTTAAAATTCTAAGGATACTTGTACTTGTTTTTAGATTTTACGCGTCAGGAACTAAGAATCTAAAACAAACCAGATAATATTCATATGAACCTGATAGCCAAGATAAGGGCTCTATACCTAATTACGTGGAAAGTATATCTCAATTCCAACGACGCGAACGGCGCAACGGCGCTGAAGAGACCCACGCTCGCACGTAAATTTTCCCTATGTTATGCATAAATTTGGCGCTGAAATCACGCATAGACGCAATAACGAAATCTTTCTCTATGCACAAGGGGATATCGACGTGGGCCACGAAGGGCATGGTACAGAGGGCAAACGGGCGAGGGACAAAGTAAAGTCGTCAGTCAATTCAAATTTTAATAGTTCATAGATAATGATAATAGAAGAGGAGCTAAACCCCAACCACTAACACTTAACCAGGCCCATATACAACTGGCCATGAAAGGTGAAAATTTAAGAGCACGAATATGGTTGCATGCGGCAATTCGATTGCCCTTGATTCGCATTGGAAACGGTGACATAATAAATTATCAAGTCTGGTAAATTCAGTGTGGTCGCCTGGGGCAACTGCCAATCCGAATCAGAAGCCGGAGCCAAAGCTTGCTCGTTGATGTGCATGTCTAGAACTCTAGTCTCAGAAAAAAACTTACAACTACGAAGTAAATCTAGGAAGCGCCTTGCCCCAGGCAGCTCAGTCCAAGTAAAGCCCATGGCTGATGTCAGGTAGTCAGCTTTCTTAGCTTTGCCATAATGACGGAAAGTTTTGAAACAACGCCGGGCGCCACGGCAGTTACTGACCGGCTGGGAATCGCATTCTAGGCCAATTGGTTGTCCACAGATGATTTGGGGCAGGACGTGCCACGGCGGTAGTATCAATCTCTATCAACCCATACCACCTATAAAAACCATACCCAAAACACCATAACCCATACCACCCACAATTTCCAATGAAATCCCAATAAAATCATATAGGATTATAGGTAGGAAATTATATAGGATTTAGTAGTAGTATATGTAATGGATTATACGTATGGTCCGCCGTCACAGTTACAAAAAGCCGTGCAGACCTAAGAGCACAGGAATAGATATCCCTGTTGGTTAGA
>Ga0307979_1000814_pt1 | contig 21903 bp, 25 predicted proteins | sample OrgLakmetage1058_FD_201833 | JGI IMG/M metagenome (GOLD analysis project Ga0307979, IMG submission 201833) | Saline water microbial communities from Organic Lake, Antarctica - #1058 | ecosystem: Environmental > Aquatic > Non-marine Saline and Alkaline > Saline | place: Antarctica: Organic Lake...
GGCCTGGATGGCTGAATGATTGTTTCTGTTTCCCAGGCGGAAACGAAGCACCTTGATTTTCCAGGTTTCTCCCGGGTTTCGTTTCAAATTCGCCCCTCGAAGTAGGTGATCCTAAGGGGCCTATGTCAAAAACTAGCCTCGATCAAAGGAAAAGAATTCCGACAATGCAAATTTGCATCTGAAGTGAAGTTCGCATGTAAATATATGGCGGTCACGTACAAACATTAATATTTCGCCTGTCCTCTGCGCCTGCCGGTCTCCCCTGTGACGCCCCACATTCCAGAAGATGGAAACGAAATATTCAGCCGGATTGCTGGAGAAACGGCGCGCGGAACCCTAATGTTTCGTTTCTCGAAACCAGAAACGCCCAGGGAGGCGCTTTTTGTGTTTCTTGGAAACGAAACACGCGCAAAATCCGGGTTTGTTTCATATGTTTCCATTTCCCTGTGTTTCGACTTCGACCCTACCCCTGGTGAGTCAGTCTCTGCGTTGTTGTCCGTTGGAGCGGACATTTGGTTTTCTCCACGTGCCGAATCAGGGGACGAGCTGAGGCCGTTTGTTCACAACCACAAAGTTGTTTCAGCTAACGCCCATTTGTGCCCTCCAGGCAAGTCGAGCTGAAGGACCACGGCAGAATCAAAACAAAGGGACAGATAGAGAGATAATGAGAGCAAACGACATGCACGTGAAAGTGCTATTTGATTTTTCTGATTTACCTTTGGTAAGCAATCCAAGGCAACAAAGACCTTTGGTAAGCAATCCAAGGCAACAAAGACCTTGGTAAACAATTCAAGGCAGCAAAGTCCTTTTGTAAGCAATTCAAGGCAACAAAGACCTTTGGTAAGCAATCCAAGGCAACAAAGACCTTTGGTAAGCAATCCAAGGCAACAAAGACCTTGGAAAGCAACCCAAGGCACCAAAGTCCTTTGGTAAGCAATCCAAGGCAACAAAGACCTTTGGTGAGCAATCCAAGGCACAGTACCTTCGATGACCCGGGGCACATACAGATCCTTTGTATTGTGGCAGTGTTTACCTCTTCACTTTCGTGCGGCTTTGGTATTATGGGGCCCCCGCACTCAGCCTACGACAAAGAGCGGCGCCAACTCCTTTCGAAACTTCATCAAATGGGTCTACGCCTCCACACGCGGAGGCTTCACTCGGTTCAAAGGAATTTAATCCAAAATCCCAATCGAAAGCGAAGAGTGTAATTCAATGCCACCAAATGGGAAGTCTTGATGGTTCCCTGTAGGTTACTGGGGAGAAGCGTTGTTGTCCGTTGGAGCGGACATTTGGTTTTCTCCACGTGCCGAATCAGGGGACGAGCTGAGGCCGTTTGTTCACAACCACAAAGTTGTTTCAGCTAACGCCCATTTGTGCCCTCCAGGCAAGTCGAGCTGAAGGACCACGGCAGAATCAAAACAAAGGGACAGATAGAGAGATAATGAGAGCAAACGACGTGCACGTGAAAGTGCTATTTGATTTTTCTGATTTGCCGTGACCACCACCACCCCACCGATTATTTATCCACCCGGGTCTACGCCTCCACACGCGGAGGCTTCACTCGGTTCAAAGGAATTTAATCCAAAATCCCAATCGAAAGCGAAGAGTGTAATTCAATGCCACCAAATGGGAAGTCTTGATGGTTCCCTGTAGGTTACAGGGGAGAAGAGTTAGAAGTCAAAAGAAATCCCGATCATTCAAAAAACCTGGAACCTCGAAGAATGTTGAGGGAAGTTGAGGGTACTACTGACTGACGAACGGGGATTCCGGGGATTGTTTGTTGTAGCATTCGCTCGCCTCCGTGTATACTAAGCCTGGCAGTGCTGATCGCGTGGGCAAGTTGGAAAGCGCCCTTCGTTGAATTCTATTTCAGTGTTTTGTTCCACACTGCATCCTATTTACGGCCCAGCTAAGAGGTAAAACCGTGATGACTTCTTGTGGTCCAAACCTCAAGATGCTGCCAGTCAGAATCCATAATATTATTCAAAGAAGTCGTTACATTAATGCAACCTTTACTGGATGAATACATGACGAGCTACGCGTTGAACGCATCGCCTCATTCGCGGTCTCTTCGTTAGACTGTTATTAGGCTTCATTTAATTACTATCAGTGTAGTTTCGTGAAGTCTCACCACCATAACGTTCTGATACTCCAGCTTGCGCAAAAATCCATGACGATGTGGAGCGGGGCATGTGGCATCGTTAGTCTGCGAGCCTCCCTGTTTGCGGCCTTAATTGCATGCGGCACTTCGTATCCTACTGAAACCTATTTTAGTTGCACCGATTCGCGCACGATCGGCATCTCAAGCTCTTCAGTGTTCATGGTACTGCAGAGAGGTTCTTCTCAATACACCTTTACCACACATACAGTGATCTATTTGCTACGTTTAATCCATGTATCGAGCCTTCATTTGCACCACGTTAAAATTTTCAATGCTTTTCATCTTGTTCAAGAGCAATCTCGCGCAATCTGCGGATACGAGCATGAGCCTCGTTGTCACTGGCTCGGTGTCCGGGACTATCGTATCGGGGACTGGAGCGACAACTGGTACTTATGAAGCAGGGGAGACCCTTACGGTTTCAACGTTGGGCTCAACAGGGCTTCACTTGTTCCACGGCAACATTGACGGTCTAGGCTCGTGCGACTTCGCCACGTAAGTTTCCGTTGGGCCACTACTACCTATTGTTGCTCACGAGTTTATTCTATGGCCTGCTACCTGCTGCTACATGTTCGGTGTGTGCAGGTATGGCTTTACGCGCGCTTACGGTTCGAGCGTAAATGGAGCAGCCGACCAGATCGTTACTGCACCTTCGGATGGCAGTTCCATCTCAATCAAGTCCCTGCGCGCGGAGGCCTACACAACTGGGGTAAGAGTAGTCCTCTAGACTCTTTCGTGTATATTCCTCTGCTCTCATATCAACGTCCCTCGTTCTCCTCGATCCTGTTGCACTCTTCTCTGTGCTTACCTCCATCTCGCTTCAATTTTTTATTTTCCCTTTGCTTAGATGTACGTGAACGAGGCCACGCTCGAGGCCAGTATCTCAACACCACAGCCCACGTCGACTCCACCTAGTGGAGCGTGCTACCACCACACGTCCACCGTCACTCGCCTCGGAAACAACGGTCAAGGCACCGCACAAGTGCCAATCACAGAGGTAGCTGAGGGAAGCCGCATTCTGGCCCTGGATCAACATTCTACGCCTTTTTTCGCCAAAATCAAGGCGCTCCCGCACGGCCCGTCAGCAGAGCCCTTCGTTCACATCGTGATGAATGGCGACGGACAGCGTGAGCTGAAAGCGACGCTCCACCACACTTTTGACACTTGCGTCCATGGGAAAAATCCTTTCATGCAAGCAGCAAGAGGTCAACACACTGCTGTGATTATGGCCAAGGACATCAAAGCGGGCGACTGTTTGCACACCGCCGAGGGCAAGAGGACAGTGCGTAGCATCACACACACCGCGGTTCAGAAAGGCGACGAAACCTATTCCATAAAACTTGAGAATGGCATAAGCACGGTTGCTGTCGGTGGCGTTTTTACCCATTCCATGGGACAGCACAGCAGAGACAAATACAAGAGGTCAATCTATGAAAAGGAGAAATCTCAGAGCAACAACCAGGCCCATTCTCAACGGCCTCAAAACCATGTTTGAGTCAAACATTAAACATCGGAAAATAAGAATGAAAAGTCAGAAATTCATCCATCTTCTGTGCACGAATACCACTCACGAAATCGATCTTATTTCTATCTACTGGCCATTCGCTGGTGATTCAAGACGTGTTTATGGAAGAAGTCCCTATGGACTACAGAAGACAACAACAACAACAATGGAAGAACGGCAATGGTATTGAATTGATAAACCGGGCTATGAAATAAAAGAATCGCCAAAGATACGATCTTTGGATGCTCCTTACTAATTCCGCCCGTATAATGTATGGTGCTCCTTACTCCCCAAACCAAATCTTTCCTAATTGTTATCTTATATTCTTCTATCTTATATCCCGGGTTCTGAATTTGCTATAACGAGTACAGATGAACATTGCATTACGCAAAAGGACACTCAGCCCAGTCAGACATGTACTGGAGGAATCATCAAAACGCAGCTTTATGCTATCTGTTGTTGTTTCTTTGAAATTCGGGGGGAATGATCTAATCTTAACTGATCTAACAACGCGCAAAATCAACGCCATAAGCCTGTTGATTATATTAGTCTAAAATACGTTATAATTCTTAAAAGTACAGTTTAGTATGTAGTTCAGATGCCTCCGTATGTCATTACCTGGATGTTGGAAGCATCCCTCGTGTTGGACTCGGCATCTGTGCCTGATTGGCTTCTTAGTTTGAGCTGTTTTTTTTTCTAATTGTCAGCATTCGAAATCCGGCCTTTCTGGAGGCTCATGTCAAAAACACCAAAAGAAAAGACTAGAATATCATGCCTAGTCGGCGTCTACGGAGTTTCTTGGGCTTGATCAGTCGCAAAAGTCCCCTCCTTACGACTTCTCTTCCCCTATATTTCCAGTTTTTTTTTCTGGCTCCAATGAAAATTCGCTCTACTGCTGAGTTCTCAATTCACACGACTAAATGCCATAAACCGCCATTTCCTTCTGTTTCACTTTCCACGTATCCCTCCTCGCTCTACTCACGACTCCGGTTGCCACCTCTTTTATGCTCCCGCTCATCGCAGCCTACGCATATTTTCTACTTATTTTCCCCGGCCTCAATTTGGCTTTTAGCACAGCTCATTAGGGTTGGACTGAGAGCCAAGCTCAGGGTTTATGCACGCGGTTTTTATTTGACACGAAGCCCGAAAGGCCAGTATTAGAGGGCCAAAACCTGATTAGCTTCTTAGGGCTAGTTTGCGCTGCTTTGCTTTCTTCTCTACCTCTTAGCCTTCTAATTCCGGCCCTTCGGGGCCTGTCTCAGAACCTAACGTTCAGAAGGGGAATGCAATGTGTTAATGAGGTAAGTCGAACTGCCCTGAAGAAGTGAAAATCCCCAATTAATCAACACCTCCCGTGTATATCACCAAATTCCATGCCCCTTCTCACCGAAGTCCCCCCCTTTTATAATGCGATACCCTGCAGTGCGATGCCAAGCGTCTTTGCGTGTTTTTAAAATAGTCGCACTTAAACTTCACGTAGATGATTCATTGATTAATACGACTAGCGTCCGTGGCGTTTGATGGAAGATATATGGGTTTAGCTCTTTGATAGGGAGGGACCGCTAGGCCACAGGCGGCCCTCTTGCATGTTGTTGTTTGTATTTTTAGGGGGGGGCTTTTCTTTTCACTGCCACTCCGCGGACGAGGAAGGAGTTCCTGTCTCGTCCAAGCCTCTTATGGCTCAGGGGCAGAACAATAGGCGCCGGCGCCTTGCGTGCTGAAAGGCACACTTTGACCTCTGCCGAGTGGACCTCGTGTTCCGCATGTCACGAGCTCCCTTGCTCGCGCGCCTTCCTCTTCATTGTTCTGTGGAGTGCACAACACCCACAGGTTCATCGCTTTTTGCAAATTTTCAGAGGAATTTGGCCAATGCCCCTCTCCATCTCCATCCTGAATTATTCCGCACTTGCTTTGTTTGCGCAACGCACGCGCATTCCCACCTCTGCCCGCAGCATTGGCTTCTGTGCCATTTGGGTTTGTATTAGTTCGAGTTCGAATTAATGTTTTTCTGAGCTCCAAGGGGGTCTGGATTGAGTAACTAACAGGCAGGGGGCACAGACTACTGGAAGTCGACTAAGGGTTCATGTATGGCGATCACAGAATCCCCCCATAGAGGAGCTTACTACAGTACAGTTAATTTTTTTTTCCTTGGATACTTCTTGGAAGTTGCTTCGTGGCCTTTTCGTGATCTTCGTTGACTTTTTTTTTATAATTTGGAGTGTGTCAAGCACTTCAAGCACCTTATTTGCAACAACTTGCATCTTTCTTCGTAACTTCACAACTGCAAGGAACGCAGATATGGCTGATAAAACGCTTGAGATTGGCTTCTTCTGGTAAGTTTCTTTTCGTACAGTAAGTGCTTGCTGGTACTCGGTTGCCTGCATCACTGTGGGCCATTTGTCATCATCATGAACGTGTGTCGTGTATAGTTCATCGTTATTTACTCTCGTGTATGGGTGCAGGGACTACGAGAACGTACGCGTTCCTAAGCATGTTTCAACCGAAGCGGTGACTCAGCGAAGCTTGCGAGCCATGGCAAAAGATGCTGCGCTTCGGCTTGGTTTCAAAGAAGGGAAACATAATGTGATGGAGCGTCGTGTGTACTATGATGCGCGGAAGATCCAAGAGAAAAATGTGGACCGCAGCGGTCTGGACGTGAGCTTCACAATCGTGGATTGTCCAACTCGCAACAAGAAGGAAATGCTGGACAAGAAAATCATCGTAGACGTCATGTCGTTTGTTCACATGTGTATTGCTCGTGGGGCCAGCGTGTGCGTCGTGCTCCTTTCCAGCGACGGCGACTTTGGGTACATGCTCTCACGCTTACGTGACTTTGGGGCCCACGTTATCATCGTGCATGACTCCAACGTCCCGAGCTCGTACCTCGAATGTGCTGACGTGACTTTTCATTGGCGTGACGAAGTGCTCCGCGACCTCCTTGTTGAAGACGTTGATGCTGGTGGTGGTGGTGGTGAAGGCTCCACTGCTATTGTTGTCAGTCCAGTGAGCAGTGGCAGTGACAGTGGCCCTTCGCTGGCCTCTGAAAATTCCCTGCGCGCTGATGGTGGTGACCTGCTTAGCATACCAAAACTACTGCGGACCGAAACCTCAGACTCGGATGCCACTTACGACGGGCGCCACCGGCTTTTCCTTCTTTGCTTGCGCGAGAAGCAGCAACAGCAAGCGTCACATGACCCACTGGTAACTTTTGAAGAAGCTTGGGTTCTTGACGTGAAACTGGCAAGCGAATTTTCCAAGCGAAAGCGTTCGACGACGGCCAAGGAGTCAGCTCTTTACAAAGCCCTTCGACAGTCTGCGCTTCAAGCAGGGTTCATAACAAGGAGGATAGGCACAGGCACCACTACCTCCACAGAAATGTACTTGCAGCTTACTCAGGCGGGCATTCGCGCGGACAACGAGGATGCTGATTTAGATTAAGGGCGCTCCTTAAAGGCTATTTTGAGACCTCAAGCTCGAAATAATGCGGCCCCAAATGACACGATACCGAAGCTAAATGCTGTAGGCCGAGGCAGAAGTGTGCCCGATTGCGGTGGGCGCAAGTCCAAATTCGTCCCTAGATTCCAGCCCTCTCTTCTAAAGTGAGAGCTGCCTTATCGCCTTGCTCAGTGAGCAAAATTAGATAGTAGATATATTTGATTCGATTGTTTTCTACTCCCCATTTGCAAAGTCTAGTCTAGTCCAGTTAATACTCCCCAAAATACAAAGAAACACCACTGTGGCGAATAGCAACAGAAAAATGTAACCTTCAGAACAAGTCTGACTGGGCTGAGTGTCCTTTTGCGTAATGAAGTTGTAATTATTTTCTCTCGAGGTGCCCTTCAGCCGTCGGGCATCAGGAGGTTTGGGAATGGAGTGAGCCAGCTGTCTCCACTTCGACCTGTCCTTGGCAATGGCGATCCACTCATCGAAATCCTTCGAAATGCCCTTACTTTTGAGCGCGTTCTCAAACGTCCCGCCCCAAGTCATCCGTGGACAACCAATCGGTCGGGAATGCGATACCCAACTAGTCAGTAACTGCCGTGGCGCCCGGCTCATGGGCATACGTGCGACGTGTCCAGCCCAACGAAGAATCCGATTATGAAAGTAACTGCCGATGTTAAGAATGCCCAAGCGACGGAAAAGACTCGCGGAAGTGATATAAGGAATGCCGGATAGCACGCAGCAAGTAGCGCAGAGCGTGCTATCCGGCTATCCAAATTCGACAAATACTAACCACAAGCACAGCGAGCGATGTTGAATAGGTTACCATGGCTAATAGTTCAAGTCCACGTCGAACTATTTAATCGCTAGAAAAGCAAGCACTAATAAAAATTTGAGGGTTTCAATAGTGACGGCCCAAAGCAAACACCAATAACCAATAATAATATAAAAGTTTCAATATAGTGACGGCTTTCTTAAAGACCAGGGCACTAAACTCACTCTGATTTCATATTTAATTGCACTACTATCCACTATGGCAGCCATATTTGATATTTTTGATTCAGGATTCAGGACAACAGAGAAATATTTCGTAACTCCTTACACGGAATTATTTTAGAGATCTAAGTGCTAAGTGGTGTTTCAAGCATCACTGGCGCATCAATTTGGCTTTCGGTAGCAGCAGGCGCAGTGACGGGAGCAATAACGGTTGAACCCTCAGCAACGACCGTTTCTCGAATACGCGGCAAAATGAATGCCAGGAAGTCCGCTGTGATAAAACTGCCAGTGAATGGATGTAGAAAAGGTATAAAACAATAATTGAGTTCAGGAGAGTGCAGGGGCGTGAAGGATGGATGAGACATAAATTCGCAAGTCAAGGCAAGCAATCTTACTTAGAGTAAGTCCTCATGGCTAAGAAGCACCACGTGGAGCCATTGAGGTAGATTTGGGAATTCAATAGAGGTTACACACACGAAAGAAGCCCTGCGATGACAAACTTAAGAGAAAAGCTATGTTCGCATCCCCACGAACCCGGCAGGCAAAGCTCGGCCGAGTGCAGGTCTCCCATGATCCGTGTCCGACGCCGCGACAAAGCACCGCTGCAGAAACGGTGACTCGCGCAACGCCATGTCTTTCATTTCTCGCACCTCGCATGGTGACAAGGGAGTGCCTGCAGCTGCTTGAGCTGACGTCACTGCTTTCACCTGGTGATGAACATTTATTTGACAAGCAAAGACAGATGTGAACTACGAGAACCAGCAAATATCGGGCTTATGAAGAGTTCAGTAGGGTTCGATAATGAGTTAGTTTCCAGGCTTGTAAATTCATTGCGTTCGTAAGACAATATAGGCCATACTTGATTTCCCCAAGGATGAAGGGAAGTCAAGAGGTGTGGATGCAGTAGTAGTGCTACCCCGGGACAGAATCTACAATACCATTTTGAGTAGCGTGAGGAAAGGCAGTCCTTGGATGTCTCTGTCACTAGTAGAGGCCATAGCAGCTGCTTCCTCTGCGGCGGAAGCAGCAGCTGCTGCTGCCTTGGCTGCTACTTCTAATGCATGTGCTTTCGCGATAGCACCTTCCGCTGCCGCCTGCGCGGTGGAAAGGTCAATCGAATTTTGTGAGTACTCAACTTGTATGAAAACAAAGGAAAGTGTAAAATATGAGGCGACTTGACCTCCCCCGAATGCACAAACCTTGGCAGTTGCATGTTCTGCAGCTAGTGTTTGAGCGTGAGCACGAGCTGTTCTAGCCTTCTCCACTGCATCTGCCGCAAAACTCATTCTACGACTTTCTTGATCACCCAATCTCATCGTTTTCGCGTCACTGCCTTCGCCTCTAGTAGGCCTCGAGGCGATTGGGGGCGTCATTGCAGCAATTGGCGCTCGAAAAGTAGTCTGATGATTTTTATGCTGGACTTGAGCTTCCGTGGCAGTAGCTTTGGTTGGAACTGAGCATTTTTTCGGAGTGCTTGTGCTAGCGATTGGTCGGTAGCTAGATACAGTATGATCATCTCCAGGAGAAAGCCTCGTGTTTGAATTCGTTAACAATGTAGTGAAGTCTCGTTTTTGCTTTTTACGTGCGACATCTTGTGTATATCTATCTCCTGCTCCATCTTTTGTATTTTTTTCCTTTTCATTATCTTCGTCAACCTCTGGCTCGCACCTTTCGACCTCATCGACTTTCGGTGAAGTGACCTGTTCTTGTGCTTTTGTATACGCCACTGCCGCGTCCAAGCTCTCAAAATATTCATAGCCCAAGCCTTTCCCGCCATCAGCTGCTGTGGGCACGTGCGACAAACAGTTGGGATATACAGCGCCAGGCCGCAGGTAGTAGTAGCCAAGAAAACCTCTACGTACTCGCCACTTCCAGCCACTTTGATCCTGCAATTTCTTCCATCTCTGTAATGGGTAATATCAGCATTGGCCCCGTAATAAAGAATTTGAGGAAAAAAAAAACAAAGAAAGTGTATTTTTGACGTTCGAATTGAAGCGAAGGAACTCAAGGAAAATGAACTTCTAACTAAAATAAAAACACTTAATTCAGTGTGAATTTTACAAATAGGTGTTCAAATATATATTGAATGAAGCGTTTCCTCTGCCGAAAACACAACTGCTACACAATCAAGCGTTCGAATTAGCCTTCCACTCGACAGTGTTTTTTTAGTCAAGTACAACCTACAGTGCATACCGCCAAAGTTGTGTCCTCTGAAGATGATGAAGAGGAAGATGAAGTAGACGATGAAGAAGACGATGAAGAAGAAGAAGAAGAAGACAGTGACGAAGTAGACGACGAAGACGGAGGAAATGTGCGCTTCCGTTGTGTAACAGGTAGATTTGTTGTTGACTTCTTAGCGGAATCGCCGTTGAAAGGTGCCGTCTGCGAGGAAGATGAAGTAGACGATGAAGAAGAAGAAGAAGACAGTGACGAAGTAGACGACGAAGACGAAGGAAACTTGCGCTTCCGTTGTGTAACAGGTAGATTTGTTGTTGACTTCTTAGCGGAATCGCCGTTGAAAGGTGCCGTCTGCGGTGCCATCGACACATTTGCTGCTACTGATGTTGTTGCTGGCGCGTTCTTTGGAGCCTTCCTATCTTTGCTTTCAAGTACCGCTGTCAGCTCCATATTTTGCGCTTTTGGCTGCAAGATGTCACCAGACATGTTTTGACGATGGTAAGGCGTGAAATAGATGAAACAAAAGGAAATTAAAATGCAGCCTTGAGACAAATTTAATGATGAGAAAACTTCATTGAAGGTACAAAAATCATCGCTGATAGTACAAAAGACATGTAAGCTCAAATTTATATTTGATTCTTTCACACCTCGACTGATCTTTCGAAATGCTGTGCTTTTCTTTTCAATTCATCTACTTTTTCTTTCGAATTTTTCAGTTGTGACAATTCCGCCTCGTTTTCCTCAGTCTTTCTTGATATTTCCGCTCTTGCTCGAATTTCCTTAACACTGTGGGCCTCCTTCTCCGCTGTTGCCCTTTCAAGTAGATCTGCCCTTTCGTCGGCATCACTGCTCTTAAGTACCACTTTCGCAGCTGCTTTCACTACTTTCTTCGAAACGTTTGTTTTCACGCACTCGTTACTGCTCCCATCTTCACTGTCAGCATCATGAGCGTCACTATAATCCTCGTCACAACCTTCATCATTTATATTATCATCATCTTCGTCATCGTCATCATCGTCTTCACTCTGATCTTCATCGTCGTCCTCATCAATTTTTTCATCATAATCATCCGAATCCAACTGCTCGTCAATCTTGCTCGGTGCCTTCTTTGCGCTAAGTGCCCATCCATTACCTTTGCTGGAATCTACTTCGACAAAGCCAGTTTGAGCTGTGCTTTTACCATCCCGGATCCTGTCATCTATGTTGGCCTTAGATGCTGCTGCATCATTCCTGGTAGCTACTTTGGCTGGCACAGTGTGAGCCGAGTCTTTTTTACCATCGAGAGTTCCGTAGTCTTTGTTGGTCTTTAGTGCAACTATTTCTTTTCTGGCACTAGCTGTGTCATGGACACTTTGAGAAGAGCTTTTACCACCACGGATCCTGTCGACTGGGTCGGCCTCAGATACCGCTGCATCATTCCTAGTAGTGACGTTGGCAGGAACAGCTTGAGATGAGCTTTTACCTTCTCGAGATGCAATTGTGTGCTTCTGCCTCGTGAATCCTGAATGCTGGCGCTCACTGGCCTTTATAATTGGCTTCACACTTGTTTTGCTATCTATCTCTTCAGCGGCTCTATGAGTGGCTTTACTTACAGCAGCGATAGCACTAGCAGCAGCTGTTGCTTGAGTAAGACGTGCAATACGAGCCGCATCACGCTGTCTACAATATTGAGGGTAGGTTATCCCTGGACGCTTCTTTTCGTCCAATTCGCCTTTGTGCGTGGTGCCATTAATTCCGTGAGCAGAAGCCCACCTAATTAACAAAGCAAAAGCTTAATATCAGCTCAATCAGCTCTTACAAAGTATGTAAAAGGAAGCGCAAACAAGCCAAATTGAATCGAAAGAACGCGGTGGTAGAGTGTCATCAAGAGAATAATTGTAAACTTGTCAAATTAACGTTGTAGACGTATCGTTCGTGTACTCACCAGCACGCGTCGGCTTCAGATATAAAGTAGTGCTCCCCCAGCGTAGCTGAGTTGCCGTTCGGTAGTTCAACACGGCCATATCCGTTCATCATGACGTTAGGGCGCATAAAATACTCCAAGTGATCCATTTTACTAGCTTTGGGCTTAACAACATTCCATCTGACAAATTAACATGTTTACAAAAAGACGAGGGGGGGAATCATTAAAACATCTTCGAAGGACAGGATCGAGGAAGGAAAACCCCTGTCGACATACATGTTTAAGATCAATGTAATCGAAGAATCTACACAAAGAAAAGCGGGCATACCCGTAAGATTTGAGCTCCGTGCACGAGTATGTTGTTCGTTCTCTCAGAAATCTCTTGCCGTCTTTTTTCTCTTCGTCGACCGAGTTCTCGTCCTCACGTTCCTTCGATGAGTCCGATGCCTCGCTCTCGCAGTTGCTTCCATATCCATCGTCATATTCGTAGTTGTTATCAAAGTTTACGTTATCGCTTGAGAGTTCAACTATCCTTTCCGGCGAAACGCTCTTGCTTGCATGGTTATCCTTGGCAACTTCATTGGAAGTCACGAGAGGAGATTGTGAAGCACCACTATGGATCTTTGCGGTCCAAAAAGTAAGATCGGGGAACTCTGAAGAGTGTAGTGTGGTACTATCCATCGTGTGTTGTTCTTGAAGAGTTTTACCGCGGTTTTGCTCGCATCCTGAAGCGTTCATGGTAGCTGCTGCCTCCGAGAACTGGGGCAGCGCACTATCATTCAAGGTTGCGCAGGGCAAATCTTCAGTTGAATCGCTTCCATATTCTTCTTTTGAACAAGATTTTTTACTCGTTCTCATCGTCGATAAATTTACGCAATCTGTGCGTAACTTGGGACAGGTTTTGCTTGTTGTTAAAGCAGTTGGGGTGGTCATCGACGTTGCAGAGCTCGTGCCAGACAAAGATGCTTGCCAGTACAGACAGCAGAGTAATAATAATCAAGTCTATGGCCACGATTAAAAAATTATAATACGGAAGGGTGTTTAAATTTCAGCTTTAAGCTAGCTCGTGTAGCTTATTTCCTTTTGGTTCATTGCAAAAACTCAGGCAGGGGCTCTGGCCTCGGGCCTTATTATGCCTCCTGGGACTCCTTCGCACCAAGATTTTGCGCGCAAAAAAAGTATTGTCATGATATTATAATAGGGTGACACCTTCCAGTTCAGTTTCTCCCCGCTGTTTCAAATCAAGTCAAGAAGTCAAGAAGCAAAAGAAGACGGAGAGCTCCACTCCCTATCATTCGTAAACCTACGTCTCAAGTTCCTTCAGTAATACTCCTGCTGGGGGCACCGAGGTAAGATCCTCACTGAAGGAACTTGAGACGTAGGTTTACGAATGATAGGGAGTGGGAGAGCTCATCATCATATCATCATCTCATCATCCTAATCATCCTAATCATCCTTCAGCTTCACCCATGGAGCTTCTACGAGCCATAGTGGTATTGGCCATCATTCGATTGGCCTGCAGCGCCCCTCATGACCCTAACATTAGCCCCGAAGCCGCTCAAGATCTCGTGCGCGAGCGTCCTTGGCTGGCCAATCTCGAGGGCTGCCTGGTATGGAACCCTGAGTGCGTGCGCTTTGGTGAGGACAAGGCAGGCTACATGCTAGATGAAGCTGATGATGCTGCCACGAATGAAACCCGGTGCCTGCACCGTGCTTCGGAGTACCATGCTTGGTGTGGCAACGATTTCACCAATCGGACGGCAGCCGTGTTCCTTCAAACTGGGGCAATGGAAGTGTTCCCACCGTTTGGGTGTGCCCTCTACCAGCGGGGCTGCCCTGCAGTGTCAACTCGCGAGTTGGAGGTTCGAAGCGGTGCTAGGTTGCAGTCAAATTATCCAGTCTAGTCCAAATAATTTAGGTGGAGTGCTTTCCTTCCAAATTTGTTGCTGCACCAATTTCTCGCGGGCATGCCGTTGAACGCATACTTTATCACTTTATCACCCAATCCCTTATTCCTAGGGCGTCTTTTTCGACGACTACGACGACGCGTTCATGAACGAAACGAGGTGCCTCCAGCGCGCGCTTGATTTCCGGGTCTTTTGCCACGCGCCCGACTCTCCCGAAGCCGTGTCAGCATTCTACGCGCCCACAGCCAAGCATTTCGTAGTGAGCAAGCTAGATCCTAGCGTGCATGATGACGCTCACGAGGCGCTCTTGCTACCGCCCCTCACCGTCGTTGCTTCAGCCGATGGTGACGACGACGACAGTGGAGCAGGTAACCTTGAAGAAGACGAAAGCGGCGAGGACGGAGAAGTCGCGACGATGGTGTTCAACAGCACCGTACGGGCGTTATGGGCGGTAGCACGCGCACCGCCGGCGTTTCCATCGGTGGCGGTGCCCCTGGCACTATTTGACCTCGCTGGCGACTACCTCGACTGCCGCTCTCCCCCCATCCCCCTCTCCGCAGACGCGGGCGCAACGGTGGCGAGTGCGCAAACCTACGCGCGGCTCAGCCGTTACCACTGCAACGGCCCGCACGCGCAATTAGCCGTTGAAGCGCTGCAGCTGTACCTCGCAGCGGTGCCAACCCACGCCGACGCGCACTACAACCTGGGAGTAGCCTTTTACACCCTGACTGAGCTCGATAACGCACTCGGGTGCTTCGTAGCCGCTCTCAGGTGTGCGCAAATTCACACATTTATGCGTTATTTCGAAGCAAGGGTAGTTGCGCACTGCATCATAACATTGATGTATCGTGGGAGGGCGCGGGAGGTTACAATGTGTGCGCCTTTTGAACAAATCTAATTGCTCGCTTGCGTGCGTTTCTATCGAAATGTGTGCGCACACCATCTTCAGGCTGGAGCCGAACCACTCGTTAGCGCTGGGCGCCCTCGGGACCGTTTTGACCCAGCAAGGACGGTTTCAGCACGCGTGGGATATTCTAGACGCCCGGATTCGGCCACCGCTGAGCGCCAAAGACTTGCGCGATGCTCGAGAACGCGAAACGGCTGCTTCGTCGTCGTCGTCGTCGACGCTTTCGTCTAGCAGCAGCAGCAGCAGTAGTAGTGGCGAGGAGGCGAAGTTGTCCTCTTCTGGCGACCCATCAAATAGCAAAGAAGCTGACTCAGAAACGGTTGAGCCACGAAAGCAGGCTGATGAAGGGGTCTTGGGCTCAAAGGCTGCTGTCGATTCCGATACTGATGATGCAGAGGCCGCCAGTGATCCTAAGGAAAAGAAACCTTGGTGGAAGTTCGGTATTGGAAAACGGTTTTCAAGAAAGGGCAAAGCAAGCGAACCGATTGTGTTGAAACGCAACGCGCAGGTATATCGATTAAAATATCGACTTCTACGCTTTATTTTCCATCCCTCATTTTTACACGTGTCTCTACTCGTAGCTCATTTTTTCTCTTTTTGGTCGCTTTACCACAGGCGAAAAACGCCTCTGCTGCTGCAGCTGCATCGTCCGATGAAAGTAAATCAAGCTCAAAAACAGAAAAAGCGGCAGTTGAATCAACAGCAGCCACAGCAAAAGCAGCAACCTCGGATCTTTCTGCCTCCTCATCCTTACGTCTGCCGGAAGGCATTTCAGCACCGGATCTCGTGGCCTGGGCTCGTTTGGCGCCTCGGTTCGGCAGCGGCTCGTCGGCGATTGCCCTCTTGCGAGCGTATTTGGACCAGCAGAGCCGGGAAGACGGTGAGTTGGCGGCGTTTAAGCTGGACGCTGACGTCAGCGAAGAGATGCAGCGGCACCGAGGCCTGGACGAGGCGAGGAATGCAGGAGCAGCAGCAGCAGCCGAAGCCGTCGAGGAGGATGAAGGCGCAGCGGAAGGTCAAGCAGGTCCAGTGGTGAAACCGTCGATCGGCGTCCGAAAGCAACTGGAAGCCAACATGCGGTTCCGGCTGGCAGGTGTGTCAATTGTTATTTCTGTTTTTTTGATGGTGGTAATTGCCTCGTTAGAGTGGCGAAGCGGGCAGGACTACTGTTGTCGAATCCATAGCCATCCGTCTGCATGCGCCCCCACTCATTCTTATATGTGTGCGTGCGCTTATTCTCCTCTCTGCATTCCGCAGCTCTGCTGGATGGGTCTAGTCACGACTACTCGGGTTCGTTCCGCGAAGTGCTAGACGCCAATGCATTGGTGCGCAGCCTCAACGCGAGCGGCGAAGCAGCTCATTTGGGGATCTCCCCGCAGGCTGCGCTGGCGCAAATGGCGGCCATGCGCGCGGTACGTCCTTTTAAGGGGGGGGTTGAGAGGAGAGGAACAAATGAAATAAAAAATAATGACTGCTGTAAAAAGAAACGAAGCGTTCCTCCTTTTAGTCCCTCCCCGCCTCCCACAGACACCATTCCTTGTAGTTATTTCCTTTCCTGCTCCTCTTCGAACTTGTCATTCCACCTTTAAAAATAATGTCGCTTCCCCTTGAAACAGGCCTATTGCCGTTCTTGTGTGCACGAGCAAATTCCCACGGCAGAAAGTTGGAAACAGGCCATCGCGTCGGCTCGTGCTCTGACCTCAGGATCAGGGGAGCAGCAGCAGCAGCAGCTACGGAAACTGGTGCCCATATTTGTGGTGGGGATGCCGCGCTCAGGCTCAACACTCCTCGAGCAAATGCTGGCTCAGGTGAGTGGGTGGGCTGGTAGACACAAAGATGGCGCATAGACGTACAAACACGCAAGCACACACGTAAATGCCTCTTAAAAACGAGGGTCAACGAATAGAGTGCAAATTTTAGCTGGTTTACTTATCTTTACGAGCTTCTTCTGTTTTCTCTCTTTTAATCAGCACTCCGCCATCGCCGCCGCAGGAGAGGTGCCCTCTCTCGCCGTGCTCTCTCCCCGTATCTTCTTGAATCGCAAGAACAAGCAAGCTCATAGTAATGCTGGTGGTACGAATGCACCACCAGTTGCCACTTTTGACCCGTCAGTGACGTCATCCGATTTGGATCAACTCGCCGACCGATTCATGGCAACACTAGAGGTACATACAGTACGATTCTGAATGATGATTGTTTACCGTAAGAGTTTCTTATCGTCGTTTCCAAAGTATGCAAACTCGATAAATCTATTTGTTGAGCGCTTGATTTTTGGTTCGTTCATTCTTGTTAACATGCATGAATTACGATTTTTTAAAGCAGCATTCGGCGGGTCTGCGTAACAATCGCAACGGCGAAGCGAAAGAGAATAACAATAACAACAAAGAAGAAGGTGAAGACCAAGTGCGTTACGTGATCAGCAAGCTCCCGAACCATTTCGAGCTCTTGGGTTTGATTCACAAGCTCTTTCCGGGAGCTCCCATCTTGCACACCACGCGTGACGTCCGAGACACGCTTTTGTCCAACTACCATATGGCCTACCAACAGGTAGATGATAAGCGCGTGTATGTTGGCAACTTGTGTGTGCGCGCGCATATGTTGAACTTTATCCTCGAGTATGTGCCTACGAAAACTCCACAATGTTTTTCTTTTTTTTTGTTATTTTTCATTATTGTGACGTACTAATCTTGCTCTGTTTCTTACCTCTTACTTCTTCTGATCCTTCTTCGTAATCAACAAATATCATTATCATTGTTGTCATCGTTGTGCTTAACTAGGGCCACCGCTGGAGTTACAATTTAACGGAAGCTTCCGAGTTCTTCGCGGGTTATCGCAGCATCATGCGCCACTGGCAAGATGACGTGTTCGCGGAACCTTTGCCTCAAGGCGCGATGCCGCTGCCGATGATGGAGGTAATGAATAAAAATGAGAACGAGAGAGAGAGAGGAGAGAGAGGGAAAGGAGGATGGGGGGCAATCAAAATAAGTGACAGAAAGTGCCCATTGAATTGAGATAGACATCGTTGTGTTTTTCTCATTCGTGCATCTTTTGTCGTTGTTTTTGCTCTTCTTGCTGCTTTCATTGTCCAGGTTCGGTACGAAGATTTCGTGTGCGAGCCTACAGAAGTTGCGCGCAGCGTGGCGAAGTTCCTTGGTTTAGACTACGAGGTATAAATTTGATTACAGAAAGGCTACAAGAATAGATATCTTTCTGCTTTCAACTATACATCCACACTACTTTCTGTGCTTAATCTTACTGTCTCTGCTTTCAATATTTTTATTGATATTTTCATAGCCCGCTATGGCCTCTCCGCACGAGAGCGCTCGCACCGCCCACACCTCGTCCAACGAGCAAGTGCGCAAGCCCATTTATACTTCATCGGTGGGGCGCTGGCAGCTCTACGCAGCTGCAGAGGACAATAGCAGTGACAGCCATGAGGATAGTGACGGCCTAGCAACTGGATCTGCCACCCCAGCAGCCGCAGCAGCAGCCGCCGCCGCAACAAGTCAAGACCTGGAGGAATTAGCGCGCCGTTCAGGTGCCTTTCCCGCTGCTGCGCTTCTAGAACGAGTGCTCAGCTTCGAGCCTTTGGGCAGCCGTGAAGAAGCCCGCCTTGACTTGGCGCGCTTTTTGCCGTGTGAGAGCCGCAGGAGCAGCAGCAATGAGGGTGGTACTGAGGTTCGGTGGCCCGACTCCGGCGGCATTGCCCGAATTTAGGAGTAAGAGAAGAGTTGGGTGCACCGTAATGACTGTTGATTTGATCAATGGCGCTCGCGTTTGTGAGCTGCTTAAATGAAAACAGTAACAACTCGGGCATGTGCGCCTGATTGGCTTCTTGGAATTACTTTGCGCTGCTTTGCTTTTTATCTCCATCAGTTAACCTTCTAATTCCGACCCCTCCCCCTCGGCCCTCCTCGTGGCCTGTCTCAGAACAGTGACCTCAGGATGAATATGAAATAAAGATTTGGCTGGATTGTGGATTGCTTTTTGTTTTGGCGCTTAGCGCCGACGAAGGACGAAGGAAGGAAAGAAAAGCCCCTAAGAAGAAACGAAGCATAAGACTGAACCTCAAGGGCTAGCACAGCGTAGGCTTAGTGTTATGTTTGTTGATTCTTGGTAAGTGGCGTGGAGTTGGGTGTTAAAGGCAGCCCCTGGGACTTGCCATCACGTAAGGAATGGAACTATCGCACGCAAATTATGTAAATGAGCTATCTCCGGCCGTGGCTGCCTCTGTCGCGGCTGCTATTGCTGCCTACGCAATGGTTGTCGCTATTTCCGTGCGATTTGCTTGGCTTGCGACTAGAGCTACCATGGCTGCCGATGCTGCTGCTGCTGTCGTGCCGGTGGCGACCGCGTTGTACTCCTTGCTGCTCCTCGTGGTGATGATGGTGGTGGTGCCCCTCGTGGTGATGCTGCTGCCCTTCGTGATGGCCACTGTGATGGCTGTGATGGCTGTGGTGGATGTGGTGTTTAGGCATGGGGAAATGGTGGGTGTGCACGTGGCCAGGTTTCGCACACGCGTCGCCCGCGGCCAGGGACGTTGGCAAGCTGAGCAATTGCGGCCGATAGGTGTCCTTCACCCACCCAGCAGAAGTGGCCTGCAGCGACGTGGTCAAGAAGTCGTCGGTTGGGGGCGCCAATTCCCGAAAGCACACCACGTCGCCGGGCTCGAAACTGCACACCTGGGGGTGCACTGCAGACCCGTCAGGGTGCTCGGCAGCCACTACTCCAGTGTGCCAGGGAAACACCTGGGAGTCGAGTTATGATGACCGGACAAAAACAAAAGTGACAACAGGAATGTAAAAAGACATCTATGTATCATGGAATGCATGGAATTCTTTTCACAAGATTATTTGAAGTCAGTGCATAATTCGAAGAGTGTTAAATAGCTCGATGCAAGCACCTCGAGGAAAGCTTGCTGAAGCTCTTCGTAGTTCTTGGCAATAACGCGTGAACTGCCGTGCCGGCGCTCGCCCGAGAGAAGCCGAAGATCAAGGTGAATACGCTCCTGCGACGCACACACAGATCAAAGAGATATATGATGACTTTGCGTAAACCAAGCAACAGAGAGTCGCATTTGGAACTGAAGATCTACAGCCCATCCTATTATTCAGTTCCTCCTAAGAGCAGCGAGTACCTTTTTTGCCAGTGCCTCTTCTTCGCGTTGTGCTCGGTCAGCTGCTATCGCGCGGTAATTGGCCACTTCTTTCGCTAAGGTCTTGTAGTCCGTTTCTAGGTAGGGGTTGTCAAGTGGTTGCCGAATGTCCTCCATAGCAGGGTTCGCTACGTGCAGCGTCGTTAACTGAGCAATAAATAACGAAGCGCAGTAAATGCGAATGAGGTATTCAATAATATGAGGCAGCTGAGAAATGAAACAATTGACCAATTGATACGTCCGATCAGAATATGATCTTAGACGAGATTGTATGTCAATCGTCGCAAGAGCCCTAATCTTTTGGTCCTAGCCCATGCATAAGCTAACATTGTAGACTACTGTACTGGAGCCTCAGGAGGATCCTCTCGCACCATTTGATTCAAAGCAGCTTTCCCTTTGACGCCTGGCACGAACGCTTTTGCATGAAAGTCGTGCGCAGAACCTTCTGTCATCGCGATTTGAAATGGAGTGCGCGACCACTGCCTCCAATCGTCGCCGCCACCTCGTTTCGATTTCATTTTGTTGGGGAGCTCAAACTTTTGGTTCCCTCGAGACGGCCCCGACTTGTAAGGAGCTCCCGCTTTGCCGCCGCCGCCGCCAGCTTTTCCGCCGCCTCCCTTGGCTTTAGGTGGCATGATGCAAGGTGCTGTATGTGGCTTAACTACGAACAGTTGCTTTAGACTGTACTGGTACTACATAAATGGCTTGTTTCGTACTCCACAGTAGCGTCCGCTCATGGTCGCAACACCCAAGAGGAGCCAACAACGAAAGCAAAGGCTTGTGCACACACGCGCCGCGCCGGCTAACCCTAACCCCCAAAATCCATGTCGTAACTAATCCACGGTTAGATTTATCTAACTAGTCTATGTTGTAACTAGATATTTATATTGTTCTAACTTAAATTTACTGTATATAATTTACTGTATGAAGGGAGGTAAAATCAGAATGCACCTCCACATTTCACTTAATCTTAGAATGCGCCTTATATATACTATAATTGGGGTCGAAGTCGAAACACAGGAAAAAGGAAATATAGGAAACAAACCCGGGTTTTGCGCGTGTTTCGTTTCCAAGAAACAATAAAATTACCGCCCTGGGCGTTTCTGGTTTCTAGAAACGAAACATGAGCTTTGCGCGCTGTTTCTCCCACTATTTATCTGGATGTTTCGTTTCCATCTCTTTATTTCGCGGGGCGCCAAAGGTGGGATCAGCAGGCACTGAGAAGAGGAGAATTATGAATAGTCGCACTGGAACCCCATGTATTTCCACGCGAACTCCACTTTGATTCAAAATTTCCAATATCGCACCAACTAAATTGTGATCCGGGCTCATCCTCAGCACAATTTCCTGAGGGGCGCCTACTTCGGGGCGGAATCGGAACGAAACCTGAAAGAAACGTTGGAAATCCAGGTGCTTCGTTTCCATTAGGGAAACAGAAACAAGCAGTCCGCCTGCTAGGCCCGTTTTATGTGAAACGAAACTATCTAGGCACATCTCTCAACCACAACACGAGCTCCTGGGCAACGTTGAAGTGGGCTTACACGACGCCGGTGTTCCTTTCAAGTCCACCGGATCTACTAATGGACAAGGCACCAAGAACATCTTCCAGCGACAACTTCCTAAAAACCCGAGCGGCTCTTCACTCGAGAAAACAAACAAAATCATGCCAGATCTTGTGATAAGAGCCTCTCATTTATCAGGTAGCAATGGTACCGATTGCGACTTAGACGACGCCAACCACATTGTGGACATCA
>Ga0307979_1000816_pt1 | contig 21898 bp, 23 predicted proteins | sample OrgLakmetage1058_FD_201833 | JGI IMG/M metagenome (GOLD analysis project Ga0307979, IMG submission 201833) | Saline water microbial communities from Organic Lake, Antarctica - #1058 | ecosystem: Environmental > Aquatic > Non-marine Saline and Alkaline > Saline | place: Antarctica: Organic Lake...
CCCAAAAAAAAAAGGATAATGGATAACGGACTTCCAAGTAATTTTGATTTGCGCGCAGCGCACGCGCGTACACCTCTTCCCGCAGCATTGGCTTCTGTGTCATTTGGGTTTGTATTCGTTCGAGTTCAGTACCCAAGCGCCAAGTTTAACAAATAAATGGAACCAAGAACGAGATGGACCTTCACTTCAGACTTCAGTCAATTCTATCCGGCTCATGGCGACATAGTCAGTGCTGCTTTCACGAACTCATAAACGGCGAAAAAGACGAGTGCGGAAGGACCATAGCCCGAAGCCCGTGCAAGGCCGCCCCGCCAGAAGCACCCGATGCCTTCTTCGCGAAACATTCGAGCCACTGCGTCTAAGGGCCCTCGGTACAGCGCGTTCGGGTCACAGTTTTTGCCACTGCTAATGCTGCTGCTGCTGCTGCTGCTGCTACCTTTTTGGGTGGTGCCGCTTACTAGCAGCACGTCCTGCGTTTGCAGCCGAGTGTTCACGACGTCAATTGGAGTCGTCACCAGTGCAGTGGCAATGCCGGCAGAAGCGCCCGCTAAAAGCGGCCCAGCCCCCCAGCGACGGAGAGCGGCAAAAGTAGCAAACTGAACCGCATTGTACGGTACATTGCGCGCGAGTGTGGTAGCCACTCCCTTGTAGAGTGCGAAAAATCCACTGCGCGAGATAGTTCGCAGCGCATTGCGCGTGTTCTCGTAGCCTTGCCCACGCACCTGCATTCGGTGCTTCACAGTCTCTAATGGCACCCCAACAAAGCAAGCCACGGATGCTGCAGCAGCACCTGCCACTAAGTCAATAGTAGCTTCGTTGGCTAGTGGGTGTCCAGCGGGCAGCGCGCGGCAACAACGCGCAGCGTGATACATAGTGGTGTGAAATACCACTGCATATGGCAAATTCATGAGTGCCGTGGCCGCAAAACCTACATAAAGTTGCTGGGGCCGCCGAGCATAGGAGCCCCACGGCAGTGATATGCGCTCTCGACCCCGTTGTACTTCTGCTTGAGTGGCAACTGTTTCGAAGGGATGCGTGCAAGCTTGTTTTGCTACGCCGCCCAAGTAACCAGCAACACACTCAGCAGCCCATGCACTTTGTGGTAAAGCATAGCTAGATGTTCTATTTGACACCAGCGCTATGATAGTAAGCCATAAGATGCGGTGCATACTCTAAGGGCTCCAATACTGGAACGTGTGCAGCCCTAGAACTCTGGGAAGATCTATAGATTCCCCAGTCTTGCACTAGTCGCCGCAAAGTTGATATGCGATAACCGCAGTTGGCACTACGCAATCAAATAGTGCCTATGATGCGATCCTAGGTTGAGAAAACGGTAACTTTTAGCTTGCAACAATGACTAATCATGATCTTGACGTAAGTAGTTTGATGGTGTTCTGTGCACTCTTTTGAGCTAGGACAGCCACACTTAAATGGCTAGAAGCCCGGAGATTAGAGAAACAAAAAATGACCTGCTTGAAGTTCAGAATCTTTCTTCGACACTTGTGGACTCACCTCACGGACGGTGCTAAATCCAGACGCTCACTAACATTCATTCACATTCACAAGTAAATTACTTTCGCCTGGGATAGCCACTCGGGCATGTATATCAGAGTATACACACACATCTACTATTATAAAGTCATTAAGAATGAACTTTCTTGGTTTTTTTTTCGCCCTGTTAGTCTTCTGATTCCAGCCATCCGGGGCCTGTGTCGAAGTGATGGTGGTTATATTCCGGCCCGTCGGGCCTGTGTCAAAGTGAGGGTGGCGTTAGGGACTATTTGTAATGATGGAACTAAGAGTAGACTGCATATATCATACTCAGGGGCTTAAAGTCCACTTATATCTACCTACCTACCTGCCTACTCCTAATTGCGTTTGGGCGTCTGGGGGAAAAACGGGAGCTGTATAGACTCCCTTAGAGAGGCTCACCCCTAACGAAGGGTACAAAGTAAAAAGAGTCGGGCATGCGTTTCTGATTCGCTTCTACCTATAATTGGATATGTTCCTAGGAGCAGGTTCTTTGCTTTCTTTTCCTGCCTGATAGTCTCCTAATTTCGGCCCCTCGCAGGGCCTGTGTCAAAAAACTCTTTCTGAGGAAGACGGTCTTGGGCGTCTTGGACAGAGAAAACACCTCTGATCAGCAGGTTTGCTGTTGTGTATACGATGATCGATCCTGGTATTGCAGAATTGTTTAGCCATTTCACATAGGTGGACCCACGATATTACGTTGACAGCTATTTGCTTATCAGCGGCTGCTTATTCACCAGATATTATGAATTACTGATAGTAACGAGGTCGGTCTGCGATTGCAGAGCATAGGACCTTCGACTCGCCAATTAGATGAGAGGCGGCGCTATGCGTCGGTCGGTCACTTCCCCGCGTGGAGTTGCCTTGCTCAATAGTTCACTCTCGTGCACCGTGCACCCAGCAACAATCCAAGTTTTGTGTCCCGGAGCTAACACTTGGGCGTAAACAGTATTTCCATGTGGAGCCAAGCCCGGATTTAAGGACTCCAGAGTATTATACCTCCTTATTAATCAATTGAAATTTACTGTTAATATACCTCTGCCATGCCTCTACCTAAGCGGAATGCGTGTCTAAAGAGCCGTGGGCACTGCTGCCCCCCCGAGAGAACCTGGAATCTTAATTAGATGTAGGTCCTTGGCATGGAAGATAACATACAACATGGCCAGAGAAGCTAAAAGACTTTGTGGAGTCCAGACTCAGGCTTCATTGACGCCGGGAATTTATAACTAGCAGGAAACTGGGAAAGTATTCGGCTTCTACGAGTCATAAGCAGTATCTACAGCAAGCTACTATAAGCTGCTGCTATGATGGATAGAAGAATAGATCCCCCTTAATGCGCATGCTTATAATCAGCTGTTCATTCATCAGCCATATATTTAAGATCTGATGTACTACGCGTATCAAACGGCTCGTATGGGTCTCCGCATCTCGAATTAATTCGAATTCTTCTACATCGATATACCCGGCAGATCCTCGGATTAAGGCGCCAGACATAGATTCAATGGAATCTCGAGTGTGTGCCATTTGACTAAACCCCATCATTCCAAGGCAATGGACAGCTGCTTTATGAGATTGAGAAGAGAAGAGAGTCCAAGAGAGTGACAGAGGGATATTAAAAGAATCGATGCTATTGTGCATATAGGTAGACCAGAAGAATCACGCGTAAAACGAAGGAACAGCTGCTACAGCAACTGTAGTAATAACAACAAGAAGAACAACAGCAGCACCTGTGAGAAAGTTTCCAATTGATGCCAATGGTCCTCACCTCAATACCTTCACTCGAGTGCTGCTTGCCACGCATTTCCAACAGGATTTACGTCAAAGATGAGTTCTTTACCTATGTTTTATTTAGAAACACAACGGTTTAAGGAACAAAATGTAAGCAAGCAATGGGTTATGATAAGCATCTCCATAAAGATAGTGAAAGTGCTAACCTCGTACGACTGGATGCGGCAGACGAAGAGACTGCGCGTGTAAAAAGAACACTCCACTTCGAGCTAAAGCTGATGCTGCATTGCTTTTCTTCGACTTCGGGGGTGATTCTAAGCCACCTGTTGCTATTCCGCTGACATGGTCGACGATAGCTTCGTCAGTCCACTCGTCGTCGGATCGGCCGTTTTTCTTGCGCCCACGGGAGCCCTTGCCGTATAAGGGGTCCAGCAAGATGTGCGATCCAAGGCCTTGAGCAAGGTGCCGGCGCACCTGAAGTTTCAAAGCAGAAATTGAAATGCACATATCTTTCGATTTTAGGCTAACATAACATACTACACAGACATCATGCTTTAATGTTGACCTGATGTTTGCGCCCAGTCAATGTTTTGACTTTGACCAACGAAGCAATCGGAGTCGCCGCTTCATTCCCATACAGAGTTCCCATTAACTCCCATTCGCTGATTGCAGGTCTCCCATCCAAAGGAAGATCAATGCGACCTTTTGTTGTTTCCCTGTCATCCGAAATAGCTTGCGCCACAGTAGTCAGGGCAAGATACGATTTTGAGACTAGGCGGCGAAAGAATGTCATGACGAGCTCTGCGTGTGCCAAATTCGTTTTTGCTAGAATAATTAGGCCACTCGTCCCCTTGTCGAGGCGGTGAGTCACGCCAGCAGCATGAGACGGCCCAAGGCTGCTCAATGGTCTCCCGGAAGATGCCATGATTTCACACAAAGATTTTTCCTTCGCCGGAGTTCCTTCCACCCGATGTACTAACAAACCAGGCGGCTTGTAAGCAACAACAAGGTGGTCGTCTTCATACTCAATTTGTACACCCTCATCGAGAGTTACACGTTCCCCATGCACGATTTCATTCTTTGAGCCCGATGAACTTTGTCTCCGCACCCGAACACGTTTCTCGCCAGGCCGACGACCAGACGCTGCCGAAGCAAGGCTTAAAATCTCCTTGGCCTTATCGTGGTTGCCTGCTGCAACACATGCGCTAGCAGCGGCAGAAAAAGCCACGACGTCAGGAAGGCAGCCATTTCGAGGATCTCGCATTTTGTCGAGAACTGCAACTGCTAACTCCGCCCGGCTTCCAGGTATAGATTCTTCATGACCACTGCTTGTTCCTGGATCAGGACTCCTTCCTAACTCGGAAAGCAAGACATTAAAGCACGACGATGCTTTTCCAGCGCCGCTTCCGTTTGATTTGTCCAGCCCAGATGTTTTCTGTACAACATGAACCCATGACGCTGCAGACAATTTATCGAGTATTGGGACTGTCACGGAGGAGTCTGGCTCCTCCAGAGACGCTGCCGCTAGAAATTGAGCGGCAGAATCTGTGCCACCTTCTGCCAACGCCGAGCCTAGCATATTTGGTACATCGTCGATACTTGACAATACATGATTACGGCTGGCTAGCGAAAATAACGCCTTTGTTGATGTTGCTTCTAATGCACCGAGAGGAAGCCGAGAGCTACGGATGAAACTGAAACCTCTAGCCAATTGTAGAGCGCTAGAAAGCCACATTATGGCCAATCCTTGCTTTGAGCTACTGGCCTTTATCATACGTGATGTCTTAGTAGATTTCAATGCACAGACCTATACTCCTATACTTGTGCATACCTCGGTATAACTAACTACTAATTTTACAGAGTGATAAATCTAAAAATTCTTGGTTGTGGGTTTTATTTGGGGGGCGCCGCTCGGTATCTCACATTTCACCGTTCACCTTTCCACCATTTATGCAAACAAAGAAGCAGCCCAGCAGAAGAGCACTAACATAGTGTCGATGAATATTTCAACATTTCGAACGAGAGTGGCCGCTGGCCTGTGGTCCTTGTTTTCTCGCGCTGAGGGAAAGGCATATGCTTCGTGTGTGGCCTGTTGATCTGGAGAAACTGGGAAGTGGCCAGGTATCGCTAACGAGGCAAGAGCGAAGCATCGCCAACAACAGGAACCCTAAATAACCTGTTGATCTGGAGAGACTGGGAAGTGGCCAAGTATCGCTAACGAGGTAAGAGCAAAGCATCGCCAACAACAGGAACCCTCCCTGTATAGCTCTGCAGCTCCTAAAGGAGACTGCAAACCCCACTGTTCTCACATGAACATGGCCATACCGAAGATAATCGCGAAAGACCACAGACCAGCATTTTTCCTCCGAGAAGCCATAAAGCCACATCTGCAGATAATCCGCCGAAACCCTGCAGCTCTTTTGAGACAGGCCCTGACGCGCCGGAATTAGGATAATGGCAGATAGAGATAAAAAGCAAAGCAGCGCAGCAGGCGCACATGCCCGATTTGAACCCACCACAGGAAACGGCGAGCTGCGAGCTAGGACTCAGAAAGCCATCCCTACTCCACGGAACACGGAAAGAATCGTTCTCTGCAGAGCCGACTAGGCAAATCACTTCCGGTATTGCGTGCCAAGTAGAATTCACGAGGACGTCGAAGAGAAGGACTCGGGCGGGGGAGGGTTCTCGTGAGCCTTCAGAAGCTTGGAGCTGTAGCTTTATCAGTTATTTTATTCATATTTATAAATTATAGCTAGTAATTATTTAGATGCCCGTCCTTAAGCACGTAGAGAAGTCTGATTTTATCGCAATACCCAAACGGGTTTATTCGAGCGGCAAGGTTCGTTCTTTGATTAGGAATTCAGGATGACTGCGCCACACGCCACAGAGCACAGAAAGCAAAAAAACACCATTTTAGATGCGCTGACAGCCGCCGGACCAAAGTCACATGCAAAGATATAGCTGGTTAAGCCCAATTCACTTCATGCACTGCTATTTCGATAAAAAACCATAGCTCTCGTGACGTGTACTTTCAGAAGCCGCCGCGGCCCGCTGCTGTTGCTCGGCCCAAAGGTCATTCAATTAGCCAGCTTTGTACATCATCACTGCTTTGTCGTCTAAATAGAAATATATGAACATGCGCGTTTCGTGGGTCACAAATGAGCCGAAGTTCCGCCCCACTATTACGTGCCAGAATGGTTGCCATCGCTCGTCGAATTGTTTCTTGATAGATTCGGAGACATCCAACCCATCCGCCTATCATATGGTTGCGCGCAATAAACAAAGGAGGTGCGGTCAAAGCAGCGCATATCAAGCACACATAATTCGCTCATAAATCTGACTGCCGTCCTGAACGGCAAATAGCTAGAGCCTGAGAAAATTGACAGGAAGGTTAGGCACCTCGAAGTTGCCGCAGTCGTCTAAGGCTTTTTTGGCGGTCACAATGGCATCTTTGAGAATATCATCTGGCATGTCCACTGGCATCTTGACCTATTCGACAATTACCGCAAGCAGAGCTTAGTGCAAATTCATGTAAATTCGAACCACACAATTTAAAAACTTGCATATTTATTCACCACAGTCAACCAGTGCAACGGTGCAATACTAAACTGTATAACGCCTCCTCCGGCTATTAACGAATGATAAATTGTATGGCGTGACAGTCAGTTCAACTACACCTTAATTTTACCTTGGCGCCCCACATAGTCTGCCACTCAGGGATTTCATCGCCCATATTAAAGAGCGCTCAGTGGAGAAAGCAGACGATAAACTCCTTGGCACCGCAACGAGCTACGAGTTCCCCGAGCTACTCGAAGGCGAAACGACGGCGCAACGCACACACATCAGGACAGCAGGAAGCAGGGAAGCCCACAAAATTGTACTAATGTAGTATACAAGTGCAGAAATAGGTTCCGGCACCTCCGCATTCTGCACTCTGCACACACCTGGGCCTCCAAGCAAGGCCTCTGAGTCCTATCCAATCTTGAAGTTCGCGAAGCTAAGGTGAATTGGAGATGGGCTCATGCAAGCAAGCTATCTGGCGTCTTCCCTTCGATCAAGTCGGCGGGGTCTGAGTGCCCAATGCGTTTCACGTCCGAGTTACACTCTCCGGGCTATTTTTTTGCCCCAATAGGGCACCGGCTCAATGTTCTTGTCAGGCGGCGGGCGCCAGCCGCTCTCAGAATCGCCTGTCTTCTTTCTTGCTGTATAGGGCTAATTATGGATCACGTCGCCGTATGGTGCGGCTTAACGCCGTCTACCATCGGTGATTGTTTCTCCAGCCCTGTGCATCAGTACTTCACGAGGTCGTTCAAAGAGTCGATTGTGTTCAGGCTCGGACTCACGTGTATCCGAGTTTGGTGGAAGGTTTTCACGCTCATCCTGAACCGACTTCCTCACTGCTCCAAGTCCACGGTCTTCCCACTCTAACCGATGGGATGCCTTAAGCCAATGAAGAGCTGCGAGCCTAGGCTCATAAGGTAGAACACAAACTTGGAAGCAAGCCACAGAGCAGGGGGAATCGTAAGGGAATTTTCTTCGCAAACCGTGCATGAGTTCAGTGGCTACGCAGGTGTCGGGAAACTCACCGACTACACCCACGAGCCCCACCGGGAAAGTCGAGCGACGGAAGGTATGTACACTGCCATAATGCTTCGATGCTCTCTCGACCAAAAGGGCATTCCGCAATATGTCGTCGTAGACGATCGCAATGCACTGCCTCCTCTCTTCCGCGGTGAAAACTGAACCCCGACCGAGCACGCTGTTGAAGAAGGGGTAGACGGAGATATGGACGTAATGTAGGCGGTAGAGTTTGCAAATTGGCGGCCGTAGGCCAAATGATACAGAAATATGGTGAGTTTTGATGCTCTGTTCACCAGGGAGGACTCGCAGGGTGGCCTCCCTGATGTTGTTTGGTGGTATTGGTATTTCCTTCTTCCTTATTCGTGTTATAGTTTCTACAATTCTACGGGCACTGAAAAGTATGACACGGGCCCCGAGGAGGAAGAGGGGCCAGGACATGAGGGCCAATAGCACCAGTACAAGGCAAATTTCAGAGCGGAAACACTGCATCTTTCATAATTCACAGGAAATTATCAGGCACAAGTACAACGCAAACTCGGGTACTGGTGTTCAACACGAGTTACCCTGTGGAAATGAGGTGATGTCTAACGCGCTGCTATTTCCATCAAAGGACTAGAGCTACCTTTTTAAAGTAGAGATTTCTGTTGAAAAGATACGAACTCTCGAAGCCCGGTAACTATATTTCATGTCACTGAGACACCGCAAGGCTCGAAACCAGGCAGCCAACCACCCCCACTGCTTACCATGAGATCTGGCACAACCACGCCAAGAGCAGCATAGCACGATGGCATGAAGAAATTCAGTGTGCCTACCACAGGGGCAGCATCGTCATTATCATGTCGGTGGCTGCTTGCATCGTCGCTGATATCTGCTGGCAGATTCTCAGTGGAGTGCCACCAGCCAGCAGGCACGTAAAGGCAGTCTCCCACGTGCACGTCAACCGCTTCAAGCACACGCGCTTCGCTACTACTGCTGCTACGACTTTGGCTAGTGCCATCTGAGATTGATTTATGCAGAGTATTCTCTTGCAGCGGCGAAAGCGGCAGCGGCAGCTGCTTTGCTTCGGGTGGTATTGGCGATCGTCTAGAAGGAGGCGGCAAGCAAGGCGCTCCATGCACCGCTTCCTGAAGGTATGGCGTCACGGTCACAGCTCCACCGAAACAAGGTAACGTCGCGTGCGGTGGGGCCACCCACACTCGCTTGCCTCCAAAGAGCCCGACGATGAAGTTGTCCTGCAAGTCGCGGTGCCAGTGCACTCCGGGGGACCCCGCTGGCCCTACCCAAAGCCGAGTGTGCGCTAGGCGGCACGCGTGTGAAGGGTAAGCTCCCTCGAGCCGAACCCCTCGTGGCCGAGGGCTCGCAGGAGCAGCTCCATCAGCGGCATGAGACGAACTCGTCGTGGGAAACGGCAGCGGGAGCGCAAAATTAGCGGCGAGCTCGGGAGCTAAGCAGTTGTTGGCGCCGTACGGCAGCTGAAGCGACGGCGGCGTCCCTAGAGCTGTGGTGTCAGTTGCGGAAAGAGCACTCTCCGGTGCAGTCGTAGCACTAGCTGCAGTAGCTTGTCTGATTCCACATTCATCCTCTGTGAGAGCAGCGGCCGCTTTAGTCGCATTCGCAACAGCTGCTCGGCAAGCCTCGAGGTAGTCCCGCAGCGTCGTGACATTACTCTCCAGGCTTGCATACTTGCCTTCACAACTATGTGGGCCGTTTTCCTCTCGCTGATCATTTATTCCTTCGCCAGCATTGCTGGCCTCTGGCACAGCAGCTGCATTCCGATCCTCGCCTATTTGCGCCTCTGCATCGAGGCTTGGCTTGGCACCTACTAGAGGGCCTCTCACAGACCATGGCGCATCTCCATAAGCTTCCGCCAGGGCATTTGGCGTCCAAGCCTCTCGAACCCACCCAGCTGTGCAGCCAGAGACCAAGCATGGTAACCCACGCCGAGCATAGTGCTCGAACCATGTGGCTCTGGGCGCCTCGAAAGTGGCCTCAACTTCGTCTAATGTGCCGTTGCGAAGCTCTTTCCGGTCTTCAAAGCCAGTGCTATTGATACGCTTGTGGCCACTATCCTTGCTCGTGCAGTTATCATTACTCGTGCTTCTATCAGGGCAACACATGTCAGAATGAAGAGAGGTGGTCGTTGCCTCTGAGATGGTAGTGCCTAGCACATTCACATCCCGGGCAGCGGCTTCTGCGATTGTAATCTCAGCGGCTTGAGAGGTGCGAGGAACAGCTGTGAGTTCGGCCACCCAAGGGCTAGATGCACTTGACGCCTCGAGAGCAGCCGCAATGGCCAAACCGCGCTCCTCAGGAGTCCAGCCATTGGGCTGAGAGCAATGTTCTGCTGCACACGCATTGCCGTCCAACTCGCTCACACGGCTGTCAGGTTGAAGCTTGGCTTTCGAGTTGGGGTTACTGCTTGTACGAGGCAAAAGTTGTGGCCATTCAAACTGCCCTACGCAGCCTGGTGGGATGCCCCGCGTCAAAAAGTCATCGGTGGGGTGGGCCTGCGGCGGCGGTCGGAGTTTTGGTGGGGGCAGGCGGCCAGCGTCGCGGTCGGCCTTCCACTTCTCTCGACACAGGGCTACTCTGCGCCTCCGGGCTAGGACTTCATCTGATTCTACAGCCTCAATACCCATTCTTGCATCCAATGACAGATGGAAGCTCAGGTTGGTGGTTTCAAATTTATAAGAAGCCCGGATAGAATGTACAGATAATCAATTGCTATCTTGTGAACACAGCCGCACATGTCTACTTCTGTAGCTAGTTACTGTAGCTTGTAGCTACTTCTGTACTAGTAGTGTTTGTAGCAAGCTTGTAGCTTGTACCTGTAGCGTTCGTGATGAAATATTTTTGAAAGTTTTGAATCTTGCCATCGGATTTGATTGAATGAATACAACATGAAGACTGACCTTCGAGTACTGAGAGCTGAGAGCTGAGAGCTGAGATTCTGCCCCACTAGCTTGAGGCGGGTAACGGGCAACGTGCCGCTTACAGTACGTTCCGCATCACAGCGTTAGCCTGGACTTAACCCGAAGTTATAGCTGGGTTCAACGCCCAAAGCACAAAATCATGCCTATAACTAGATCTGTATCCTACGCATTAAGCATGCCTCCTGAACCGAGCCAATCTCTCAAGCGCAAGCGCGCGAAAGATCCCAGCACGGACGACTTAGACAACCATGGCATGGATGACGATATAACTCAGGCTAAAAATCCTCACGTTACTAAGGCAGCTCCGACTTCAAACAAGGAAGATGGACCGGTGGAAGTTTCTTCAGTAAACGCTGCAGTAATGGCGACATGCCGATCAGCTTTGCTTGAAACTACACTTCAATGCCGAGCTGCCCTCGCAAGCCACAGATTGTCCATGCACCCAACCCTTGCGAAAATCCTTGAACTTATGGGCAGCTGCGGCGACGAGGTTTGCCTTGCCAGTAACTCATTGTCACTTTGAATACACTTTCATTATATGCTCAGGTCATTTTTTCTTTTTTTACTATACTGCGCAAATGATTACGATAACATTCGTGGCATGAGTTTCAGCTGCAATATTCGGAGTGATCTGTCTCAGAAAGGCATATGATATCATGTCTGCCAACATGCAGGAAGATCCAACCCCACTTCATGGTGCTGTTAAGCAAGGAGACGCGGCAACAGCACAGTTTTTGATAGCAGCTGGAGTAGATACGAGGAAAAGAGACAAAGTGAGTACGAGGTTGTCACTACTACAGTATGTGACACCGTCATTAGCGAACGGGAACTAACCAATTTCCTTCTTTTCTTCATTCGTTTGCCTCCAATAATGCGCTTATAATTCGATAGAATGGTGCTATGGCCCGCAACTTCGCCTCCGACTACGATTGTCATATACTCCTGGAGCAACATGAAGAAGCCCTTGCATTCTTTGATACTCGTCCGACCGCCCTCGTCACTGCTGTCGTTGCACATTGCTCAACCCTTTCGGGTGCCAAAGAATTCGCACCACCAACTGCGCTATCCTTGCAAACGTACCACTTTTACCCGTCTTTCCTGTGGGCTCCGCCGGCTGCCCGCACTGCAGTCTGTCAATGGGCACGCAATGCTGCTATCGTTCAGCTCGCAGCTTATACTAAACCATTCGTGGAATTACCAGACGACTGTGCTGGGGATGTCTTGGAATACCTTGAGATGGAGATGGCACGCGCCAAAACACTGCATGTTTCAACGCACTGCACATCGCCAGCAGCATGTGTATGGGTACACACAGTGACTACAGCGGCAATTGCGGTGAGCCCAAATGTCTTTATAGCAGTGAAGCAGTACACAAACTTGTGTTGACCATTTACCCCTTCCTAAAACGCACTTTGAATTCCTGTTACATTTCACTTTTTGTTGCATTGCGTGCTTGCTCATTCTCGTTGTTGGACTCAGGAAATGGCAACACTTGAATTGGGGTCTGCAGCTAAAAATGGCGACCTGTTGACCGTAGTGGACTGTCTCGCCAAAGGTGCCTTCGTTGATGCGCGGGCTGAGGTGCACAAACCTATCCACATTCAAAGCTTACTTTGGAAGCATGAATTTTGAGATAAGGCCGGAATGTCATATAACTTTGGTGCTTATCGATTAGAGCACATCCTAATTTTACGTGTATCCCGCTATCGCTCCCTTCATTGCTTCCACAATGGCAGGATGGCTTCACCGCCCTTAGTAACGCGTCAGTTAACGGCTACGCTAACATTGTGAAGCTCCTCCTCCAAGCAGGCGCTGACACCGAGGCTAAAAGTGGCGATGTAAGCCACGCGTCTTTGACCTTTTCATGCGCATACACGCTGGCCCCAAGGGGGGCTTTTAGGAATCGTTGGTAGCACCTCCTTTGGAACCGATTCTTCATCGTTTTCATTTTTGTGCAGGCCCACATTCGTATCGCGCACATTCGTGCTTGTCATTTTTCATTACATTTTTTTTGTGTACCTCTTCTTTGCGGTACAGTATTTTTACACCGCGCTTATGTTCGCCTCGGGCGGTCATGGCTACCCCGCCATCGTGAAACTGCTTCTTGGAGCGGGTGCCAACGTGGATGCTAGAAGCGGCAAGGTTGACTTATACTTGTGCTTTTGTCATTCCTATCCTGCATAAAAGAGAAAAAGGGGCAAACATACAAAGGTCCTTAATCGCTTTTAGGACCAGGTTGTTGACCCTAAGTAGCTTCTTTGCCGATATTCTTTTCCTGCGTTTGCATCTTGGCTGTTTGTGCATTTTTTTTTTTGCCTATTTTGTTTTCTTAGAATAATATTTTCACGTGATTTTCTTCGCGGTAGTTCAACTTCACTGCGCTTATGATGGCATGCGAGTTCGGCTGCACCGCCAACTTGAAGCTTCTTCTTGAAGCAGGAGCTGATATGGAGGCGATCGATAGCATGGTACTAGTAGACTGGCAGTCTCAAGTCGTGTATTCCTTGTTGGGATTATATTATGTATCCCTTAAATTCACGTCTTTACTTAACTTCATTCTATTCCTTCTCCGCCTCAACAGCACAAACACACAGCGCTCATGCACGCGGCACAGGACAGCCAAGTCGGCATCGTGAAGCGCCTTATCTCAGCAAGCGCGGATGCGAATCATGAGAATCCTGTGAGTCAATTTGTGTCACTGTATGCCATTCAAAATACAGCAGAAGTTCTCGCTAAAAACAAAAATCGCACTAATAACACGTCTTCTTCCACAGAACGGTTGCAGTGCGCTACTGCTGGCAGAACATGCTGCGGTCGCAAAGCTCCTTTTGGATGCAGGCGCTGACACGGAAGCAAAAGAAGAAAAATGGGTGAGTGTCGCGCATTAGCGCACGTAAACAGAAGAAAGGCTGAGCTGTACTAGTATAACCACAATGGTGTAGTAATAATGCAACGCTGTCTATATTCAACACTTCTCCCATTCTATATTGCTCCCTTTGTTGTGGTAGAATGGCCAGACAGCGCTCATAATCGCCTCTGATTGCGGCCAAATAAAAAAATTGAAGTTTCTCCTTGAAGCAGGCGCCAACAAGGGTGCCGAGGATAACGTAAGTTGCGCTATGAGTTGCGATCCCTCATATTGAATCACAACAGGAAAGTAGATTTCACCCAAACTTTACTTAGGAGTGGCAATCCCAATTTTCACGTATATGCAGTGCAATGTAAAATTGTTGTAACAATGACTCTAATTGATAATTCAGGACCCCTCAATCCCTTCCGAAGTCCTTTCCTTGAACAAGCCATTATTCTTGCCGTCTATCAGGGCCGTTGTTAATGTGGCTGTAGTTAAGATTTCCCAACTAATCAAAATAATGTCGGGCTAAAATCACATCAGTCAACCACCTCAAACTTTCTAAGTTCCTCGAATGTACCTTTCCATCTCTTCTAATTGACATCGAACACTCTTTTGCGCTATTCTTGGTTGACGCTGCTGTTTTATTCTTTTTTATCACAGAACGGAGAAACAGCCCTGGATTTCGCACGAAAATGGCAAGACACGAAAGCAATTGCCCTTCTAAGGTGACGAATTATTCACTGACTTATCCATAGGAATTTTAGATGTCGTGCGGTTTCTCAAGGGCCGAGAAATTACACAGGAATAAAACAAGCGGACTCACCCAAAAGGCCATGCATATCGCCATTGGAGCGATATGCAGATGAAGGGGTGAGGTGATATTGCAGGGTTGCGATTCCTGTTTCCGCGGAATTCCCGCGCGAGGGCTAAAAAAGCATTTCACGTGGTATTTCCGCAGTATTTCCGAAGGTTTTCCGTGCCGTAGTCAAAAAGGCACTGCCAAATCCCCGATGCGGAAATCACGTCTGAGTCTGAGTGGTGAAAATTTCTCTAACCGCGGAATTTCCGTGGAATTTCCCGCGGAAATCCTAACCCACTAACCTAGTGATATTACCATGTGCGATTTACTCTCCACTTTTCCCGTCACGATACTCCATAGAGCTGCTGATGTATTATCTGTGACTTATAATACGTCGAAACGGCAATTAACATGGAAATTTCCAGGGAGTCGTATACGAGGCTGGAAGCTACGAGGCCCCAATTCAATGGAGTTCAAAAACTAAAGTTAAAGGGACCTACCAGGTATATAGGGCAACCAGCAGCCAGTATCCCACTTGCATACGCATGATAAAGAGCAGGCCACTTTGGTCTCGTTTTTCTCTCATGCGCGAGAAAGGGGAACTCGATTGCTGCTTTACTGCGCTGGCATAAAAACACCAAAACTGCTTTTAGCATCTTGGCTCGAGGGAAATGTAGGAGATGCAAACAGTCCAGCTGCACGTCGGGCACAACCTTCTGCCATCATACAACGCACGAAAGGAGCATGGTGCCCGACGGCGAGCGCGAAAGGCCTGCGATGCTAGCTGCCAAGCCTTTGCACGCCGCCACCGTGAGCACAGAGCCATGCACCAGGGGGATTTTCCACTTGGCTGAAAACGCCGACGCTTCAGCAGCTGCGGCTACGCGATCACCACGACCACGAGCAGACGTTTTCACTTCATTACTAGTGTCCTGGTTTCGCTTTCCACTTCTGGCCTTTTTCTGTGCTGGCTGCTGTGTCGCCTCTTCTTCTTCTTCTTCGGAAGCTTTGGCCTTCGCGGTAGGCGAGGACGGCGTGTGCGCCTCATGATCTTCGTGGCAAACGGCTAGGCAACAACGGCCATGCAAGTACTCCGCACCCAGATGCTGAAGGGACTCGCGCACTTCGGCTAGAGATTCAGCAGCGGAATGCGCCCGCACCACGAAGACTACGAAGTCGATTTGAGAGCGGCCTGGGTCGTCGTCTAGCGGAAGCTTGGAGGCCATCCGTATTCTTCGGGCTTCGCCAAATATAGCGAGCGCCAAGTTGGTCATTCCTTTTCCTAGGGCGCCAACTAACAGCACTGTGACCTCGTTAGCGTCGCCATATTTGCCAGTGAAAGGAGACAAGGTGCTGGTGGCCTTGCTCTCCGTCATCGAGGCAGTCCTTCGTGCGCTATCAATCAATCGAAGTAAAATGTGACAACTCTATAAAGCAGTAGGGTCAGCAATTTTTTTTTACGAGTAAGCGTCCCTTGGTGAATCCCCGAGAAAGCACGAAAATGGGTGCTGATCTCTCAGAGGTACTTGATGTGGCGCTTAAAAGGCTAGCTAAGGTCGAATTTAGCTTGTTGGCTAGGATTGTTAGGATAGCTAGGTAGGGTCGGTTTGCTGTTTGTTGGTGTCTTCGCTTCGTCTTCGTTTGTTGACCGACGACGAGATGCAAGACGCGAAGATTTCTTGAAGACGTGAACGACTACTTTAAGACTTCACTGACTGCGTGTTGTGTACACCGAACTGTCTTCATTCTGTAGCTTTAAAGCCTTCAAATGCTTCCTGCGCTGAGCCGTGTGTAGCTTGCAGGACACCACCTGGGCTGAGTGCTTCTTGATTCACTGCTAGATACGTTAGTCTGTTTATGCTACGTTCCATTGCCCGCTACTAGCTAGCCACATAGAGCTAAGCTTCATCGCATCTATTGACAAATAGATACTGTTCGTATCAACAGCCCGGTCATTTAACCTAGCTAGAGGCGTAGAGAACACCTGATCTACTAGCTTGAGACCACGTGGTCGTGCAACAAATCATGGTAATGTATGGAGCGCTGGCCCTAGTGTTGCATGCTGCCGCGCCAGCTAAGGCGCACGGCTGGTCTTCATTTAGACTAGCTCCTACCAGATGGCGAAGCTCTCAGCACAGGGCTCAAGAGTGGATAAGCACGCGCGGAGGAGCCTTGTCTGGAGCTGTCTCTGACGTTCAAATTAAGTTGGCGGAAGAGGAGCATGATGATGAAGGAGAAGACGAAGAAGAGGATGAGGAAGAAATTGGCCTGTATGTGCTTGTCGTTGATCCGATGGACTGCAACGGCCGCGAGTTCTGCAAAAAGATACAAGTAGGCCTTGAGGGCTAGTAATTAATTATATGTGATGCCATCCCTAGCTTTGTTGTACTGTAAAAGAACGTCTTTGTTGCTCTTGAATGTTTGCTAGGAATGGGGCGTTACACCCATCCCAGTGTTGTCGCCGGCTGTGGCGGCGGCTGTGGCAGCAGCAGACACCAGGGAAGACGACGACGGCGGTGATGGAGGCGGCGGCCTCGGGCACCTAGCTGCGCCTCAGCGAGGTCGAGAATTGGCGTGGGCAGCTGCCCGAGGGCTCAATGTCAAGACCAACCCTCCGCTCGCTGTGCTTTCGGAAAGCGACGCTGGCATTGAAACAGCTTTGCAGCTTGAACTAGCCCTAGGGGCGTCCTTTGGGAATGCTCACAGTGGCCCGCCGCTTCAAGGCCGATATAGTGCCTCTGAATCAGCAACTCTGCCAATGCCAACAGAGCTACAATCACCTGAAGGTGCCGCAACCGCAGGTGTAGGGAACGTTGCGCTTCGATGGAAACATGCCACCGTAGCAGCGGTAGCGCGCGCAGGGCTGAGAGCTCCTCGCCAAGCTCTGGTGACGTCTTGGCCTGAAGCGCGCGCATTTTTGAGCTCCATCGACGGGCTGAATTTACCTGACCAAGTACCATCTCCGCTTTCAGCACACGAATCAGCACTCTCGCCATCTGAACCACAAAAGAAGCTTCGCGCAGTGCTGAAGCCTACGAGAGGTGCTGCCTCGATGGACGTGTTTGCCGTCAGCGACTTGGCGTCTGCCAAGGAAGCCTTTCATGCAGTCATGGGCGCTGACTCGCATGGCGACGGTGGGCCGAGAAATGAGGCAGAGAAGCTAGATGAAGGCAGCAGCAGCAATTTAAAAACCGATGACCACCAGCAAAATGAAGCAGTACTGGTGCAGGAGTACTTGAGCGGTGTGGAATTCGCTGTCGATACGGTAATCAACTTTCTACTTCCATGTTTGTTCATCAAATAATGATATTCATCTCGATACGGAAAATATAACTCCATTGAAATCTGATTGATGCTAATACGGCCAATCGTTCATCCTTTCCGTGTTTTTCTTACAATATTTGGACCATCTTAATAGGTATCGTTGAGTGGCGAGCACAAAGTGTGCGCAGTGTGGCGCTATGACAAGCGCGCAGTCAACGGTCAGTCTGCTCCTGTGGTGTACTTTGCCACCATGCTCCAGGCTTTACCGCCGTTACTGATGGGCAGAAGAGATGGAAAAGTGTCAGGAGAAGGAGGAAACGGTGAAGGCGAGGAAGACGCTTCTTCGACAATGGCGACTGCTACGTTAGAAGAGGAAGAAGCACTGCGAGTGGCCAACTACGCTTGCGCATGTTTGAATGCCGTTGGATTTCAAGATGGCCCAGCGCACATTGAGGTCAAATGGCCTCGGCAAGATGTGCGTGCATCTAGTACTGCTAATGATATCGCTGGTATCGCTGGTGATACTGCCTATTCTACAGAGAAGGAAGTTTTGAGCCCACTTGAGGAGACAGGCCCCGCAATCGTTGAAATCAATGCGCGATGGCACGCAGCCAACACTGCACCTTTGGTAGAAGCTTGTTTAGGGGGGCAGGAGGGTAAAGCGACTTCGGCAATTGATGCCACAGTCTTTGCGGTGCTGGCTTCTGCTGCTCCTGGCGGTGACGGTGTTACCACTATCGCAGACGGCACAACAGCAGCAGCAGCGACGGAGAGAACTCCAAGCTTCGACGACCAATCTATGTCCTTGAACCCACGCATTCAGGAAGCTGCTTTGTTGGAAGCGGTTGCAGCGTGCTGGCATGCGATACCGTCACGGTAGATAAAAAAGAAAAGTACTTGCTAATTATGTGTTGCGCGTTACATGCGTATTTGCACGTGCGTATTTTTGCGCGTGTGACGCATGTACGAACGCATTTGAAAGGGTTTGTAAGGTATTTTTTGTTTGTTACGTTTTCGTTTTTTTCTTCATTGCAGGTATGGACCCTTACAGAACCACGGCCGCATCGTACATCTCGTCAGCTTCGTGTCTGGTAACAGAGAAAGAGTCAACTAAGCAGCTCTAGAGGCTAGAGAGGGTTCTTGAATCTAGCGCACGCTCCCTCACGTGTTCACGAGTCATTAGCTCCTCTTTTTTCCTCCTTTCTTCTGTTCTGTTATTTTTCTTCCATGACTAGATTTTCCTTTTCGTTCGCTTTACTTATGTGGACAACAGGCGAGTTGTTGCGCGTAGCCCACTTGGATGTCATTCAGGAATTGCCCTCGGTGGAGGCTATAGAACTTAGTGTGGGCGAAGGCTCCAGTATACGGCCGACAGTAGACATCAGCGCTACGGATTGTGGCCAGGTGAGTTGAAAAGCTGAGAAAAATTTCTGCGTTTGTTTTCTCTTGTACCCTTGTCTCCTTGAAAGAATGCATGTGTCACCTCTCCATGGAATGCGTTGTTTGCGCGATTCATCAGGTTCGTCTCGTGCATGAAGGTCCTGCTGTCGTGGAGCGCGACTTCCAAACAATTGTAGGGCTCATGCCGACCATGTTTGAAGTGCGAGCGCCGGAGTAAAATTCTAGTATTGTTAGCAGTAGGAATGAAGAATTATAAGGTAGCTGCTTTTGTAAGCACACTGCGGGGTGTGTTTTAAAAAGTTTAGTCCACTTTCGTAGTATAGCTCACCATACTTCCGTACATTAGTCACTAGTCGCTAGTCGCAAGTATATGCCCGCTCGTTTCAGTAAGGAAAATGTGCTGTGCATGATTTATACTGCATACCAGCCACCAGCACCGGCAGGTCCAACATATAAAACATTTTCTTTCTACTAACATGCCGCGAAATACAAACGCAGGTAGTGTTTTCTGTGATTTGGGGGGAATATTTTCTATGCCCCCATTAGCAATTACTGTACATACGAAGGGAAGGAAGTAGATTAATCCTCATTCCTCATTCCTCATTGTGCAGCTACTTCTCTGCTTAATATACAATCTAAAAAAATACCCACGCATGATGTCAGTATCTCGGTGGCAAAGATGGGAAGACGCGGAACTCTGGACATTCGGCAAGTTCAGGCAGGAGAGCACCATCCTGACCGTAATGCAACGCTGTGTGGCACGCTTCACAGAAATGGCCTGCACCGCCCTCTGCTTCACCATCACTGCTGCTAAGCAAAGGGTCCTGGAAGGTGTCGTACGCAGCTTTGTGCAATTGGCAACCTTGACATTTCTGCACGACGTTGCCGAGCTGAAGGAAGGTTTGCCGCGGGTAAGACACTCCAGCAGAAGTTGAAGGGGCGATTGTAGGCGGATCTGAAGTGCCGCACGCTGGAAGGCGCACATCCGACACCTGAGTCGCAAAAAAGAAAAAAAAGAAAGCACTTGCCATAAAAATAGTGAGAAACATTGAAGAGGTGAAATCTTTCAAGTGTTTAATCCTTTTAAGCTTTGAAACAAATAAAGCACCAACATGCACTTTTCGTAACAATCAATTTAAATTGGTCTTGATAATATCTCTCTCCATTCCTCCCAACGGGTGTATTCTTGCCTCAAAGAAGTGGTCGCAATCGCCGAGATGGCGCCAAAGGTACCGTGCACCAGGCCTAAGACCTTTCAAATCCCGCATCCGCACGCCCTGTGTTGAGGCAGAGAAAATGAGGTTTGTAGCGCATACCAAGAACAATGTCACCGCGCAATGTAATACAGCACGATGCAAAGGCGTACAGCATCAGTTGCCTCGCCAACGCACACCAAAATTAGCAAAAGCTATGTATTAATACAAGACCGAAAATTTATAGGCAAGGTGCCATAAAAATAAAAGTATCAAGTCAAGACAACTAACCTCCATGTTTTGCCGCCTTATGCGAGGCATTAACGGTGGTGAAGCTCTAACACTACTCGCAGATGAAAATGCACCAGCAATACCACTTCCGCCACCTCTGAAGGAACTACCCTGCGTTGCCAACAGATCAACAGCTCCGTAAATTCCACTGCGCGGCAACTGATGTTCTGCAATGTCCCTGGCGACCGCATTATGCACCGTCGATGAAAGAGAAGAAGAAGAAGGTGCACCGGTAGTGCTGTCAGCCGTTGCCGCAGACTCATCGTTTGATCCGGTTTGAGTACTAATTTGGTTGTCACCACCAACGCTGCTACTGCTAACGCTACTGCTACTACTGCCGCTGCTACTACTGCTGCCAATGGGCGCGTTTAACCAAGCTTCCAAGCTTGCGCTACCGCTGCCTAGCCTAGGAGCATGCACGCGACTCTGCTGTGCTTCTCTTTCATTTTCTCTGTCGCTAGCATCATCGCTGTCCTCACTTAGTTCACCACGCTGACCCCCAATGCCGCCGCTGCCGTTGCCACGGTTGATGTTATGATTGTCCTCCTCATTGTTGCCTCCCAGGCAAAAGAGTTCACCCCCTATCAGCGCCAACCCAGGAGCAGCCTTGACAGCAGCCGAGAGCGACGGCGGCAACGATACGTCGGCGTTGGCGCAATGCACTGCTGTGAAGAGGTCCTCAAGTAAAGTGCTGCCGCGCACCACTAACGTTTGCACGTGCTCTTCCGTGAAGAAATCCTTGTTTGCCTCTGCAGCTGGCGGAGCACTCCTTTTGCTCCGGCTGTACGTCTTCTTACCCTGCCCTCTGCTTTGGTGAATCCTGTCATTCTCATTACTGTCATGGTCATTGACTCCATCGTTACCATCCTCATCATCGTTATAATTATCAGCACCATCACTACTATCAATGCCACTCCTACTTCTTCCAATGTCATGGGCGGTTTTCCGTGCTTTCACTGTGCGATAGCTCGGAGCGCGCGCAAAGAACCGCGCTTCAACCACCAAATCAGCCGTCAAAACGGACCGCGCAAGGTGCCAAGAACCAGCGCCGGTAACAGCTGCCAGCCTTCGTCCTTCCGCGGTTGCCAGCGCTCCACCTTCTGCGGCAGAATCGCCATTGCCACTGCTACCACCACTACCACTGCTGCTGCTGCCGGCAATACGGGCGCCATCCGTACCAGGTGCATTGAGAACTCTTAAGTGGGTTGAGCCAACGCTTCGAGAATCCAATGCTTCCTGCAGTGCTTTAACTGCGAGTTTGCGTGCTCCGCCTGTGCCTTGACTAATACTGCTGCTGCTGCTGCTGCTGCTGCTGCTGCTGCTT
>Ga0307979_1000818_pt1 | contig 21884 bp, 21 predicted proteins | sample OrgLakmetage1058_FD_201833 | JGI IMG/M metagenome (GOLD analysis project Ga0307979, IMG submission 201833) | Saline water microbial communities from Organic Lake, Antarctica - #1058 | ecosystem: Environmental > Aquatic > Non-marine Saline and Alkaline > Saline | place: Antarctica: Organic Lake...
AATGCCCCTCTCCCTCCTGAATCATTCCGCACTTGCTTTGTTTGCGCAACGCACGCGCATTCCCACTTCTGCCCGCAGCATTGGCTTCTGTGCCATTTGGGTTTGTATTAGTTCGAGTTCGAGTTTGCATATATAGCATAAGTGGACGGCGACAGGGGCCATCGATTAATAGAACTAAATCAAGTCTAGTCTAGTTCGTGCTCTCTCAAAAAACAAAGAACGCAGCAGTCACAAAGGCACATAAATAATGCACTTGAGCTGCATGTGCGCTAGCAAATACGCTCCAGAAGGCCAATGAAGGCTCCAACTGGCGCCTTTCCTCCGAACAAGTCGCAAGTCGGCGGGACTGAATCCTTGTTCGTGTGTCACGTCCCAGGTCCACGAGGCAATTCGCTGGGCTATTTTTGCCCCAGCAGGGCACCGTCTCGATGTTTTTCTCAGGCGCCGGGCGCCAGCCGATCTCAGCATCGCCTGTTCTCTTTCTTGCGAACGAAGTATGGTCACGTGGCTTCAATGCTAAAAGCTGTGCGAACGAATGGTCATGGTCATAGGCCTACGAACACCGGAATGCTTCTCCGCTCCAGAAGCCTACGAACACCAGAATGCTTCTCCGCTCCAGAAGCCGCACTTAGCGAGGTCGAACAAAGGTTTGATCGTGTTCAGGCTCGGACTCACATGTATCCGAGTCTCATTGGTGGGGGGTTATGTATATATATATATATAATATCTCCTCCAAGTCCGAGGTCAAACCCACTCCACCGATAGGACGCCTTCGCCCATCGAGGAGCTTCGTGCTGCGTACGAGATGCCCCCGGACCGATAAACCGATAGCAGGCAAGGTATTTTACGGAAGGTACAAACCTTCCTTGACGCAAACATTTAATTTTATACTTGCTCTGGCATAGTACAATGTAAAGCAGGATCCTCACCTTCTTTCACTTTCACCTCTCACCTCCTCGCTCCTCGGGACTTACGGCTCACGACTACGGCAGCTGCGGCAACGAGCCTAACGCTAAGGCCGAAGCCCGAAATATTATCGATTGATTAAGTTGAAAGACGGCATAGATAACGCAGATTAGATTGGATTATACTCCCGCAGTGTAAAGAAAGGCAAGGGAAGATAATACAAACGCAAGAAAACAGAAGCAGCTCCTGCAAGCTACCAGCTGATGCTGATCAGCCGCATGCCTCATCTCTCATCATCTCCCATCTCCCGGCAACTCAATCATAATCAGCGATCAGCACCTACACAGAACATTTGAAGTCATAAAGGAAACATCAAAGGCGACTTCGGTCTTCTTCCTCCCGAAGTTCTATGGCTGAAAGGACAGCATGGCGAGTAGCTCTTGACTTGAACAATCGAGCGCGCGGCGCACTATCGTATTACTTTCCATCCATGAGAATGTGGCTGATGTCCCTGGCAGCTGCCGCCACTTTTACGTATTTTACGTACAGCTCGTCGTAAGAGGCTGCTGCTTCTGGGTTGGGCTCAATGCGCTTGGCAGGTCGGTACATGTGCGCTGCAGCGTCCTCAGGGCTGGCGTACAGGCCGCAGGCGGTGGCGGCAAGCATGGCACCCCCCAAGAGGGGCGCATTGGCGTCTTCCCCGACCACCACGGCTCGACCGCACACGTCGGCGTGCATCTGGGTTCGTGAAAGAAAGCAGATTCAAGAGAGAGGATGAAAGTATAAACGGAATGAGGAAGGTATACATGAAAAAACAGTTTCTGAATAATATACTTGACGAAAACACCAAAAGAAAGGGTGTATGAAATTGTTGAGCTTTAAGAATTGTGTTATTCACAACACGATCCACATTTGAAAGGGTTGGTGCTTCATGGTGTCAAATACGAGTATGCGTGCGTGCGTGTACATTTATTCTCCTTACTTGTAGCCACAAGTCGCTTCGCGTGGCCCCGCCAGCCATCGCGATCACTTGGTCTTGCCCGCCTCCGTGGCCTGCCGCAGTCAAGGCTTCCACCGCTGCTCGAGTGCCCAAGCAAGCGCCTTCTAAAAGGGCGCGCCATAGGTGGCCCCTGTGATGTGATAAAAGGAGGCTGAGAATACGCACAAGTGTGTGCTCAGACGATTGCTCGAAGCGTGAGGTTGAAGTGCAACTTCAGTATATTGTGATCCTCTCGCTCCCTTCATTTTCTCTTCTGCCTTCTTCGATAGGTCTCCGACTTCACCATCAGGATATACACAACAGGCAAGCGATAACTTCTTTCTACGTAATATTCATTCTGTCAGAATAACTCATTGATTTTACCTCGTGTGCGACAGGGAAAGGCCGAGAAAAGCCCCTCGGCTATTTGGGTCTGTGATAGGAGTCCGACTCCCTTGAAACTCGCCAATGGCCATCAACCTAAGGTGATGATGATGAACGTAGAAGTATTGGTGTTGAGTGCGCCAAAAAAAACGGTTCAGCGCTCGCAAGTGGACTTATAAATCAACAGTTTTTGCACTTTGCTCCTTGACATTCCTCTTGCTAAGTGCTTCGGAACGTATTTGTATTTTCTGTATGCAATATTTTACCGGTCGCATCCAATCGGCACAGCTGCAGCTTCTTCATCAAGTTGAGCGTAAGTGGGGGAACCTTTCCATGATGAAGACGAAGGAGAAGGTGCTGCCAAGACGCCTTTCAGCCACCGCAGCGTGCTTCCCGTAGACGATTGCCCACCTTCGGCCATGCACTGCGACGGCAATGGTGCCGCCCCGTAAGCGCCCCACACGCCTCGCGCATGGTGGATCTGCTCCGAAGGATCTCCTGTGCCTGCTTCACCGTGTTCATCATCATCTTCTTCATTGTCAGCAGCAGGCACCGCCCCCACGCACAAGTGAAGGTGGCTGGACCCGGTGATGAGCGCTAGTTGGCCGGGTTTGGTGACGCCTAAGCCCAGAACCCCCACAAAAGCATCGGCGCCGCCCTGAACATGAACAGGAAAGAAATGATAGCAAAAGTTACAAGACAAAACGCTAACGAAAGTCTAACCCTAGCACAACAACAATGAATGATATTACTCTTGTTACCTGAGCCACTGGTAGGCCAGCAGGCAAACCCAGCAGAGACGCTGCTTCGGTGCTCAAGCCCCCAACTACTGACCCCACCGGGACCATGTCTTCAGGCTTGGTATAGGGCCATTTCGATGCGAGGTCAGACAAGCCAATGGCGCGAAGCAAACTCAACGGACGTCCGTCGTTTTCTTCGTCTATTTCATCGCCCTCCTTCGCCTTATTACTCACAGCTACATCGTCATCATCTGTTGACTCTTCTCCTACTTCTCCTGCACCCCCTATTCCCTTGGCGTCAACACGAGCAGCAGCAGCAGCAGCAGCACCCACCGTAGAGCGCTGGTGCACGAGCTTCTTTCTTCTGCCTTGGCGCCTTAAGATCTTGAGAGCGTTCCAGTGCCAGCGAGTAGAGGTGCCGCAGGAGCCCACGCACCACCGCGACGTGAGCTTGAAGTTAAGATAATCCTAGAAGATTGCACGAGCATGATAGTGAGTGACAGACACCGAGATACGCCAACTTCCCCGAATGTCAAGAATTCAAGATACCATTCAATGGAAAGAGGCTCGATATCTCGGAGTACGTAGAAAAAATTGTTCCCATCTCTTCCTTTGTACAGGCAACTTATAGCACAACATCTTTGACGTCACCGAGGATGCGAGATATGTAATTTGTGCTTTAGTATTATTCACCTGAAATTCACATACTGTCTTCGCACGCGCCCAAGTCTCAGGTTCATGGGTTTTGAGCCAAAGCGCTTTGGGAAGCATCCATTCTGCGCTCAGAGGACCTTCGCCATTGCAGTTGACGAGCAGGGCTCGGTCACCGGCACCTTGTCTTAAAATGATGTCCGTCTCGCGCGCAGCTCGAGCGTCCATCCAGAGCACAGCGGGTCGCAACGGGCAGTCGTCTGCAAAATTAACAGTGGCAGCCAATCAGACGAAGGTAAACTGAGCGCGAGGCGCGATACGAAGGAGAGGAAGCGTGGGGAAATGGTGGAAAGCACATTGGGTATCATTTTTAACTTGATCCTCGAGTAGCCTTCAATACATATTCGAGAGAAATAGCTTCTTTGGTAGTACCTTCATCGAGCGCAACTACAGTGCAGCTCGTGGTGTCCACGCACAATCCTTTCACGTCTTCTGCTATTACCACGCCAGCCGCTTCCGCTTTGGCTAGGGCTGCCACCACTGCGGTCTGCAGCGCGGACCACCATTCGTCCGGTGACTGCTCTGCCCTAAAAAGAATAAAAAGGGACGAACACTATAACAGAATACATGGCAAAGACTTGACATGCTTGCGTCTTTAAAGAGTAAGATGGCAATGTCTTAAAGTAAAAATTGCTTAAGATAAACCCACCAGCCTGGGCGTGGGAAAGAGGTTGCGTACTCGGTAGCGGCAGTGCAAACACACGTGCCGTCCGATCGAAAGACACCTGCACGAATGCTTCATACAAAATCGAAGACAAATATTAGTATGGTGGGAAATGCTTGAAATGTTTGACGCTTGAATGTCTCGTCAGCTCAAGATGTCAACTTAGATGATAAGCGTCTTCACCTTTCGGTGCCGCCATCAACAGAAACTACGCATGCTTTTCTACCAAGGGAGCTACTCGCTGAAGCTTGCCAGATACTAGCACCCAACACGAGGCGCTTTACGATGGAGGTGAGCATTCAAGCGTGGATGCTTCCCTCTCTTTTCTTGAAGTGACGGGGTGCTCGTCGCGCGGTCTTATACTAGTCTAAGCAAGAACAAAAATTCTTGCAGTCGTCCCCCCCCCTCAAGGGACGAAATTTGAACAAGAAGAATTGCGTACGTATTCTCATCCTCTTTTCTCGAGTTGCTCGTTGCCCAGTGTTGCATGGTTTCGTGGTATTCGTGGTTGCCATGGGCATCAGCCTGCGAAAAGTGCGTAGGCAGCTCGGCGAACTCACATTCGACTGGATGTTTATTGAATTTACTAACTCTGTATCTCTCTATCCGCTTGTAAAAGGTGACTGTCGGTATGCTTGCATCGCTAGTATCGCGACAAGGTACGCTCGCTACAGTTGAATTGAACTTTCAGCAACATCAAGTTTCGATGTAGCTCACATCGTCTCCTTGAAATTTTCGCCATGAAACAGCGGGAGCTTGGGTCAATCACTATTCTACTGGAATTGCACGCGGAGGGATGAATTTCAAGCGGCTTAAGCGTGCGCCTACTAGTATCTTCGCTTCTTCGTCGACGGCACCTACTGCAATCGCACAACTTGGCGACTTAACTGTGCCCGAATGGCTAGCCCAACAGGTTCAAACCGCCATGGGTAGCGCTTTTGGTGAGGAATACGCTACTAAAGATGCTATGGTCACCGCTGCTACCAAGGCAGCCAAGGGAAGCGACTACCAGTGCAACGCAGCGTTACCATTAGCCAAACTCTTAGGTCTCAAGTCGCCACGCGACGCTGCCACTGCTCTGCTGGCAGAACTCAATTTGGAAGGGGTCTGTGACGAGCCAAGCATTGCGGGGCCAGGGTTCATCAATTTGAAGCTGAGCGATGCCTTTGTGGAAGCTTCTTTGGAGGCTATGCGGGCAGATCCTACTCGACTAGGAGTGCCCGAAGCCCCAACTAAGCAGAAAGTTGTGGTCGACTTCTCGAGCCCGAACATTGCGAAAGAAATGCACGTCGGGCACTTGCGGTCCACCATCATTGGTGACACGCTAAGTCGGGTGCTTGAATTTCGCGGGCACAACGTGGTCAGTTTACCAATCTAGCAAACAGATTGACCGAATCTCCCGCATCGATGAACAATCTTCATTGTATGAGTGCGTTTGTATGAACATTAACAAATAAATATAAGCCTCCTCGTTTGCTCCTTGTTCCTACAGGTGCGTTTAAACCACGTTGGGGATTGGGGCACGCAGTTTGGCATGCTCATCACCTACTTACGAAGCGAAGTGCCGTCGGCATTGGAAGAAGGTGGCGAGATGGTCGACCTGGGAGACTTGGTCGTGCTGTACAAGAAGGCCAAGAAGAAGTTCGACGACGACAGCGAATTTGCCAAAGAAAGCCGGGAAGCGGTGGTCGCGCTGCAGGTATTGGAATAAAGGAGATAAAGAATATATTTCAAACCGCAATAATGGCGCTTCAGTAACGGTTGAGAAGATGTTTTGGAGAGAAGGGTGCGTACTCTTCGTTGTGCCGTTTTGTTGTATGTAGTGTTGTTGAGTTTCTAGAGCATATTTGGATGTGTTGGTATCAAATCGTTGTATCATCTTTAACATGACACCCCCCCCCCCAACAACAACAGGCCGGCGACCCCGCCTCAATCGCGGCCTGGAAGTTGCTGTGCGCGGCCAGCCGGGTCGAGTTCCAACGGATCTACGACGCCCTGGGGGTCACCCTCGAAGAGCGGGGGGAGTCGTTTTACAACCCGCAGCTGGCCTCCGTTGTGGCGGAGCTCGAAGCGTTGGACTTGGCGGTGGAGTCCGACGGGGCTCTAGTGGTGTGGCTGGAGGGCTTCAAAGCGCGGGACGGGGAGTCCGCGCAACCCTTGCTGGTGCGCAAGAGCGACGGGGGCTACATGTACGCCACCACGGACCTGGCGGCAGTGCGGCAGCGCACTTCCATGCCCATCGCCGAGGGCGGTGAAGAGGCCGACCGGGTGCTCTACGTGACGGACGTGGGGCAAGGGCAGCATTTCGCGCAAGTGTTTCAGGTCGCGAAGCGCGCGGGTTTTCTCAAGGAGGGGGCCAGCCTGGAGCACGTGCCCTTCGGCCTGGTACAGGGGGAAGACGGCAAGAAATTTGCCACGCGGTCGGGGGAAACGGTACGACGAGTTGATTTATTTGCTAAGTAAATGCGATTTAAAAATACGAGGTAATAGTATACATTTTTCATTTTGATTTCGTTTTTCGTTTTATTCTTTCTTCTTTTCTTCTTTTTGCAGGTAAAACTGGCGGACTTATTGTCGGAAGCGGTGCGTTTGTGCGAAGCAGACCTTGAAGCAAGAGCCACGGGAACCTCTGCATCCGATGACGAGAATGACGACGCTACAATGACTGCAGACGCGGACACGAGCGCAGACACGAGCCCTGAAATCGACATGGCTGCCGTGGCTAAAGTAGTAGGCCTCGGTGCGGTCAAGTACGCGGACCTCGCCATGAACCGCGAGTCCAACTATCGTTTCTCCTACGCAAAAATGCTGGCCCTGAACGGCAACACCGCCCCCTACATGCTCTACGCGTACGCGCGCATTCAAGGCATTCAGCGCAAGGCCGCGGCCACGCTAGCGGCCGAAGAAGCGGCAAAAACCACCACTAGTGGCAACAACGACGAGATTGATGTCGCGTCGCAGTATGCCGTGACGGCGCAGCACCCTGCAGAAGCCGCACTCGCGAGGCAGTTGCTGAAGCTGCCAGAAGTGGTGGTCAAACTGGAGAAGGATTTGTACCCTAACCTCCTCTGCGACTACCTCTTTGAAACCAGCCAAAAGTGCGTTGAGATTTGTAGTGATAAGCTCCCAAGCCAAATTGGAGAAAACTGTAAACTGTTCAAATGCAAACTGATCCTTCGCAGTTTTCTCTCTCTCTCTCTCTTGAATTATTCTCTTTCTTTTCTACAGCCTCCGTACTGACTTCATTTTCACCTTTCCTTCTTCGCCTTATGTCTTCTTTTGTCTCGATATTGTCAACAGGTTCAACCAGTTCTACGAGCAGTGCCCAGTGAACAGTGCCGAGACTCAGGCGTTGCGGGGGTCGAGGGCCGCGCTCTGTGGCCTCACTGCCGACACCCTCAAGCTCGCCCTTGGCCTCCTTGGCATCGGCACCGTAGACCGCCTTTGAGGATGCACTTTATGCTCCTGTTTGCTTCAAGTGCCGTAATCTAGTGAAGTAAAGTAAAGAATGATCACAGGGCCATAAAGGCGATCGAAATTCAATACCAACGGCGCGCCGAGTATAAGTATAAGTGGTGCTTCTTATACACATCGATAGCGATAATAATTAATGATTTCACCCAGTGGTATCTAAGATATAACATCCGCATTAAAATATACAGCAATTCGCTGGGTTCGCAGAATTCCATGCCCATCTGAGCCATCTGCTCGCCACTTCATTGCATTACGCAAGAGGACACTCAGCACTCAGCCCAGTCACCAGTCAGACTTGTTCTGGAGGGTTTACACTTCGCAATTGGGGAGTATAACCTCATCTAAAATCTTATCTAATATGAATACGAAGAGTATATATAGCACGCAGAACTATTCCTCCTGCAAAAAATATAGAGAAAATTTAAGTATTTGACATTAGACATAAGGCGCCCTGGCAATTCCATTACCATTACTACATGGCAGCCAGCACAAAAAGCAGGTGGCAACTACGGCATATTTCGGCGCGCGCGCATTGCAGCTGCCTCCAAAAAGGCATCAGGGAGTGGATGAACGGGAACGGCAGCATCAGCGCTGCGACGCAAGAAATTAGAGGCCTTAATCTTGGAAGATGAGTCACTTCCTCCTCCACCAGCGCCGCCTCTTCCAGATGGTATATTACTGTGGCTGCCATTCGTTGTCTGAAAGTGGACACGAGGACCTTCTTCTCGCCTCAGAGCTTTAGCGTCATCGAGGGATCTATGCAAGTGATGATCGCGCCGCCAACCCATCTGCCGCTGCTGCTCGACTGCGCTTTCTTCGCTTCTTTCTCTTCCTCCTTCTTCTAACCCTGGTTCCTTCGAGAAAGGCATCATACTACTAGCAGTATAACCAGTTGATCCTTTCCTATTCGAAGCTCCACCATCACTAGAACTGCCAGCAGCGCGCCGATTACCCTTGAAAGCATTCAACAAGTGAGCCTTTGCAGTGTCATCGCCGCGCTCATCTAGCAGAGCAGTCAGCACATCTACAAGCGCTGCATCTCGAGTCGCCTGTTGTTTTGCTGCGCCAATGGCCAGTGCCTCCACCCGCCCCGCCACTTCAATCAAGCTCGTGCAGTCCGGGTGCCGCCGCAACCCTCCCTGCACTTGCCGCACACTCCGCTGCACCGTGTCTAACCACTGATGGTCGAAGCCTCCGTTGCTGCTGCTGTTGCCTCCTAGGCTAGTGACGTTAGTGCTACTCTGCTGCATGACAGAGGCCAGTCGTGCTAGCGATACGTCAACTCGTACAGTAGCCGCTGGCAGCGCTGGCATAATGCGTGCACCAGCTGCTCCTGCTGCTGTTCCAGGCGCTGCGGCAGCACCAGCTTGAGGAGGAGGAGGAGGCCTTCCATGGTGTTTCCCAACGAACTTCTCGACGAGCACGGGCCTTTCAACGCCTTGGGCGTGGGTCTGCACCGCTATTTGCCGCAGCTGCTGGCACAGAATCGACAAGCTCTTGGCTTCGTGGCCGGCACGGCTCGCTTGTGCCTCGGCTTTGTGGGCGCGTGACGTGGCCTCAGCCAGCTCAGCTTCTAAGCGAAGGACCTGCAGGCCACAACAGCACGTGTAGTCACATATTGAAACCGAAGATAAATAATGATGTTGATAAAATACATAGTGCGCACACTCGCAAGGCATGGAGAACTAAAGGCATTTTTAACTCTTGCTCAAACAGTTTTTCAATTCAAGTATTCTTTAAATGCTATTCTTGAGACGAATATTTGCGGCTGCATGAATAACATTTGCTTCTTACCTGCACGTCTCGAGCGTTAAGCGCGGCACTTCTCGTTTCGGCCTGTGTCAGCGCGTCATTGAGCCTAGCTTGCAGCCTCGCGCACACTTGTTGCGCGGCGTCCACGCTTCGTTTCTGCGCACTTTGCCTGAGGGAGGCGAGTTCACGCTCGAGCACTGCCACTCTTCCTTGGGCTTTGTCCGCGCGCGCTCCCTCACTATCTGCGCGTCTGCGAGCCCGCTGCAAATCTTCGCGCAAACTGCCTTCATTCACGTCGCCTCTCGTAGCAGCAGCAGCAGTGGATCCACTGTTTCGTGGCGGAACTTTCCGGGAAGGTTCGGCCGCGCCCCAGGGCTTTTTCTTCTTCGTCAATTGAGCTGAGTTTGCACCTTCAGCACCTCCTAAAGATGAAGCATGGGCTTTTCTAGCGCGCGTTTCTTTGGTTATGGTTTCATGAACAACGCTCCGTGGAGGCGGTGCAATTTCACCTACATCTCGATTATTGCAGCTCGCCTTGGCCGTTTGAATCGGTGGAGCTGGTGGCGCATCTGGATGCTCATCTCGATTGACAGTGGGCTGTCGCGGCGGAGGCGGCGGCTGAGGCTGGGTGGGCAATGGTGGCGTTGTTCCCCTCCGGAGGGGCTCTTTGGCTCGGGCACGCTGCGCCTCGTTGCGCTGCGCTTGAGATAAGGCGCCTTCAAGAGCACGGCACTTGCGCAACAAGCTCATGTTGTCCAGCCTTAAGGCCTCTTCGCGTGAGGAGGGCGCTGCTGTTTCTTCAAGTAGCTCACTTCCTCGCTGGCTGGCAGTAGTAGCAGCAGCACCAGCAGGACGGGTTCCTGATGCCACCGTTGACTTAACAACTGCATCTTCTTTCCCCCACCTGTGGTTGATTGCATGGAAAGCTCGGGGAGTGGTCGCACTCATGGCAGCGCCAGCTCCTTCTTCTTCTTGTCCTCCGGCTACAGGAGAGGTCGGCCACAGGTACTCTTCGTCGTCGTTGTCGTTTCCCTCCAAACGCACTCTTAAACCACTGCCTTCAACCTTTTCGTTTTCTTTGTTCTTGCTATCGTCGTCGTCTTCGTCGTCTTCATTGTTGCTGTCGTCACCAGAGAGACCTTTACCTCTGTTCGCATCATTCGACTCATTTCTGGTGGTGTGGCTAGCTTCTAAATGAGCACTTCGACTGTTGGCTGATTCTCCTCCAACACCCACTCCTGCACTTCTTCCGTTTCCTTCGCCAGCCATACCAGTGCCTCCTTCAGCATCGTGACTTCTGCCAAGAATGCCTGAAGTACCAAAGCTGCTGAGAAAGAGCGCATTCAAGTCGTTGACTTCACTCCTGCTTGTGGTGCCGCTACCACAGCTCTTTACTACTTGCTCTATGGTAGAAGGGGCGGAGCTACCTGGTGCATTTGTTGTGTTCCATTCCTCAAGTGGTTCGCTCGCTAAGTCCAAAAGGGACATGGGTAGCGGCGCTGGTGATGACGGCCTTTCCCAGGCTCCTGTTGATTGATCGATTCCGCCGACAGGAACATGTGTGCTCAGACTGTCGTTCAATCTTGATCTCATAGCATCTTCGTCTTCGGCAGTGGAACTGCTGTTGCTCCTAGGAGAATTGTTCGACCAGGGCTGATGATTGGGGGACAGTGGCGGAGTAGGTGAGTTGCGGCTGTGAGGAGGCAGCAGAGACTGTACGACGCGAGCGATTTCTGTTTGAATCGCAGCCATCTTAGTCGCTCCTGAACCGCTTCCGCTACTGGTGTGGGTGGTCGCTTCTGCTTCTCTATCATCAGACTCTTCCTTGTTCGAAGCAGGAAGTGCTGCCGGTGCTACTCCCGGTGCTCCCAGTGCAACGCTAGTATTCAAAAGGCTGCGCGAAGAAGGCTTCTGTGGTTCAGCAAGCAACGAAGAAGCTGCACGCATGACCTCACTTGGCGATTGCAATGGCATGACGGCGCCATCCAACGAGTCGTTGGCACTGCGACGCACGTCGTCCTCGGAAACAAGGTGGCTGTGAACTACTTGGTCGCGATTATTGCCGTGAAATGCACTGACACTTTCCATCGAATCTTCCTCTTCTTCCGACGAAGGTGGCGACGGTGGGCGCCTCTCAGCAGCTGCAGATGAACTGAAAGCAGCCGAAGTAGCAGCGACAGCGCTAATTTCTTCCTTCTCTGAACTTGAAGCACCACCAGTTGTCCAATCAAATGCGCTTGAGGGCTCTTCCTGCATCACCTCAGCCTTCCTCGAAAAGGCCTTCCTTGATGTGGATCTTCTTTGAACAGATTGCGGTGATGACTGAAGCCTAGCTAATGCTTTGCTTGCAGGCTCAAACTTTAGAGCAGCTAAATCAACACTCTTGGTTCGCTGGCAGGCTGCGCACACTGAAGCTGCTTTCAGGCAAGTGCTCAGAGTGTGCTGAGTCGCTTGCCTGGTTGACGTGGCGCTTCCTGTGGGATCTCCATTCACCGCATCTGATGCTTCCTTGACGCAGGCAAGTAACCAAGTTTTGCCATTTCCACACAGCAGCGGCCCGCACATGCGGGTGAGTGATGTCTCGCGCGCGCATGTGAGCGCCGCTCTTGTCGCAGCTGAGCCAGTTCTGCCCCCTGACGCATCATTGCTTGAAGCTGCACGGCTGCTCCGTCGTTCCTGAGCTTCTTCGCATTGCCCAAGCTCTGCCAGGACTCGCTCGAGCGCGCTCAAGCCTTGCGCAATCTCACGCCGCGTAGCTTCCGCCTGAGCGTAGCCCTGAGATGGAGGAGGAGGAGGAGGAGGACGCGACGACGACGAGAAAGAAGAAGCGGAAGCAGCTGCAGTCGCATCGTTGACCCACTCCATGGAATTAGGGTGGCCCGCCAAATCGACCACATGTAGCGCAGCCACGCTCTTGCGCCCTGTGAGCTCTACCAGGGTGATTCGCACGAAGAAATGGGTGTGGTTGCGCTGAGCGACCAGGACTGGGGCGCTGCCTGTCTGCGAAGAGGGCCCGTCTTCTTCATCTTCCACTGACCCCACGCCGCCGCCAAACTCGATCCCATCCTCAGTGGCAGCAGGCACCCAATTCTGACTGCGTCGACAGGCAGCATGCAGAACAGCGAAAGCATCGGAGGCGCTGGAGCATTCTATTGAGGCAAACACACCTCGCTGTGCTTCTGTGCGGTCTCTGTTCTGGCCTCGTTCTACACCGCCGCTACCGGCGCCAGGGCTACTACTTGTGTTCTTGCTTACATCGGTGGTGGCTGCACAACTTTCAGTCTGTAAGAGGTCGACAACAGGTTGAGCAGCGCATGGCCTCACTTCCCACACCGAGAGCGCTACGGCGTGTGCAGGCTGCCCACGCGGTTGGGCGTCAGCGGCAGCCCTGGTGCGTTGAAAGAGACATGTCAGCAGGCTTCCTACGACACCGCCGCAGCTGTTCGGAGTCACGCGTCCTCCGATCAATGTGCGCGTTTTTCCAGTGCTCTGCACACGAGTCAGTTATGCCCAAAGAGAATGAGCAGGGATGTCGTCAGGTGAAAAGAGAATCAATAATTGTAGTACTCAAACTAACCAACACCAGTCCGTGTAGTGGGACGCTCATGCGTGAAACGCAGCTTTTATCCTAATAGAGCTTTCACCTGTGCGCCCATTGCCATGAGAGTGCCGTTAAATCCATCCCAAAGCCAATCTAATGGCCCCAAACTGAGAGCAGCATCCACAGTGGTGTCCTCCTCGCGAGCGTCGTACGCTGCAGTGACCGGGAACCTTATTGTTGGGATTGTACCGAGAATAAGTAATACAAAATGAGGGTTGCGCAAAAGGTGGTACCATCAAACTTATCAAAAATAAGAAATTATGACTTCCTCAATGTCTAGCTAGACGAGTGATATCTCATATCTTACTTGATTGCTTCAGCTGAAGGTGTTCGTGGATCTCTAAGCACAACTGACGAGCCCTCCACTAAGACAATAGCTGACGCTTTGGATCTTGAACCGGCACCACGAGAATAATTTGATTTAGACCTCTGCGGTGCGACGCGACAAATTACCTCGAGGCGGCCAAGGCGCGTGTCGCCGCCGCCAAGGGTCTGAACACGAAAAGGCGTTGTTATGTCCGACATTACAAGCAAAAATATGCGTGGTAGATTGTACGAGCCAAACCACACCACGATCAAAGTATGTGATATTAAAATCAATTAAATCGAATGAGGTGCAACATAAGCATAATCTATTTGAGGCTGCGGGTATTGAGCACATCGATTAGCTACCTCGAGCTCTTCTGAGAGCTCCCGCAGGTCAGGCGGGATTGGATGGTAGTGATAGGATGAAGGCTTCGAAGTATTTGCAGGACTATTCCCTGCCTCCATCATCTTCTCAAGACTAAGTTCCTTTGATGCTACGAATTGTTCAGACTATTGCCGTCAATGGCATGAATTGCATGACAATCAACCGCCATTTTGCTTGCAATTCCTGCTCCTAAACGAGTGCAATCTACAGGGGGTCTTTGTCCCGTGCACCAAAGATGGACAAAAGCAACGGCTAGCTAAAAAATGACGTCAGGAGTCAGGAGCACACCCGCAACACACCTCTCGCGCAATCTATTGCAGAAAGTGTCAAAGCTCTCGGAATCTACCTCCCCGTTATATTTTCGGCCGTGGCGGCTCTTGTGTGTAGTTTCTTAGATAGCCTTGTCAAAATGACGAATGGGCAAAATGAGGTAAAGATGATGTTTTCCGACGTACTATATTCGCGAAAAGAACAAGTGGATGAACGTGTTCCGAAAACGGAGAGACCGAAAGTCGAGAGACCGTTTCTTCCACGCGGCGAGGGGGCTCTTGTCTCTCACCTCAGAAGTTAGCCATCATGGCAACAGGAGAGAGCAGAATACGTCCAAGATGGCGGCTTGGGCTTGCCACTGCTGCAGTTGTGTGTTGCCATGCTAGCTCTGCATCTCTCCAAGACGGCGCGGGAGTGGCGGTGGCAACCGAGCGAAGTTCATCGAACTATCCGCTCAAGAGAAGCAGCCGTACCTCCAGGCCCTCGGCGCAGACGCGACCATCGAATGGAGGTCGAAGAGGTGTAGGGGTATTAGATGCACGAGGGGGCGGCGCCGGTGACCCAGACGTGCGTGCCGGTCGGGCTGCAGCCGCGGCAGCAGGAGGGGAAAAAAAGAAGACCCCACTGAACGTGCTCAAAGAACTCATGGCGTCTATGGAAGAGAGCGATTACGGTAGCTACGGCATGTGGGGAGACTTGAAAGAAGACGTTGCAACAGGGCCTACGTCTATGGGAACCTCAACGAGCAGGGGCAGCAGCGGAAGCGCAGCAGAAACTGGCAGTTTGGCTGTTGACGACCCAGCCACGGCGAGCTCGTCTCCACCAGCGGCAGTAGCGGCTGATTTGAGCGGGCGGTGGGCGAACGAAGACTTGGTGGCACGCGACGTGGCCGCAGCCATGGCTGCCAACCCTGCATTTGGCGGGCGCCGGGCTAGAGCGGCTGCGAAGGCTGCAGCTCAGGTAGACGGCGACGAGCTGAATCAAGACCAACAACAATTCGAGCATGACGCTTCCAACAACCGCCGGGCACTGGCCCCGGGTGCAACGAATGCCCCACGGTCCCAGTGGGCTACCGTGGCCGTGCCACCCGACGCAGCGGAAGACCTTACTCTAGAAGAGCCACCGGTTGGCACGGAGGGCGCGGAAGACTTCGTGAAGAAAGCTCTCCGTACGGCGTACCGGCTTGCTGCGGTAATGATGGTGTACTCATCCTTGTTTTGCTCATCTTGAAACATTTTAGTGTATGAAATTTTGGAGTGGCATTTGAGTAAGATATTGGTCCCCTTTTCTAGGCTTGGGTTTCAGTTTACTTGGTGCTGGCTTGCTCAGAGGCGACCATCTTTTTCCTAGCAATATTCTATCCCTCTTCATTTTTATTCTTGTTTTTTTATATGATGCCACAGACGGCTGCCCTAGGCATGGTGCTGGCATACGTGTCTGTGGTGCCTCCCGGGGCCATGGTTGGGCCTCCGCCTCCTCAAGCGGGGGCTTTGGCGGGCCTGCCGTCGTCATCGGCCGAAGCCATGGTGCCGTTGGGCGTCTCGGCGCTGAGCCGCGGCCTCTCCGCCGGCAAAGTCGGGCGCCTGTTTCGCCGCAAGTACAACCAAAACTGCGCCCTGCTCCTGGCCGCTGCCGCGCCGTCGGTGCTCTTTTCCTGGATGCTCTTTGACGGCCGCACCATGTCGGCGCACGCTTTCGTGCGCATTGCCTTCGACGCCATGACCGTTGGCTACGGGGCAGCTTTTGTAGCGGAAATCGTGCAAGCAACCGCCTATCGCGTAGCTACTTTTGCCTGGTTAGTGCTTGTGTTTGTTTTCATCTGTGTGTATCAAGATGCTTTTGTTTTGTTTGCTGCAGCGGGCGAAGGGGGTATTTCCTGACATCGTCCCTTCTTTTCTTCTCATCTCTGTGCCATCTTTGCCTCTCTTTTGCATCACGCAACACCCCTCTATCGCTCTCTAGGCTCGAACCAGATTTGCTGAAAACCTTGTCGTCGCGTGGCGTAAGCCTCTTCGCTGCGCCGTGGGTGTTTCGCGAGCAGGGCTTGAAGCTAGGGCCGTTCACCAGTTTCGTGATGGACGTGCTGGTGGATTGCGCGGGCGCCCCTCTGGTGGAAGAAGCAGTGAAGCTGTGGGTCGTGCTGCGCGCGGGGGTCTTGCCCAAACAGGTGGGTACCATGGGGGCTTCTTGGTGTTCACGCATCGCCTCAGAAAAGAGCGCAGTTCTACAACTGAAAAATGTCTTGTAATGCAACCAAGAAAATTTCCAACAGAATACACAAGGCCTTTTCAATTTGGCCTCTTCATGTGAGCCATTTTGCTTCAAGCTTAAGTACGCTCACCCGAGTGCCTGGCCGTGCCGCTTGTGCCCTCCTCAACCCCTCCTTTTTTTCCCCATTTTCCTTCCTTCTACAGGGGACGCCGGAAGCGAAGCACACGCACGTGCACACGTACTTGGGTTATTTGCTGGCGGCGTCGCTGGGGCTCAAAATGGCCGACAACGCCCGACGGGTCGGCCTTTACGCGCGGCCGGAACACCACCAGCGCGTGTTCTTTGCGTTTGCGCGCGGCGTGTTCCCCGTGCACGAAATATGCGGCGCGCTAACGGCCATGCAGCTCGCGAAGCGCAACGTGCTCGGGAAGCACGTGCCGCTGTGGAAGCTCTTGTTTCCGGCGGTCGCTCTGCATGCCATGGGCAACTTCCGGGGCAAGAAGCCACTCTTCAAGGTGAGCATTCCTGACCTGCTCTTGGTGTGTGTGTGTTTGTTTTTTAAGAACAGAATCATTCGAGTTCCTGAAAAGCGTTAAGGCTTCGCACCTCTTCGCCTCCCTTTACTGCTATGCCTCATCTTGCTTACATTTTAATTCTCTTCCTCGCTTCTCTTCAATTCGTTTTCTTTCTTTTCCCCACCTGTCCGCTCATTTGCCAGTGGGCTTCGTCGCACCCATGGGTGGAGATGCAGCTTCAAGCTTGGTCCACCGCCGACGACGCACCGCCTGGGAAAGTCATCGCCAACGGCATGCTCGGGCTCTTTTGGCTCAGCATTTTGGCGCGCGTGCTCATTTACTTGTGCAGGCGCTACTACACGGTGGCCAAGGAGCAGCGCCGGCTCTTGAGGCTGGACCATTACATTGTCTACCAGCAGCGCCTCAGTGCAGCTTTTGCGGCCGAAGACCACGGTCGGAGCCAGGCGGAAGCTATACCTGGCAGCAATGATGGAAGCCTTGACGACCAAAGGCATCGGCGACGCGCTGCCAGGAGGTCGCGAGCACCGCCGGACTTGTAGCTTTCAGTAAATCATTTGACTTCAATTCGTATTTGTCGACGTTTTTGAAATAACTTTAGGACAAAAAGTGCGCATTGTTATGATCTACCCGACAAGATTTTAGGCCACTGAAGAAACCTACGATCAATATGTATATAATGGAAATTATATATTTTCTGTGTCTCTACATAAATTCCAATTCGTAACTCGCAACTCGACCGGGCAATAGAAAAACTCCCACTTCTACTTCTAGGTTTTTAGACACAAAACACAAAAACCTCCATTTGGTACTTGGTTCTTCGTATAGGATAGTACACGCGATCGAGTTGAATGGTTGTTCGTATTCAATACTTTGCATGTTTTATGTAACATGTAACACATATGAGTGACACCAGAGGAGAAGCGGAGCTTCCTGGCGCGGCGTGCCCAAGAGACTGAACAACGGCGCGCTCTCTTCAATGCAGAAACAGACGCAGAAACGACTTAAGTCCGGTTTCAAAATTATCTAACAGTTTCCACTTTAGAAGGGGGTGGAAGTATTATGCTTCCTGCCCTCTACACACTATCCTCTTTACGATTCTGACTTGCGCGCAACGCACGCGCGTACACTTCTGCCCGCAGCATTGGCTTCTGTGTCATTTGGGTTTGTATTAGTTCGAGTTCGAGTTTGAGTCCATTGTCCTTACCAGCTACCTGCTACCTATACTACAGTAGTAACTTTTTGTTATGGAAATTTCGAAGTGCTATTGGCACGTAAGACGGGCTATTCTTCTCGCAGGCAATCGCACGCGCCCTCATGCCGACGTGCACGTACTTTTGTGTTTGTTTGGTGTTGTTGCTTGTTGGTGCGCAGCGCGCTTGAAAGAATTGGATTGATAGTTGAATTCGTGATATGAATCAAGCTGCTAAGCATACACGAGAAATCGATGACTGGAGCGTCGTCCTTCCTACAACAGCATTATTCTTACTTTCTTTACATTTGAAGCAACCTGAAGTGCATTGAAGAAATGAATAACCATATATTTCATGTATCTTTCTGTAAGTTGATAAAATACATTGGCAATCAAATTGTCATTGATAGTAAGACGTGGAATAAGTGCAAACTGGCATTTTTTATAACTGCTTGGAGAATGAATTCTGTTATAAAGCTTTCGTTCTCCTTGAAGTAGCCGCCGTGGGCCCTATGGAATGAATTATGTTTTATTAAGTCAATGAAAACGTGAACAAATGAAATGGGCGAAGATATTTCGGACTCTTGCTGAATACCGTTTGTCTCACATGGAGCAATGCTCTTTTCGTTTTGCATATATGCCGAAACCGATTTAAAGTATCTATAGCGCGTTTAAGTCTTTCGCGCGCAGAGACATTACCACTTATGATAAGACATTGATAAATCGAAAATGAAAAGATACTAAACCATTATGACTGACGTATACAATACTACTGCAGATTATTATATTATTGAACTGTTTTTTTCGGAAAGAATGTTACATGTACTTGTGGCGTTGGTCAGTAGGGCCACACAGACAATGGATATTTTACGCAATGTTTTTAAGCGTAGAGAGGCTAAGCCAGTGCCTACACAAACAAATCCCGATGCTTATACAAGTGATGTTAAAAGGTCAGTGGTAACCAAGCAACCAAAAGGAAAGAATTTCTTGATTCATGTCAGGGTTTTTGCATGCAATTTGCTCTTCAATGAGCTTAAAACGGATTATGTTGTGCTGCCTCGTGAAGAGCATTTCGGCTGGAAGCCGCAGCACAGCAGTCTCGCCGTTCAACTGCGCCAAATTATGTCGAGGTAATGCACAATTAAACTCACACAAGGAGCCATAAGAAAGGATTTTATACGTCTCCTCGACTGCTATCACAATTTCAGACGAAGAGCTTGGCAAAGAAGTCTTCAAGTAAAAAACAAGTAACGGCGTACTCTCAGGTACTTACGTACTATGGAGTCAAAATAAAAGAAGCCTAAATTTCTTTGTTGCACGGTCCTCTAACGACATCTGTTCTTCGCAAATAGTCTCCACTTTCAAACGGGAACATCATTCGTGTTACGGAGATCAAGGCTGAGGGAAATTTTACACTTGGTCACTTCAGCAATGGTAAAAGAATAAATTGATGCCTGTAAAGCTCCGTGTTTAGAACCAATAAAAGGTATCCGACGCCTGAACCCAATTCTTATATCGCAGGAAAATCGAAAGCTGACCTTGCTTGGGCTGATTCGGGTATCGATGACGAGCACGCAACAGTTCGTTTAAATGAAAGTTCTGGAGAAGTTTCGATCGTTGTGAACGCTGTAGAGTAAGTACTCAATCAAATGCGCTTAAATTGATATCGCTCGATCTTGGGTAATATGGTTCTCGTACAGGAAGGAAGTGTTCTTGATGTTCAAGAACGAGAGCAGAGCATCACATATAAAGTTGACCAAAAAGGATGGTCCAAAGATTCTTCCCGATGCATGCTCTATTCTTCTTGGGCGAAAGGGGTGGCTCACGTTTCTTCCTTACATACCTCAATCGATAATGCTAAAGTGCAAAGATGTAAGTGCGAAGCAGTGTTATCAGTGCATTTGGCGTGTATACATACTCAACAGAGTCCTCCTAATATCATGCACGTGTGTCACCACAGGGAAAAAGTGTATTTTGTTCAAAACATTTGAAGCCAAAGTTGTTCATCGGGAAAACTTGCGACGAGCTCGATAATTCTGTTGGCTTTGGCAATGATCTAGAGTTTGATAACGACACTTTGTCAAATACTCACGCGGTTATACACTTTGTGGAACGTGGAGGTTTTACGCTTCAGGTAATATGTGCAATCGCCTTTTAAATAATGCATTGTCACTTAATTAGTCGTGGAATAAATTACACTTGACGTTGTACCAATGACAGGATCTTGATTCGAACAGAGGAACATACATAAATGGCGTTAAATTGAGGCCGTTCATCAAAGTGGTTCTCTTTCCTGGCATGCAAGTTCATCTTGGAGACCCCAAACAAAGCCAATACTTCATAGTACATTTCCTCAAGGAGGCGATGCCTAAGCGACGAACATCTTCGATGGGGTCTGTTGTAGTAGTCAAAAGAAGGGTGTCCTCTTCGCCTTCGACTTCTCCGAAAAAATCCGACGCAACCCTCGAATCTTCAGCTTGATGCGTTGTGCTTCGGGATATCCCTTGAAGCATAATCAAAGGGGAAATGTCAGGCGATTGTGGGGTATAACTGTGTTCCATGTAACTAGATTTTGCAATTTTTGAATCGCATATACAATCCTAAAGGTCTGTTCCTGCTTTACACAATGTGCTTGCAGTTTTCATCTATCGAGCTGTACCGGTATTGCGAAAAAACGAAAAAGCCAAATGATATGGTCCAATATCCGAGATACTACTGGCGGTGTGTTCGGTTGATTGGTGTGGTGTACTAGCAACCGAGCAAGGAGGATTAGATTCTTTAGAATTATGCCGCATGAAGTGTCCTATCCACCCTGAAGTTCCTCTAACAGCCACATATAATCACACTTCTATATCTAGAGTAATGCTGCAGAGTTGAGTAGTTGTGGTGCTGTAGGTGTAACGTTTGTACAGATATCTGTATGCTTTAATTATAATTTTATTTACTGTCCAAACAACTGCCACCCTTGAAGTCAGGCTCGTTAAAATGAAGGAATGGTGCCCTCTAGTAAACTGAAGCACTTAGGTTAGATCAAACACCCCTTTCGGCCTTTATTGGGCTTAAGATCCATTTAGGCACCTAAAATTGTAAATAAGCAAGATAGGAACTGCATCTCATATTAGTTCAGAGTAAGTAGTAAGTGAAGTTCCAGGCACCCCAAAAGAAGAGTGGATGCTTTAAATTCAGGCCAGGCGCAAAAATAATAACTTCAATGATTTATTTAAACAAGTTTAGGTGCCCGCGCAATGCGCGGTTCAGGGGCGCTACTGTATGAGCTCGCAGCGGCGCACAGTAGGTGTGCTGTTGGTGTCTTGGTGCGCGTCCTTCTCGTGGTGCCCGTGCCCGTGCTCGTGCTCGTGCTCGTGGCCCTCCTCGCCCCGTTAGTGTGCGACAGCACGAATAGAGCAGAAAACACTTCTCTCCCCATATACGGGTGCGTCCAAAAATATACGCCGGACACCAACGAACGAACGATCCACGAACGAAACAACAACTAATAGAGAGGGTTTTCTAACTAAAGCACGATCCAAACTTTATATCCTCTAGGAGCTTCAGCTCCGTAGGAGGACTCTACAAGATTTAATTGCCCGTACGTCCGTCCGTCAACAATTCTGATCTTCAGAATTTGGATTCGTTGGAATTTTTTTTTAAAGAGTTCGTCCGATCGTCCGAAGGTTGCGAAGCGTTCGTCTCAAACGCTCCGAGGTCTATCCAGACTTTGCGAAGCTAAAGAGAATCTTGCGAAGCTTTCGTCTCAAATGCTTTAAGGTCTACGT